>Ga0180007_10000080_pt1 | contig 165030 bp, 140 predicted proteins | sample MM_PC_MetaG_FD_121122 | JGI IMG/M metagenome (GOLD analysis project Ga0180007, IMG submission 121122) | Groundwater microbial communities from the Aspo Hard Rock Laboratory (HRL) deep subsurface site, Sweden - MM_PC_MetaG | ecosystem: Environmental > Aquatic > Deep subsurface > Groundwater...
AATCGGCCCATATTTCCATAGATTTTCGTTAAATAGGCCTGCTATTCGCCTCAAATCCATGAAAATCTGGTCTCGATTTCTCTAATTTTCGCTACGATTCTCTAAATCCGACAGACTCCTAGGCGATACAACTTTTTCCCCCTCTAACAACTTTTTTTTGAGACATTAATTTTGAATGACATGACTCCTGCTCAAGAGTTTACTTCCCGGTGGGACAGGTGCAAAAAGCTCCTACATCAATTCATTCCTCAAGCTCAAGGGATCTTAGTATTCTCTCGTTTAAATATTTATTATTTCAGTGGTTCATTTGTCAGTGGAGTTTTTTGGCTACCCGTAAATGGTGAACCGATCTTATTCTGCCGTCGTGGAGATGCAAGAGCGAGAATCGAATCACCTGTCAATCATATTTACTCTTTTAAATCGTATAGGGATATTGAACCACTTCTTAACGACTTGGGTTGTTCGTTACCTGAGGTAATTGCTGCTGAGATGAATGGGTTGTCTTGGGCTCTTGCAGGCAATCTCACAAAACACCTTTCTCGTCACCAGTTCGTCCCTGCAGATAAGATAATTGCTATGAGCCGTGCTAAAAAGTCAGAATGGGAACGCAGTATCCTCCGGGAGGCAGGCGCCAGACATGATAGATGTTTAACCAAGCTGCTACCTCCCTTTCTCCATGCCGGAATAAGTGAACTCCAAATATCTCATAAAATTTCAGAACTATTCTTTTCCAAAGGTCATCTTGGAATTTTACGAATGGAGAATTACGGTGAGGAAGTATTTCTTGGCCACATCTCTGTCGGTGACAGTGCCAATTACCCCAGTGTTTTTAACGGACCTGTTGGACTCAGAGGTGTTCATCCGGCGACACCTTATATGGGTTCAGCAGAAGTCCAATGGACGGAGGGGACGCCGCTTATCATAGATAATGGATTTACTCTTGCTGGGTACGTAACCGATAAAACCCAAGTTTACTGGCTTGGCGAAAAAGAAAATATGCCAGTGAACGCTCTAGAGGCACATGACTTTTGTATCGCCCTGCAAAATAAAATCGCAGAACTGTTGAGACCGGGAACACTTCCCAGTGAGATTTGGAGCCATTGCCTTGCTGACGTTGAACGTTCGGGGTGGAGTGATGGTTTTATGGGGTATGGAAAAAATAAAGTATTTTTTGTGGGTCATGGTATTGGACTTGCCATAGACGAATATCCCGCTTTGGCAAAGGGGTTTGATTTACCCCTGGAAGAAGGGATGACTCTTGCTATCGAGCCTAAAATTGGCATCCCAGGATTTGGCATGGTGGGAGTCGAAAATACTTTTGAGGTTACGACAAAGGGTGGGAAATGCCTGACAGGTGAAGAGTTTGATATAATAAGCATTTAAAGTAAAACAAAAAGAATGACAAGGCCAATTGGCGCAGACCCGAGGTCACGCTTTCTCGGTTTTGTCAGAATGTTATGTTACCTGCCGCAGGTTCATTCCAGTTTCCTGGCCGCAGGTTTTCGAAATGATACGAGCAGCCACTGCGCTTTTGCCCATATCGGGGGCTATTGAGTTCCTCGAACAGCGTCCGTTCTGCCGCAAATAGAAACTACCAATGTTGTGGAATATCTTCATTATGATTTCCGGACTCGTTGCACTTACCCTTGGTGCCGAGGGCCTGGTCCGTGGAAGTGCTTCTTTAGCAATTCGACTAGGGCTTACACCTCTTATCATTGGACTGACCATTGTCTCTTTTGGCACGAGCACACCAGAACTTGTAGTGGGTTTAGGGGCTTCGTTGAGCAATCAAGCCGACATCTCCATTGGCAACGTAGTGGGGTCAAACATATTTAATATCGGTATCATCCTTGGACTTACTGCTTTGCTCTGTCCAGTAAAAGTGAGTCTTCAAGTCATCAAGTACGATTGCCCAATTATGATTGCCGCTTCGCTTGTTGCAGTATTTCTTATAACTGAGGGCACCATATCAAGACTGGCCGGCGTTGTCCTTTTTACCGCCCTTGTTGCCTATACAGGTTTTACCATTTGGTTGGCCAAAAAAGAGGTCACCCCTGAGATCGAACTGGAGTTCCAGGACGGGGTGCCTTCCCAATCAAAATCTCTCTGTAGAGATTTATCTTTTATTATCGGTGGGCTGATACTTCTTGTCGCAGGTTCTCGCCTTTTAGTCATGTCAGCCACAGACATTGCCCGTTCTCTTGGGATAAGCGAGGCGGTAATAGCTCTTACAATAATAGCCGCAGGGACGAGTATGCCTGAACTTGCCACCTCCGTGGTTGCGGCATTACGACATCAGCCCGATATCGCAGTGGGAAATGTGGTTGGCTCAAATATTTTCAATATCCTTGGCATACTAGGTGTATCATCCATTGCCAGGCCTTTATCGGTAACAGGAATAACTGGTTTGGATTTGTGGGTTATGGTGGCTTTTGCCATTGCATTACTGCCGATGATGTATACGGGATTAAGGCTTCAGCGCTGGGAAGGAGGGGTGTTGTTGACAGGATGTGTTGGATATTTTTGGTTTTTATGGCCTTCAAGTTAATTGCCATTCATATGAATAGAAAGCCTGAGCCGAACAAAGGATGGAGAAGGATTGTGTGTATGGAACGCGCAGGAAATTCCCCAGGAGGTTACTAACCGAATTTTCCAGCGTAATTTCAGCACCAAAGAAGAAGCTGGAACAGGAATTGGAACATATTCTATGAAACTGTTAGGGGAAAATTTTCTTGGCGGACAGGTGCGTTTCACAACATCCGCCAAAGAGGGTACCATTTTTAGATTTACCTGCCCTCTTTAGAGGCGCATGGCCTCCTTGCTGGTAGCTTTAATCAAAACATCGCCCCCACCTCCAAAGCAAGCACGGGAGCTTTGTCGTCGTAGCGGATTACTTGTTTAATTTATTGCTGCTGTCAACCGGTTTGTTTACAGCACGTTAACCGGGACGACAGGTGCACATCCTTCACCACTTCAACCAGTTGTCATAGGGAGGTATGTATGGCAAAAAAACCTGACATTTCAACAAAAAAGCTTCTTCCTTGGGACGAATATAAAGGCAAAACGCCTGACCTGGCGCTTGGCTCAATCTACGCTCATATAGAGACCACTTCTACTACGATGTGCGCATGGTATTGGACAAGTATTCGTACGAAAAGATGGACATCTCTTTGGGTAAGAGCGATCGCTTTTCTCTTGCTTACCATTGGAACAGCATTGCCTATTTTTGCCGCAATTCAAGATCTGGCGAAAGATAAACTCCTCTTCACCCAATGGGCAGTTGCGTTGCTGGCCATCGCTGGCCTGATTCTGGTTGCCGATCGGGTCTTCGGCTGGTCAAGTGGTTGGATGAGGTATATCTCGACAGTCATTACGATGGAGAATTTGACCCGTGCCTTCGAACTCGAGTGGGCAAAATACATTGTCTCCAAGAACGCAGCCTTGGATAATTCGGATGTCAAATCTTTATTCCTGCTGGCACAGACGCTCGAAGAGGAACTTACCAAACTGCAAGCAGAGGAAACAACGAAATGGATCACTGAATTCAACTCTAGTATTTCCCTGCTTGAATCTATGATAAAATCGCAACGAGAGGAAACGGACAGGAAATTGGAGGCCATTCGCACTAACCTTTCAACGCAGGCAACTGCAGCAGAGGCAGACGAAAAGACCAAGTTACCTGGAGCAATTGAAGTGGCGTTCACCTACCAAGCTGAGCCGAAAAAGATCACGATCACACTCGATTCTGAAGCACCGGTCGAATTTGTCGGCTATGCATGGTCGAAATTAAACGTATCACCGGGACAACATATCTTGATGGTTGAAACAGTCACTGAACCACGTGAAGTATACCAAAAGGTCGTCGAGGTCCAAACTTCAACAGTGGCCCGACCGGAAATTAAGTTTATCACCTAAAAGTAACTGCGGTTGGTTCTTCGTTCATTCGAGACAGCCGAAATAATGGGGCTGATGAAAGTCGGGGCGTTCTCCTGGCACTGGGAAGGCGGAAAGATAGCGGCGTTTCGCCCCCAGGCCATGGATGGCATATGCATTCACATGGGTGAAGGGAAGAATCGACTGCTCCAGGGCCAGTGTTAAGGCCCCCTGCCAACGGCAGTCAGTGATATGGGTGCTACAGTGCGTAGGCTGCAGGGTGTTACTGACCTGGCGTATTCCGCTGAGATGGAGGATGAGATAGTGGCCATGAGGGCCAAGCTCAATCTCCAAATAGTGACCTTCTGCTCCCAAGAGAAAAAGCTCCGTTACCTCATATTGCCAAAGTCTGTCAAGTTCTCCGGCAGGGCCTGGAGGAGCCGGGTCATCATGAAAAGGCGCATCCACCTCGACTTTGAGTTCCTGAGCGCTTAAATAAAAAGTCACTGCCACTTTTTCAGAATTTTGCGCCATCCCTCCATCCCAGTTCTTCTCAGTTGTGAGGAGAACACCCTGTCTTGCCATGACCGCTGTCTTCTTGTTCAATTTCATTTTGAGAGTACCTGTATTGGGGAAACTGCATTTCTGGTCCATCATACTGAATAACTTGAGGATTGAACTCTTTATTTTAGGTCCCCTGTATATTGGCGATGGTTCTTGACCCTGATTCCAGCTGAATCCGGACAATACTTTTTCAACCTAGCGCTACATATAACTCACGAATAGACCAGATCTTTTTAAATCAACCAGGCAGGGAGGTTTGTCATGTCAGGGGATAACAGGGGATAACCCCTGTTTTTTGCCCTCCCCCGATTCATTTATAATGTTTATTTTAGAAGCGACAGCAGAACGGCTGCTTATACATGTTTTTAAATCCATCCAGTTATGGTTAGATGAATGGTAATTCATTTTGAGTTCAGACTAACAAAGCCAAACGTTGTGGGATCAAAGGACGGAAAGCTACGGGGTTATACCAGTCAGCCGGGCTGCACATTCAATGCAGGCCTGCTTTTTTTGAATCAAAAAGGGCATTGTTTTTAGAATAGTGAGCAACCATGTGAATGCGATCAGCTGTTACCAGCGAATACCAGGGAAATTTTTCCTTCTCGGTAGAGGCTCGGTTCAGCCAAGGCCCCAGGAGGGCTGGGGGAGAACATTATGAAAAGAGTCTTTTTTTGTACAGTAATTATTCTTTCAGTCAGTTTAGCATCCACCACACTTGCAGCGACTTTACTGTATGACGATTTTATTGGAAACATTGTGAGTTCCAATCAGTGGCATATTCCAACCTGGATCTCACCCCTTGATGGAACATTTGTCGGCCAGACTCAGTTTAGATGCACGCAAAATTCGTTACTGCCGGCTGCCAACGACAGCCAGGCCATTATTACGGTTGAATCCTATAATCCAGCTGGGTTTTCTTTCTATGGTACGGATCTGATCACTAATCAATCATTCGCATTAAATACAGGTGTCCACATAACAGTACGTGCTAAAATGGATACGACAATGCCAGGCATCATCGGAGGTATCTTCTTGTATGCTCTCAAACCAGGGAGCACAACGTTGCATGATGAAATCGATTTTGAACTTCTTACCAATCTGCCTAATAGTGTATTAACCAATAGTTACAGCAATGAACCACTGGGCGTCGGACACCGGCAAGTTGTATCATATGTTTCCGGATCGATAACTGATTATCACACATACGAAATCAAGTGGCAACCAACGCAAGTATCATGGCTTATAGATGGTAATCTGGTGCGGACAGACATAAACCATGTACCGACTGGACCTATGAATTTCCACCTCAATCTCTGGGTACCTGATTCAGATTGGGTTCAAGCATATAGTCCCAATTTAAAACCCACGACATCAGTACTATTCAACCAGATTTTTCGGATGAGCGTCGATTCGGTGACTATAGAACCTACGCCCCCGGCGCCCGGGATGTTTTCCTTGGCACCTGTCCTGCCTTCTCTCTTATTGGATACAAGCACAGTGGACAATAAGTGAATGAACTCAACTTGGTACGTGGCTCTTATAAAGGAGCAAAAATGAAAGTCAAAATGTCTCCGATGGGTCCGATCTATGCCTGTTTCATGGTGATCAGACGCTGTTGTTTCATAGCAACAAAGCATTGCCTTGCTGCTGTTCCAGTATTCATGTGTAACTATTGCCACAAGTGTTACGTTGTTGCCTTGACCGTCACGTCGTTATTGCCATATAATTGGATTACAAAGAAGATCAAGCCAACCCCTGCCATAAGACAGGGACAAACGCCGAGAGGCTTATAGAAGTCAAGCGGATTACCTTTTTAACAAGATAGTCCGGATTTTTTGTTGGGGAGTAAGACGACAGCGGTTCCCTCGAAACGGTGAGTTGCAGGTGCCATGCTTTGAATTGTAGATTTTTGGCCTCAGCCAGCAATGGCAATCAATCAACTGTTGCCGATGTCAAAGACGATCTGCACTCATCATCTCTCTAATCTCAATGGGATAACGGAGTATTCACCATGGATCATACTTTTCCACGTCCCAGGGTCCTTGTCAGCCGCTGTCTCGGTTTTGAAGCCTGTCGATATGATGGGGCAAAGCTTTTTTCAAAGGTTGTGACTCTGTTGCAGGACCATGTTGATTTTGTTGATGTCTGCCCGGAAATGGAAGCAGGGTTGGGAGTGCCGCGTCCTCCTGTTCGTCTTTGTTTTGAGAAGGAAAAGGTGGAGGTGTGGCAGCCGGCAAAGTCACGCCTTGTCACAACTGCCTTGGTTGACGCTGCTACACGACAGGTGAAAAACATTAGTGAGTGCGATGGTGCTATTCTCAAATCCAGATCACCCTCCTGCGCTCTTTTCGATGCAAAAGTGTACAGTGGAATTGAACAACCGCAGTTCCTGCGTTGGGAAAGCGGTGTTTTTGGGAAAATGGTACTGGCGTATCTGGGCAAAAAGGCAGTGGACGATGAACAGCGCCTGACCAACATTATTCTGCGGGAACATTTTCTTGTCAAGCTCTATACCTGGGCTCGTTTTCGTAGTATCTCGGCTAAGCCGACAATAGGGGAACTGGTGAACTTCCATGCCAGCCATAAACTGCTCTTCCTGGCCTACAACCAGAGCCGTTTTCGTGTTTGTGGTCGAATAACAGCCAACCATGAAAAGCTGCCGGTGGCCGATGTGTTTCAGTTCTATGAAACAGAACTGGGGAAGATCCTTGCCAAACCCTTTCGCAGACAGTCCATGGTGAATACTCTTTATCATGCCTACGGTTGGATCTCGGAAAAGATGTCCAGCGAGGAAAAGCACTATATTATCAGTACGTTTGAAGAGTATCGTGACGAAAGAATCCCGTTACAGGCTGCTACCCGGCTCATTGAGGCCCAGGCTATCCGCTTTCAACGGGAATATCTGTTGAGCCAGCACCTCCTCCATCCCTTCCCAGGGGAACTCTCAGATCTTTCAGACAGCGGTAAAGGGAGAGAAGTGGGATGAGCCGGGCAGAAGAGAAAAGGAACTGGCTATTCGTAGATAGAATAGCTGTATTTTTTAACCGGTCCTTGACGCTGCATTTTTTTTGAGGAAACCTTGGTGTTAGGCTGCTAAATGATCAAATATACAATCAGATGGAGCAGATAGTTAATAGGGAACATAAGTTTTATTTTTTGGAAAGACTGTTTGTTGCTGGACGTAAAGGAGCCGTTTGTGGAGAATTCTAAACTTGCAACGCAACGCCTGGCCGAGGCTTATGCTGATCGGGGAGATCCGAATGGCTGGTTCGAGGAGTTCTACGCCCGGGCCGGCGGTGACTTTCGCAAGATATACTGGGCTGATTTAAAACCCAACCCATTACTGCTTGCCTGGCTGAAAAGAGGAGCGGACCCTGCCGGTAAACGAGCGGTTATAATCGGTTGCGGTCTAGGTGATGATGCCGAGGCTTTGGCAAAGTATGGCTATCGGGTTACAGCCTTTGACCTTTCCGCATCAGCCATCGACATGTGCAGGCAGCGGTATCCTAATAGTGCTGTGGACTACCTGGTCGCAGATCTCTTCAATACTCCTCCGGAGTGGTGCCAGGGATTCGATCTGGTGTATGAGTGTAACACGATACAGGTCTTTCAGGGTCCGAGCCGGGTACAGGCCCTGAAGGCTATCGCAGACCTGGTTGCCTCTCCTGGCGGCGAGGTTCTTGTTTCTTGCCGCAGCAGAAATGCTGGCGAACAGCCAGACACGTTTCCATTGGCCCTGGACCGGGAAGAGATCTCGGGCTTCCAGCGGGCTGGTTTATCCGAGACCCTTTTCGTGGCATACGACGACGACCAAGATCCTCCGGTTCCACATTTTTTCGCATGCTATACACGTTTGAGCTGAAATCATGCTCAGTCAAGCGTTCTCTAGAGCTGAATCGTTCAGGCGATAGTGAAAAAATATGTTGAACTCCACGGCCCCTTAGCAGTAGATGCATTCGAAAGTCAACATCTCTCCTTAGAGAGACAATCCAGCCATTCATGACGGGAGATGGCTATTATGGAACTGACTCCTGTTTTTTTTGACTGTCAACGTTCTAACCTTACATTTCACTTTTTGAGGAGCTTGTAGACATTAATCATTCGATAGCCAATACCGACCAGCAGCGTTCCGTTGATGAGGATAATCAAGTTTGAGGCAAAAATCATCATGATGAAATCGAAAGGGTTGTTCAATTTGTACGCAGCCTTAAAGAGACTGATACCGTAAAATAGAAAAAAGGTCGCCGCCACAATCAACAGGCATTGCCCTATCCACCACAGTTTACTCTTCACAGAGACCTCCTTCCAGTTCGTTATATGAGCAAGTGAGTTTTGCCATCTATATGTACAACAGGGGCAGTCAATACCAATTCTCTTATTTGATACTGCCAGATCCAACCTGTTAATTCTTCATAATTCTAAAGTTGACCTTACTATTTTGTACTCTTTTTCTGGTGGCTTCTAGTTGATGGCCTTCACAGAATCCAATCCGGGTTACATTAGGCCCTGAGGCTCTTTGATCTTTATCGCGGCCTGGCTCGTAATAGCGATCGGTTCCTGGTGCTGACGGATGTGCTGACGAGAGCTTTTTTCGTAATACCTGTCGATTAGTTGCCGCAGAAGAACAACTTGACGGAACACAAAAAAAGGAGAACAATGGGGGACGTTGATTGGTATCACTGATAAGGAGAGGGGGAGGGTAACAGTGTCTCGTCAGATTTCACAGATGAAAATCATTCAGTATTACCGACAGCGGTAAAAGAGTTATTGGGGATAAGATAAGAAAAAAATCGTGCTTGCCGGGCTACCAAACAAGGAAAAGGAAACCGTTCCCAATGAATATAGGCAGAAATGACCCCTGTCCATGCGGCAGCGGTAAAAAATACAAAAATTGCTGTTTTGGCAAGCTGGACGATAAAACCAGCGCTGATGCGTTGCAGGACATCATGGCTGAGGTCAGGGACAAGCTGGAGGGAGGAAAATTTTCGTCTCTTGCAGAGACCCAGGCAGTAGTAGATACTTTTATGCAACGGAACAACTCAGCAACCCTGGCTAGATTCCATGGTCTTTCTCCTGAGCAGATGCACCGCTTGCTTTATTTTCCTTTTGCTACTCCGTCCCTTATTCGTTTTGCAGCAGATTTTTCCCAGCCGCCTGAAGCACCCGCTCTCACCCTCTTTGCATTACTTGTGGATGCCATCGGTGAAAAAGGGTTGAAATCAACAGCGAAAGGCAACCTGCCGCAGAGCTTTTGTAATGACGCGGCGCGCGCCTTCTGGGGAAAAGAAAAATATGAAAAACATATTGGATTTGCCACTATTTGCTCCGAAATGGATTTTTTTGAGATGCATTGCCTGAGACTTGCGGCAGAGCAGGCTGGGCTTCTTCGAAAATATAAAGAAAAATTCATTCTTAGTGTTCAATGCCGTGAGAAAATAACTTCCCATGGAACAGGGGCGATATATCCTGATCTTTTTATGGCGTATGTGAAAAAATTCAATTGGGCATATCGGTATGGTCATCAGGAAATTCCCTTTATACAGCAGTCTTTTTTGTTTACGCTTTTTCTTTTGAGTAAATACGGAGAGACACCAAGGCCACGGTCATTTTACGAAGACATCTTTCTAAAAGCATTTCCCGATCTCCTTCATGAAATAGAGGAGGTTTCATATCAATCTGTTGGAGAAACTCTTCGCAACGCCTATTTTTACCGTACCTTATCGGATTGTGCCGAATTTTTCGGTTTGGCAGAGTTGCAGGCAATATCGGATGATGCTATTTTATCATGTTATGAAGTGAAAAAATTACCTCTTCTCGACCAATTTATCTCCTTCGTCATCTAACACACTACTGCTGCTTTTTTTTGTCTCTAAAAAAAATATTAGAAAGTACTGCAACACGCCAGGACCAGCAGCACCAATGACTTGCTGCTGCTGGAAACAAGAGCTTTATTGAGCGTATCGAAGATCTTGCCATACGGTCTCCGAAAGTATAACTCGAATGTTTCAACTATCTGCAAACGCATGTGTATTGTCACCTGGGGAGAAAGAAATCTCTGCTGGAGATGCCGTTTCTGCTCCCTGTGGAGAAGTAAAACCGGATTGTAAGGAATGAGATGACGATGGCGGAGATGATTATAGCGTGCCTCTGGAGTCTCGAATAACTCTGCTGAACAAAGTGTTCCCTTTGTTCAAGCTGCCAATGTCGGGTTGGAAAATGATCTTTTATGGGATTGCCTCTTCCTGCTTTTAACAATGTCGTTCCCGACTGGGATGAGGTATAGTAAGACCTTTCATTTCAGTTGTTCTCTTGAATCTGTCCGGGGGAACCCTAACCTATGTCTGATTATCTTGAAAAGAAGTGTCCAGAATGTGGTCAACAGTTACGATTTCCCAAGAATGTCGGAGGAGTGCTCATGGCTTGTCCTTCATGTGGAAAAAAGTTTCATTCTGACTTTAAGCTTGGTGGTACCAGAAGAGCAGGAAAACAAAATGTGTTTCTGACGGTCTTTGAGATGCCTGCTAAAATAGTGAGCCGCATTGGCCGCTATCTTTTCCCTAAATAAGAGGTAACTCTTCAGCAGCACTCCATATTCGTCCATTCAGGTTTTCTCGAATAGAACAAGTATGCGTCGAAGTCTCCTGACTGAATGGATATTAAACACTGCTGACCAGTGGTACTGTTCTCAATTTGAGACCTTAGAAAAAATTTGCTTGCGGCATGTGAACTGCCTATAATGTGACAAAAGGATACTGGGAGGTGTTTGGATAGGTGCTTGTAGTAGAGGGGGGCCAAGACAAGCAATTGCCAGGCATTCAGTATCGCGCTGATGTGCAGCTCCCCTCAACGTTGGCAAGGAGACTGGTCATGAATCGCCCAACCATTACAAATACACTACTGATCACTACCATGTTTTTGGGCTCTGGTGTGGGAGTAGGACAGTCGCAGCCTCCCTTGGTGGAATTGGAAGAGCAGGCGATGAGCGACACCCTGCAGTACTCCCTGGAATATAACAAAACGAACCAGGCTGCGGACTGGGTGAACCCCGATACTTCTCACACCGGTACGGTAGTGCCGGTACTGACCTTTGTAAATAACCTGGGAGAACCCTGCAGGGAATTCATCACCACTATCACCATCGATGGCGAGCAGCAGCAGGGCTATGGTACCGCTTGCCGCCAAACCAATGGTACCTGGTATACGGTAAACGACGGACCACCTGCCAGGGTGGCTACCGTGACAAGGCAACCCGTACAGGTCTACCAGCCTCCGGAACGCTACTATAGCCCTCCCAATATGTATTACAATCCATACCCGTTTCAATTCAGCTTCAGCTTAGGCTACCTGTTTCATGATGGCGGCCGCCGTCATGGCCAATATCACCCCAGCGGCCCCATGTGGTATCCACGCACGCACTGGAGGCCCCATAACTATCGTTACTACCCATCTTCCTGGCAACGCCCATACAACCGGCCAAACTATTGGCAACGTCCACATCGACGTTCACACCAACGCTGGTAGCGGCGGTCTCTCGATACCATTTATTGTTTCTGTTGCAGGGGCACATCGTTGTCTTTTCGACGAACCGGACTGTGTTGTCCTCTACGACTGGCTTGGCTGGGGGAGAGGGGATGTTCGCTGCTGAGGCGGGCTTCTTTCAATAGAGCCTGCAGCTCTCGTTGATGAGTTGTTGTCGATAGTCTGTTTTTGGGTGTAGTTCCCTCCAGCGCTGAATGTTTTTTCAACCCTTGACTCCGTTGTGATGCATACCGTATAGTTTGATGACAATATTTATCATTTTCCTTGGCTAATAAGTGGATTCAGGTGAGGTCTCTTCTGTATGAAAAAAATCAGAATGTTCATTGTGTTGGCATGGTTGTTTATTCCCTTACCGGTGCTGGGGGGACAACAGCTTGTAGCCCTCAGAACCGATTCGCCTCCAGTTATTGACGGTATGGGGAATGATGCCGCTTGGCAATCAGCTGTAAGGGTGACAACCACAGATCCTATTGCTGACATTCCCATCGAATTGCAGGCCGTCTACACAGATGTGAATGTGTATGTGAAAGCGCGATTCCCAGATGCTACAGAAAACCGTGAACACAAAACCCTGGTCTGGAATAGCGACCTGGAATTGTATCGGACTGGTACCAAAAGAGAGGATAGCTTTATTTTGAAATGGAGCATGGAGCCTGTTCCAGTGGATATGAGTTTACAATCACATAAGCCGTACAGGGCAGATATCTGGTACTGGAAGGCCATGCGCACCGATGCCATGGGGTATGCTGACGATAAACTGCATATCTACAGTATTCATGAAATAGAGCATGCCCAACAAATCACTCTCCCTTCCGGGAAAAGAATGTTTCTCTCCCGACCGAGTGATTCCGGCACCTCCACTTATAAAAGTATTGCCTATGAAAAGTTTGTTGGTGACACAATGGTTCGCTATACATATCAACAGCCCACTGGCAGCAGGGCCGATATCCGTGCAAAAGGTCATTGGTCAGATGGGTACTGGACCATTGAGTTTCAAAGAAAAATGATAACCGGTAATGTCGATGATATACAGTTCGATCCCGCATTAACTTATGATTTCGGTGTGTCCCGTTATGAAATTTCGGGAACTGCACCAAATTTTAGGCTGGAACAGCCTTATTATGAGTCAGGCGATGTCGGTGAGATTCTCACTATGACATTCCGTTAACATACCAAGAGCTTACCCGTATGCGTCTCAGCTCTATTATCAATCTTTGTCTTGGATTGATTCTCGCCATCCTGATGTTGGTTTCTTTTACTGCATTATATCAGACACGGAAATCCAACCTGGGTCTGAAAACCATTCTCGATGAACATGTCCCGACTTTAAAAAATCTTCTCCAGAGCCAGGAACTGCTCAACAGCACGAACCTCCTGTTCGAACGCTATGCCAACGTTGATTGGATTTCATTCGAGGAAGCAATACGCTCGGTAGAGCAGTTGAAACTTGTCGTTCAACGGATCGAAGAAAGCGGTTCCTACGGTGAAATTCATGCAGATGAGACTGGCCGTATGGTAGAAAAAATACAGAGCCTGGTCAAACAGTCATCGGCAACCGAAATTAACGACCTCTCTTCAGGAGTCCGCCGTGAAAAATCCTGGGCAGAAATTCGCCAGATTGTCGGGAGCTTGAGGAATTACCTGAGGCAATGGATACAAGAGGGGAGTGCTCAGCAAATTTCAGAAAACAGAGAGCATGCGTTGGAGGCATTTTCAAATCTGTTAAGCATAGCCGAGACTGATCTCGGCCGCTATTACGCCCAGGATATTATTTCTTTAGAACAGCTCCTGAATCCGCTGAGCCAATGCCTTTCCAATCTGCAGCAATTGGAGCGTTCATCGTTGCCGCAGATCTCGACTTTTTCGTTGGAAGACAGCAAACAAATGCAAGACCTCTCCTCGTCATTTCGACGGTATCAGTCAGCAATTATTCTTTATTACGACGAGGAACAGCTCGGGGTATCCGGCTCAAATCTTGATGATGTTTTCGCCCAGGTTATGTCGGCCCGGGAAACGACTCAACAAGGTATTGAAAGTCTGCGAGGATCTCTTCTTGATTCTATCAACACCACCCAGCAGAAGATTATTACCTCAAGCAAGTTTTTGGAGAAGCTTTTTTTGTTTGTGACCGTTAGCGGAGTCCTTGCTGTACTGGGTACGTCGGTGGTTCTCAGTCGGACACTGTCAAAGCGCATACATCACCTCTTGCATGGCGCTGAAACCATTGCTTGCGGTGACCTTGATGTTCGCCTGAATCCTGAGCCAGAGGGCGATCCGTTGAGTAGACTGGCAATAGCTTTTAACAGTATGGCCGACAGTTTACAGATACGTGAAGCAGAGAAAAAGGAGTATCTTATCAAGCTTGCTCAGGCCCAGAAGATGGAAGCCATTGGTTTGATGGCAAGCGGTATCGCCCATGATTTAAATAATATTCTTTCCGGAATTGTAGGATATCCGGAATTGCTGCTCATGCAACTGCCGAAAGAGAGCGAACTCCGAAGACCACTGGAAAACATTCAGGACTCCGGCAAGAGAGCGGCGGATGTGGTTGCCGACTTACTGACTGTTGCCCGAGGAGTGGCAGCCCGCCGGGAAACGGTCAATGCCAATACCTTGATTGAAGAATATTTACTTTCACCGGAATGCAGGAAACTTTTTGCGATTCACAGCAAAGTGGAATGCGAAATAGACTTTGATCCGGAACTGGTTAATATGGCCTGCTCACCAGTTCATTTCAAGAAATGTATCATGAATCTGGTCACCAATGCGGTGGAGGCGATCAACGGTGCAGGCAAGATTACGATTTCCACAAGGAATAAGTATGTTGACCATTTGCTGGAAAATAAACAGGAACTGCAATCCGGAGAGTACAACGTTATTTGCATAAGGGATACGGGACCGGGCATATTCCAAGAAGATCTTCGCCGTATTTTTGAACCGTTTTATACCAAAAAAATAATGGGCAAAAGTGGTACCGGTCTTGGCCTTGCCGTGGTCTGGAATACGGTTCATGATCACGATGGCAGTATTCAAGTTGAAAGCAGTGACGAAGGAACTATCTTTTCAATGTACTTTCCTGCCACCAAAGAAGCATTGGTTATTGAAGAACAAGCATTAAACATTGCTGAACTGGCGGGAAAGGGTGAAAAAATTCTCATTATAGATGATGAATTTCAACAGCGGGACATTGCCACCCAGATGCTAACGCTTCTAGGCTATAACGTGGAGTCAGTATCTTCCGGAGAGGGTGCTGTTCAATATCTGATCGGAAAAACGGTGGATTTGCTGGTGCTTGACATGGTGATGGAACCTGGCATGAGTGGAGGAGAGACGTATGAGCAGATACTGACTATGCATCCCGGCCAGAAGGCCATTGTTGCCAGTGGATTTTCGGTAAACGATGAGATGAAAAAGGTCCGGGGGCTTGGCATTTCCACATACGTAAAAAAGCCTTACACCTTCAAGCAACTCGCCCTGGCAGTTAAACAGGTATTGCCCGCATAGTGTTTGTTTTTTTGAAAAACATCTCTTCTTAAGAGATTGCAGATAAGGAAAAGACAATTGTGAGTGGTACAAATAGGTGCACTATGAACACCGGCCTTTGAGTTGTTATCCTTCTCAAACAGGATCAGCGATCCGCAAGATTCAGAGGAAGGATCAGCAAAGAGATATCCTGACAAAATCACCAACCATCCCTATGGTATTAATGTCCGCCTGAAAAACAGATGCAGTCAGGCGCGTCAAGAACACTGAGGTTTCAAAAAATGCCATGGAAGATGGCTGTCTTTAACCAGTCTGTTTTTCCTATGCTTTCTGATTGTCCCATTGTCGATCAATTAAAGCAGAGAGCCAAAAAAGGTATTTTTCACTGAGTTCTAATGGAGAGCGATGCCTGCCATCACCCTCCATCCATCAATCTGGAGATAGTTACTATGGCCCCAAAAACTTACAAAAGTATTACATCTTCAATCTGTTCTGCTGACATCCTGCTTCGACAAGAAATGATGCGAACCTACCTGACAGGCCTGATGAACAGTTCTAATCAGCAAAAATTCTGTCAGTTAAGCCCCGAGGTTATGGAGCCGATTTATAACGGTTCAACCCGGATGAATCCTGCCTCTATTTTTATTAACAGCGGATCGGAAGAGGATATTCAGTACATCAGGGAGCAGGCTATAAAACGAGGGGAAGAGGGCCTGCTGACGACCACTGGACATACCTATCACTTCGATGGCCCTAATGATCAGGGCCGGGATACGGCCAATACCAAGTATCTCGCTTATGACACTACAGAGATCAGCTCTCTTCAGAAGAAGGAACTGCACCGTAGTGGGGTTGTTGAAGTCAGAAATATCATGGACAATATCATGAGCACAAGGGAGATGATCGTTTCATTCATCTCTCGGGGGCCGGTGGGTAGCCCGGTGGCGGATCCAACCCTCCAGCTGACCGACTCATTTTATGTAACCCATAGTGAGTATATTTTATATCGGATGATGAACCATGTCGAATTTTCTAAAGATGTCGATGAGAAAGGCTATCTTTTTGTCAATTTTCACAGCAGCGGCGAGCTTACCCCGGAAAGAGTTTCGGCAAACCTCCATAATCGAAGGATTTACATGGATGTCGAGCGCTTCAGATCCTACAGTATGAATGCCCAGTATGCCGGAAATTCTGTGGCGCCGAAAAAGATCAATCATCGTTTTGCCAATATGAATAACCTGCGGAATTATTTTGGCAAGCGGCTTGATGAGCATATGTTTATTACTGGTTTTCAAATCAAAGATGAGATCATCTACTTTGCCGGGGCATATCCCAGCGGTTGTGGGAAAACCGGTACCGCAATGACTGGCAGCCATCTGATTGGTGATGATCTGGCAAAAATCTTTGTCGATGCCGATAGCGGAGAGGTTCGCGCTGTAAATCCGGAAAAAGGAATGTTTGGCATTATTGAAGGGGTCAATAAAGAGGATGATCCTGAGATTATGGAAATCCTGCGAGGCGCGGGAAACGAGGTTGTTTTTTCTAACGTTCTGATTCATGAAAAGCAGCCCTTCTGGGTTGGTATGGGTGAGCCACTTCCTCCCAATGGACAGAATTTCGAGGGGAACTGGTCGAAAGAATATGGCAAGCCAGCCTCCCATAAGAACGCTCGTTTTACTGTCAAACTGGATAGACTGAGGAATTTTGATCCAGAATCAGACAATCCGAAAGGGGTGAAGATCAGTGCTCTGCTCTTTGGCGGACGTGATTACACCACCATGCCAACGGTTATTAAGGCCCATGACTGGATGAATACCATAGTCCATGGAGCCATTATCCGATCAGCCACAACTGCTACCGAGATCGGAGCAGACGGCAGCGAAAAACGCTCTCCCTTTGCCAATGAGGCCTTTTTCCCGGGACCATTGGGTCAGTACATCAAACACTATGAAGCCTTCGGTGAGAATCCAGACATTAGCGAAGGTAACCTTCCCAGTGGTTTTCAGGTCAACTACTGGCTCCACAAAAGCGCCAGGAGAAGTCTCGTCCCTGGAGAAGAGGACGGATTACTTGGCGAAAAGCGAGACACCAAAGTCTGGATGCGCATCATGGCCCTGATGCATCAGCGGAAAGTGGAAACGATATGGACCCCCATCGGCCATGTTCCTAAATACCGCGACCTGAAGCGCTTATTCTCTGAAATACTTGGAAAAGAATATTCTAAAAGCACCTACAACATGCAGTTTTCACTCTATATTGATAATCTTCTCAACCGAATCAATATGTCGATCAATGAATTTGCTAAAGAAAAAGGGATGCCCGACGATTTTTTTCACGTCCTGGACACCTGGAGAAGGGATCTCACGGCCCTTAAATCGATTATTGGTCCTGTTGTCAGCCCTGATCAGATTATTGAGTATGTGACCGCGAATATTCCCGAATAACTGGTTTGAAAGCATTGCAAAATCAATTTCAAATGATAACGAAAGTGCTGTCCGCACATCTTGAGAGGAGTGGCAATGACCAAGGCAATAGCGAATGAATTCGTAAGGGTACTCCTTGTGGGTTCCGCAGACAAGGGCGAATCATTACCAATGCAATACACAACGGCAGCATCCAAGAGGGCAACCACAGGGGATTTACCCCTACGGGCCTGCATGGGATCACCGGACGTGCAATTAGATACAAGATGATATATTGAATCCAGGTAGAGTTAACATTACAGTACCCAAAACAATACAGACCATCATAAAAACTGGCTGTGGCCACAGGAAGCGGAAGATAGTTAGGAGCACATTCTCATGGGCGAGGAGTACGCGGTGATGAAGGGAATGCAGGTACCCAGGCAGACATGATCTGTAAAACACTAGGAAATCAAACCGATTTTTGAGCAATGTTATGCATAACTTTCCTATCATAGTACTTGATTTTGAAACGACCGGTCTCTCCCCCCAATATGGTGACAGGGCTATTGAAATTGGTGCGGTACTCATCGTAAACGACACGATCACGGATCACTTTCAGAGTTTGATGAATCCGGGATTCAGAATCAGTTCTTTTATCGAATCATACACTGGCATCAGTAACGACATGGTTGCGGCAGCTCCACCCTGTGAAGTTGTGATGGAACAGTTCGCGGACTTTATGGGTGATCATCCTCTTGTCGCCCATAATGCCTCTTTTGACCGACGATTCCTGGATTCAGAGCTTGGAGTTATCGGTCGATCAAGAAAGAACACTATGGCTTGCTCCATGTTGACGGCACGAAGGGTGTATCCCAATGCACCGAACCATCAACTTGGAACGTTGGTCCACTATTGTGGAATCTATACCGATGGAACATTTCACAGGGCACTCGCTGATGCTGAAATGACTGGCCGGCTCTGGATTTCAATGGTTGATGAGATCAAGGGAAATTTTGGCATTCATCAGGTGTCATTTGATTTGATGCGAAAAATATCCATAACAAGCAAGGCAAAGGTACCTTCATATCTTGAGAAAATTGCCATTGACCAATGTTAACTGGATTGGAATGCCAAGAGAGGATTCCTCGAGGGGTAACCATTCCCTCAGAATATAGTTTGTAAGCCTGTCGGACTTAGACATAACTCTACTGCAACTTTGACAAACCTACCCATATTTCCATGGCTTTTCTTTAAATAGTCCTGCTCTTCGCCTCAAATCGATGAAAACCTGGTCTCGATTTCTCTAATTTTCACGACGATTCTCTAAGTCCGACAGGCTCCTGGTGATTCCATAGCCGACAGGACAGTCACAAGGGATTGCTCCTACGATTGAGAATGTGCCTGGAGCCTTTTCAGAGAATGTCCAGTCAGGGCCGAGACGTTATGACAATAGTTGCTATTGACTTATGTTGTTTTTTGTGATACTTTTGTGTATCATGTGGGTGTCGTATGGTATCAAATAAGATCATGAAGAGTCAAAAAAGCAAAGTCAGGCAATAATGAATAAGTCCACAGTAAGTAAAGAAAATATTCGCCAGAAGCGCACAAGGGACAAGGTGATTAATCTGGCAATGCATGCCCTCGCTAAAAACCCAAAAGCATCGCTGAACGATATTGCCGAAGCTGCAGAAGTCGGCAGGGCTACCCTTTTTCGCTATTTCAAGTCCAGAAAACAACTTATCCATGAGCTTGTTATTGAGGCGGATAACAAGCTTGAAAATGCCACCAGGCCAATTGTCGAAAAAAAACTCAATGCCAGAGATACCCTGGAAGAGTTTATTAAAGTTCTAGTTCCCCTGGGGGCAAGTTTTCATTTCTTGAATTCTGAACAGCTTCACTCGGAAGGTTCAGGTATCGACGATCTTTATAGCAATCAGTTGATGCGTTTAAAAGAACTCTCCATACGGTTACAGGCAGAAAAAGTTGTTGCTGCCAATATCCCCCTTGCCTGGATAGCTGTGGTTTTGGATAACCTGATCTATGCGGCCTGGGTAACTGTCTTAGAGGGTGATATTGCTCCCAATGATGCCCCGGGTCTCGTGCTTTATTCCTTTCTTAATGGTTTGTCCCCCCATTAGCTTTTCCCAATAACTAACTCTGGTCGTTGCTTATCGTGCCGTCAGGAAACTCTGGTTCAGCGGTTACGACAACCAACTTACTACCCGCCTTGTTGTAATCTCCTTATGGTAGAGAGCATTAGAGCATAAAGCAGTTACTCATTTGGAACCATTTGCATATTGAGCCGATAATGTTTCTTTGGGCCGGTATATGGCAACCCCTGTTCCTGATCTGACACTCCTTTTAATTGTTAACAGGCACTGAAGAGTCAAAGTATTGAGGTATTCCTATGAGTAAAAATCTTGATCCGGTAACTGGAAAAATTTACCCCGTTTTTTTTTACTATTCCATTCCTTCAGTCATCGGTATGCTGGCCATGTCATCTGCCGTTGTTGTTGATGGTTTTTTTCTGGGCAATTATACCAGTACATCCTCGCTGGCTTCAGTAAATCTTACCATACCAGCCAGCGCCTTATTATTTGGTCTGGCATTAATGCTCTCTGTTGGCGGAACTATTCGCTGTGGAAAATACTTAGGAGCAGGAGATGGTCAAGCTGCCAGCGCTATTTTTTCACAGACTATTATCTTGATATGCTTACTCTCCGTTGTCCTTTCCGCGCTTGGTCTGATTTTTATGGATCAGCTTGTTTTTTTCCTCGGGGCAGACAAAACATTGGCACCGGCTGTAGCCGAGTACCTGAACATCTTGCTGCTCTTCACCATTTTTCAACTTGCTTCTGTCTGTCTTTCCTATTTTATCCGAGTAGCCAGTCTTCCTTTTTGGGCAGCAGCCGGAATGATACTAGGGAGTTTTCTCAATGTCTTCCTGGACTGGGTTTTTGTTGTTAACTTACAGATGGGACATAAGGGGGCGGCATTGGCAACAGGTATTGCCGCAGTCCTAACCTTTTTGTTTTTATGTGTGCCTTTTCTGACTAAACGGACAACGCTTAGATTTTATTGGCGAAAAAAGGATATCCCTGAGCTTTTAAAAGCAGCAATGAATGGATTCCCAGAATTCATCGATGAATTTTCTGTTGGTATCATTGTTATCGTTTTTAACTGGATCATTATGAAACAACTGGGAGAAAGCGGCATTGCGGCGTTTTCAATAATTAATTACATGATCCTTACAGGCCTGGTAATCAGTTATGGTATCAGTGATTCGCTGCAGTCGGTTGTCAGCCGAAATTTCGGGGCATTGCAACATAATCGTATCAAAAAAGTGATGAACCTCTCAGTAGCCTTGGTTTTTGTTGTTGGAATTGCTTTCAGCATCCTGCTGGTCATGGTTCCGCACATTGTATCAGATCTCTTCATCGATTCAGGAGAACTGGAAACAATAAAACTGACAAATTACTTTATTTCCAGGATATGGCCTATTTTTATGGTGAACGGAGTAAATATCATATTGGTATCCTATCTCACTGCAATGAACAGGTCTCTTGATTCAACACTGATCATCCTGGCCAGGAATCTGCTTCTGCCAATTATCTTTCTCTTTATTATTCATGTATTGATAGGAAAGGATGCCATCCTTATCGTTCTGCCGCTCTCGGAAATAGCCACCTTTTGTATCGCAATCTTCCTGATCTATAAAAATAGTCCGAAAAAGCTGGTTACCAATGTCGCGGCTCTGAACATTGCTGTTTAGCAGGTGATTGGAAAAGAGGGAAAAAGAACAAAATAAGGGAGAGGTTTTGAAAGGTCAGTTTTTGGATGGAGGGCGATCCCTCTTTTTTGATTTTTTCTGCCGGTCGGCGGAGGGTAGACGCAGGTCCATGGGCATACCTTGGGTGGAGAGGATGAGCATGCGCGGCTCGTCCTCTATCCGCACCGGATACGGCAGGATGTGCTGCTGCAACAGAACTTGAACCTGCCTGCCGGTGAGGGTGAGTCCTTTACATTCAGGTTCAAGAACAAACTGACAGCCATCTTTCCAACCGGAGCAGCCGTAGGCTCTTTTTCCCTTGATCACCTCTTTGCCGCAGAGTGGACAGCTTCCCCAGCGCCCTGCATCTAACTGTCCGGATGAGCTGATCCTGATCAGGCCGCGAATGTAGTCACGAATTCCGGCCATAAAATCATCGGGATTAAGTTTGCTGCGCTCAATCTGTTTGAGTTTTTCCTCCCACTCACCTGTCATTTCGGGTGATTTGAGTAAAGGGTCCTGAATAAGTGCAATCAGGCATCGGCCCATATCAGTGCAGCGAAGCTGCTTTTTTTCACGTCGGATATAGTTACGGCTGAGAAGGGTTTCGATGATGGCAGCTCGAGTAGCTGGTGTACCAATACCCCGTTCTTTGAGGGCTTCGCGCAGGGCGTCATCTTCGACAAATTTACCGGCCGCCTCCATCGCACCAAGTAGTGAATTCTCAGTAAAGTGATTGGGCGGTTGCGTCTTTCCTTCGCGCAGGAAAGGCTCATGCGGACCAGTTTCGCCTTTTTCAAAAACGGGGAGGGCCTGGTCGTCGGCAGCTTCCTGTTGCTTTATCTTTTTGGGGAAGAGAACAGTCCAGCCGGGCTTAACGATCTGCGTCCCTTTGGCCTGAAATTTCACCCGATTGCTGATGCTGTCGACCGTGGTGATATTTTTGATGCAGACAGGATAAAAGGCGGCAATGAACTGGGTTGTAATCGCATCGTAGACGAGTTGTTCGTTCGCTGCAAGGCTGCCCGGTGTTACCCCTGTGGGAATGATGGCGTGATGGTCGGTTACTTTTTTGTCATCGATAATTCGTTTGCTAAACACCAGCTTTGTCAGGTTGAGGGGCGCGATCTCTTGAGGACGGACAGCCTTGAGTCGTTCCAAGATTTCGGGAATGCGCGGCTTCATGTCGTTACTGAGGTAGCGAGAATCTGTTCGCGGATAGGTGACCAATTTTTTTTCGTAAAGATTCTGGGTTGCACTGAGGGTATCGGCTGCCGAGAGACCGTGCATCTTATTGACTTCGCGTTGAAGGGTAGTGAGATCAAAGAGCTGCGGCGGTTGTTCTTTTTTCTCTTTGGCAGTAATGGCAGTGATTTCAAAAGGCTGGCCTGTTATTTTTTCAAGCAGGAGCTGGGCCTTTTCCATTTTCTCAAAGCGATTGCCGCTATACTTGAACACCACCTCACGATAGTGGGTACTGAGTTCCCAGAAGGGCTGCGGACGGAATTGGAGAATGGTATCATCACGTTCCACTATCATGGCCAGAACCGGGGTCTGGACCCGACCAATGGTCCAGAGGACCCGATCACCGCCGCCACCGATACGACCGTGGCGGACGGTATAGTAGCGAGTGGAGTTCAGGCCGACTATCCAGTCGGATTCACTGCGACAACGGGCAGCGGCATAAAGTGAGTCATAATCGTGTCCATCCCGCAGATCCTTGAAGGCCGCCTGAATTGCGTCGGGCGTCAGCGAGTTGAGCCAGAGGCGGCGGATAGGCTTATCCTCGCAGTTGCACAGGGCCAGAATGTAACGAAAAATCAGTTCTCCTTCACGCCCGGCATCAGTGGCACAGATAATTTCCTCGGCTTGCTCGCACAGGGCTTTGATAACCCCGAACTGCTCGTCTACGCCGCGATTATTAATCAGCTTGAGCTTGAACTCCTCGGGTACGAAGGGCAAGGTGTCAAGTGACCAGCGTTTGAGCGCCGGATCATATTCACCAGGTTCCTGGAGCGTCACCAGATGCCCGAATGCCCAGGTAACCGCGCAACCACGCCCCTCAATGTACCCTTTCTTTTTGGCCTTAATATTAAGCACGGCCGCAATATCGCGGGCCACGGAAGGCTTCTCTGCAATAATAACTTTCATCGTACGATTATCTCGCGATCTTTATTTTCTTCTGTTAAGAGATACAAAGTGTGATGACTGCGCACCCCTTATTGGTAGCGTGAGTACCTGAAAAAGAAAGGGGGACAGCATGAAGAATTTACAAAAGTATTTAGAACCTAGCCCTTTTTAATAATGCAATCAAAGAAAAAGCAATCATGAATGGTATGAATCGCAAAGATATTAAAGCCGGACTTCGGGTTTTCATCGTTTTAAAGCAGGACCAGCGTTCTGGAAACCTTACAGAAGGTATAGTGAAAGATATCCTGACAAAGTCCTTGACCCATCCCCATGGTATCAAAGTCCGCTTGGAAAGTGGGGCGGTCGGGCGAGTCAAACAGATAGGCGATTGAAAATAAAGGTAACCATTCAGCAGTATTCCATTTTCGTCCAGTCAGGTCTCATAGAGACCGTAGAGGGACCCTTGTGTGGGGACCCCAACATGCAGGTAACCGAGTTAGTAGTGGATCAGCACCAGTATATAGGCCAGGCATAACAACTCCATAGCCCCAGATAATAAGCAACCGGGCAACCACAAGAGATTGTCGCTACGGTTGAAACATCCTTATTGGGTCTTATAGTAGGGTTGAATCTCCGCAAGAATCATTGAAATGGTAGGGGGGGCCTTGTGGGTAGCCAAAAGAGCTGGTCATTCATCCCAAAAAACGACAAACGTCATAAGCAACCGGGTAACCACAAGGGGCTTGCCCCAATGTCCTTTGATAACCAGTTAAAGATTTCTCACCCTTATCTGCGAAGAACCCCATTCGTCTCTCACTGATAAAAAATATGAATGATAACACTATAACAGAACTAACCCCATTCCGTGCTAATCTGACCCGTTCCCTGGCTCGCCGCGGCAAACAACTTTTGGCTTCCACCAATCTGGCCGAAGAGGTTGCAGCCCTCGAACCTCTGGAGGCATACTATATCGTCAGGGAACTCGGATTCGATCAGGCTCTCCCCATCCTCCTCAAGCTTGACCACCTCCAATTGGAGGCCTGTATCGATCTGGACTGCTGGAACCGTTACGACTTTGATGTAGACGGTCTTGATGAATGGCTGGCCACTCTTTCGCTGGCCGGCCCAGAAGCCTTGGCCGAAACTTTTCTCTCTCTGGACTATGTGGTACAACTTCTCTTCCTGGCCAAGACTGTGACAGTGTATGATCCCGACACTGATCAGGTCCCTGAAAAAGATAAGGAGAAAGGCACCTCTCGCGCCATGACCCCGGACGGTTTTTATCTTCTCGAATTAAAGGTTGAAATGGGGTTGAAACTCCATCCTTTTACCTTGCTGGATGCCCTCTATCAATATGATTTGACAGCCACACATCAACTCCTCAGTGAGGTCCGTGTGGACCTGTCGACTCAGATCGAAGAAGAAGCTTTACGTTTCCGTAACGGGCGTATGCAGGATATCGGCTTTGTGACACCGGATGAGGCCGCTACTCTTTTTTCCCAACCAGCCAGTCGTCAGGCATCAGCTCGGCCGCAAAAGCCAATAGCGGGTGCAACCAGCCGAGTACCGTCGGTATACGCTGCTCCTTTAAGCAAAACCACCCTTTTCCAGCAGGCTCTGTCCTTGATTACTGACCAGGAAACCCTCTCTCGCCTCGAGCAGGAAACCGTCTGGACCATAAACAGTGCGATCATCGCCTATGGTGAAAAGACGCAGGATATAAAACAGATCACCGACATTGCTGAACGGGTGCGTGATACCATTTCCCTGGGATTGGAATCGTTGTTGGCCAAAAAACAATTCGACGGCCCGTTGAATGGGCCAGTCGCAGCAGGCAAAGCAGCCGAACTGCTTGATGTCTGGTATATAAGCGATCTGTTCCGACACGGCTTTGCAGCGACACAGGGGCTACAGCAGGAGATGCGGAAGGCCTTGCGTGATCCCAGATTCCGTGCCTGGTATGATCTTTTAGAAATGGACCAGTCGGATGACTTGGATGAGCAACTGGAGCGTGCCTTTGTGAACGCTCTACTCAGCCGTCATCCCTTGCACGGCGGTTTCGATCTGAAAAAAACTGAGCATGTCAAGGCCTTTGCCTGCCTCGCAGATATCGATGAGGCCCATATCCGTCTGAAACGCTTTGTTGCCCATCTCTGCAGTCAATCTTGAGCTGCGGCAACGGGTACTCTGTCAGGCTGCAAAATAGGCTGAGGGAGAAAATGCATTTTTTTGACCGTTTCATTTTGCCCTATGGAGGACTTGCTCGTATGCAAAAGATTTGGCTGGCCGACAATCGGATAAGTGTCCTCCGCAGACAAGATTGATATACGTAACAGCATATATGAATTTCGTAATTATCAAGTGTTCAGATTTATGAGAAAAATAGCTTTTGGGTACTCAACACGGTGCAATATCAAATGTGAACACTGCGTTGCCGGGGAGGATATTCCCGGAACGTTAAAGATAGAGCTGGATCAGGCAAAAGAGATTATTGCTGAACTGGCCGCTGCTCATACTCAAGGCATAAGCTTTACCGCCGGTGAACCGCTGCTCTATTTGGATGAAATTGCCGAACTCATCGCTCTCTGTGATGAGTATGGAATTTACACCCGGGTCGTCAGCAACAGCTTCTGGGCCAAGACTCCGGAGCTTGCAGACCGCTCTATAATCAAACTTAAAGAAAAAGGTCTGTCCCAACTGCGTATGAGCTATAGTCGCTGGCATCAGAAAAACATTCCTCACCAGAATATATTGAATGCGGCTCAGAGTTGTAAAAAAAATGGACTGGATTATTTCATTTCCTTTGTAACCGATTTCTCGGAGCAGGATGATCCCTTTGAGCAATATCTACGAGATAATAGCCTCAAATTTTTCCCGGAACCTGTAATATTTTCCGGACGGGCAGAATCATTTGAACGCCTGCCCCTCCGCACAGATTACCAGGAAAACTGTTGTGCCATGAATCCGTATCTGACTCCAAACCTTGACATGTATGCCTGCTGCGATGCGGGCAGTCATTTTACAAAGACAAATTTTTTCTACCTTGGGAATGTAAAGGAAAGCAGCATTGAACAGCTTTTTAAAAAAAGTGAAACCAATAGGTTGTATAACCACATCAGGATCTTGGGGATCACTGCCATAGCATCCTTTGCCGGCTTCACGGCACGAGAGATTATTCAGTACAGAAAATGTGAACTGTGTGAAAAATTATTCAATTCACCGGACACACTTGCCACTCTCCAACAGGAAGCTGATTCAGGGTTAACCTCCTGGTATCGTTAGCCCGCTTTTCTCAGTAAGAGTGCTGTAGAAGGGCGCCATTCGCGGCTAACTCCAATCCCAGGTTTACAATTATGAGCCAGTCAACTAAAGAGTATTGTCGCCGCTCGTGACAACTGGTGTGACACGTATATATTCCAATGCAGAGGGCAGGGCAGTTGATCACCCGGTGCCTTGTTTTCTGTTGGCATCCAACTGTAATCTATAAAATATTTTTCAATGAAAATACGTAAACTCAGTCCGGAAAACTACGCCAAGGTCTCTGCCTTGCTGCGGCAGGCCTTTCCTGGCAGCACCTATGAAGTACAGCTAGTTGAAAACTTTCACAGGAGTGGAAAGACTGTCCATGAGTGGGTGTGTGTGCATATCAATCGGATCATTGCTTATCTGGCCTTTTCGAACGCCTATAATGGCCATGATATTTGCGGCTTGCACTTGGGCCCTTTGGCTGTAAAACCTGATTTTCAAAAGCAGGGGATAGGCTCAGAGTTGCTGCGCTTCGCCTTGAGGCAGGATGTCATCAAGACAAAGACAATCTTTGTCCTCGGTGATCCTGGCTTTTATAAGAAGTTTGGATTTGCGCCTTGTGCCACGCCTGTTTGTCCCTTTGATAAAAAAAACGACCATTTCTTAAGCATTCGCAATACGATAGGGCAGCAGTTCACTGTGGGATATGAATCCGAGTTTTGGGAATAGTAAATAGTAGTTACCTGGTGGTATCAGCCACGTTTATGGTTTAACGAGTTTTACAGGAAAGAAAATGGTACAGATCGGCAAGATCAATACGCTTAGAATAAAAACAAAGCAGGCCTACGGTGTTCATCTGGATGGTGGTGCGGCAGGGGACATTCTTCTCCTGACAAAGGAAGTTCCTGACGCATGTCAGCCAGGAGATACGGTTGAGGTTTTTGTCTATCGAGATCGGGAAGAGCACCTCCGGGCAACCACCCAAAAGCCCTATGCAACTGTCGGCCAATTCGCCCTGTTGCAGGTGATTACAAATTCACCGTCAGGCGCTTACCTGGACTGGGGAATGGGAATAGATCTTTTTGTACCAAAGAGTGAACAGCAGGATACTATGCGGGAAGGCAAATCCTATGTTGTCTTTGTCTTTCTGAGTGAAAAAAATAACAGCATAATCGCCTCTTCCAAACTGGATAAATTTCTCGGTCTGCAGCCTCTGAACTATAAAGAGGGCAACGCAGTGGATCTTATCATATTTGACAAAACAGATCTTGGCTACAAGGCGGTTGTCAATTCTGCACATGCGGGCATGCTCTATGAAAACGAAGTGTTCCAGAAACTGCTCCCAGGTCAGCAGCTGAAAGGCTACATAAAAAAAATTCGCGAAGACCTCAAAATTGACTTGAGCCTGCAACAACCAGGTTATCAAGGAGTTGATGCTGTTTCGCAGAATATTCTTGAAACCATAAAAGAGCATGGCGGCAGCATTCCAATTACCGATAAAAGCCTGCCAGAAGAGATCTATTCCCGGTTCGGAGTAAGTAAGAAAGTCTTCAAAAAGGCAATTGGTTCTCTCTACAAAAAAAGGCTTATCACCATCGACAGCAGTGGTATAACACGTACCAGTAGATAAGAGAGGATTCCAGGGGATGCCAGAGGAACAGCAGGTCTCTCGGATTTCTGGAAAAGGTGCTATCTCAGGAGTGGTAACGCTGTGAGCGGTGCTGGCGAATGAACTCATTTACCAATAATTACTTTTCTGATTAGCACTGAGACTCAGTTACGACGTATTTGGCTATGCACCATGGTCCCTTGCGTTGGGGAGTTAATCAGAATGATTTTTGTATTGAGGGCAAGATGATTCCTTGGCAATTGCTGGACAGCAGTCCGATATCTGGAGACTCCGGAATACTGCGTCTCTATAGACGGGGTGATGAGTTTTCTATCCGGGTAGAGGGCTGTGAACTCATGAACAGCCGTGTCCATGGCTCGGAAGATGCCCTGGCCGAACTTGCCTGTGCAAGGTTTGCCAATCGTCCCGCACCCAAGGTCTTGATTGGCGGCCTGGGTATGGGCTATACCGTGGCAGCGGCACTGCAGAATCTCAATCCTCAGGCCCAGGTGGTGGTGGCTGAACTGGTGCCGGCTGTGGTGGCCTGGAATCAGGGGCCTCTTGGCCCTCTCGCCGGGCATCCTCTGAAAGATAGCCGAGTCTTGGTGCGGGCGATTGATGTCGCTCTGATTTTAAAAACGGAGCAGCATGCCTATGATGCCGTGATCCTCGATGTGGACAACGGCCCTGATGGCCTGACTCGCACCGGCAACGGCTGGCTTTACACCAGGGCCGGCTTGAAGGCTATTTACAGCGCCCTCAAACCAGGAGGTATCTTGACTGTCTGGTCTGCTGCTGCCGATCCCGTCTTTTCCAAGCTCCTACGACAGACAGGTTTTACGGTGGAAGAAGTCACGGTTCGAGCCCGGAAACGTAAAGGTGGAAGTCGACACATGATCTGGCTTTGCGAACAGCACGTCACTATCGACAAGGCCAGTGGCAGCCGTTGTAAGAAAAAAATCTGATGGACAACAAAAATGCGAACAGGGAGTTAGTCGTTGTTCCAATGCCGGATGGCTCTCTGCAGCTTGAGTGGGGTGTGGCTGCCGGAAAAACAGCTACAAGCAGTGTCCTGCTGCAACAGGAAATCTTCACCACCTATACCTCTGAGAGACAAAAATGGCTGCTCTTTTTGGGTTTTTCAGACCCTGCTGTGGCCCTTCCTGCCTCCCTGGATTTTTGGCGGAAGTTCAGCGGCCTGTTTGTTCATCACCTGCGTTTGACTCCAGACCTCGAAGGTTTGCGCCACCTGGCCCAGGTTCCTATGGTAGGGCAGGAGCTAACCGAATTGCTCGAGGTCATCCCGGCGATGACTGGCGGAGAGTATGTCAATCCCAGGCTCCTTGCAGCCTTATGGTTGCAGTTAAACAAAACCTTTGCCACAGCAATCAGCGCATTTCCCGGCTCTGTCGCCGACTTTATTCATCGTTTCTCACCCGGCAGCCATCTCCTCGGCCGGATCTATTTTCATCTCGTGGAAAACAGAGATGGTGAGGAACCGTTTGCCTTTCTGGCTACCTATTCGACCCGAATGGGTGCGGAAGGTCAATCAAAACATCTGCCCTTAAAATATGCCCTGCAGGAATATCAGGATGACAACGACAAATTACTGGAACTGCTGGTTACTGTTTATGAGGCGGCCAGAGACAGTGAACTGATCGCTGCTCTGTTAGAGAGCAACAACCTCTTTTATCCCTTGGCCTGGGGCAGCGGAGATGCCTATACTTTTTTACAGGAGGTCCCTCTTTATGAGGTGGCTGGCATCCTCTGTCGTATTCCGAACTGGTGGCAGACGAAGAGAGCCAACGTTCACCTCAAGGTCAGTCTGGGTGAAAAGGAACCTGCCCTGGTTGGAATTGCGGCCCTGTTGGACTTTACGCCCCGGCTCATGCTGGGGGAAGAAGAAATCTCTGCCGATGAGATCAGGCGTCTCCTTGCTGAGGTGGATGGTTTGGCCTTTATCAAAAATAAATGGGTAGCAGTTGACAGGGAAAGACTCGAACAGACTCTGGCAGCCTATGAAGAGGCCCAGAAACTGGTGGCAAGAGAAGGGTTCACCTTGGCCGAGGCCATGCGCTGGCAACTGCAGCCCTTGGATGGACGGGTAAAGGCGATTGATAACAGTGTCCTGGAAGTGGAAAACGGACAGTGGCTGCAATCTGTATTTACCAGGATGGCAAACCCTGGCCTGTTGCCCGAGGCGACCACAGATGATCGTTTCCTGGCAGACCTGAGACCTTATCAACAGGATGGGCTGCGTTGGCTTTGTGGTCATCACGGCCTTGGTTTTGGCTGTTGTCTGGCTGATGATATGGGGCTCGGCAAGACCGTTCAGATCCTCGCTTTTTTAAATGTCCTTTCCGGGACCAAGCAGACCCAGGAGAAGCCTGCCGCCTCCCTGCTTATCGTTCCTGCCTCGTTGTTGGCCAACTGGGACCAGGAGATCAAGCGATTCTGTCCGGAGCTGAAGGTGTTCATGGCCCATCCGGATATGCACAAACCTCGTAAGGTTTCAGTACCAAGCAAGGCAACCCTGGCCGACCTTGATCTGGTGATCACCACCTATGCCTTGGCTCAACGCTACGATTGGCTGCTGGAATACAGGTGGCAGTATGTCATCCTGGATGAGGCTCAGGCTATTAAAAACCCTGGTACCAAGCAGACTAGGACGGTGAAAAAAATTCCGGCTCTAAACCGCATTGTCATGACCGGTACACCGGTGGAAAATCGTTTGAGTGATCTCTGGTCCCTCTTTGATTTTGTCAATCCTGGATTGCTGGGGACGATCAAAGAATTTGCCTCTTTCAGTAAGGGGTTGGCCTATCATCCAGATGGTTATGGCCGTCTGCGGAGGATGATTGCCCCTTTTATGCTGCGGCGATTAAAGAGTGACAAGTCCATCATAAACGATCTCCCCGACAAGGTGGAGATGAAAACCTGGGCTTCCCTCAGTCGTAAACAGGCAGTCGTTTATCAACAGCTGGTTGATAACATAAGCAAGATGCTGGAAACGGCGGATGGTATTCAGCGCAAGGGTATGATTTTGGCGGCATTGACCAAATTTAAACAGATCTGTAATCACCCGGATCAATATGCCGGGGTGGATGGCTATGGTGAAAAGGAGAGCGGTAAATTTGCCAGATTACGAGAGATCTGCACCATTATCTACGAAAAACGTGAACGGGTACTGGTCTTCACGCAGTTCAAGGAGCTGACCGAACCCCTGGCACGATTTCTGGAAACAGTGTTTGAGGGGCCTGGCCTTATCCTTCATGGCAGTGTGTCAGTGGGCAAACGAAAAAAAATCATCGAACAGTTTCAATCCAACGATTATATACCTTTTATGGTGCTGTCACTGAAGGCGGGCGGGGTAGGCCTCAATCTCACTCGTGCCAATCATGTCATCCATTTTGACCGTTGGTGGAATCCGGCCGTGGAGAACCAGGCCACCGATCGAGTATTCCGCATTGGCCAACAAAAAAAGGTGATGGTCCATAAATTCATTACTAAAGGGACGCTGGAAGAAAAAATTGATGAAATGTTGACTAAAAAAGCAAAACTCTCGGACGATGTTGTGGCTGCCAGTGGTGAGTCCTGGCTCACGGAGATGGAGAACAATGAACTGACCAATCTGTTTAGTCTGACAAGCTAGAGGAAATTGACGATGAGCTACGGATCTTATCCGAAATATATCAATGTGGCCGAAAAAAGAGCCAAAGCTGAAAAAAAAATAAAACAGCTGCGTAAAAAGAACCCTGACCTGCGTCCGATAATCCTCGAAGGCCAAGCACTGGCCAGAACTTGGTGGGGCAAGGCCTGGAACAAAAATCTAAAAAGCTATGCCGACTATAGCAACCGCATTGGTCGGGGCAGTAGCTATGTCCGACATGGGGCCGTGCTCGATCTGCAGATTACTCCGGGCACGATAAAAGCACTTGTCCAGGGTTCCCGTAGCAAGCCCTATGATGTCCTGATACACATTGACAAAATGAAAGAGCAGAATTGGCAGACTATCAAAAAAGAGTGCCAGTCCAGACTTTCATCCCTGCCTGATCTGCTGGCCGGAAAATTGCCTAAAGATCTGCAGGAAATTTTCATGGTTCAGGGAAAAGGCCTCTTCCCAACACCGACAGAAATTTCATTTGACTGCAGCTGCCCGGACTGGGCGTCCATGTGTAAGCATATTGCCGCCACCCTGTATGGGGTCGGTGCGCGACTCGATGAAGATCCGTCCCTGTTTTTCACCTTGCGGCAAGCAGTTCTGAACGATCTGGTCAGTGAGGCGGTACAGGGCAAGATGACCAGCATACTGAAGGCGGAGAAGACAAAGGGCAATAAAGTGATTGCAGATGATCAGCTGGCAGATCTGTTCGGTATCAGCATGGATACGTTCGATCTCGCCACCACAGTAAAGGAAGAAACAAAGAGACGCCGGTCTGCAACGCAGAAGAACCCAGAGGAATCCATGCAGATGGTTCCCCAAGACAACCTACAGGGGCAGCCCACGGCCATTGCCTTGGTTGCCCACTGCATAGATGCCAGCGAGACTACTCTCAGTATCAAAGATCTGCAGGAGGCCACTGGATTTCCGGCCAGAAAGTTGTATAGCATCCTTACCCGCCTGAAGCAGCAGGGCAGGGTACTGAACCTGGCACACGGTTTTTATAGTCGTACATCTTCATAACAATGGAGAATGTTTTCAAACAGAGAAGATGAGAGGAACATGACGATGCATGCTGTCACATCTTCCTTACGCCTGATGCCTTTGCTGTCCCTGAGAAGGGCAAGTGGGGAAAGAAGTGGGGGCTTGCTGAAAAATATTCAAACGGCCTCTGGTGTATGAGTTCAAGGGCTTCACCTCTCTCGGGGACGGTGATCTGCTCAATTCCGCCCCTGTCTTATCAACTACGCTTTTTTGTCCATGGATTTTCTGCTGTTATTCCGGCCTTTCCTTCATCTTTTTTAACAACCTTTGCGGAAAACTTGGTCCTCAGATAGAGGGTCTCCACCTTCTCTCTGGCCCACGGTGTCTTGCGCAGGAATTTAAGACTCGATTTGATACTGGGAGTCTTGGTGAAACAATTAATATCGATCTTTTTACCCAGTCGGTACCAGCCATACTGTTCAACCAGACGGGTCAGGATCACCTCAAGGGTAAGGCCTTGTAATGGGGTCTTGTTCTGGGGCTTGCTCATGTCGCGTCCTTGTTCAGGGGCTCTTTTTTCAGGGCCTGGTAGAGTTTTCTGCCCACCCAGGCGTCGGTGGCCGCGTATTGGACCTGGCGTGCAGTAAGTGTGTCTTGGGCCCAGTTAGAGGTCTGCGCCCCTTTGGAAATACGAAATCCCAGCAGTACCGCGGCCAGGCCACGCAGACCGTGGTTCTTGATGCTTGCCCGTTTAGCAAGATTGCCTAGGTCCACAAAGCCTGCAGCCTTGAATTGGGATATCTTTTTAAGCTCGCGAATGTCGTACTGCAGGCTTACCCCGGCCTTGATGATAGCAGGATTGGCGAGGATTTCACGCAGGGGGCCGGCCAGGCTCAGGTGTTTAAATTGGAAGATAAAGACTTCCGTCTCGCTTGCCAGCTGCAGAAGTGAAGGGAGGTAGTTTTCGCCTTTTGTATATGCGGGGCGGGTTTCCGTATCAAAGCCGAGCAGGGTCTGACTGGCAAGCCGAGGAACTGCCTCGGCCATCTGGTCATTGGTTCGCACCACGAGCACCGGCCCTGTCCACTGGGCCATGGGGCAAGCGTTTATCTCATCTTTGCTCATCCGCCGATCAAAGCCAGGTCGGCTTGTTTTACTGTGTGTCATGTCTCTTGTCATCCGAATTTGTTCCTTGTCCTGCCCAGGAATGTCTGCTGTGAATGCACTCCTGGAAATACCGGCAGAGGAGCGAAGGTTCTCTCCCTATACAATCTGCCACTTTATTTCCACCCTCTTTTTTGCAGGGGGAATAGCTTCCCACTAACTACCGTCAACAGAATGGCGAGAACAATTGCAGCCAGACCGAGGAGGACATTGAAGTAGACTGGGGCCACCAGGGCAATACGAATAATCATGGTAGAAAGGGCAAAACCGGAATTGCGAAACACCGAATAAAAAGAAGGATGAAAACATTGGGCGATAAGAACCACCAGTATATCCGTGATGATCAGGATCGTATAAAAGTCGTGAAAAAAATCAGTATGTTCAACGCCGATTGCAGTCAAATAAAGTGCCCGGAATCCCATAACGACAAAGGAGGTGAGAAGAATAAGGGCGATACCTTTTTTTGCTGCCACAAAACTATATATATCGTCAACACGATCGCGCTCATCTTGAGCCTTATTCTGTAAAATGTAATAGACGCCGAGAAGGGTAAAGATGGCAACTGCGCCGAAACCGTCCGACAAGATATGAAGGATACCCTGTTCATTGCCGAGATAGGTGACAGGCTCCTGAAAATGAGACAACTCCTTAAAGGCATTCCGCATTAAAATCAAAGAGAGAATCTCAAATTGCTTTCCTACAGAACGGGAAAAAGAGCAGGGGAGGGTGAAAATGAGACTAATTACTTCAAGGATGAGAATGACCGTGAAGGCCCCACCAATGGCGTAAAAATGGTTCCCCGGGATCATGTGGCTCAGCAAATCAGGAAGCAGGTGGCGTCGTTTTAATTCTATAACGAAGAGACTGGAGACAAAGAGCAGCACCAGCAGGATAGAGATCTTGCGATGCATTTTTTCATGTTCATAAAACTGATGCAGGGGATCAAAAATCCATGTGATTCGTTCGTAGACTTTGTTCATTACAGTTGTGTTGTTGACTGGCTTGAAACCCAACAGTCAGTTGATGAAAACAGAGACGTTGTAAAGCTGATTTCGGAAAAAGACGTTCCCGAAAACGGTTTGTGACCGGTTAGGTTGACAATACCCATTAGCCGAGAAAAGCTCTCTTATTCAAGAGCGATTGCCCATTGTATATTAGCAAGGCAGCTGTCTGCTAGTCAATGACTATCGCCATGATTGAGTGGAGTAAGGAGTCGTTGGCTTAGTGATCGGATTCTTTTTTTTGCCCGCCTGCAGCAAATTCTCGACCTTTTTCCCTGTCCTGGACGTGTCGACATCTTCACTCCCTGCTGAGCAGAGAGATGGCCTCAGCAGGACAGACATTGCGGCATAACCCGCAACCAAAACAGGCAGAAGGGTGGATATGAGCCTTGTGTTCGCCAGATACCTCTACACTGCTGATGGCCTTGAAATGACAGGCATCCTCGCAGGCACCACAACCGTTACACTGATCTTCATCTACTGTGGCCATCTGTTCGCCACGAAACATGGTTTCCACATCTATTGCCAGGGTGCGAAGTCCCAGACAATCACCAGGTTGACAATTACAAATAGCTCCGACGAAAGGCGTCATCATGGTCCAGATAGTATGCACGGATCCTTGACGTTCCAGTTCTTCCATCTGTCCAATAGCTTGTGCCGGGGTTAATGATTCTAAGCCCTGATCCTGAGCAAGACCAAAATAGCCCATGTCAAGATCCTTGTACCAGGATTCGGCGCAGTAACTGACCGAATAACAACAGCGATTTTCCTTTTTCATGGAAGCCCAGCGGCAGGCACAGGGCAACCTGACCACAGTGGCTGCTTTCCCCACTAATTCTCTGATATCCTCAATAGTTACCACCTGTCCGAAGTGCTCCACCTTGGCCTTGTCCACCATCTGTTTTACCAACCGATCTGGAAGACGTTTCTTTTTTCCAAATAGAGTTTCCAGGCGACCGATGGTCACAACACCTTGCTCGATGGTGGAGGTGAAGAAATCATTGATATACTGTCGACGGCGAAGATCACTCATGAGATCTTTGCCATAGTTTTCAGCATTTTTAAACCACACCTTCCCATCCCCATGTTCGCTGCAGAATTCACACATCCTTATTCCCTCTTGCTCTGTTACTTCCCGGTGCGATAGGCTTCTCGCTGACAGAAATTCTATTGCCGAAATCAATAAAATAAGACATGGGGGACGACGCCACCACCTGTGAAAAAGCCAGAAGCAAAGAAAGTAAAATAACCTCGAAAGGCTGCTTTTTCAAGCTCTCATAATCAGAACTGTCAAAGTGAATCCATGGAAGAGTGGAGGGAGAAAGCTAATCAATGGAAGTGGTGCCAAAAAATGTCATCCCTGCATAAAAACCTCCCCTTCTCTCGTCTGGATATTCCTCTCTTTTTTCCTTAGTCTTCCATAACTTCACTAAAACGCGAAAGAGGTAATCAGACTCTTCAAAAGAGGAGAAGATTCATTCCCCCTGGACAGAAAAAAGGACACGTTGCCGTCCTCCCGCATTGTGGTATTTCTCAGCGGGGTGGTGACCGAACATTGTCTCAACTCATTACGATCAGTACTGATTCGATTTTGTTTTATTTGAAAAAGGAGTTTGAAATCAAAATTAAAATATGCTAAGAAATCTACTCTTTTTGCAAGAGGTAAGCTATGACTGTTACTGTAACCACAATCAACATGATAAAGAGAGGATAAGTCAATGAATGATACACCCGAAAGTCTTGGTTTTGTAATTTTGGTTATTCTTGGCTTTATAACTATCAGTGTTGTGGGTCAATTAATTAAAATACTTTTGCGTACCCCCAAGAAAAAAATAGAAGCCTCTCGGCACGCCTCTTCCTGATCAAGTAGGATATGATGTCTGGTATAAGGATTCCTTGTTTGGAGTTTCCCTGTGCCAGACTAAGTCGCGTTCTACGCCAATCAACCTCTGCTCTTTCATGCACGTTTTCCCTCTCTTTTCCCTCCTCTCTCTCTTGACAGGTCAATCCTGCTGGATTCTGGAGGCTGAAATCAGCCTGACCAGCAATCTCTTTCCCCAAGGCAAACGAGTCGTGGAGGAATGGTATCACTTTATCCTTTGATTTCAGTCGCGGGAAATGCTAATAAAGAACCTGTTTTCAGTTTTAGAAGAGGGAAGGCGGAGACGTTTTGAGAGAATGAAGCAACTAATTTATCTAGGAGTCTGTCGGATTTAGAGAATCGTAGCGAAAATTAGAGGAATCGAGACCAGATTTTCATGGATTTGAGGCGAATAGTAGGTCTATTTAACGAAAAGCCATGGCAATATGGGCCGATTTGTCAAATTTGCAGCAGATTTATGTCTAAGTCCGACAGGCTCCTAGGGAGGGTTAACCGTTGAATGGTGCATCCGATTATCTTGGCTGGGTACTTCTTGGCACTGTTGGCTTTGTGGTCATCAGCATCGTTTGCGAGGGTATCAAACGATTATTTCGACGGGGTAAAAAGTAGTGATAGATTAAGGTCGAAACTTTTCTTCTTTGGTAGATGTAACAAGGAGTTAAAAAAGAGGGAATTCTCTGTAAGAAAGACTATCCCTCTTTTTACCTTACATCTTCTTTTCGGAACAGAGTCAACAGCTCAAAATGTAATCATTTTATCTGTGGCCCTGGCGACAAATCAGGCATTCCCTTTTCCTTTCATGGCAATACCCCTGTCTCTTGCAAAATCCATCATGCGCTTGAGTGGAATCACCGCCTTGCGGCGAATACTTTCTGCAACAACTATCTCATTGCTTCCGGTTTTCAAGGTCTCTGCCAGGTTTCGTAATCCATTCATGGCCATCCAGGGACAACGCATACAGCTTCCACAGGTGCCACCGATACCTCCAGTCGGGGCTTCCAGGAAAACTTTCTCCGGTGATGCCTGTTTCATCGTATAAAAAATACCTGGTTCTGTGACGACGATGAATTGTTTTGCCTTACTTGTTATGCTTGCCTTGATCAAAGCAGATGTCGATCCGACTACATCCGCGAGTGCGATAACTTCTTCGGGTGATTCCGGATGGACTAATACGCAGGCATCGGGGAATTGTTTCTTGAGATTTTGAATTCCACTTGCTTTGAATTTTTCATGAACCACGCAGCTGCCTGGCCAAATCAGCATTTCGATGCCGGTTTTCTTCTGAATGTAGGAACCCAGATGTCTATCTGGAGCCCAGAGAATCTTCTTCTTTTGTTCTGCAAGATGTTCAATGATCGGCAGAGCGATTCCCGAGGTAACCACCCAATCAGATCTCGCTTTAACAACAGCGCTGGTATTGGCATAGACCACTACCGTGTGATCGGGATGGGCATCACAGAAATCGGAGAATAGATTAATTGGACAGCCCATATCCAAGGAGCAGGTGGCTTCCTTGTCGGGCATGAGAATTCGTTTCTCAGGGCTAAGGATTTTAGCGGTTTCCCCCATGAATTGGACACCTGCCACCACCAGAGTCGTTGCGGGATGTTCAGCACCAAATCTGGCCATTTCCAGAGAGTCGGCAACACAGCCGCCTGTTTCTTCTGCAAGCTGTTGCAGATCAGATGACGTATAAAAATGGGCAACAAGAACGGCATCCTTTTCTTTTAATAAGGATTTTATTTCGTTGAGCAATTCTCTCCGTTCCCCAATTGCATATTCAGCTGTCTGCATGGCAGCAGCGACTTGGGCCTGCTCAATAAGCTCGTCGCTGACGATAGAGGAAATCTTCTTTTCTATTACGGTAATTGGATTCTGTTGGGTAGCGGCCGCAGCTCTTGCTTGTTCCATAAGGCGATCAGTGATGGTGGAAACAAAATTACTTTTTATTTTGGTTATGGGGTTTTGTGTTGTCATGTCGGTTTCTCCAGCCATCTTTTCTCGGGATGTTCAATGTTCGTCGAGTGCAATGGATTCTGTTTTCAACAGCCTTTCCTGACTATCCAATACAAATGGAGATAGGAGGACTAACTCATATTACAATGTAGTACTGAAATGAGATATGATCAAGGGGAAAAGACAGAAGAAGACCGAAAAATGTAGCTTGTCAGGTGAAATTTTCTTGCAGTTGGGACGCAAAAATCAGCTGTAATTCAGTGTTGTTTTTTTGAGATACCACTCAGGATAAGAAGAAGACTGACACAACATGTACCGCTATTTTTGGCACCAATATATATGAACATGGGCTTGCCGACCTGGCATTTGGGGAAAATCCAAGGGTGAATTGAACCGGGTAACCTGGGGGAATAATTTTGTTAAGGTATTATAATAAAAGCGCTCCGGGCCGTTCTGATGGTTATTGGCAAACAGGGCCTTGCCGCCTTCACCTAGAATTTCATAGACATCATGGGCCAGGGTGGGCCACTCTTTTTCCACATGAAAATAGTTTCCACGTCCGGCAGAGGCAAATACCGGAGGATCGCAGACAACAAGATCAAAATGGATATAACTCTCTGGTTTGTTATGTTTTTTTCGCAATTGTCTAGCCAGCCATTTACGCACGTCTTCCTTCACAAACTTCCCATTTTCTAAGTCCGGCAACTGATTGATAGCGATGTTTTCTTTACCCCGGTTAAGACATCCGGCAGCCAGGTCCACAGAAAAAACCACTTCCGCTCCAGCAGCCAAGGAACAGACAGAAAAAGAACAGGTAAAGGCAAATAGATTTGCAACCCGCTTTCCTTTTGCGGCCCTGCAAATGCGGCTGCGGGAGTCACGTTGATCGAGAAAGAGGCCAACATGCTGATGAGGGTTGAGGCTGACACGAAAGTGAAGACCATTTTCCTGGACAACAAAAGATTCCGGAACCGGTTCACCCCAGGCGGCCAGGTCAGCAAAGAGTTTGTTTTTATGGGGATCACGTCGATTGGTCTTTATGACCCCGCCACGGCAACAACAGAGCCGAGAAAGGGTGGCCAGCAGCGTTCTCAATCCGTCCAGGAGCTGGGCAGCAGACAGGGATTCATCAAAACCTGTCACACAGAGCCAGTCCCCATACTTGTCGATAGCTATATCCGTGCCATATTCACCACGGTGGATAAGTCTGCAGCAATTTGTGACTGAGGATAAAAAAGGCCATCGTTTTTCGGCTAGTGCCTGAGCTGTGACCTCTTCTGAGGGACCGTCCAGACAGGCGGCAAACCACTCAGGAAGGCCGGCCTCCAGGCTATGCTCAATCCCTGGCCAATTCACTGTTCCACAATGCAGACACAGCCTGGGAAATATCGGACCACCATACTCCTCATCTCCAAGAAGCGGAATATGCGATGCGGCTGCATGCCGTCTTATCTGGTGCGTTCTTCCACGATGGATTACGGCCTGATACAGGGCATAGACAGTCCCTTCCCTTACCTTGTTGAAATGGGTCTCGCAGGGTTTGTTCTCCAGGGGCTGGGAACAGATCCAGGAGGTATGAGAACTCTTGTTGGCTATGAAAAAATAGGTCTTTTCTGATTTGTCCTCTTCGTGAATCGCCTGGGCCTCGGCAGCAGCCTCTGCAGTCAGCGCAAAGACCAGCACACCGCTGGTCCCCTTGTCCAGTCGAGAACAGATATGGACCGGGAGGTCATGGTACAGGTGCAGCCACTCCACCACGCCCAGATCACCTTCATGAGCGCGGTGGGTGGAGAGGCCTGATGGCTTATTCACCACCAGCCATTTTTCATCACGATAGAGGACTACCATTTTTATAACGGGGGCTCCACTCAGGCAAAGGAATACTGGTTACAGAGAAGGTATGGTTTGCTGTTAGAGCTAGACAGCGTAGGTCGGACAGACATCCTTTGTTGTTTTACACTTAATTTTATCATACCTGTTCAGGTAATGCCTGATAATTGGCGAACTATTGCTCTGTAACTGTTTGACACTGCTTTATATTCGTTCAGTCAGACCTTCGAAGCATACTCGTGCTCTTCGAGAAGACTTGAATGGACGAAGATGGAGTGCTACCGGGTAGTTCATTGTATTTTTCGCCGCAACCACTGAAGGAAGCGAGGGATTCTTTGTAAAAATGATACCTTTTAAGAGAAGATGCAGGTGTTCCCTTGGGTGCCCCTGCAATCTCCTCCCTGAAGGGATTGCATGCATGAACAAACCGCTACCGTCTATTTGTTTCCACTCCCGAGACCGAAGATATTACCAGCGCGGCGGGGTTTCGATTTAGGCTTGTTGCTCTTTTCCTTGCCCCCTGAGCGTGTCTGTTGACCTGAACGAGGAGCTGCGATGGTCTTTTTCCTTGTGCTGCGTCGAGGGGTCTGTTTACGTGGTGCTTCCAGCTGATCCGCTTCCGCATCCATGGCAAAACCGGTAATGGTAAGCCGTTCGATGGATTTTCCTTGCAATCGTTCTATGGCCTTAACCATAGGCTGGTCATCATGACAGACAAAGCTTACCGCGCGGCCGCTACGCTGAGCGCGTCCGGTACGACCGATCCGATGGGTGTAGGCCTCGGCCGTCGAAGGCAGGTCAAAATTGATCACCTGACCTACCAGGGAGACATCAATGCCGCGGGCTGCGATATCGGTGGCTACCAGTATGGTGAAATCACCGTCACGAAAACCAGTGAGCGCACGTTGTCGTTGATTCTGCGACATATTCCCTTGGAGATCTGTAGCCTTGTACCCTGTAGTGACTAATTTTTTGGCCAGTTTTTTTGCGCCGTATTTCGTACGGGTAAAGACCAGGGTTGAACCGTCATTTGTTTCTTTAAGAAGATGAAGGAGCAGAGCTGTCTTTTGTGGTTTCGTTACTGGGTGGAGCACTTGACTGATCAAATTAAGTGGTTGTTCGAGGTTAATTCGCACCTCTTCCGGATGGGTAAGTGTTTCATCGGCAAGTTTCCGGATATCTTCAGGCATGGTGGCAGAAAAGAGCAAGGTCTGACGATGCTTGGGGAGGTATTTGAGAATACGACGAATATCGGGGAAAAATCCCATGTCAAACATTTGATCCGCCTCATCAAGGACCAGAATGTCCACCTTGTTGAGATTGAGGTCCTGGCTGTTTAAATGATCAAGGAGGCGGCCTGGGCAGGCAACGACTACCTCGACCCCGCGTTTGAACTGTTGCAATTGATTCCCCTTGCCGACTCCACCATATACCGTAACCGTTCGCAGTCCGGTACCTACGGAGAGATCCAGAAAACTCTGGTTAATCTGTTCAGCCAATTCTCTCGTTGGCGCTACCACCAGGGCGCGAACCTTGCCGCGTGGACCTTTACTTAATCGTTGAATAATGGGAAGGGCGAAGGCTGCAGTTTTACCGGTTCCGGTCTGAGCCAACCCCAGAAGATCGCTGCCGCTCAAGACCTTGGGAATGGCCTTTTCCTGGATGGGAGTGGGCTGCTCATAACCGCAATTACGGATATTGGTGACAATCTGTGATGAAAAATTAAACTGGGTAAAACTCATGATAACTCCTTATCGGCTCCATTTTCCTCTTGCGGAGAATGAAACAATTATATGTGCCGTGTGCGGTAATGACGCACCACTGGTTCAAGGGTGATTAGTACTGCCGGATTGCAGGTGAAATGGGAATAGAACTGATTAACTCTAGACCGGAAAGATACAAGTCGGGGTTAAAAGTTGGTATCCTGATATCAGAATTCTCACTCAGATTAGCACAATGATTTTTTAAATCTGTCAATTGGGAAAGTAAGACGAAACTGTCAGAAAACAAGGCAAGTCAGCAGTTTTTTCATCATCACCATCCACTTTGATCTGTTGCAGAAATCAAAGCAATAACATATTGCGACATGCCCTGTTAGTTTGTCGGATTTTTTTGGAGCAGTGATAACAAAACTGCAGTGAGTATACCATGGTAACCCTTTAAAGGGAAGTCTAATCCCTCAATTTCAGCCCCTCTTCACAGGACATCCCTCTGTGACTTCTTCAAAAGGGGCAAGTAATCACATCGAGAAGAATTATTCCATGTTGTATGGCCTGCCATCCAGATAAATCGCTTCAAGGAAAGAAAATTTTTCAGGAAGCATTGCAGGCGTTGCCCTGATAACCAGAAAATTGGCAGGTTTGCCTTTGGCGATCAGTCCAATCTCTTCTATGCCAAGCAGTTTCGCACCATTGCAGGTTGCGCAGCGTACCGCCTCCGGCATTGAACAACCGGCCTTCATCAACAGCTTCAACTCTTCTCCAACTGATTCTCCGTGAAGGACACCTTTGCTTCCTGCATCTGTTCCCAGGGCGATGGGAACCCCAAAGTCCCGGGCTAAGGAGATCTGTTTGAGCTGATGCTGCAGGTTCTTTTCCACAACGCTTCTTTCTATCTGGGTATCGTGCGGTTCAAGAGTATCGGCGTAACTCTTCATGGTAAAGGCTGTCGGAACCCAGGTTGTCTTCATTTCAGCCATGAGTTTCAGATTATCTCTGCCCATAAAAAAGCCATGTTCTATGGAATCACATCCAGCTTCCAGAGCCAGACGGACAGGAAGCTGGCCGTTGGCATGGACCATTACCTTTTTCCCTCTCAAATGGGCCTGGATAATGAGCTCTCTTATTTCATCAGCTGAAAATTGCGGGGAAGTCTGGTGGCCAAACACTCTCAGACTGTTGAGACCGGAATTGACCAGTTTGACATGGTCAATAGAATCGTTTTCTCGAGAAAAGGCAGAAGAGAGAGATTCGTTGTTTTGGCAATAGCGTCCGATCAGGGCACCGTATCGACCTTTCTTGTGCCACGCTCTTCCCGCTACTTGCAAAATCAGCGGTTCTTTTCTGGCCGCAACTGTTTCGTTTTTGTAGCGAAGGGCGTGTCCCTGGCGATCTCCTCCATCACGAATGGCAAGGACGCCGTGAGAAAAGTGATCATGTAGGTGCTCTGCGATGCGGGGACGAATGGCGGCATAGTCGGCAGTGAGCTGCTGCTTCCTGGCATCCTGGTCTGTAGTGCCTGACATACAGAGATGGACGTGGCAGTCGACGAAAGGGGGGAGGATGGTGCACAGGGACAGATCTGTTACTATTGCAGGGTCCAGCCCATTAGGCTCTTCATATCTGTCAATATCTGTAAAGACGCCATTCTTTACGGTCAGCAACATTTGTTCCTGTATTGCTCTACCGCTGCCATCGACCAGCCATCCAACCTTGATGTATCTCCTTTTGTTCATAGCTGTATTTGTTTCAATACTGATCTTTTTCTAAGGTCCGCTTTTCTATGAGGAAAATTCCATAGGTGGCCCGCAGGTTAGTCAGCCAGTGGACGATATGGCCCTGCTTGTCATGGTGATGGGTGTTGATGGCCACTTCTTTGATGATCCTGTATCCCACCTCGCGGGAAAACCTTCTGAAATCCTCCAGGGTGATGACACGGATATTAGGCGTGTCATACCAGGAGTAGGGAAGTTGTTCATTTTTTGGCGCCTGTCCCCTGATTAAGAGTTGCATCCGAATTGTGTAGTGACTGAAATTGGGAAAGCTGACAATGACACGTTTACCGATTCGGGCAAGCATGCTCAGAAGGCTTGCCGGTTCATAGACCTGCTGCAGTGTCTGGCTGAGAATAACATAGTCAAAGCTGTTGTCTGGATAGTCCTGCACCTCCACGCTCAGATCGCCCTGTAAGACTGTAAGGCCACGAGCAATACAGTCAGCAGCCTTTTCTTGGTCCTGTTCAATGCCGGTTCCGTGGATATTTTTATGTTTTTTCAGCCAGGAGAGCAGGGTGCCGCTACCACAGCCAAGATCGAGAACGCTTGACTCCGGTTCTATCCAAGAGGCAATGATCTGGAGGTCAAAACGCATTCCCTCAGTCATTGGCCACACCTTTTAAAAAGCCGCGAATAAGATCACTCAAGCGTTTGTCAGGGATCAAAAAGGCGTCATGGCCGCAGTCTGCTTTAATTTCACAGAAGCTCACATCCTGACCGCATCGTTTCAGGGCCTGGACCAGTTCTCTTGACTGGTATGTGGGATAAAGCCAATCTGAGGTATATGAGATAACCAGAAATTTGATTGCAGCGTCGGACAGGTCCCGAATGGATTCACTGGTGGTCAGGTTGTCAACCAGATCAAAATAGTCGGCGGCCTTGGTAATATAGAGGAGGGAATTTGCATCAAAGCGGCGGACGAATTTTGAGCCCTGATAGCGGAGATAACTTTCCACCTGAAAATCCGCATCAAACCCAAAAGAAAAATCTTTTTTGTTCTGCAGGCGACGGCCAAATTTCTGCCGCATGGCTTCGTCCGAGAGGTAGGTTACATGACCGATCATCCTGGCAATGGCCAGACCCAGGTCAGGGCCTTTTTTTCCATAGTAGTCCCCCTGGTTCCAGTTGGGATCGGCCATGATTGACTGACGAGCCACTTCATTAAAGGCAATTGCCAATGCCGAGTGACGCATGGTCGTAGCCAGAGGGACGGCCGAGCGAACCATCTTCGGGTAGCGGATGCACCACTCAAGAACCTGCATACCGCCAACCGATCCCCCGACCACGGCCAGCAAGCTTTTGATCTGCAGATGATCCAACAAAGCCTTCTGCGCGTCCACCATATCACCGATGGTGACCATGGGAAAGTCCAGGCCGAAGGGTTTGTTGGTTGCAGGGTTGATGGAGGAAGGTCCTGTGGAACCCATGCAGCTGCCAAGAATATTGGAACAGATGACAAAATATCTATCAGTGTTGATGCCCTTTCCTGGTCCGACCAGGGAATCCCACCAGCCGGGCTTGGCTCCCTCTTTATCCGTGGCCAGATAACCGGCAACATGCGAGTCGCCGGAAAAGGCATGGGTGACCAAGATGACATTGTCTCTGGTTGCACTCAGTTGTCCATAGGTTTCATAGGCAATGGTCACTGGTCCCAGCCTGGCCCCGCTTTCGAGAAGCATCTGCCTTGGAGGCTCGGCAAAGGTGTAAAAATGCTGCTTCACCACCAGCCTTGATTGATGCTTACTGGCTGTCATTTTCCAATTGATCTTTCCAGGGCCTGATCCAGGTCTGCACAGATGTCATCAATATGTTCGATACCGATGGAGAGCCTGATCATTGCTTCGGTGATACCGCCTGCTCCCAGTTGTTCAGCAGAAAGCTGGGAGTGGGTGGTGGATGCAGGATGGATGGCCAGTGATTTTGCATCACCCACGTTGGCCAGGTGAGAAAAGAGGGTAAGTCCTTCAATAAAACGTTTTCCTGCGGCCAGGCCTCCCTTGACACCAAAGCTCACCATACCGCCAAATCCGTTGTGAAGATATTTTTCGGCTGTGGCAAATCCTGGGCTGTCCTGCAAACCAGGATAGTTGACCCAATCCACCTGAGGATGATTCTGCAGATGTGTTGCCACTGTCATCGCGTTTTCACAATGGCGTTCCATTCTCAGGGCCAGGGTCTCAATCCCCTGGAGAAACATCCAGCAGTTATCCGGAGATATACAGGCACCAAGGTTTCTCAGCGGTACCAGCCGCATACGGAGGGCAAAGGCAATGGGATTCATATCACCGAGATCATGGCCATAGCGCATCCCATGATACGATCTATCCGGCGTGTTATAGAGGGAAAATTTGGGATCTGTCCAGTCAAAGGTCCCTGCGTCTATGACGATACCGCCAAGACAGGTTCCATGCCCTCCCATCCACTTGGTCAGGGAATGGATAACAATGTCGGCTCCATGCTCAATGGGACGCAACAGGGTAGGTGGGGTAAAGGTGGAATCGACGATCAGAGGCAGACCATTTTCATGGGCAATATCGGCCACTGATTGGAGGTCGGTCATGGTCAAACCGGGATTGCCAATGGTCTCACAGTAAAGAGCCCGGGTACGACGGGTGATGGCCGTTCTAAAATTTTCCGGATCAATGGGGTCTACCATCCGTACGGTTATACCCAGTTGCGGCAGTATGGAATCAAACTGAGAGATAGTGCCGCCATAGAGATTGTTGGCCGCTACGATTTCATCACCCTGTTCACAGATATTAATGATACTGTAAAAGATGGCAGAGGTGCCGGAGGCCAGGGCCAGGGCTGCAGCACCTCCTTCCAGGGCTGCGACCCTTTTCTCAAGAACATCCTGGGTCGGATTGCCTATTCTGGTGTAGATATTTCCCATTTCCTTGAGGCTAAACAAGTTAGCGGCATGGACTGTGTCTTTAAAGAGAAATGAGCTGGTTCGATAGAGCGGAACAGCTCGAGAAAGGGAGTCTTGGTCTATAACATGTCCACTATGGAGGGCGATGGTTTCGAGTCTCATTGGGCTTCCTTGTGCTGACATTTATTTGAATTGAATCGTAGTGCCACAATGTGTATCTTTCACAGTTGGGAAGAAATTGCAATAACAAACCGGTGACGGACTCCCTTATTCAGGAGCTTGTCGGATTGAGATATCAATCTCCATCAATTTTGATAACTCGGCCCCTATTTCCATGGGTTTTCGTTAAACAGTCCTGTTATTCGCTTCAAATCCATGAAAATCTGATCTCGATTTCTCTAGTTTTCGCTACGATTCTCTAAGTCCGACAGACTTCTGGCTCTCCAGAGGGCACGATTTTTCAGGTAGGTGAAAAGAATTTTAGTTCTTCGGGAGAGTAAAAGAAATAGAGAATATTGGCTGGTCTGAGCATACAGTCAGGCCAGGGCTTCACTCACTGCAAGACCAAGCTGTTCAATGGTATAGGGTTTTCGAATAAAAGATCCGGCTCCCAGCGCCTGGACCTTTTTCACCTCTGCATTTTCCGAAAAGCCACTGGCGATAATGGCCCGTTGACCAGGTCGATCTGCTATGATTTTTTCGTAGGTTTGACGACCATTGATACCAGGAGCCATGATCATATCAAGGATAATAAGATCCACTGCTTGATTTCGAACGAAGGCCAGGGCTTCTTCACCGCTGCTAACCGTTTCCACCTTGTAATTCAAAACTGACAGCATCTGAGAGCCAATATCGCATTGCTGCTTCTCATCGTCTACGAGCAGGATGCGTTCTCCATGGCCCTGCAGTTGGGCAAGCCCTACCGACCCTTTTTTCTTGCTGGGTACTTTACTGCTGACTGGAAAATAGAGGAGAAAACTTGTCCCCTGTGCGGTGCTGTTGACAACAATGGTGCCATTGTGATCCTGTACCGTATTCCAGACAATAGCAAGACCTAACCCAGTACCACTTCGGCCAAGGACTTTTTTGCTGTAAAAGGGTTCAAAGATATGACTAATGTCATTTTTGGCTATTCCCTGGCCGGTATCTGTGATACGGATAACCGCATATTCACCAGTTGGCATGTATTGATTTTCTGCTACCGGCGTGTCAATATACTGATTTTTTGTTTCGACATGAATAATCCCCGAGCCGACAATGGCCTCGGCACTGTTGATTAACAAATTCATAATACATTTTCTTATATGGATCGCGGAGCAGGAGATGTTGTGCAGGTCTGGCTCCAGGTCAGTCTTGACCAGTACCTCTGGATGCAGGGAACTCATTTTCTTGCCCTCTGGTGACTCGAGGTATTCAATAATCAGGTCGTTCAATGAGCGTATTTCATGACTACCAGCGACTCCTCTGGCAACAGTCAGGAGATCAGCTACCACCTCAGAAGCACGCTGACCTGATTCTTTGATGATTCGCAGTGTCTTAGACAATTCGCTGTTTCCCGGAAACTTATTGAGCAACAGGTCAGGATAACTGACGACACCGGAAAGGATGTTGTTGAGGTCATGGGCCACCCCGCCTGCCATCAGACCTATGGCTTCCATCTTCTGAGACTGGGCAAGTTTTTCCTGGGTTTTCTTGAGTTCTGTGATATCAAAATAGGTCAGCATCCGCCAGCCATCGGGCAGAACTACGCACTGATACTGGAGGATGATACCATCCTTGCGTTCGAGGATTACAGGTGCTATCGATCCCTGCCGTATTTGAGCTTCACGCTCATCCATATATCGCTCAAAATCATCATCTGAAACCTTGTACATGTTGTTGTAGCGGTTGTACTCTATCACTTCCCGCATGCTGGGATGACTATCCTCAAAATCCATCGGCACCCCCCACAACTCACAAAAAGTGCGATTAACAATTCGGGAATGAAGTTGGTCATCTATAAAGAGTATACCGCAGTTAATGGTATTCATAACGGCGCTCAATTCATCAACAGTCTTCTCCAGTTCTTTTTCAGTACGAGTCCGATCAGAGATCTCCTGAATAAGTTTTTGATTCGTTTCGGTTAATGCCCTGGTCTTTTCAGAAACGAGTCCTGTAAGATATGCTTTATGGCGTTCAAGTTCATTATGGATTTCACAGGAGCGGTTAAAATAGATAACAAAGGAGAAGATAACAATAAAGGCTGCAGTATTAATGGATCCGGAAAAGGGAGCAAGCAAAATCCAGAGGTGTTGCAGATTGTAAAAGAACAAGGCTTCTTTGCATAAGTGACCAAAAGAGCGGGCAACTGCAAAAAAGATAAAGGAGAGGGTGAGTAAAAAAAGATAATAATGAAATGTCTGGTCGGCACTCTTTTTCAGCATTCGCAAGGAATAGATGACACAGAGAGCGGAAAGCACCAGGAGTGCAATGGACCCCAGTATATTAGTCCAGATAACAGGCGACCAGGAAAGTATCATGAAGTACGTCCCCATTTCTGGATGGCAAGAAAGAGGAGAAAAAAAGCCGGAACCAAAAGGAGATAATCAAGTCTTGTAAGGTAGAAAATCAAATCAGAAAAACGATTGATCTGAAAAGATGTAATACGACCTTCGGGGTCAAAAAGATATTGAGGTTCAACCATCTCTCCCATCCAGTGGCCAGCAAAGGTGAGTACGTTCCAAACAACAATCATCCACAGAAATCCCCTGAATTCCTGGCAACCTGGCTTAGTTACGTGAGATCTATTCCAGCAGAAGAGAAGAACAAGGATAGCAAAGGTAAAGAGGAAATGTCCCAGTTGATGAGAAACAAGCCCCTCGGCGCCGCCATGGGTCTGGACTGCATAGGCGTGGGACACCGGGAAAATAAATGTGGTTAGCAGGCAGACCCAACACGGGGTGACCACAACTTTTACCATACGTTTGACTGAAGAAGACCTTACTTCCAACATACCAAACCTGCCCGCATTACCTTTTTTACCTGACCAGGTATTTGTGTAACTCTATCTCTTTACAATTACAGCATTTCACAAGATTATTTTTTCTTCATCATATAACTTATTCGGATCAATTCAAAGAAAAAGTGGTCGCTATCAAAACAATGTGCAATATGTCTGGATCAGGCGGGAGGGGAGGGAGGGAACTCTTTTGGGAAAAAGGTCAGGGATGGATCCGCACCACTTCAGCGGATTTCGTTGGAGTCTACATAGGCATAGGCACTATGTTTATGAATGGATTCAAAGCTTTCAACACTTGCAGAAAACCAGGTGATATTTTTATTGGCCAAGGCAATTACAGCAACCTTGCGCACAACATCTTCCACAAACATTGGATTTTTGTAGGCCTTTTCGGTCACGTATTTTTCGTCGGGCCGCTTGAGCAGGGCCCAGAGTTCACAGGAGGCAGACTCTTCAATCATGCGGATAAGATCTTCCACCCAGATAAATTTTCTGAACTTCACATTGAGGGTCACCTCGGCACGCTGATTATGGGCTCCAGCGCTGCTGATTTCTTTGGAACAGGGGCAGAGAGTAGTAACAGGGACCTTGACTGAGAGAATAAAGTCATCCTCTGTGCCAATCCCGCCACTAAAGGTGCACTCGTATTCCATCAAGCTCCGGGTCTTGGAAACAGGGGCTTTTTTTTCAATAAAATAAGGAAAGGACATCTCCAGACGGGCACTTTTGGCGCGCAGTCCCTCTTGTATTTCCGCCAGCAGCTGGGGAAAGATGGTGACACTCATCTCATCCATATACTTATTGAGCACAGAGGTGAAGATATGGACACAACTCTCTCGATACTCACCAGGCATACTTGCCTGAAGGGAGACGGAGGCCACACTGTTTTGCAGGCCGCCGTTCTTTTCCCGGATACGAACAGGAATCTGGATATCCTTGATCCCAACAGATTGAATCTTCATTTCCGGATCAGCACCTCAGCTGGGTAGAATCACGAACACCAAGAGATTTATAGATCTCCTGGGTGGCTTCGGAGGAGTTGAGGGTGAAAAACTGGATGCCCCGGACATCATGATCGAGGAGATCTCGGATCTGTTCCGTTGCCCAATGAATGCCTACCTTTTCAACATATTCATCGTTTTCGGCACGATATACGGCCTTAAGGAGCCGGGCAGGAATCCTTGCCCCACCTGCCAACTCCGCAGTTCGTATGAGGCCACTTTTCGTGCTCACTGGCATGATACCGGCAATGTTCGGAACACGGATACCGGCAATTTCACAGCGTTCACAGTAATCATAAAAGTCACGGTTTTCGAAAAAGAGCTGGGTGACAATATAGTCTGCTCCGGCATCTACCTTCTCTTTCAGGTGCTTAATTTCAGTGAGACGGTTTGGCGTCCCTGGATGGCCTTCGGGAAAACCTGCCACCCCGACGCACATTTCGGGAAAATATTTTTTGATATAGGCGACAAGATCTTTGGCATAAGTAAAACCGTTTTTAGGTCCGACAAAATCCGTTTCTCCTTTCGGAGCATCACCACGCAAAGCAAGGATATTTTGGATCCCAGCTTCTTGGTATTTTTCCAGTATGGTATGGATCTCGTCACGGGTACTCCCCACACAGGTCAGGTGGGATACAACCGTGATGTTGGTCTGCTCTTTGATCCGGACCACCAGATCGTGAGTCCTGTCCCTGGTGGTTCCTCCGGCCCCATAGGTAACGCTTACATAGGAGGGACCCAAGGGCATAAGATTGGATATAGTCTGCAACAGGCGATCAGCGGCTGCGTCTTCTTTGGGGGGGAAAAATTCAAAGCTAAAGGTGGTTTTATGGCTGTTGAGAAGGTCTTTGACGAGCATGGGAGTCTCTCTTAATGCCTTATAAGTAATTTTTTACTTTTTTAACAAAAACCCTAAAAATAGAGATTGTATCCAGAGATACTTAACAGACTGTTAAGGGCTTTACATTTTAGGGCGCAATGGGCTACAGGTGCATTTTGCAGATTTTTTTAAATGAAAAGTCTTTACACCTTTTTGAGCTGTTCGACAACCGACAAATCGTTTTGTGACTTTTCCTGACCCTGCTCATACGCATCTTTTTATATGCTTTTCTCCCAATTCAGTGTAAAATGCCCCTCTTTATCGAAAAATAGTTGTACATCTCATTCTAGGATAGAAAATAATGACTGATGAACAAGAGCAGGTACGAATAGATAAATGGCTGTGGGCCGCCCGTTTCTTCAAAACAAGAGGCATGGCCTCCAAGGCTGTCAGCGGTGGCAAGGTTTTCTTAAATGGACTGCGCTGTAAACCTTCCAAGGTTGTAGGCCTTAATGATATACTGGTCATCCATAAAGGCGAAGTTGAACAGACGGTGACAGCCCTTGCCCTTTCCAGTAAACGGGGACCGGCAAGCATGGCCAGGATGCTCTATCAGGAAACAGAACAATCTATTCAAAAGAGAGAAGAACAGCAGAAATTACGATCTCTCTTTCATGCAGGACAGGGGAGTCCTGCAAAACGACCCGGAAAGCGGGATCGACGTAAGATCAGAGAATTTATTCGTAAAGATAAATAATATTAAAAGCTAACGAGGGAAGACCATGAGTAAAATCGAAAGGGCACTGATCAGCCTGACTGACAAATCCGGTATTGAAGGCTTTGCCAAAGAGCTCGTCGACCTGGGAGTGGAGATTCTCTCCACCGGTGGAACGGCCAAAAAAATACGTGAGGCTGGCCTGAAAGTTATGGATGTTTCCGAGTTTACCGGATTTCCTGAAATGCTTGATGGTCGCGTAAAGACCCTCCATCCTAAAGTGCATGGTGGCATTCTTAATCAAAGAGAAAATGCCGATCACCAAAGGCAATGTGCGGAAAACGGACTGAAAAATATCGATCTCATCGCAGTAAATCTTTATGCCTTTGAAAAGACTGTAGCAGATCCTCACTGCAGTCTGGGCGATGCCATTGAAAATATCGATATCGGTGGCCCGACCCTGCTTCGTGCCTCTGCCAAAAACTTTCATGATGTAACAGTGATCGTTGACCCTGCCGATTATCCACAGGTTCTCAAAGAAATGAAGGCCACCGGAAATACTACCTTAAAAACACGTTTCCGCCTGGCTGCCAAGGTTTTTGCTCTGACCTCTGCCTACGATACCACCATTTCCAAATGGCTTGACAGAGTAGATGTGGAGTCGAATGAGTATTTCAAGTAGGATAGGATCGTAACAAAAACATCCACGGAATCTGTCAACCGGTGTCTGTCCATAACAGGCTGATTTACAAGACTTCTCTGTTGCTGACAAAATCTATCTTGGGAATATCAGACTGAGGCTGTGATTACCTTTTGTGTTAATATCGACTGAGGACAGGCAGGCAACTCTTTACTATCACAAGATATTTCCTTTTAGAACAGACATTCACCCAAAAGAGGGCAAAGATATGCTGAAAATGGCGGTGCTGCTTTCCGGCAGCGGACGAACACTCGACAATTTTCACGAAAGAATCCAGAACGGTAGCCTGCACGCTGAGGTACAGGTGGTAATCTCCAATGTTGCTGATGCCCTGGGTTTGAGCAAAGCCAGGAATTATGGTTACCCTGCTTTTCATGGAGCAGGAAACGAAGAGATCAATGCTATTCTCAAGGACTATGCTATCGATGTCATAGTCCTTGCTGGGTATCTAAAACTCTATCAGCCGCCAGCCGCACTGTCCCAGTCGGTCATCAACATCCACCCTTCCCTGATACCCTCGTTTTGTGGCGATGGTTTTTATGGTTCCAGGGTCCATAAGGCTGTAAAAAAACGCGGCTGTCTGGTGAGTGGCTGTACTGTTCATTTCGCCAATGAAGTATACGATGAAGGCCCTATCATCTATCAGAAGAGTGTGGATCTCGATTATGATGATTCTCCTGATGTCATTGCCAGCAAAGTCTTTTTTGCCGAGTGTGAAGCCTTTCCAGAGGCCCTGAACCGGGTCGATGCAAGGGGTATTGCTTTTTTTTGGGACAGGGTTAAAGGATAAGTATGGAACGACGGACACTACTGAGCGCAAATGATCTTTCTCTCGCCGTGAACAGGATCAGTCTCCAAATCCTGGAAAGGAATCACAACATAGAAAATCTGGCAATTGTCGGTATCCATACCTGTGGAGTCTTTCTTGCCCGGCGCATCAGAAAACTTATCCAGGAGCAGACAGGTCAAGAGCTCCCCTATGGCAGTCTTGATATCAACCTCTATCGTGACGATTGGAGTCTCATCAGCCAAAATCCTGTAGTCAAAACCACAGATATTGGGTTCACGGTGGAGGCGCAGGATGTCATTTTGGTAGATGATGTCCTCTTTACAGGTCGTACCATACGTGCGGCCATGGATGCGCTGATGGATTATGGCCGTCCCTGTTCCATTCAGCTTGCGGTACTGGTTGACAGAGGAGGGCGGGAATTGCCCATTCAGGCTGATTATGTGGGGGTTAGTACCACCATTATGGCAGATGAGCGCATTAAGGTCATCCTGAAAGAACATGGGGGCCGGGATGAGGTTGTTCTTGAAAACCTGAATTTGAGGGTGTCATAGATACGCAGGAACTGTGAAAACGCTTGTCTTGCTTCTTTATTGTTGACCTTCCGTCACCGCGACCTATCTTATCTACTCCTTATTCTTCAACTACGTACACCTCGTGTGTTTATTTTTTCTTTCATTTCGAACTTGAATGTTTACCATTCAACGATTTGATTTTTTTAAACAATCACTCACAATTGATCCTCCACCTCTACTCCCTGATCTCTTATGGAACTCCTGGCTCCTGCCGGTAACACCGAAAACTTTCTTGCTGCCATCGATGCAGGTGCTGATGCCGTATATGTGGGTGCTCCTGGCTTCAACGCCAGGAATCTGGCCCGCGATTTGCGTCTGGAAGATATCCTGGCCATGGTTCGTCACTGCCACGATCTTGGCAAAAAAATCTATCTTGCCGCCAATAGCCTGATTCGCGAACAGGATCTTTCTCAGGTCCTGGAGACATTGACACTCCTTGAAGCCATGGAAACTGACGGCCTCATCGTGCAAGACCTTGGTCTGGTCAAATTGATCAAAGAGTTTTTTCCCTCCATCCCACTTCATGCTTCAACTTTATTGGCAGCAAATAATTCAGTAGCACTTCGGGGTTTTCAGGAGATGGGGTTTGAGCGGGTTGTCCTTGCCCGCGAACTTACCCTTAAAGAGATAAGCAGTCTCTGCCAAAAAAGTGATATCGAGATTGAAGTCTTTGTTCACGGAGCCATGTGTTTTTCCTATTCCGGACTTTGTCTTTTTTCCTCTTTTCTTGGCGGCAAAAGTGGCTTGCGTGGGAAGTGTGTTCAGCCCTGCCGACGTCATTACCATTGGAGCACCAAGAAAGGAGAAAAATCCCATGGCCAGAAGACCAAAGCCAAGGAAGGGAAAGGACAATATCTTTTTTCCATGAATGATCTTTCAGCCCTGCAGGCCGTCCCTGATCTGCAGGCAGCCGGGGTGACCTCTCTCAAAATCGAAGGACGTCTTCGTTCTGCTCACTATGTCTCTCATATTGTCCAGGCCTATCGCCTGGTCATGGATGCAGGACCTGATACGTTCGCAAAGGCCTTGCAAGAAGCTACGGCTCTCAGTGACAGGGCCATGGGGCGCAAGACAGCAAGCGGGTATCTTTTCACCCCCCAACCTGCCGACGCCATTACCCCCTATCATTCTGGAAACATGGGAGATCACCTTGGAAGACTCGGTGCGATTAAGACGTATGAGGGAAAGCAATATGCGAGGCTCAGTCTCAAAGGGACTCTTGGTCAAGGCGACAGATTACGCTTTCATGGAGAACCTTCGGGAGAACGTCTGTCATTTACTCTCAAAGAATTACGTATGGGAAACAACGAGGTTCAGATAGCGGCTGCCGGAGAAAAGGTTCAGATACTGGTTCCTGACTGGGAATATTATTCGAGTTCCAGGCATATTGACGTATACAGAGTAGATGTAAAAAAAGAAACTGTCTCAGTGCCACGTTCTTTGCAGCATGTTGAGACAGGTCGTAAAGTATTGGATGATGTTCGAGAGAAGAACAGAGAACGACTTCAATCAATCAAAAGAATTGTCTGTCCTCCAGAAAGTGACATGCTTTCTCCGAGGACACAAGAAATCAAGGTAAAGACAACTCCTTTTACGAACACTCAGGGGAACAAAATAAAATTGCCTCTGGATTGCTGGCTGCGCCTGGATTCCGCCAAGACTCTGTTTTCTAAGCTGCCTTTTAATCCTGATCGTTATCTTCTTCCCATAACCAAATACAATCTCAGTCAAACCGGTCAGCTCAAGCGTTTTCTTGGCAAAAGAAGCCGGGATCTCACTTGGTGCCTGCCGGCTATTATTTTCGAGGGAGAGTTGCCTAGGGTAACAAAACAGATACAGTCGCTCATCCGCTCCGGCTTCAGGAGCTTTCAGTTGGGGCATATCAGTCAGCTTGTTTTTTTTGGCAAGGAGCACGTATTTCTTTCCTGTGACTATACGGTAAATCTCCTTAATAGCCAGGCCGTGGCCATGGTCGAAAATGGGCGGATTAAAGAGGCACAGCTCTCCATTGAGAGCGATAAAGGTATTATTCGTGACATTGTTGCCATCTCTCGTCAAAATAACTTCACGATTCGTCTGGGCTTAACAGTTTACGGAGCACCAGCCCTGTTCACTGCCAGACTCGACGCGGATCATTTTCAATACAACAAGACAGTGAACAGTCCCCATGATGAGCAGTTTGTCTTGCTGAAAAAAGAAAATGTGACCACCACTATCCCAGTCCGTCCTTTTTCGCTCCTCCCCTACCTGCATGAATTAAAGGCACTGGGACTTGATTATGTGGTTATAGATATGAGTAATATTCCTGCAGAAAAGAAGGAAATGGAAGAGTTGGAAGGGAGGTTGAGTGGCAAGGGGAGATATGCGAAGTTACCTACATTCAATTACCTGGGAACCCTTGAGTGAGTTTTCCCCAGACGAACACCAAACGTTCTCGTTTTAATGGGCCTTACGCTCACGCATTTCATCAAGACGACGCATACCTTCCATGAGGAGTTTCATAAAGTAACCAAGTTCAGGGATCTCAAAATCAGCAGTTGGGATACCGGGCGTGAATCGGAAGCGCCCCTCCTGTTCCTTCAAAATTGCATAAAAGGCCTCCTCACCCTCCTGGTCATGATATTTGGCCTTGATCAAAGCTCCCTGCCGAAAGGAGAAGCGGGCCGTGCCATGAACGAGTTCACTGATGGTGAGAATTCCAGTTTTGCTGTTCATGTTCAGGGTCTGAAACAAGGCCTCTGCTGGAATTTCTGCCAGATTGCCTATCATGCCCGAAGAAAGATCTTCAGTGCGGATGATATTGGATTTGGTCAATCTTTTGGCCATCAGTCTGGTGAAATAGAGTTGGATCGAAGGATATTGATTGAGGATTTTCTGGAAATTTCTTCTATCAATATAGAGGATGGAAGTAGGCTCGCGAACTTGAATGGTAGCCCCAATTGAATCGTTGCAGATGAGACTCATTTCCCCGAAGACATCTCCTTTGCTCAGGGTGGAGATGGTCATCCCCCGGTCATTTATGACGTTGACACTGCCGGTGACAATGATATAGAAATTTCCTCCCGGGTCGCCTTTACGAATGACGATATCGTCTTTCTTGAACTTGTTCAGTTTGAAGAATTTGACAACCTTTTCCAGGTTGGCGTCATCGATATTTCTAAAAAAGGCAAAATCGGAAAGAAGGTGAAGCATGGAAGCCAGCTCATTGGCATATGTTTCTTTGTCATCACTCTCAATGAGGTTGAGTTCACCTGTATTTTCCAGCCTGAGAGAGCCTGTGCAGCCGCTGCAACTGATAAGGCAGACAGGAAGTTTGTCGGCACGTTCATACTGGATGATAATTCTTGTCAGGTCACCACTGAGAATCTTACATTTCTCTTTATCCTTGGGGGAATGGATAATGACAGTGGTGATGAATGTATTTTCTTCTTTGGATTTCATTGAGATCGTTATTCCGGCAACGGTGAAAACGTCGGCAAAGGAATAGAGTGGACATTTTTTTGTCTCAGTAACCTTGAAGGTAACTTTTGGAAAACCCATATCCGAACCATGTGCTAAAGAGAAATGTTAAGAAAGGAAAGCATATACTAACAGATTAGCTCGCTGCAGTATGACAAGTCAAACAGAAAGTGTTTTCTGCTCTTTTTGCAAGGAAAAGGAAATAATTATTGACTTTACGTGAACATCATATTAAAAATATTTGTTTTGCTGGCTGCTTGTCATCAGAGAGCCAGGTCGTTATAAATTAATTTCCGATGCAAAATCGGATCTGAATATATCAGGGTAAAAATATACAGGAGAAATTCGTGGCCAATCACAAATCCGCTGAGAAAAGAAATCGTCAAGCCCAGGTACGTCGCCTGAGAAACCGTACAATTACCACCCGCATGAAGCATATTATGAAGGACGTGGATATTGCCATCGCCTCTGGATCCATCGAGGATGCTCAGTCAGCTTTGAAGATAGCCATTCCCGTTATAGCCAAAACTGCATCCAAGGGAACTATTCACAAGAAAAATGCTTCCCGTAAGGTTTCCCGTCTAACCAAACGTGTAAATAAGATGCAGGCTTCTGCCTGATTCGTATCTGCAGGACGCGGGTCACCGCATTATCTGGACGTTTCAAAAAAAGACCATAAAGTCATAAGACTTTATGGTCTTTTTTTGTTTTTTACATAGGCAAGCAGATATTTTTTCGCTACTTTATGGTAGAGTAGCTCAGCCTTCTTGGCTAACATGGTCAAGGATTTACAATTGCTTGTGGTTTTCACACCACTAACCAGTTCATCTCTGTACGTAATTTACACATGCCATCAATAACACATCTTCCCGATTATGAGACTTTTCTGGAGACCAGTAAAACTGCTGGACTTATCCCAGTGTATCGTACGATTATTGCTGATCTCGATACGCCTCTCACCCTCCTCGCTAAAATTTCAGGTGAAGAGAGTCATATCTTTCTTTTTGAAAGCATGGAAGGAGGAGAAAAGTGGGGGAGATATTCGTTTATTGGATTTGACCCCCTGCTGACCTTTTCCTCTAAAGACTCTCACATCGATATGCATTCATTTTCAGACGGCCTGTCGAAATACGATGAGAAAAAAGGGAATCCTCTGGAGGTGTTGGAGAAAATCCTCAAAGAAATCAAGGCCGCCGAAAATGCTGACTTACCTCGTTTCTGCGGTGGAGCCGTCGGTTTTCTCGGCTACGACATGGTTCGTTTCATTGAAGAATTGCCCAGTGATATCGTTAAACTTGACTTTCCCGATTGTTCTTTCATGATCCCTCGAGTTGTCTTGATCCATGACAGTTTCAAGCAAACCGTGACCGTGGTATGCTGGGTTGCCTCCGAAGAAAATGTTACCAGCCGTAGCAGTTACGAGGCAGCCACAACAAAAATTGATTCAGTGGTGTCGCTGTTGCGTGCACCTGTTCCCGCCTCTTTTCTGGGGTCAAGCAGCAGGGGCAGTAAGCAACAGCACCAGTTTCATTCCAACATGGATCCGCAGCAATTTCACACTATGGTGGAAAAGGCACGGGAGTATATTATAGCCGGTGATATTATCCAAGTGGTTCTGTCCCAGCGTTTTCATACGAAAACAGATCTTTCCTCTCTGGATCTGTACCGCGCCCTACGCCATATTAATCCCAGTCCCTATCTCTTTTACCTGAAACTCGGCGAACTGATTCAGATCGGTTCCTCGCCGGAGATTCTCGTGCGCAAAGAAGGCGAAGTCATTGAACTCCGGCCCATTGCCGGAACCAGGATTCGGGGAAAGACGGAGGAAGAGGACAAGGCTCTAGAGCTTGAGCTCCTTGCAGATCCCAAGGAACGAGCTGAGCACCTCATGCTTGTCGATCTTGGTCGCAACGATGTGAGCAGGGTAGCCCGCGACGGTTCTGTGAAGGTGAAAGACCTCCTGGTCGTAGAACGTTACAGCCATGTCATGCATATCGTCTCCGGCGTCCATGCCATTATTGGCGAGGGAAAAAACCAGTTTGATGTGATGAAGGCCTGTTTTCCTGCAGGAACGGTGAGCGGAGCCCCGAAGATCAGGGCCATGGAGATAATCGATGAGCTTGAACCGGAAGGGCGTGGCCCTTATGCGGGAGCAGTTGGATACTTCGGCTTTTCCGGAAATATGGATTTCTGCATCACTATCAGAACCTTTATCATGCAGGGTGAGGACCTTTGGGTCCAGGCAGGAGCCGGAGTGGTGTTTGACTCTGACCCGCAGAAGGAATACGAAGAGACTATCAACAAATCTATGGGCTTGCGACGAGCTGTCGAACTTGCAGAGAAGGGGTTTTAGATTATGCTTGTTATAATAGACAATTACGATTCATTTACCTACAATATCGTCCAGACCATTGCCGGAAATCTTCAGAAAAAGGGCTTGCAGGGAGATATTCGCGTATTTCGTAATAATAAGATAACGATCAACGAGATTATAGCCCTCAAGCCCGAGCGGATTCTTATCTCTCCAGGCCCCTGTACTCCTGCAAAGGCAGGGATTTCCATAGAAGCCATCCGCCATTTCAGTGGCAAAATACCACTGCTTGGTGTCTGCCTGGGGCATCAAGCCATTGGCGAGGCCTTTGGTGGAAGGGTGATCCGCGCTGCAAGAATTATGCATGGCAAAATTTCGCCCATTTATCATGACAATACAGGGGTCTTTACAGGACTTCCCAACCCTTTTGATGGTATGCGTTATCATTCCCTTCTTGTTGAGAAGACAAGCCTTCCTGATTGTCTGGAAGTGAGTGCCTGGACTGAAGAAGGAGAAATCATGGGGCTTCGGCATAAAGAGCTGGACGTGGAAGGGGTGCAATTTCACCCAGAATCGATCATGACTCCCGCAGGAATTACTCTCCTGAACAATTTTATGACCAGAGATTAACACGTTAATAAGGATATCGAGAAAAGATATGGATATCAGACAAGCGATTGGTAAAGTTGTCCTCCAACAGGACTTGAGTGAAGAGGAAATGGTTGAGGTGATGAATGAGATTATGGGAGGGGAGGCAACTCCTGCCCAGATCGGTTCTTTTATCACTGGCCTGCGCATGAAAGGAGAAACAGTGGAAGAGATCACTGGGGCCGTTCGTGTCATGCGTGAAAAGGCTACTGCCATTGATTCCGGAGTGGATGTCACCCGGGGTGGAATTCTTGTAGACACCTGCGGCACAGGAGGGGATGGCTCCGGAACCTTCAATGTATCAACGACCACTGCCTTTGTTGTGGCCGGGGCCGGAATTCCTGTGGCCAAACATGGGAATAGATCGGTATCCAGTCACTGCGGCAGTGCAGATGTCCTTGAGGCTGCAGGCGTTTCCCTGAATCTTAGCCCAGAGGAGGTGGGGAACTGCATCAGGGAGATCGGAATCGGTTTTCTCTTTGCCCCTGCATTGCACGGAGCCATGAAACATGCCATTGGTCCGAGAAGGGAAATTGGTATCCGAACTATTTTTAATATCCTGGGACCGTTGACCAACCCTGCCGGTGCCAATGTTCAGGTCCTGGGTGTCTTTGATCGCAAACTGATTGAACCGATGGCCAAGGTCCTTGGAAAGCTGGGATCTAAAAGGGCACTGGTGGTCCATGGTGAGGGGAACTTGGACGAGTTGACGACTACCGGGGAAACACATATCGCAGACCTCGATAAGGGTCGGGTTACTTCCTATTCTGTCACCCCGGAAGAGGTGGGCTTATCCAGGGCAAACATAGACGCTCTGAAGGGGGGGGAGACTGCTGAAGAATCTGCTAGACAGCTGCGCGGAGTTCTTGCGGGTGAGAAGGGAGCCAAAAGAGATATGGTCCTTCTTAATAGTGGGGCAGCACTCATGGCCGCCGGGCTCTGCGCTGACCTCAGGACAGGTGTTATTCAAGCAGCCGAAATCATTGATTCTGGAAAAGCCCTTGAGAAACTTAACAGCCTGGTGACCTTCTCCAGCAAGAAATAGCTCGCGAGAAACAACATCAACTTTCCACAGCAACCTATTGTTATGGCGCACATACTAGAAACAATCGTTAACAGAAAAAAGGAAGAAGTTGCCACTCTCCGAAGGCAAGGAGTACAGATTCCTACACCCTATAATGAGAAAGAGATTCCTCCTCCTCGAGGCTTTCGCCAGGCCCTGATCGATTACCCTGGTATTGCCATAATCGCAGAGGCCAAGAAGGCATCTCCCTCAAAAGGATTGATATGTCCCGATTTCGACCCGGTGGCAATCGCCAAAAATTACGAACGCCATGGTGCTCAGGCCATTTCTGTGTTGACAGACGTTGATTTTTTTCAGGGATCGCTCCTCTACCTTCTCCAGGTTCGCGAAGCTGTGAGTCTCCCTGTCTTGCGCAAGGAATTTATCATCGATCCATTGCAGATTGATGAGGCCCATCTGTGCGGAGCAGATGCCATCCTGCTCATGGCCTCTATCCTTGATGCCTATCAGTTGCAAGATTTCCAAGATCAGGCCGCAGGCTACTCCATTGATTGTCTGGTTGAAGTCCATGATGAAAAAGAATTAGAGAGCGTTCTTAAGACCAGGGCCACTCTCATCGGTGTCAACAACCGCAATCTCAAGGATTTTTCCATGGATACCGAAACTACTTTTCGTCTGAAAAAGCTTATCCCCGATCACATTGCTGTGGTTGGAGAGTCAGGCCTGAAAACCAGAGCTGATCTCCAACGGCTGCAAGAGGCAGGAGTCACCGCCGCCCTCATTGGCGAGACGCTGATGCGCGGAGAGAATGGAGGCAATACCTTGCAGGAGCTAAGGCCCTAGGAGTCTGTCCGAGAATGCCCTTTCCCCCAAACTCTTCGTTATTTCACAAAAGTAATAGTAGTAATATTAGCTATATGACTGTTGTTGTTTTTTAGCAATGCCTCGATGTTGGATATAATGCCTATTCTTGGACAAACTCCTCGCTCATAATTGCTTACTCACCTTCATCAAAATCACAGGAGAAAAACATGTACGGCAGGACACGCATTAAAATGTGTGGCATTACCCGCAAAAAAGATGTGGCAGCCGGGATTGCAGCAGGTCTTGATGCCCTCGGATTTATTTTTTACGAAAAAAGTCCGCGAAACGTAACATCAGACTTTGTGCGGGAAGTTGTTGCCAGAGTACCGCCTTTTATTGATTGTGTCGGCGTTTTTGTTGATCGTGATTCGGAGGAAGTTGAGGAAATCATCCAATACTGTGGACTTTCCCATGCTCAGCTCCATGGCAGTGAAAATCCAAAATACTGCGAACGCCTCGAGCGTTTCGCCTCACCCTGCCGGGTAATTAAGGCGTTTCGAGTGGGGAAGACAAGCAGTGCCTCTGAGTTTACGCCCTATGATGATGTGGTCCGCGGGTATCTCCTTGACACCTACGTCAAAGACAATGCCGGAGGGACCGGCAAGACATTTGACTGGAATATCGTTCAAGGCCTGGATCTCCAGCGTCCGATGATTCTGGCAGGCGGCTTAACCCCTGAAAACGTAGTCCAGGCTATTCAATCCGCAAACCCCTACGGGGTCGATGTCAATTCCGGTGTGGAAATAGAGCCGGGAATCAAAGATCACAGCAAACTGTATGATTTTGTCAGCAAGGTTCGCCAGACAGACTTGCAGGTCTGAAAGACAGATAGCGTTTCTTGGCTGAGCCCCCTCAGGAGCCTTTTCGAGAATGCCCTTTCTCTCCACTCTTTGATATTGCGAAAAAACAATGCTCACAATATCAAAGAGATGGTTGCACTAAGTTTTTGAAAACCTATTTTTCTCGAGAAGGAATGCCTGTTTTCGGACAAGTTCCTAGCGTGCAATAATAAATGAGCCATCATATCCTTTTGCCAGGAGTGCTGTCTCAGAGCGCCTGGCGCTATCCAACGAACTGCCCACATAGACATGCACTCGATAAAATGTCTCCCCGTTCACCGTGCCCTTGCGAATTACTGCCTTGTGCCCTGCATCAAGAAATCGTTTTTGCAACTGGAGGCCATTGCTTTCCATGGTAAATGCCCCTATCTGAACGTAGAACTCTCCTTTGTTAAAATCAGCATGTTGAGCAAACATCTGCCGGTTCCCTCTCCTTTCGATTTCACCTAAGGCAGTCACTTTTACCCTGGCCGTTCCCTTCTCCCATAAGGCCAGTTTTCTGGCTGCACTCAAACTGAGGTCGATTATCCTCCCTTGGACAAACGGGCCGCGATCATTGACACGAACAATGGTTTTCCGGCCATTGTCGAGGTTGGTAACAAGGAGCATAGTATGCATGGGCAGCAGCTTGTGGGCTGCAGTCATGTCATACATATCATAGGTTTCCCCATTGGATGTGGCACGTCCATGAAAATCACTGCCATACCAGGAGGCGACACCTGTTTCCTCATAGCCCTGAGAGGAGGGTAGGGGACAATAGGTACGATCGTTGATAACGTAAGGACGCTGGGTGCCCGGAATACGGTACTCTTGTTTTTGGGTTGTGGAGGCTAATCCTGAGACAGGAAGCAGACAGAAGGGAAAAAACACCAGAAAAAATAGAAAAAAAGGATAAAACGAGAGACGCTCATTTCTGTTTTTTGGTGAAAATCGTTTCATGGGATACAATACACCTGCATGTGAAAAGGAACCCTTTATTTCTATTCTTTGCTCATTCTTTCAGATCGAACAAAATTGTCAAGACGTTCTTTGTAAAAAATCCCTGCTTTTCCTGTGGTGTGTGGAACATAGGGAGCCATTCCACCATTTGCTGCACTGGACGGGACAGCATCAAATTGAACCTCTTCGTCCTCATCTATCCATGACAGATGTAAGTCAAGAAGGGGACGCATGACCCGTATTCTGCCGGACTCGTCACGCCCGAGAAGGATTGATTCCCAACGTCTGGTCACGAAACCTTTATACCAGACTCCAGTACGAAATTCACCGCTGATTTTATCTGTCATACCATGGGGAAGTTCCTCTGCATCAAAATCCAGATTGTTGTTCAGTAATTTTTCAACTTCAGAACTTCCCTGAACAGTGAGTCGGGCAAACGGGTCGTAATCTGTAATGTCACTGCGCAGGAGATGGGTCTGTTGATCATTAAAGGCCCATTGGGCATGGCATACCTGACAACTCACGTTTTTCCCATAGAGGTCATGGGCAGGATGATTCAAGAGAGGAATTTCATGGAGTCTTTTTTCATTGGCAGAAAGAAGAACATAACCATTTTCTTTTTCACTGACATTGGCTGGCAGTGATTCACTCTGAAGCTTTTCCCTGCTGTGACAACCAGCACAACTTAGGCCTTGTTCCTCTTTTCCCATGAGTTGATTTCCAGAGTGACAATCCACACAGACCATTCCTTTCTGTTGGTGTACATCAGGGACCAATTGATGAAATTCTACCCCAAAAGGACGAAAATAGTCATTGCGAGTGGTATACGGAGTGCGATACTCATCATTCATGTCATGCTCATAGCGTCCATAGTAATCGTAGCCCACCCAGTTTCCATAATGACATTGGAGGCATTGACTGTCTCCAGGAGTTTCCAGAAAAGAATGGGACACCATTTTTCCCTCGTAAAATTGGAGATGACAGGCCGCACAACCAGTTCCCCGAGCAACGGCAGGATATCTGTCACCAGAACTGTATGGGTGGCAACGGAGACATCTGCGCCTGAGGAGGTCATCGGTGAGTTCGAGAATGGTTTGCGGATATTGAACTACCGGAATATCTGTTAAGGCCTTCAGGGGATCGGTTGCTCCAAAAGCGAGGCGGACCTGGTTAATTTCTTTCTGGAGAGTAAAATGCAAAGAGTGAAGGGAGTTTTCCACCTGTTCCTGATGGCAGGGACCGCAACTTTTCTCCATAGCGTCAGGATGGGCCGGGCGAGCAATGAGCCCTTCATGCGACGTGTCTTTTTCTTTTCTCTCGTCAACACCGGCATGGCAAGTGGTACAGGGCAAATTATGCGACGTATCAAGGGTCATGAGATGACAGCTGCGGCATCCATTTTCAGGCCCATGTTGTGATGTCTGGGACTGCTCTGAACCATCTGTTTGTGGCTCCTCATGCTCTGCGGAACAGGAGGAGAGGAGGATTGTCAAGAAAAGTATGAAGAGAGTTTGCACCATAAGATATACTGCGTCGCTTCTGACCTGTGAAAAAACATGAAAAGATTTGACTTTGCAAAACGAGCCTGCTATAGATTTCGCCTGGAACGGTAGCATATGCAGTCAGAATCGGTCACAAGGGATAGCCATTGCAGCTCGCTCTCCCTTCGTTATTAGCAAATGGTCCAGGTGTGCCGGTAAGTTAACAGACACGCTGACCATATACATCTTGGATTCCTGACTTACCTGCTGAGACAGGCAAGTCAGGAACTCTACTCCACAGAGATTCAATATTTTTTGCCGACATAGCTCAGTTGGTAGAGCGACGCTCTCGTAAAGCGTAGGCCAGCGGTTCGATCCCGCTTGTCGGCTCCAACACCGAAGAGGGAAATAAAGAGAAATCTTTGTTTCCCTCTTTTTCTTTTATATCTCTTCAGCCTGGAAGAAAAAAACGTAGAGTTTACCTGGAAAGGCATTAAACCGCTAAGGCTCTACGAAAAAAGGCCCTTTCAGGAGATACGAAAGGGCCTTTTTGCATGCAAGGAGGATGAAATTATTTATTCATCCTTATCTATTCTTAAAATTTTATCGCCTGGTTGCAAGGAACCACCAACCTTGACAAAAACAGAAGTCACAATGCCGGTCATTTCGCAGCTGATAGGAGTCTGCATCTTCATCGCCTCCATAACAGCAAGCTTGTCGCCTTTGGTCACTTGCTGCCCCTCTTCCACGCAGACATCACAAATGTTTCCTGAAAATGGTGCGCGCATATCCCCGGCCTTGGCCAGGACCATAATTTCTTCTTTAGACATCGCAGAAGCCTTGGCCACAGCCCCTTCAGGAACATCCGGCTCGAAATTGTAGACACGTTGATAGTGATCAACATTGATATAGACACTGGTTTCACCAGACTCAGAAACGCTGGATGGACCAACCTCAACGATATGTTCTTTTCCAGTATAGTCGGTAAAAATAAGGGTCTCGCTGGGGTCAAATCCACCTTTTCGAAAAAAGATGGAAGGGGGCAGGACATGGACCTGTCCGAATTTGGCCTGGAACTTGAAGAACTCCACAGCATCATTGGGATGCTGAAGATAGAGGGTCAGCTGTTGATCCGTGGGATCCTCGCCAATTCTTTCAGCAAGGGTTGCTTTTTCCTTTTCGATATCCATATCGCCAATATCTTCCACCCCTCCTTGTTCCGCAAGGACTGTTTTCCAGTCTTCGCCAAGGACCTTTTCATAGATCCAGGCATCTGGTTCATAGAAAGGAAAGGGACCATATTTCCCGAGGAGGAGATTACGCAGATCGCCGGAAGGATTTCCATAACGCTCTCCGCCCAACACATTGGATACAGCCGTCGTCCACAGGATCTGAGATCCGGGGGTAACGGACCAGTAGTTCCCCAGTTCTTTCTGGACGCGGGGAAGCTCTTTATGGAGAATGTCTGGCATCCTATCCAGGAAGCCACCTTTCACGGCCTGCTCCAGGCTGGAACCCATGGCGCCGCCAGGGAGTTTATGAATCTGGACAGTGGGCTGAAATCCTTTTATCTGGGATTCAAAATCGGCATAATACTGGCGCTCATCGCGAATGACATCAGAGGACTCAATAACAGCCTCTTCATCAATACCAATAGCAGTATGGCCCAGGTCCTTCAAAGTCTGGACGATGGTCAGGATGGGAGGAGGACCATAAAACCCAGTAAATGAGTGATCGGAGGCATCCACGATAGTAGCACCATTTAAGACGGCTGCCACAATCCGTCCGATGTCATTGCCATCGGTGTTATGCCCGTGGTAATGGATAGGCAGATCCGGATGTTTCTGGCGAATGGTATTCACAAGTTGCCCTATGCGTTGCGGTGTGCCAAGGCCTCCATGATTTTTGATACAGAGGATAATCTCTTCACCTGTAACATCGAGAATTTCCCGTACTTTTTTGAGATAATATTCATCGGTGTGCTCTGGTCCAGTTGAAAAACAGATGCAAGGCTCATTGATTTTTCCTGCTTTGCCAACTTCTTCAAAGACGGCCTGCATATTGGGCACATAATTCATAAAGTCAAAGGTACGCCAGACATCTACGTACTTTGCAAACTCTTTGACGGTGAAACGGATAATGTTTTGCGGATAGGGGCGGTAGCCGAAAAGGTTTACTCCGCGACACAGGGTCTGAAACATGGTGTGCGGCATCTTTTCACGGAGAATCTCCAGTTTCAGAAACGGGTCAACCTGTTTCCGCAGGATATCCACATGGACAGAGGCCCCTCCGGTAATTTCCAGAGAAAAATACCCGGCCCTCTCCCTGGCATCAGCAGCCAGAAGATCGGTGTGGAGGAGAATCCTATTTTTGTAGTCGGACTGGGAGAGGTCACGGGCAGTGTTGGTGATGTAGTACCCATTTGCCTTTTGCAGTTTGGCTACCACCTCAGCAGGAGGTGTTCCTTGTACAATTCGTTCCATATTCATTCCTTGTTCTCTATCAATTGCTACCTTTTTAAAGAGAAATTTTTTTGTCCAGGGTAGCGGAAAGTATCAATTGACTCTGTTCTCTCGGTTCAAGCGGCATACGGATTGTACCCGCGATGATGAATCTCTGCGATCAGGTTAGAAAGTTTGCTGGCCTCATTGGCATTGTCGTCATAATTGAACAACTCCGGATGCTTGTCCAGATAAGAGGTATCAAAATTGCCGCTAATAAAGTCAGCATCCTTGGCAATGTTCAGATAGAATGGAATAGTGGTCTTGGGACCAGTTATGACAAAATTCTGAAGACAGCGCCGCAGGCGGTCTACGGTCTCATTCCATGTATAGCCATGGACCGTCATTTTGACCAGCAGAGAATCATAGACCTGGGGGATAGTGTACCCTTGATAAACAAAACCATCAAGACGAACCCCGTACCCACCTGGTGAACGATAGACAGTGACAGTCTTACCACCCTCAGGCATGAAATCAGCTTTGGGATCTTCAGCGTTGATGCGCATCTCAATAGCATGTCCCCGCATCTGGATATCTTTTTGTTCAAAAGAAAGCTTTTTCCCCATGGCCAGTTTGATTTGGGTACGAACAATATCAATGCCGGTGATCATCTCGGTCACAGTATGTTCAACCTGGACCCTGGTATTGATCTCCATGAAATAGTAGTTGAAATCTTTATCGATCAGAAATTCAACCGTGCCGGCATTGAAATAGTTTGCCGCCCTGGCGGCTTTCACAGCAGTTTCACAGATGGTGTCGAGTAACCCCTGGTCACCGATCATGGAAGGAGCGATCTCAATCAGTTTCTGGTTCCGGCGCTGAATAGAGCAGTCACGGGTTCCCAGATGAACTGTCTTACCATCGCTGTCAGCCATGATCTGCACTTCAACATGCTTTGGCTCAACCACAACTTTTTCCAAGTACACCCTGTCGTCATTGAAGGCGGCCTGGGCCTCAGCCCTGGCAACAGGGATCTCCTCGCGCATCTGTTGATCAGAGTTGATCAGTCTGATACCTCTACCACCTCCACCACAGGTTGCTTTGAGCATGATGGGATATTTGAATTCAGCCGCAAATGCCAGTGCTGCGGCAACCCCTTCTTCTCCAGGAGGAAGGTTGTCTGTACCGGGAACCATGGGAATTCCTGCCTCAGCCATGATTTTTCTCGCAATGACTTTATTGCCGAGGTTGGAAATTACCTCTGAGGGGGGTCCTATGAAAATAAGTCCCTCATCTTCGCAGGCCTTGGCAAAATCAGGGTTTTCTGCAAGAAAGCCATAGCCCGGATGAATCGCTATCGCCCCGGTTTTTTTTGCAGCTTTAATAATCTTGGATATATCAAGGTAGTCGCAGCGGGGTCCCTTACCTAACCAGATGGCCTCATCGGCTATACGGATATGCCGTGAATCTTTGTCAGGGGATTCGTAAACTGCCACTGCATGATATTTTAATTCCTGGATGGCCCTGATGAGGCGGATGGCGATCTCCCCTCGATTGGCAACGAGTATTTTCGTTTTCAAAGCAACTCCTTCCTTGTAGTAAGTCAAAGGGTGTTAAAAAAAAGTGTTTCTGGTGAATAATTCTAAGGGGGAAAAACCTGAAAATGGGGGGTGGGTCGATGGGGTAAGGCTGTCGACGCCTCCATTGGATTTCCAAAGATTAAAAACATACCATATTCAATTTCCCAAGGCAAGTAATACTGGCATGTTGAGAGGAGAGGATGGTGCAGACAGAAGGATAGATGGAACAGGATGATATTTTTTAAAAAAGAAAATGGCGTATCTTCTTGACACCATGTTGTGCTTGGTTATAACTCAAAATGATAATCGGATAAAAGTTGCTAACCTGCGGAGACCTTTATGACCAATAATGACAAAAACACAAATGCCGAAAAGGAACCTCCTGCCTCCACACCCAAATCTGCAAAGAAAAAAAGGAAACTGTACACGGTTACATTCTTTCACAACTGGTGCAAATCCTGCGGACTCTGCTCTGCCTTCTGTATTAAAAAAATCATTCTCAAGGATGAAACCGGGCGACCGTACATTGAGGATATGGACAGCTGCACAGGCTGCCGTTTTTGTGAAATCCATTGTCCTGATTTTGCCATCACCATAAAAAACAGGCATCCGGTAAGGAGGAGTACAGATGACAATGGCTGAACAACAAAAAAGGGTTCTTCTCCAGGGAAATGAGGCCATAGTCGCCGGAGCCCTGGCAGCCGGCTGTCGTTTTTTTGCAGGCTACCCCATAACACCCGCTTCTGAGATCAGTGAACTGCTTTCGCTAAAACTCCCTGAACTTGGCGGCACATTTATTCAAATGGAAGATGAAATAGCCTCCATGGGCGCTGTTATCGGTGCATCTCTAGCCGGGACTAAATCCATGACCGCAACCAGTGGCCCGGGATTCTCTCTCATGCAGGAAAATATCGGCTACGCCTGTATCACCGAAGCACCTTGCGTAATTGTCAATGTCATGCGTGGAGGCCCCAGTACAGGGTTACCCACCAGTCCTTCCCAAGGCGATGTGCAGATGGCCAGGTGGGGTACTCATGGAGACCATCCAATCATCGTTCTGGCGGTATCATCTGTTTCCGATTGCTTTTCTGTCACCGTGAAGGCTTTTAACCTTTCTGAAAAATATCGCAGCCCGGTCATTATCCTCTCTGACGAGGTGGTTGCCCATACCCGAGAAGCGGTTGCTTTGCCTGATGCAGATCAGATACGGATCATTGATCGAATCACACCTGGTGTTCCTCCTGAATGGTACACACCTTACGCCGACAACAATCGTGGAGTTCCCGACATGGCAGCCATTGGCGATGGCTACCGTCACCATATCACGGGTCTGATCCATGATGACCGAGGATACCCAACCCAGGTTTCGCAGGAAGTGGAAAAGTTTTACAAGAGAATTCATGAAAAAATCAGTAAGGGGTTTCAGGAAATCCAGATAACAAAAACCTATCTGATGGAGGATGCCGAACTATTCGTTATAGCCTACGGCTCGGTGGCCAGATCGGCACTGAAGGCTGTACGTGACGCCAGAGATCAAGGGGTTAAAGCCGGTCTGTTGCAACTCATTACCCTCTTTCCCTTTCCCAGGAAATGTGTTGACATCTATTTACGTCAGTGTCGGGCAGTCATTGTTCCGGAGATGAATATGGGTCAGATTAGCAGGGAAGTCAGCCGAGTAAATCAGGCAAATTGTAGAATAGTCAAACATAACAGGATCGACGGTCACTTGATCAGCCCTGATGAGATTCTGAAACATTTGGCCACGGTCTGATTTCCTCTTCACCTGCAGCCGAAAGGAGAGCTACCATGCTTGAACGCGCTGAAATTATTCGTAAGGAATATTTGCGTCATGATAAAAAATTTCCCCACGTCTGGTGCCCGGGTTGCGGCAACGGCATTGTCATGGGAGCATTGCTCCGGGGAATACATGGCTTGAATCTCAGCAAAGACGAGGTGGTCCTGGCCTCTGGTATCGGTTGCTCGGGAAGGATGCCAACCTATATTGATTTTAACACCATCCATACCACCCATGGCCGTGCGCTTACCTTTTGCACAGGCATCAAGCTGGCTAAACCAGAGCTTACCGTGATTACAGTCATGGGGGACGGAGATGCCACGGCAATAGGTGGCAATCATTTTATTCATGCCGCCAGACGAAATATTGACCTGACTGCCATTATTATCAACAACTCCACCTATGGAATGACGGGTGGTCAGTACTCACCAACTACTCCCTTCGGATCTAAATCCACCACCTCGGTATACGGACACGTAGAACATGCCTTCTCCATTGCAGAACTCGCAGTTACCGCTGGTGCTTCTTTTGTCGCCAGAGGAACCGTCTATCATGCCGTTCACCTGGAAGAGATGATCCAACAGGCTATCAGAACAAGAGGGTTTTCCGTGGTAGAAGTCATTTCCAACTGTCATGTCCAGCATGGTCGAAGGAACAAACTGGGCGGAGCCGTTGAGATGATCACCAGCTATAAAGAAAACGCGGTGCTGGTAGGAAAAGCAGCCAAAATGAGCCCGGAAGAACTGGAAGGAAAGTTCACCATCGGGGTACTGGCCAACGTAAAAAAACCTATTTCCACAGAACAGTACCAAAGAGTCATTGTCGAGGCCAGGAAAAATAGCCACAAAAACAGCAGCGAAAAAGAAAAAAACGGGATCAAACGTTATGAAGAGTGATGAACGCTACGAAATCAGATTCAGCGGCTCTGGTGGCCAAGGTATTATCACTGCAGCCGTGGTAATTGCTGATGCCGTGGGTTCATTCAGCAATAAGTATGTCTGCCAGACCCAGAGTTACGGACCCGAGGCCAGGGGAGGGAAGAGTAAGGCAGAGGTGGTCATCTCCGACTCTCCAATAGACTACCCGAAGGCCCTCAGCGTGAACCTTCTTCTGGCCATGACCCAGACGGCCTGCGATGCCTATTTTTTTGACATCAAGCCCGAAGGCCTGTTGGTGGTGGATAGCAGCCTGGTACAGCAGCTTCCAACCAGTCGTGCTGTTTCCATCCCCTTTACCCGTATTGCCCGAGAAGACATCGGTAGAGAACTGGTAGCTAACATGGTTGCCCTTGGCGCGGTGGGATACCTCTGTAACCAGGTTTCCCTGGAAAGCCTTGAACAGGCCCTTCTTTCTCGGGTGCCAAAGGGAACGGAGCAGATGAACTCCGAAGCCTTACAGGCAGGAATTGAAGAGGCCAAGAGGATTAATCTCGACCTGCTGCCCAGGTCGGTCCTCTCTGACTGGGATGACGAATTATAACACAAGGACATGCGGATGGATACAGTTGTTGCTCTGATACTTGAACAAAAGTTCTATGTGGGGCTGGCTCTTCTAGTGTTCCTTGCTCTGCTTGCCCTGACCTGCAAAACACTGCGCGCTCAGCTCAAAAAAGGACTCATCTTTCTTCTCCTTGTGATTGGCTTGGGAGGGGCCTATTATTTCTTCACAGGCAAATCACCTTCTGCTATTCTCAGCGACATCAATAGTTTTTTTAACGAGCCGGCCGTCAAGAAAGAACCAAGCCACAGATACTACAAAGACCCGGTAGAACGTTACGGAGATCAAATTAAGTAATCGATCTAATTTCAGGGTCACTCACAAGCTGCACTTTGTCCCCTTTGCTTTCTCCTTTTTACCCACTGCAGCAGCATACACTATCGATTCTTCTCCGGGGTCCAGCTGGAGCAGATCATTAACCTCGTCGTCGTAAAATGCGGCCACCGGACAGCCTCCACAGCCTATGGCCTCTGCTGCCACGAGAAGGTTCTGGCAGATATGACCGGCATCGAGCAGGACGTAACGGAGCCCACGATTCCCATATTTTGTCATGCAACGTCTGAAGATAGATGACCAGAGAAAGCTGACTGCAGACTGAGCCATAAACTTCTGATCAAGACAGGCGGCTGCAACAGCCGCGGCACTGTCTTCGTTACTCAGCCTGTCCAGGCTGAAATTTTCCACATCGAAATGGTACAGACCGGGAGCCAAATCTTCTACGAAGTTGGCGCTGAAATAGGTTTCCACCGGATAGAGAGCTCCTCCAGAAGGAGCCGTGCGAAAAGAATACACTCCAGATTTTGCTGTGATCCCCTGACTCGCCCAGAGCAGAAATGCCAATTCTTCAAATTTGATTGGCTCCGCCAGGTAACGTCTTAACGAGCGCCTGTTCTGAAGCAACGGCGTAATCCTGGCCTCAGCCAGCCGCCAGTTGCGAGGCAGTTCCACCTTTTCTGCTTCTGGATATGTCTTGAAAGTGGGTACCTGGGCAATGGCAGGACGTTTGATTGCTCTTATGGTCGCTCGCTTATAAACTGTTTCTTTCAGGTAAATGTATCCTGAACATTCCTCTAACTCCGGCATGTCACTCCTCGCTTTTTTGGTCTTTGGCTAGTTGTCCGCAAGCGGCCGAGATATCAGATCCGCGACTACTCCTTATAAAAACAGAATATCCGGCGTCACGTACGATCTTTTGAAAAGCATAAACCCGGTTACGGCTAGGACTCTTAAAGGGAATCCCAGGGGATTCGTTGTATGGCAGCAAATTAATCTTACAGGGGATACCGCGGAGGATACGGGCAAGTTCATGGGCCTCCTTGTCGGAATCATTGACCCCCTGGAGAAGGATATACTCAAACATTATCCGTTTACGGCTGGGCATGGGAAAGTCGCGGCAGGCCTGTAAGAGTTCTTCTATGGGATAGCGCCTGTTAACCGGCATGATACGACTGCGGGTTTCGTTATCAACAGCATGCAGGGATATGGCCAGGTTGACATCGGTCTGTTCACCAAGCAGGTGTATCTTTGGCGCTATGCCACAGGTGGAGACGGTTATTCGCCGGTTGGTCAGGTCAAGTCCTCGTTGTTCAGTAAGAATGGAAATGGACCTGACTAGATTTTCCAGATTATTCAAGGGCTCGCCCATACCCATGAACACGAGATTGGTCACTCGCTCAGGACCTGTCAATTGTCCTTTTGGCTCATTCCCTATAAAATCCGAGACAGCGCAAACTTGATTGACGATCTCAGAAGGGCTGAGGTTGCGGGTAAACCCCATGGAGGCAGTGAGACAAAAATTACAGCCCATGGCACAACCAACCTGGCAGGAGATACAGAGCGTGTTGCGATCAGGCTCCGGAATAAGAACAGATTCGACGATATTACCATCATCGAGAACAAATCCGAATTTGACACAGCCATCCTGGGAACGCTGGATAAGGGGATTTTCAAAGCGGGAAATACAAGCATGTTCGGCAAGCATTTCCCGGAACACCTTTGCCAAGTCCGTCATCTGCGAAAATTCTGTAATACCTGGACGATAGAGCCAACCCATGATTTGTCTTCCGCGAAAAGCGGGTTGACCAAGACTCTCTACATAGTGAATCAGTTCATTCTGGGTAAAGTTTCTCAGATCTGTTTTTTGTGTCATATTAAAGGGCTCGATACTGTTCGGGAACGAGGGGATGATTCCCCTGTAGAGCGAGTGTTATCTTGTGGAGCATACTGTCTTTGTCCCGCATCAATCGGCCGCTTAAGGGCAGATAGTTTGACGCATGGTTAGCCATGAACTGCACTCGATCACAGTCCAGATTTATAATCAGTTCCCGGAGTTCCAGCAACATTGCCTGGGCATCCGGGAGCCGAAATCTGCCTGCCGCATACTCCTTGCCCAGCGGGGTGTTATTCAAGGGCATAAGGCATAAGGCAGCGATCTGATTTGGTCGCATTTGACTGAGAACCCGTCCACTTTCCCGAGCATGTTGCAGGCTGTTGCTGATGCCGCCAAGACCAAGGAGGAAAGTGACCGAGAGAAAAATCTCTGCTGCCCTGACCTGTTCTGCCGCCTGGATCATGGACTCACCCGTTTCACCCTTTCTCACAGCTGCCAGAATCGTATCATCTCCACTCTCAAGTCCCATGTAGATACGGCGCAGACCACCGGCCTTCAGCTCTTTGAGTTCTTCTCTGCTTTTGGAACGAATGGCCTTGGCATTTCCATACATGGCAAGGCGCTTCACCCAGGGAAGACGCCCTTTGATTTGGCTGAAAATTTTCAAAAGACGTCTCTGAGAAAGAATCAGTGCATCACCGTCTGCCAAAAACACCCGTTTCTGCCTGCGACAGTACTGTTCAGCAAAAGCGATATTTTCCTCTATCTCTTCATCACTGCGAACACGGAAGGATTTGTTTTTATATGCCCCACAAAAAGTACAATGATTATGAGAACAACCCACCGTTACCTGAATGATAATGGCATCAGCCTCGCTCGGCGGGCGAATAATATCTCCTTCGTAATTCATAGCAGTACCCGGAGGAACGATTATCCTCTGTTCTTTGCTTCGAAATCCTTCATGAATTCCACCAATTTTACAACGCCTTCACGGGGGAAGGCGTTGTAGATAGAAGCACGGCAACCACCAATGGAACGATGTCCCTTGAGCCCGTTCAGCCCAATCTTTGTCGCCTCGGCGATAAACTGGGATTCAAGCTCCGGGGTGGGGAGGTTGAAAGTGACATTCATCAAGGAGCGGGAATTCTTTTCTGCATGGCCCCGGTAAAAATCTGTTCCGTCAATACAATCATAGAGCAAAGCCGCCTTCTCTTTATTCCTTTTTTCCATTGCCGCAACGCCACCTTCTTTTTTCAGCCACTTGAGGACTTCACCGACAATATAAATGGCGAAGCAGGGTGGGGTGTTGAACATGGACCCTTTGTCGGCATGCGTTTTGTAGGAAAGCATAGTCGGGGTGTTTTCCGGAGTTCTATCCAAAAGATCTTCCCTGATGATAACGATGGTCACACCTGCCGGCCCCATGTTTTTCTGGGCACCAGCAAAGATGAGGCCGAATTTGCTGACATCGACTTTCCTGGAAAGGATATCAGATGACATATCAGAGACAAGCAACTTGTCTGTCACAGGAAAACCAGGAAACTGAGTTCCATAAATGGTGTTGTTGGAAACCAGGTAGAGGTATTCGGCAGCAGGATCAACTGTATACTCATCTTGAGTGGGAACTTTATTGAAACTTTGCTCTTCACTGGAAAAGGCTACATTTATTTCACCAAAGAGTTTGGCTTCTTTGATCGCCTTTTTGGACCAGGTGCCGGTGTTGAGATAGGTGGCCTTTTTGCCATTTCCAAGGAGGTTCATCGGAACCATGAAAAATTGGCTGGAAGCACCTCCCTGGAGAAAGAGGACTTTATAATTGGCTGGAATTTCCATGAGCTCCCGAAGAAGGCTTTCTGCTTCATCGGTAACAGCCATAAATTCTTTGGAGCGGTGACTCATTTCAATGAGACCAATCCCGGTTTCCTTGAAATTCACAACATCTTTGGCTGCTTGCTGTAACACTTCATAGGGTAGAGTAGCAGGGCCGGGACTAAAATTATATACTCGATCAACCATCTTTTTTACTCCTTATGTGATAAAATAAAATACCTGTATTGACAAAAAACTGTTAAGAAGAATATCCACAAATTTCTACGTTATAAAAAAAAGAGCAAGAAACTTCAGCCAAAAATATAAAAAAATAACCAGACGAAAACAGGTGCTCTCATGACAAAGGGTACCGTTTACGGTCGTGGGCTGGTGTTACCATATTCCCCGCCCTTCGTCACCTGAAGAAATCTATGAAGGCACCTCGTGATTCAACCCTGTTCCGGTTCCTCATTAATGGAATCATCCTCCTTGTTCTCCTGCTCAGCTCCATTATGGGCTTCCTGCTCTTTCGTTATGGTACTCCTGTTCCTGAGACACAAATCCTGCTCCGGCTCTCTCTTGCATGTTTGTTGCTCCTTATCACTCTTCTGGCAGTTGTTCATATTGCTTTTAGACAACTTCGCAAACAGGCTGCGGATGACCAGGGAACAGACAACTTAACCGGCTTTCTCTACCGGCAGATTTTCAATCAGGTCCTTGAACAGGCCTTGTTGGAGGCCAGACGAACCCTGGAGCCCCTGTCTTTGGTCATAATTGATATCGATCGATTCAGGCTTATCAACGAAGAACATGGGCATGTCAGAGGAGATTTACTCCTGACTCTGCTCAGCAGGTCTATTCAGTCAGTTCTCAGGGCGTCAGATACAACATGTCGCTGGGGGGGGAATCAGTTCCTCGTTATCCTCAAAGACTGCCCTGAAAAGGATGCCTGCCGACTGGCAGCCAATATCCTGGAAAAAATTCGTCAACAACGACGCCCCCTCAACGGCAAATCCATTAAGGTTACTGCAAGTATCGGCGTTGCCCAGATGCTTTCCACCGATAGCTCCCAGACCCTGCTTGCCAGGGTGGAAACAGGCCTGTACAGCGCTCGGGACAAGGGATGCGACACCTATGCCATTGGTTACGACTGGATTCTCATCGACTACTCCTGTGAACCGATCTTCTCGTTCTGACGCAGGGCCTCGTATAATACAATTCCTGCAGTCATGGCCAGATTCAGACTACGAATATTTACGTTAGCCATGGGCAAGGTAAAACAGCGATCAGCATAAAGGGCCAGTATATCTTCAGGAAGCCCCTTTGTTTCTTTACCAAAAACGAGATAATCACCTGGACGAAAAGGGGCATCAATATAGGATCGGCTGGTCTTGGTAGTGAGAAAAAACAATCTTTTTTCCTCCTGGGCCTCAAGGAAGCTATCCAATGAACCCCAGTAACGGATGTCTACAAACTTCCAGTAATCAAGTCCGGCCCGCTTGAGATGCTTATCATCTGTTGAGAAACCAAGAGGGTGCACCAAATGCAAAACAGTATTGGTGGCCCCACACAATCTGGCAATGGAACCGGTATTGGGAGGAATCTCTGGTTCCACCAACACAATATGAAAGACTTCGTTATCGTCCATCTGTTTGCTATCCTTTTTCTTGTTGTCCGATAGTGATGGTGTCGTACCAAAAAGTTCATCTCCTTCCTTGGCGGAGAATGTTCCAGACACTACGGCATCCTGATAATATAGCCGCATTCCTTTCTTTCCATATGCATATTTCGCAGATGCAACTTTCTGAACCCTGATTTATACCTGACAACTCAGTAACGGAATTTTTTTCTGAACCTGACACCCTGTGTCAGGAAATCATTCTCTCAGCCCCCGAGGACTTTTTGCAGCAAAGACAATATAGAGAATTTAGTAAATTTCAAGAAGAGAGAGAGTTGAAAAGAAGAAAATGTTGCTTTTTTGCCTGTAAAGACTAAATTGTTTTGTTCAGTATTGACTTTCGAAAGTCAGGACCAGCGTACAGCTTTTCTCTCGACAGTCAGGTTTGTCAGACAATATTATAAAAGGGTATCATTAACGGCAGACTGTCAGAGTCTGCCGTTAGTTTTTCATACCGTGTTGAACACCACGTAGGAGCTAAAACTAATGGCGTTAATTATTCAGAAGTTTGGCGGCACTTCGGTTGGCAATCCCAATAAGATAAAAGCCGTTGCCGAGCGCGTTATTAAAAAGCAAAAAGAGGGAAACCAGATGGTTGTTGTGCTCTCTGCTATGTCAGGAGAGACCAATCGTCTAACAGATTTTGCCCTGGAGATGCAGGACATTCCCGACCCCCGGGAAATGGATGTCCTCCTCTCTTCCGGGGAACAGGTAACGGTTTCTCTTTTTTCCATGGCTGTCAAGGCAAAGGGAGAAGATGCTATTTCTTTTCTCGGAGATCAGGTTCGAATTAATACTGACAGTTCCCATACAAAGGCACGTATAGCCTCCATAGATATTGAAAGAATACAGGCAGAAATGGCTAATGGAAAGGTGGTTACCGTGGCTGGATTTCAGGGTGTTGCCGCCAACGGAGATATTACCACCCTTGGCCGGGGAGGATCTGACACTACAGCCGTTGCCCTGGCCGCAGCCTTACATGCCGATGCCTGTGAAATTTTTACAGATGTGGAAGGAGTGTATACCACGGACCCCAATATCTGCAGCAAGGCGAGAAAAATAGACAGAATATCATATGATGAGATGCTTGAACTTGCAAGCCTTGGGGCCAAAGTACTTGATATCCGGTCTGTAACATATGCCAAACAATATAACGTTCCAATCCATGTTCGTTCAACATTCACTGAAACTGAAGGGACCTGGGTTGTCGAGGAGGACAAAGAGATGGAAGGAAGGATAGTTTCCGGGGTAACGTATAATAAGAACGAAGCACGAATCACTATTTCAGGAGTTCCCGATCAGCCTGGAATAGCAGCCAAAATTTTCACCCCCATATCAGATGCGGACGTCTTGGTCGACATGATCATCCAAAATCAGGATACAGGCAACGGGTTGACTGATATGACTTTTACCGTTGTCCGCTCAGATTACCAGCGAACAATGCAAATTCTTAGAAAAGTTGCTGAAGAAATAGGCGCCACAGGTGGTGTCCATGGTTCTGAAAATATCACCAAAATTTCCATTGTTGGAGTTGGTATGCGCAATCACTCCGGTATCGCTTCAACCATGTTCAAGGTTCTCGCACGTGAAGGGATTAATATCTCCTTGATTTCCACCTCAGAAATCAAGGTATCCTGTGTTGTTGAAGAAAAATACACTGAACTGGCTGTTCGAGCCCTGCATGATGCTTTTGAACTGGACAAGGCCAATGTCCCTGAAGCAGAAACCCTCTAACAGAAGTTCGCCCCCCCTCATGAACAAACTGGAAGAACGGTGAAATAATGACAAGAACCGTACAGATATACGACACAACCTTACGCGACGGAACACAGGCAGAAAACTTCAATCTCTCGCTGATGGACAAGATTCGGATCAGCCACAAACTAGATGACCTCGGTGTTGATTTTATTGAGGGCGGATGGCCAGGTTCTAATCCCCTTGCTGTCGATTTTTTCAAGGCCATGCAGGATGAGGAGCTGAAACATGCCAAGCTGGTCGCCTTTGGCTCCACCCGACTCTTTGCCAATCCTGTGGAAAAAGATGCAAATCTTCGTGGATTGCTGGCAGCAAAGGCCCCTGTTATCACAATTTTTGGGAAATCATGGGATATCCATGTCCACGATGCGTTACGTATTGAGCTCGAAGACAATCTGCTGATCATAGAAGAATCACTCGCCTATCTTAAACCCCATGTCGAGCATCTTTTTTATGATGCCGAACATTTTTTTGATGGATTTAAGAAAAACAGCGAATACGCCTTGGCCACTTTAGGAAAGGCCATCACTGGAGGTGCTGAATGCCTCATTCTCTGTGATACCAATGGCGGCACGCTCCCCCATGAGGTACAGCCTATCATTGAAACTGTTCAGCGCTTCATCAAAGATCGGGGGGCAACCGTGGATCTGGGGATTCATGCCCATAATGATTCGGAAACAGCTGTAGCTAATTCCCTCCTCGCCATCAGCCTTGGCGTGAAGCAGGTGCAGGGAACCATGAACGGCTATGGCGAGCGCTGTGGAAATGCAAACCTCACCTCCATCATTCCGGCCTTGGCCCTGAAAATGGGATACCAGAGTAAAGCTCTGAGTAATATCGGCAACCTTTACGACACGGCAATGCTTGTCGATGAACTTGCCAATCTTCCCCACAATAAATATCAGCCCTATGTCGGACGTTCTGCCTTTGCCCATAAGGGTGGAATCCATGTTTCTGCGGTGAAGCGCAATCCTCTGACCTATGAACATATCGAACCTGAAAAGGTGGGTAACGTCAGAAGGATCTTGATATCTGACCAGGCGGGAAAGTCCAATATTCTTCACAAAGCCAAAAAATTCGGCATTGATTTGAAGCCCGACAGTCCAATTACCGGGGCCATCGTTTCTGAACTGAAAGAACTTGAAAACCAAGGGTTTCAATATGAAGCCGCTGAGGCCTCTTTTGAACTCCTCATGCGTCGTGCAACAGGTGTGCAACCAAATTATTTCACCCTGAAGGGATTCAGAGCTATTAATTCCAAACGAAGACTGGACAAACCTCCTGAGACTGAAGCCACAGTCCGCCTTGAAGTTGGTGGTCAGGAGGTCCATACGGCCTCCATGGGTGATGGTCCTGTGAATGCCATTGACAGGGCCATGCGTAAGGCGCTTATTCAATTTTATCCCCGCCTGGAGGAAATTGAACTGATCGATTACAAAGTTCGTGTTCTTTCAGGAGAGTATGGGACTGGAGCTAAAGTCAGAGTTCTCATTGAATCAAAAGACCAGCATGAGCAGTGGGGCACAGTCGGCGTCTCACTGAACATCATTGACGCCTCCTGGCAGGCCCTGGTGGATTCAATCAATTTTAAACTCATGCGTGATGAGCAGCGTCAGGCGAAAAGTCAGTAATACTGAGGTGAGAAGCCAACCTGTGAACGCAGCAACAGGCGTAATTCTTTGTTGCTGCGTTCTCCTGTTCTCTTTTCAACTTTTCTCTCGCCTCGCATCTCATTCTACCCGTCCCACTTTTGACCTGCAGGCATCAGAGGCCCACACATTACATCTTATCGCCAGGGCCACTGGAGCAGAACAAACAGAATCAGTGGGCCGGATTACACAAGAGAATTATAAAATCACCCCGTTTTTTTTTCAACCCGTCCCAATAAACTACAGTGATCAGTCACTGCTAATGACCATTAAAGGAATTGGCCCCTCCCTGGCGCAGCAAATTATTGCTGCCAGAGAACATGCCGGACCATTCATGAATCCAGAAGATCTCCTCCGGGTCAATGGCATAGGACCGATACGCCTACAACAATTTTCTCCTCAATTGAGTTTTATCCGCGATCTTGAAACACACTGACCTCTTTCCCATTCTCGCCCCTCTCGTCATCCTGGTGGGGCCGACGGCCATTGGGAAGACCGCACTTTCCATTCAGCTCGCGCAACAGTTTGATTGTGAAATAATCAGTGTCGACTCCATGCAGGTATATCAATACATGGATATCGGTACAGCAAAGATTTCAGAAGGGGAGATGGCTGGTATTCGCCATCACTTGATTAATGTAGTTGCCCCCGATGTTCCCTTTGATGCCGGCCTCTTTGAAGACCTTGCCTTAAAAGCAGTGCTGGATATTTCTTCCAGGGGCAAAAGGGTCCTTCTGACAGGTGGAACAGGTCTCTATCTACGGGCCCTGGTAACAGGTCTTTCTCAAAAGCTACCTGATTTTCCAGAGATTCGCAAAGAGCTCCAGGAACAACTGGAGGCACAAGGCAGTGACAAAATGCATGAAGAACTCATGCTATGTGATTGTATATCCGCAAATAGAATACACAAGAACGACAGGCATCGACTTGTCCGGGCCCTTGAAATTTATCACGGTACAGGAAAGCCTTGGTCAACACTGCTGAAAGAGCATAGGGAAAAAAGTAGTCTTCGTTTCCCCAATGTCCTTAATATTGGTTTAACCTGTGAAAGAAAAACACTCTATCAACAGATTGGACAACGGACGAAGGCTATGCTTGACGGTGGCTTAAAAGAAGAGGTTGTAGGGTTGCTGGAAAGAGGATACGGACCTGAGCTTAAATCTATGCAGTCTATTGGTTATAGACATATGCTCAAATATCTGGAGGGTGAATGGGATTACCAGACGATGTCTCAAAACCTCATTCGAGATACGCGAAGATATGCCAAGCGTCAGTATACCTGGTTTAATGGAATCGAAGGGCTTCTCTGGTTTGACAAAAGCAGGGGAGGGGCTGTGGCAGATCGAGTCGGGATCTTCTTACAATCACCCTAAATCAACTTCATATCCATTTTTTCCAGAATGCATCGTAACATTATGAACCCAACGAATACAAGAGAAGCAAGAGGCGAGAATCCATTCAGGCTGGCAGGGGGAACTCTCCTTGCGCCCTTTATCGGAAACATACTCCAGCAGCGAGGAATTACCGGTAACGAAGCCATTCGCTCATTTCTTGAACCAAAACTCCACGATCTTCCGAATCCTTTTCTTATGAAGGACATGCAAAAAGCCGTAGAAATCATAGAAAGAGCAATACAAGAAAATCAGGAAATAATTATCTGGGGTGATTACGATGTTGATGGAACCACTGCCACGGCTCTGCTTTTCCTTTTTTTACAAACACTTGGCCATAAAAAAATCAGATTCCATATCCCTAATCGTTTGACAGATGGCTACGGTCTCAACAGAGAAACATTACTTGCATTATCTCAGGTCAAACAAGATAAAAAGAGGGTGCTCATTACTGTTGACAATGGAATCTCCGCCTTTGAAGAAGTACTTTTTGCCCAAAATCTCGGATACCTGACGATAATCACTGATCATCATATCCCGGCAAAAGAAAGAGTAGCGGCAGATGCTGTACTCAACAGTAAACAACACGATTGTCATTTTCCGGATAAAAATCTCTCAGGGGTGGGAATGGCGTTTTATCTGGCGATGGGCGTGAGAAGCCATCTTGGCAAAAACGATTTTTTCAAAGATGTGAGCACCATACCAAACCTCAAACTCCTCCTTGATTTAGTGGCAGTTGGAACCATCGCCGACATGGTGCCACTCCTTGGCATCAATCGCCTCCTGGTGAAAGCCGGCATGGAAACCATAGCCGAAGGGATGAATCATGGCTTAACCGCCCTCTGTCAGCTGACAAATATCGACAAGAGGCATATCAGGTCAGAAGATATTTCTTTTCAGTTGGCACCAAAGATCAATGCAGTAGGTAGGATGGGAAATGCCAGAAAAGCAGTAGAACTCTTTTTGAGCCAGGACCAAAAGGAGGCCACTGCGCTTGCAAGTAGACTTATAGAGGACAACAAGAGGCGACAACGCATAAGCATAAACGAATATCAAAAAGCAAAAAAACAAGGACTGGAAGGTGGACAAAAAGACGACAGTTCGCTCGTTATTGCAGGAACGTTTCATCTTGGTGTTGCCGGCATTGTCGCTGCGAACTTGACGGAAGAATATGGCAAACCAGCTATTGTTCTTTGCAGGCAGGAAGGAGGATTGCTGAAAGGATCTGCTCGATCGGTACCAGGAGTTCATCTTTATCAGGCACTGGAAGAATGCAGCAAACTCTTACTTGCTTATGGTGGCCACAAAATGGCAGGTGGAATGACTCTCCAGGAAGAAAACTTAAAGGATTTCAAAAGGTCTTTCGATGATGCAATCTATAAACAGACCCAGGGGAAGCCATATCGCAAAAACATAGGAGCGGACTGTGATTTAGAGATCACAAAACTTTTTACCGGCAACATATTGGATCAGTTGTGCCTGTTAGAACCATTTGGTGAAGGTAATCCTCAGTTGATTTTTCGTGATCTCAACGCAGACATAGAACAAATAAGCGCTATGGGAGCAGGTAATGAACATTTACGTTTCAGCATCCTCAACGGGAAGAGGAAAATCAAGGGCGTGGGCTTTGGCCTGGGAAATAAAATCAAGGAGTACAGGAGTGAAGGCGTGAAAGAAATTTTATACACTCCCACAAAGAATTTCTTCAGAGGCCGTTGCAACTGGGAAGTGAGGATAACATCCATCAAGGTAAATAACACATAACATCCTAGTATTTTTAATTAATAAAAAACTATACATAATATACATTATGCGACGTTTGTTCCTGTGGTGTTTTATACGGGCTCTTTTATGGGGAGTCTGATCGCTATCTTTTCCTCAGGCCATTCTTTCGCCACACATAAAATATTTGCCCGAATACTCCCTGGAGAATTGATTCAATTCATGCCTCTTAAGAATCCACTTGGGTGAGCTGATTGTGCTTTCCGTATCGGCCCTTTCCATTTTTGGGTAAAAATGGTACAACGGCCATCCTAAGGTTATAAAGCCATGCTGTCCATTTTCCCAAAATCATAACGTTTGAGTTGACTATGAATAGAGACATTTATCAGGAACCCCTTGTCAGTCGTTACACCAGTCGTGAAATGCAGGAGCTTTTTTCTGAAAAGACTAAATTCACCACCTGGAGAAAATGCTGGCTGGCCCTGGCTGAAGCCCAGTACGAACTTGGCCTCACTGATATTGTTAAAAAAGAGATGCTTGACGAAATGCGGTCAAACATTGAAAACATCGATTACGACCTGGCAGCCGCCAAAGAAAAAGAGATCCGCCATGACGTCATGGCCCATGTTTATGAATTCGGGACGAAATGTCCCAAAGCCGAGGGGATCATTCATCTGGGCGCCACGTCTCAATTTGTAGTCTGCAATACAGACCTTATTATTCAGAAAAAAGCATTGGTTCTCATTCGCAAAGCCCTGCTCAAGGTTATCTCTAATCTCGCCAAATTTTGTCTTGAACATAAGGACTTGCCCACATTGGGCTTTACCCATTACCAGCCCGCCCAGCCGACCACTGTTGGCAAAAGGAATACTCTTTATATTCAGGATCTGGTGATGGATCTTGAATACATAGATACCTTTTTTGAGCAGCTGAAAGCCCGGGGGGCAAAGGGAACTGTGGGAACCCAGGCTACATTTCTTGAACTTTTCCATGGAGATAACGAGAAAGTACGTCAACTCGATGCCCTGGTTTCTGAAAAGCTGGGCTTTGATAAGATCTTTGCCGTTACCGGACAGACATATCCTCGCAAGCTTGATATGAAACTTGCTGAAACGCTTTCTGGTATTGGCGCCTCTGCCCATAAGTTTGGAGTGGACCTGCGCTTGCTGTCAAATCTTAAGGTACAGGAAGAACCCTTTGCTAAACAGCAAACAGGTTCTTCAGCCATGGCCTACAAACGAAATCCCATGCGTTCAGAGCGCATGACAGGTCTCTCCCGGAAGCTGATGGGACTTCCGGCAGATTTTGCAGCGACCTTTTCCAATCAATGGTTCGAGCGGACCCTGGATGACTCTGCCATTCGTCGCATGGATATCCCTCAGGCCTTTCTGCTCACCGATGCAATACTCAAGTTATACATCAACATCACCAGTCAAATGGTCGTATTTCCAAAACAGATAGAGCGGCACCTTCGCATGGAACTCCCTTTTATGTCCACCGAAAAAATCCTCATGGAGGCCGTGGAAAAAGGTAAAAGCCGGCAGGAGATGCATGAGGTCGTCAAAGAGCATTCATTGGCTGCGGGTAAGGTTGTCAAAGAGCAGGGTCTGGATAATGATTTGCTGGAGAGATTGGCTCAGGATGACCGTATCCCCTTCTCTTTTAGTGAGATTATGGCACTCGTTGGTGATTATCGTCAGTTCACTGGCAGGGCTTCAGCTCAGACCGATGAGTATATCCGGGAAGTAGTTGTTCCCCTCCTTGCCGCTCGAGAAGATCAGATGGGAGAAGTTGACTCTTCTCTCTCCGTTTAATCGGGATGACTTTTTAGAAAAAGGTACCTTGTGATATTCCAAGCACTCTATCTCCGCATCGCCCCGGAAAGATATCATTATCTTAAATTTATCCTTGAGGGCTACGACGGCCTCTGTCTGTTATCAACAGTTCCTGGCGTCCGTGGATGTGTCGTCATCCGCTACCCTGCAGAACGAACAAGAACAGTTTTCCGTCTCCTTGGAAATCTGGCCTGCTCCATCAGGCCGTAAAAACTTTTTCAATAACTCAAAGTCAATAACTAGCAATGGCCAACAGATCCTTTTTTATCAAGACATTCGGCTGTCAGATGAACGAGCGTGACTCCGAAATCATGGCTCAGCTCCTGGCGGAAAGAGAATACATCGAAACAAACGATTCCGAGCAGGCTGATCTCATTATTCTCAACACCTGCTCCATCAGAGCCAAGGCAGAACAAAAAGTTATGAGTCTCCTTGGGGTGTTGCGAAAACAGAAAATTCGAAACCCTGAGTTGAAAATTTGCGTGGCTGGCTGCGTGGCCCAGCAAGAAGGAAAGCAGATCATTGAACGTATGCCCCACGTAGATCTGGTTATTGGCACCCAGAGCATCTACCAGTTAACAGAACTCCTCGATAACTTGGGCGATCAGCCGGTGGTCACCACGCTCAGCGATGACTACCAGATCCCTCCCTTCATACCCGATTTAGGAGCTGGCAGGGGGCAGAAACCACCAGCAACCGTTCCCTTTAAAAAATTCCTCACCATCATGCAGGGCTGCAATAACTACTGTTCTTATTGTGTTGTGCCCTTCACCAGAGGACGGGAAATATCACGTGAAGTAAGCCACATACTTGAAGAAGCTCATTCTTTAGTTGAAGCAGGGATCAAGGAAATCACCCTCTTGGGACAAAACGTGAACTCTTACGGAAAGACCAACAGGGTCAGTAAAGAGGTCAATGATTACAGTTTTGCCGACCTCCTTCGGGCAGTGGCTCTCATTCCCGGGCTTCAGCGTCTTCGCTTTACTACTTCCAACCCGAAGGATCTTTCCGATGATCTGATGCGCTGTTTTGCGGAAATTGATATCCTCTGCCCCCAGTTTCATCTTCCCGTCCAATCCGGTTCCAACAGGATCCTTTCCCTGATGAACCGTAACTATTCGAGGGAACTCTATCTGGAGAAGGTCGAGACCTTGCGTTCCTACTGTCCTGAGATTGCTCTGACCACAGATATGATAGTGGGTTTTCCAGGGGAAACCGATCAAGACTTTGCAGAAACCATGTCACTTCTCGAGGAAGTCCATTATCACGGCTCTTTTTCTTTCAAATATTCCGACCGACCCGGTACTCGATCTGCAAAATTCGAGAATAAGGTTGAGGAGACAGTGAAGTCAGAACGACTGCGAATATTCCAGGACAGGCAGGATGCAATAAGCCTCGCACACAACCAAGGCTATGTGGGGAAAACCTTTCCGGTGATGATAGAAAAGATTAGCCATGATTCAATTGTCGGCCGGACAGGAACGAACCACCTGGTTCATATTGCAGAGACTCCCTGTAATTCCCTCCCCGGAGCAATCATTTCGGTCCACATTGTTCACGCCGGACAACATTCCCTACGCGGAAAGCTTCTTGAACAAGTTTAACGACAGAAAATATCACCTTAATAGAGCGAGAGAATATGATAGACCTGCATACACACACATTTTTCAGTGACGGAGCCTTGGTCCCAGCAGAGCATCTTCGCAGGGTGGAGGTTCTTGGATACCAGGCTGTCGCCATAACCGACCACGCCGACAGTTCCAACCTGGATTTCATTATTCCCCGTATGGTGCAAGCCGCCAAAGACCTCAATCCCCACTCCACCACCCGCCTGCTCCCAGGAATTGAACTGACCCACGTCCCCCCTGCCCTGATCGCCGCCCTAACCAGACAGGCACGGGAGCTGGGAGCGCTCGTGGTTGTGGTTCACGGTGAGACCCCGGTCGAACCAGTGATCCCGGGAACAAACCTGGCTGCCATAGAGGCTGGGGTGGATGTTCTTTCTCATCCTGGTTTCATCAGTGAGGAGGAGGTGCGTCTGGCCGCAGCCAAAGGTGTCATGCTTGAACTTTCCGGCCGCAAGGGACACTCTCTGACCAACGGTCATGTGGCTCGCCTGGCCTTGAAGGCTGGGGCCAGGCTTGTGGTCAATGCCGATGCCCATGACCCTGGCGATTTTCTCTCTGCTGAAATGGCGAGAAAGGTTGCCTTAGGGGCAGGCTTGACAAGTAGGGAATACGACCAGATCAGGGCTAATATGAAGCGCTTTGTAGACAACTTGTAGCTGTCCCCCCTGGCCGAGGGGACTCTTTTTTCTAGACAGGCATTATCTAATCTTCCTTCTCAGTCCCCTCCCCTTTTTTTCCTGTCGGTGGGTCAACAGCTATATCCTCCAATCCGGGCAGAGTGAGATTTACCTTTTTTGCCTTCTGCATTTTCCCTGTGGTATCAATCACCCGCCTTACCGTGCGAGAAGAAACCCGTTTTCCTTTGGCTGCGGGCCCTTTTACCAGATACTCGTCAAAACAGATTTCAACCACGTTGGATTTTGCCCTGGCTGAAGGCATGAGGCTTGCCCTGGCACTCTTTTCTTGACCAAAAAGGAGGAGGAGAATTGCGGACCGTTTATGTTCGTCAAAAAGTCTGTACTCCTTGTCGAGAATGAACTTTGGCATGGCAAACCGTTTCACATAACAGAGGTTTTCTCGCCCTTCCCGGTACACCATGTTAAAGATCACCCCCTCCTCCACCTTGCCAATCCAGAGGATATTATGACCGACAAAGAGCTTGTCAGGCACCTGGATCACCTTATACATCCCTGTAGCGTAGAGAAGCAGCAAGCGGTCATATTCGGAACAGGCTATGCAAAAATCTGTCTCTGAGTCGTTGACCTTGATTTGGTGGCCGAGAAAGCCTTCCTCTCTATTATACCAGACAGAGAGATTGGATAAGGCCACCTTACGAACACTGACCTCGGTGAACTCCTTAATCTCAGTGCGACGAGGGTAATCCCCTCCATATTTTTTCAACAATGAATCGATATAGCTTGTCGTATACCCCACCATATCCATGAGATTTTTCTTGATAACCTTGATATCATGATGAATAGATTGAATTTCCTTCTGTTGCTTATTGATATCATATCGGGAAATTCGTTTGATCTTGATCTCGAGAAGTCTCTCGATGTCTTCAGTAACAACAGGTCTCTTCAGTTCCTGGATAAAAGGCAGCAAGGCCTCATCTACTCCCTTGATCACAGCCTCGAAGCTGGTCTTCTCTTCAATACTCTTATAGAGACGTTCTTCAATAAATATCTGTTCCAGCAGTCTCGCATGGAGTCGATCTTGTAAGCGATTCAGGTCAATATTCAGTTCCCTGGTCAAATCGCCAAGAAGTTTTTCGGTGTTATGACGTAACACCTCTTCAACCGTAGAGGTTCGGGGAACTCCGTCCTGGACCAGGGTTAAATTCGGGCTGATGGGTACTTCGCAATCAGTGAAGGCATACAAAGCCTTGATGGTGTCCTTGGCATAGACACCTCTTGCAAGTTTGATTTCAATTTCCACCTCTTCAGCAGTGTAGTCGTTGATGGAAATAATTTTTATTTTTCCGGCCTTGGCCGCTTTTTCCACGGAATCAATTAAAGATTGCGTGGTGGTGGTATAGGGAATCTCCTTGATAAGGATGGTCTTTTCGTTGGATTCCTCCATCTTTGCTCGACAACGTATTTTACCATTGCCGTGATCATATAACGAGACATCCACCATTCCCCCTTGAACAAAGTCAGGGTAGAGCGTCACTTCCTCTCCCTTCAGCATCTGTTTCTGGGCCTTCAGGAGTTCACAGAAATTATGGGGCATCACCTTGGTTGCCATACCCACCGCAATTCCATCCGCCCCCTGGAGCAGGAGCAAGGGAATCTTACATGGCAGAGTGACAGGTTCCTGCATTCTTCCGTCATAAGAATCTATAAAATCGGTAAGATCCTTGTTGAACATGACCTCGCGAGCCAAGGGCGAGAGACGACATTCTATGTAACGGGGTGCAGAGGCCTGGTCACCGGTGAAGATATTGCCGTAATTTCCCTGACGATCAATGAGGAATCCTTTATTGGCCAGATTCACCAAGGCCGCAAAGATCGACTGGTCGCCGTGCGGATGCAGTTTCATGGTGGCGCCTACCACATTGGCGACCTTATGAAAACGACCGTCGTCCATATTGAAAAGGGTCTGCAGGATGCGACGTTGCACCGGTTTGAGGCCATCGTTGATATCTGGAATGGCTCGCTCTTTGATAACGTAGGACGTGTATTCCAGGAAGTTATACTCAAAAAGCTGTCGAAGTTTACCGTACTGTGAGTCCAATTGCGTCTGTAGTGTAAAAGGTTTTAAAAGAGATCATGAATTCTGCCCAGCAAATGGAAGCAGCCGCCTTAGATGAGATTTTCCATGATATAGGCTTTTCGTTCAGGGGTGTTTTTCCCCATATAAAAAGAGAGGACCTCAGACAGCTCACTGACCGACCCCATATCCACCTGTTTGAGGATGATCTCCGGGCCGATAAACTGTTTAAACTCCTTGGGGGATATCTCACCAAGCCCCTTGAAGCGGGTGATTTCCACTGCTTTTTTGACTTTGCCCTTTCCTGCCAGCTTGCGAATTGCCCCCTCACGTTCTTTGTCGGTATAGCAGTAGACGGTCTCGACCTTTGTCCTTACTCTGAAAATGGGGGTTTCCAGAATGTAGACATGACCGAGCTTTACCAGCGGTTCAAAATAGTGGAGGAAAAAGGTCAAGAGCAGGTTGCGGATATGGAGACCATCCACATCCGCATCAGTGGCCAGAATGACCTTGTCGAAACGCAGGTCGGCAACAGAGTCTTCAATATTGAGGGCTCGCATGAGGGAATACATCTCCTCATTTTTATAGAGCATGGCAAGCTTCTGACCCAGTACATTCATGGGTTTACCCTTCAGCGAAAAAACAGCCTGGGTCATAGGATCGCGGGAAGAGACAATAGAACCGGCAGCTGACTGGCCTTCGGTGATGAAAATCATATTTTCCTGGCCAGTGGCCGAGGCCTTATTCCGGGCAGGGTGATGTTTACAGTCTTTGAGATTGGGGATCTTCAGGGCTACTTTTTTGGCCTTGGCCTTGGCCTCCTTACGAACACTTTGCAGCTCCTTCCGCACCTTCTGGTTGCGCTGCACCTTTTCCATAACACGATCGGCCAGATCCGTATCCTTGTACAGGGAGCTGGAGACGGCATCTTTGACTTTGTTGACGATCCAGGAACGGATATCGGTATTGCCAAGTTTATTTTTGGTCTGTGACTCAAAAACTGGTTCGACTATCTTCACTGCCAGGATCGCGACCACGCCGTCACGAACATCATCACCGGTAAATTTCTTATTGGAGTATTCATTCACTCCTTTGAGGAGCCCCTCCCGGAAGGCGGAAAGATGGGTACCACCTTCGCTGGTGTAGGTCCCGTTGACAAAACTATAATAGGTGTCACTGTATCCTTCAGTATGGGAGAAAGCGAACTCCAGGGTGGAATCCTGATAATGGATGGGGTCGTAGATATTCTGACCACCAAGTTCCTTTTCCAGAAGATCGAGAAGACCGTTGGTGGAGTAATAGCAGGTTTTGTTCAGATAGATCTTCAGACCGGCATTGAGATAGGCATAGCGCCAAAGTCGTTTGTCCACATAAACAAGATCAAATGTAAAATCAGGAAAAAGTTCGGCATCAGGAAGAAACTCGACAAGGGTGCCATTCGTTTCTTCACTCTCCCCCTCCTCTTGCTCCTCAAGAGTACCATTCCTGAAGGTAGCAGAGGCAAACTTGCCTTCACGGTAAGCGGTCACCTTAAAAAATTCTGACATGGCATTAACTGCCTTGGTTCCCACCCCATTCAGACCAACGGAAAACTGGAAGACGTCAGTACTGTATTTGGCGCCGGTATTAATGCGAGAGACACAGTCTACAACCTTGCCAAGGGGGATTCCCCGTCCAAAATCCCGAATCCTGACTCTCCCCTCCTCGGATATAGAGACATTTATTTTCTTTCCAGCCCCCATGATGAATTCATCTACGGCATTATCGATGACTTCCTTGAGGAGGATGTAGATTCCATCATCTGGATGGTTTCCTGAGCCGAGACGACCGATATACATTCCCGGTCGTTTCCTGATATGCTCAAGAGAACTAAGGGTTTTTACCTTACTTTCATCGTAAACGGGATGTGTTGATACCATTAGTTAATGTATTACATGAGGTTGTTGTGAGCCATTAATAAGAAGAGACATTGCAATACTATTGTATTTTACTATATTTGGCAAGAGCAGGACAAAAGAGGCCAAAACACAGGGATAATATTAGATTGTGAATAATAAGTGAAAAGAAATTCTGTAGTTACTCAAACGCTATTCACCATAGCTGGATCAGACCCTTCCGGTGGGGCTGGAATCCAGGCTGACCTGAAGACCATGACATCCTTAGGAGTGTACGCAGCGGCAGCCATCACTTGCCTCACGGTCCAAAATTCCCGAGGTATCCAAGAAATTCATCCCCTCCCCCCAGTCTTCGTCCGTGACCAGATCAAGGCCGTTCTTGAAGACCACCATGTCACCCACATCAAGATTGGAATGACAGGAACAATGGAGATCATAGAGGCACTGGGAAAGCTCCTCGAGTCTTTTCCTGGAGTAGTGATCTACGATCCAGTACTGGCCTCCACCACTGGCCAATCTCTTCTCCAAAATAAAGGCATCCCTGTCCTCAAAGAGACTCTTCTGAGACGAGTCACCATCCTGACCCCAAATATCGGAGAACTGGAACAGTTGACCGGCAACACGATTAACTCCACCAAGGAGGCTCTCAAGAACGCAGAACTGCTCCTGGAAGATTTTCCCTTGCTCCTGGCAGTGGTGGTGAAAGGAGGGCATCTCGAATCAGGCACTGATATAATTCAGGATTTCCTGGTCCAGCGCGGTGGAAGACTCCATGAATCAAAGAGAAGACGACACAAGAGCTGTAACCTGCACGGCACAGGCTGCACCTACGCCTCAGCCCTTGCCTCCTATCTCTGCCTTGGTCGGGATATGGTTGCAGCCTTTCAAGGGGCTGGAGACTACATGGACAGAATTATCCAGGCCGGAAGCCAGGACTGTCTGGTTAAAAGCGGCAACAATGGCCCGCTCTCCCACTATCGTCTAACAGGGTGAGGCTCGCATCACTGGCAACAAGCGAGCATATCCTTCAGGTCATACGAATCCGTTCACAGTCCGGGCATACCCAGGTAGGTCCGTTGGAAATTCCCCACATATTTTCCTTGAAGCATTCTTCGCAGATCATAAATCCACAAGGGCAACTGAGGCAGTAAGGCAATTCCTTTTTGCAGCAATGACAGACATATTTTCCCAGTTTCCTGCGCCGATAGGATCGGTTTTCTTTTTTTTCAGTCATTGGTGGAGTTCCTCCAGCAGCCATTGTCCGTAATCAGCACTCACTGCTGCAGGAGAAATCGCTACTATTTCAGGCACCTCGTAGGGATGGTTAAGACGAATTTCTTCTTCCAGCGTCTTCCACAGGGCGGTACTGCTTTTCATTATCAGGCAATACTCTTCGTCCTCCTCAATTTTTCCCTTCCACCAATAAAGGCTCTGCACAGGCCCGCTGACCTGAGCACATGCAATCAGCCGTTTTGTTAACAGAAGTTTGCCAAGGATCAAGGCATCTTCTCTACGCGCAAAGGTGGTGGTAACGATTAGGGCATCGGACATGGACTTTCCTGAACTCATGACAGAGGATGATGGAACAAGACCTTGTTCCTTTCTTATTTTTAGATTAATGATAACATATCTTCTCAAAGATAATACAACGTTTAAGGAAAATCCATGCTTTTTACCATAGATGTCGGCAACTCCCATACTGTAACGGGGCTTTTCGAAGGCAAAGAACTCATCGGCCACTGGCGCCTCAAATCTGATCGGGAACGAACCGATGATGAATTGGCCATTCGTTACCATGCCCTTTTTTCCATGGCAGGAATCGACAAGAAACAGATTCACGGAATCATTCTGGCAAGCGTTGTCCCCTCCCTTGAGGCTGCCTGGATTTCCTGTTGTGGCAAGTATTTTTCCAAGCACCTGGAAAAACCTCTGTTTGTGGTTTCATCTGCAACTATTTCACCTGCAATCACCATCTCCACCGACTATCCAGAAGAGGTGGGTGCCGACAGGCTGGTCAACGCCCTTGCTGCCTGGGAACGCTTCAGGCAGAATCTGATCATTATCGACTTTGGCACAGCCATCACCTTTGACTGTGTTTCTGCCTCCTGCGAATATCTTGGCGGAGCCATACTGCCGGGTATCGCCATATCCCTGGATGCCTTGGCCGCCTGTACCGCCAAGCTCCCCCGGATCGACATCTCTACTCCTCCGCAAAAGGTCATTGGCCGCAATACTATCGACGCCATGAAGAGCGGAATTCTCTACGGATACGGAGCGCTGGTCGATGGCCTCAGCGAACAGATTCGCAAAGAACTCTGTCCCTTGGGTGAACCTTTGAAAGTGCTGGCCACCGGAGGCATGGCCCATCTGATTGCCCCCTATTCCAAGGCCATAGAAGAGGTAGATCCCCTGTTGACCCTGAGCGGACTCCATTCCCTTTATCACCGGCAATAATGATATGAGTGTTGCCCTCCTCCCTCCTTCTCTGCAGCCAGGAGAGTGTATCGGTATTATTGCCCCAGGGGGTCAAATTCGAAACTTGCCTCCCCTTGAACAGGGGATCTCCATTCTTCAGGAGATGGGGTTTGAGGTCAGACTCCCCCGTCGACTCTGGCCCGGAACGGGCTATCTTGCAGACACTGATCGCAACCGAGCCCTGGAATTTCACAAAATGTGGGCCGATCCTGAAATTTCTGTCATCCTGGCCTTACGAGGTGGATTCGGCTGCCTCCGGCTACTCCATCTTCTCGACAGGCGCGTATTGCGCCAACATGCAAAACTGCTCATTGGGTTTTCCGATATCACCATACTGCATCAGGCCCTCTACCAAACAACACAGATGATCAGTCTGCATGGGCCCATGCTCACCACACTCTCTTCCAGCAGCCGCGAAAGTGTGGAACGACTCTACGCCTGCCTCAGGGGAAACTGGAAATTCCCTGTGCACAGCTCGATGATTGAGGTTTTACGAGGAGGACACCCTGCTCGGGGAACACTTCTTGGCGGCAACTTGAGTAGTCTCATGAGCCTGCTTGCCACTCCCTGGGAACGGGACTGGACAGATGCCATTCTTTTCCTGGAAGATGTCGGAGAGCCCCTCTACCGAATCGATCGGATGCTCACCCAGCTCGCCCATTGCGGCAAGCTGAGCCAGGTCAGAGGAATTATCCTCGGAGATTTTTCCCTGACACGCGATCAAGATCACCTGGAAAGACTCCGCTTTCACGAACAGATCTGGAAACGGGTCCTTGAGTTGACAGAGTCAACAGGGATTCCGGTGTGGGGCGATTTTCCTGTGGGCCATGGTCGGGACAACCATACCCTGCCCCACGGCGCAGAAGCAGTCATGGATAGTCGCCAGGCCACCCTTTCTTTTTGCTAGGAGTCTGTCGGATTTAGAGAATCGTAGCGAAAATTAGAGAAATCGAGACCAGATTTTCATGGATTTGAGGCGAATAGCAGGCCTATTTAACGAAAACCTATGGAAATATGCGCCGATTTGTCAAATTTGCAGCAGATTTATGTCTAAGTCTGACAGGCTCCTAGGGAAGGTCATCCACTGCAGGCCAGGTGACCTGTCAGGAATGCAATATCCAAGCCACCGCTTCAAGAAGGTCCTCAGCCTTATAATCCGGCTGGATTTCCTGATGCGGACCAATATAGAGCTCATCTCCCCTCCCGTAGCCGGTCCTGACCAGGATGGATCGTGCCCCACAATTTGCTGCTGTCTTTATATCTGACCATCGATCACCGACCACAAAGGAGCGTTCCGGGGCCAGGTTCATCTCCTCTGCTGCCTGAAGAATAAGACCAGGCTTAGGCTTTCTGCAGGAACAGACCTCCCGAAACTTTTTTTCCTTGGCCTCGGGATGATGGGGGCAGTAATAAATTCCATCCACATGGGCCCCTTTTTCTGCAAGCAGCCGCGCCATCTTTTCGTGGACTGCCAGCAACAACTCTTCAGGGAAATAGCCCCGGGCCAGTCCCGACTGATTACTGACAACAACCACTGGTATCCCAGCGTCATTGAGCTTTTTTATGGCCTCAGCAGCCCCGGGCAGGAGCTGAAAACGACACGTATGGTTGATGTATCCCATCTGTTCATTGATGGTTCCATCCCGATCAAGGAAAACGGCGGCTCGGGGAGCACTGTTCTGTTTTTGGTCTGTCATGGCAGGTCAGGCGTCAGGGAGGAGTTTGGATGAGAGCAATTGTGTCACTTCTTCATACACATCTGTGGCCTTGATAGATTCTAAACAGTTGAGATGTCCTTGCGGACAATGGGTCTTCAGACATGGACTGCAGTCCATCTCACGACGGAGGATAATGGAATTTTTCGAGTAAGGCCCTGTGGTAATATGATTGGTGGAACCAAAAATGGCAATGGTAGGAGTTGCAAGACCCGCAGCGACATGCATCAAACCGGAATCATTGGAGACAAAAACATCACAGTTCTTAATGAGGGCCATGGCCTGTTTGAGATTGGTCTTCCCCGTCATGTCAATTACATGTGAGGGAGTGCGCATGGAAAACTGCCTGATTTCCTGGGCCGCCGCTGTGTCAGCCTCAGTTCCAAAAACTATGATAAGACAACCACTCTCTCCGTAGTTATGGGCGATAAGCGCTGCCAGTTGACCAAATTTTTCCGTAGGCCATCGTTTAGCAGGTCCAAAGGCGGCCCCGGGATTTAAACCAATAACAGGTATAGCGGCCCCGCTATTGTTGAGCGGCTTCAGTTCAGGCCGGTCCGAAGCTTCATTTCCATCTTGCTGGTCAGGCAGTGAAATCGGATTCTCCTGTTTGAGGCAATCGACAAACCCCTGGGCCCAACTCTCCAGTTTTTCTGAAAGCGGCAGGCGTAAATGATCCGGTCCAAGGGTGAGACCAAGACCGGCCAGCATGTTTTGATAGTAGTGTACCTGATGCTTTTTCCTGATCGCAGCACTGATATCGACACCGTGGGTCAATAAAACGCCTCTGCCGTCTCGCTTATAACCTGCCCGCACCGGAATCCCTGCCATCTTGGCCAGGAAGGCGGCCTCAAAGGCGTTTTGGAGGAGAATAGCAACATCGAAACCCAACGGTTTGAGGTCCTTTGCCAGGTTCAGCGGTCCCTTGATCTTTCCCTGATAGAGGAGTTTTTTGTCATAGATAAGCACCTTGTCAACATCAGGACTGAGTTCAAAAATGTCTGCCACCCAGGGAACTGCAAGCATCGTAATCTCTGCATCGGGAAAATTTTTCCTGATGGTATGGACAGCAGGTGTGGTCATGACCGCATCTCCAATCCAGTTTGTGGATCGAATCAGGATTTTTTTTGGGTTCAACTCTGTTAAGGGCGTCTGGGCAGACATACAAAAACCTCCGAGTAATGAGTTACGCTTCTACAACCAAGTCAGCAAGTTGCTGCTGGGCAAACTCGATACTCGGGTCCAGGGAAAGGGCCAGGGTGAAAAAGTGAATCGCGTTCTCTTTGTTGCCGAGCCTGCGATGGTTCACACCAAGATTGGCATAGTCCATGGCAGATGCAGGATTGAGTTCCACTGCCCGTTCAAAACTCTTCACGGCCAGGGCATACTCTTCTTTTTTGAAAAAACAGACACCCATCATATTGTAGATATCGGGTCGTTCTTCGTCTTCGGCCAGACCCTTTTCCAAAACAGCAAGTGCTTCATCGTAACGTTCAAGGTCTTTCAAGCAATTCCCCATATATGAGTAAATATAGGGGAGGTCTTCCTGCTCTGGAGAAAGGGTCAAGGATTTTTCGAAATGAGTCAGGGCGGCAGATGGCTCACCATTGGCATAGAGGTTCCGGCCTCGATAAAAATCAAGATAGTAGGTATCTGCAATCAACCCTTCAAGTCTGGCCAGCTTTTCTTCTAGAAGCTGCGGGGCCTCTACACCTTCCACCAAGAGCTTTGCGGCAAAAAGGCCCACATCTTGAATCATGGAACGTTCCCGAAAATGAGCTCCGGGAACAATAGTATAGATGGCAGGGATCTGCAGCTGTGGATGGGAAACGTTGATCATAAAGGTTTCCATCCCTTTTTCAGCCAATACTTTTACACAATTTTGCACTTCAACCCGAATATCAGCATCAGACAGATTAGCCATTTCTGAGATGCGAACACTCACCTGGGGCCTGGTAACATGCTCCACTTCTTCCATGGTAAGAGGTTTGGGCAGTCCAGATGCCACATAATTGGAGCTGCTGTTAAAATCTCCTGCCAGTTGAGCCACTTCTGTCACAGCGCGTATCAAGGCCTTCTCGGGATCAGGTGTTGTTCCAGCAGTGTAGACGATTTCGCTCTTTTCCGGAAACGTACTACGGTCTATGGCCAAGGCCCCTACGGTACAGATCCCTGTGTCGAGACTGAAATCGTTGAGATAGAGTTCAATATCGTTTGCTTTGAATATATCGAGGAGATGTCTGGCCACAGGGTCAGAGACACTCTCAGGATCAATGGCAGGCGTGTTGATCTGTTCGTGGGTGACCAGCGAACAGACATGTCGTTCAACGATTTCGCAAATTCCCTGTAGGGCTGCCTCTTCAAGGGTATTACCAGCAGATGGGCCATTGAACTCATTGATGGCAAAAAACCAGGAGAAAGGAACAAGAACAGCTACTCCGTTACTGAGTTGAGTCGCCCAGGTCCACTGCATGGGAATACCCTGGAGAACATTTTCCACAAAGGCAACGTCATGAACAGTATCATGGACCGACTGCAGGAGATATTCCGGTGCAAGGACAGGGTAGCCCTTTTCCCGCATCTCCTGATAATCACCTGTGAGGAAATTTTCCGGATTATTCTTAAAAGTAAAAAAGGAAAAACGCTCGCCAAGTTCCATACAGGCAGAGGCCTGGGCCTGAATTTCTGAGGCCCCTTTTCCCATCTGCTTTTTGGTTCCGGTCATGGCCCGAGCATCTTCCCCACAGACCGAGAAATAAACAGGAATACCCAAGCGACCATTGTCGATCCGTTTGACTTCTTTGAGGATATCGAGTTCCAGGTGAGCAAGTTTTTCTTTGAATATCTTAACCGTATCTTCCGGATAAATAGCCTTGTCCTGATCAGTTGTAAAAGCCTTCCGGCACTCTTGAAGACGAATAATATTCTTATCCATGTTTCCTTTGTTAGTTACAGTAATTGGATAACAGGCTGGACAAAGCTCTGCCCATGCCTTCCAAGTAAACAGATTATTATTTGTTAGTCGGAGCAAAACAGAACACTATACAGAGAATGGTTTTTTTTGCAAAGGAAGGAATGACAAACCTGAGACGGACACCCTCGTTTCTGTCAATAATGAGCTTTTTCGTCAAGAGTCCTGCTCTTCGCCTCAAATCCATGAAAATCTGGTTTCAATTTCTCTGATTTCCACTACGATTCTCTAAATCCGACAGACTCCCAGACGCTCATTCAAGAGGGAAATCTTATTGAAAGCTATCTGCCCAACCGACTGCATCAAGATAAAAACCTGTTACTTTTTCTTGATCCAGACCGATGGCATTGGCGGTCTGATCAAAGTGTTCCCAGTTTCCGATCTCATACTGTTCAATAGCCAGGAGAAAGAGGAACATATTACCTCTTCTTTCGGTCAGGCTGTTTTTGACTGAATCCGTCAGTGGCAACTGGGCCATGAGATACTCCATACTGTTATCGAGCATGGCATCAAGAAGAGAAAAGAGTCCAAGCATAAAAAAATTACTGCTGTTTTCCTCCTTCAACTCTATGGCAACCTGTTCCAGGAAGCGGGCCCGAATAATCGAGATCCGAAGCAGTTCAGTGGGTTTTGATTCGGAAAGTTTACTGGCAGCAATGAGGGAAACAAACTGTCGAACCCCTCTTTCTCCAAGAAAGGCAATGGCTTGGCGAATTGAGGAAATGGGCTGCAACCTGGAAAAATATGCTGAATTCAAATACTTGAGAAGTTTAAAGGAAACAGAAACATCCTGGTTAATCAAACGTTCTAGAGAGGAAACGTCAAATTCTGCCTTAGCCACCTCTGTGATCAACTGGAAATAACTCAACTGGGAGGAAGGGATGTCTTTATTTTTAAGAATCTCTGGTTTAGAGAAAAAATAGCCCTGAAAATAGACAAAGCCCAATTGCCTTGCCTGCTGAAACTTTTGGTAGGTTTCTATTTTTTCAGCCAACAACTGGCAATTGTAAGGCTTGACTACAGCTACTATTTCTTCAATCTTCTCCTGGCTCGTGAGCATGAAATCAATTTTAATGATTTTAGCAAGCTTGACCAGCGGCAGCCAGGCTTCAGTGAACACAAAATCGTCAAGGGCAAGTTCATATCCCTTGGCAACAAGCTCTTTACAGGCAGCTATGATGTCGTCATCTGGAGTGACATTCTCAAGGACCTCCACCATAATATTCCCAGACGGAAACATGGCAGGGGTTCCTCGAAGAAGAAGTTCTTCGGTAAAATTGATAAAGGCCTTATGGCCACCTGAAATCTGTTCAATTCCGACGGTAAAGAATGAAGAAGAGAGGAGACTGGAGGTGGCGGTATCTCCGTCAAGATCGGGAAAGGCGTTGTCCATCCCTGCCCGAAAAAGCAGTTCGTAGGCGAAAATTCTTTTGTGACGATCAAAAATTGGCTGTCTGGCGACGAAAACATCCATAGGATCCCGGATAAAAACTATTATCTGCTCACAGAAGTAACTGCTTCACAGAAGTGTTGAAGACGCTCTTTCCAAGTTCCACAGCCAAAATCGATTTCGACTTTTCTTGACAGATCATCGTCAATGGTCATTCGAATGCGTAGTCGGGTGGCTGGAATGAGTGCCCCTGCTCTCTCTGACCATTCTATCACCGTTAGGCCTGAAAGGTAAAAGAATTCTTCAAATCCGAGTTCTTCCACTTCAGCCTCATCGCCTAGTCGATAAAAATCCATATGATAAAGCGGGATTCTGCCAGGATATTCTTGGAGAATTGAAAAACTGGGACTGGTTACATAACAGGAATCCGGTACATCCAGACCTTTGGCGATTTCTTGAGTCAAGGCAGTTTTCCCAGCACCAAGGTCACCGTTCAGACAGATGATATCTCCTGGCTGAGCCCGTACACCAAGGTAACGTCCAAAGCCCTTGGTCTCGTCAAGATTTTTTAAGACAAAGGCAAAAGTTGCCATTACTGATTCCGGTCAGTTGCAAGGGTGAATACAATCGAGGTTCCTTTCCCAGGACTGCTGTTAATTTCCATTTGTCCGTTTAGAATTTTTATCCGTTCGGCCATTGCCTGCAACCCCATCCCTCTGGTCTTGCCAGTAAAGTTGGAGACGGCTTCAACGTCAAAACCGCAGCCATTATCATGAACAGCAAAGACAAGAGAATTTTCTATGAACCTTGCACAGACCTGTATCCTTTCCGCAGCAGCATGTTTCACCACATTGTTGAGAGATTCCTGCAGGAGACGGTAGAGATGCCGCTGCTCCTCCACTGAGAAATAGGCCCCCACCTGCTCCATATCAAGATCGATCTCAATCCCACTATACTCAAGAAATCCGCTGAACAGGTTCTCAAAGGCGGCATCCACGCCCAAATCATCGACAACCATGGGCCAGAGTTCACGGGAGAGATGACGAACATTTTCTATCTGGACATTGACATATTGCCTTAACTCCTGAAGTCCTTCCACAGTTTTTTCTTTCTGGTTTTCCTGGTTACTGTGCAGATTGTTTTCCAGAGCGCGCAACTGCAATTTGAGGGCAGCAAGGGATTGACCAAACTCATCATGCAGTTCCATGGCAATACGCCGACGTTCATCATCCTGGGCAGTGATCAACATAGCAGAGAGATCCCCTAACCGCTCTTCGGATAAGCGGAGGCTTCTTTCGGCTATCTTCCTTTCAGTAATATCGCGGACAATGGATCCGAGAAGACGCTCTCCAATTTCTAGATCTATGCAAAAAAAGTTCATCTCCACATCGAGATAGCGACCATCTTTTTTCAACATTCGCACTTCTTTGGCAGGCGCAGGATTAGAATCATGAAGGAGTCTGCTGACCTCGGCTTTGATGATCCACTGATCGTCTGGATGGAGAGCTGCGGTCAAGGAAAATCTCATAAAATCATCATTCGTACCATAGCCTAGAAGATTTTTGGTGGCTGGATTGGAATAGACACCTAGCCCCTCAGAATCAACAAGTATAGTCATATCTTGAGATGCCTGGGTAAATTTCAGTAGCTTTTCTTCACTCTCTCGAAGGGATCTTTCCAGCTTTTTCCTCCGTTGCACATCTGTTTGCAGGGCCTGGTTGACAATGACCAATTTTTGATTCATCATCTCCAGATTTCGGTTCTTTTTTGCAAGTTCATTTGTGAGAGAACTGTTTTCTTTTTTGAGCAGATAGAGGTCCCGAGATCGTTCTATCACCAGTGTTAAATCTCTGGTTTCCCAAGGTTTGAGAATATACTGGTAGATGCGACCACGATTGATTGCATCCAACACATAGTTCACCTGATTGTAGGCAGTGAGGATAACACGAATTGGGTCTGGGTTTATTTCATAGATTCGGCTCAGCATTTCTGTGCCACTGAGCCCGGGCATACGCTGATCAGAAATAATGAGTCCAATGTCATCATTTTTCCGGAAACAACGTAAACCTTCTTCTCCAGAGTGAGCGGTGATGATGTCATATCTGCCCTGGAAGATCATTCTGAAGTTCAGAAGATTGATTTCCTCATCATCAACAAAAAGAATTTTAAACGGTTTCATTTTATTATTTCACGACCTGGATAGAAAAAAACAACCGGAACGCCCCTCTCTTCTGTAGCATACCCAGCTCTGGATATTTTTCAAGAAGACCTTTTTTTTGGTCTGCAAAAAAAAACCCGGAACGACAGGATCGTTACGGGATAGTTTTCAAAGGAAAACAAGATTATACAGTTCTGACATTTTCAGCATGCAAACCCTTCTCAGACTGTGTTATTATAAACATGACATTCTGTCCCTCGTCAAGCGTTTTGAAACCATCCCCCTGAATAGCACTGTAGTGAACAAAGACATCAGCTTCCCCATTTGATCTTTCCAGAAACCCATACCCCTTACTTGCATTAAACCATTTGACCTTCCCAGTTACCTGTTCCGACATCTTCCTCTCCTTCATTTAAGAGCTTCTTAGAAAATAGAATAAATCCAGCCAGCCAGCGGTCCCTGACACAAAAGGACCGTAATAAAAAGCTATCGAAGGAAAAGGAATAGAGTCAAGACAAATTTTCAATTCAACCAAGAATACAGGCAGATAAAAATCAAAAAAACAGCAATAAAAAAGACCAGGCCTGGCAGAATCATTACCTGGTTTCCAATGGAGATTCTTTTTAAGTATTCTCCTGTTCCTTGCTCCACCAGGTCATCAACAATTGGAAATAATTGTAATACCGAGGGAGGACGGCGGGTTGTTCAAAGCTGTTGCTATAGGCAAGGCGATGAACATTCAAATACCAGTTGGGGACAAGGTAATAGCCATACCACAGGACACGATCCAGCGCCTTACAGGCCGCAGTCAACTCCTCCTGAGTCTGGGCATATATTATTTTATCCACCATACTATCGACAACAGGATCTTTGATTCCGGCAAGATTCTTAGACCCTAAATGATCAGCCGATTCGGAATGCCAGAAATTTTTTTGTTCATTGCCTGGCGACATGGACTGCCCATAGACATGAACAATCATATCAAAATCAAAATTCTGTATCCGGTCCGTGTACAGGGCGGGATCAATAGTGCGATAATCCACTTCCATGCCGAGTCTTTTCAGGTTACGAACATATGGTGCCATAACTCTCTCAAAAAAAGGTGACGCCAATAAAATTTCAAAACGAAATTTTTTCCCTTCCCTGTTCCGCAATACACCTTCCTGAACATTCCATCCGGCTTCCTCTAGCAATTTCAGCGCCTTGCGGAGGTTACTGCGCAATCCCCCCGGATCTGTAGAATCGGGAGCAGTCAACGGAGTGGTGAATACCTCAGGGGGAAGATCCTTACGAAAGGGTTCCAGGTAGGAAAGCTCGAGTCCAGAAGGCAGGCCGGTTGCCGCAAGATACGAGTTACTGAAAAAAGAAGTACTTCGGGTATACTGATCATAAAATAATGATTTATTGGTCCACTGAAAGTCAAAGGCAAGTCCCAAGGCTTGACGCACACGTACATCCTGAAAAACTGGCCGGCGGCTATTCATCAGGAATCCCTGCATTCCGGCATTATTTTGGTGAGGATAACTCTTTTTAATCAGGTCACCTGCCTCAAAACGCTTCCCCACCATATCCCGGGCCCACTGCTTGGCAACATTAACCATCATAAAATCAAACTCACCAGCCTTAAAGGCCTCCACGGCCACAACCTGATCCTTATAATAGTTGATGACTATGGTGTCGAAATTGTACATCCCCTTGCGGACCGGGTGATTACGTGCCCAGTAATGAGGATTTCTCTTGTAAGTTATCGATTTTCCCTGAGTTACCTGGCTTACCACATAGGGTCCTGAACCAATTGGAGCAACCATGTTTTCGTCGCCTCCTCCTGCAAAGGCATGCTTCTCATAAAAGGCCTTGGACATCACTGGAATCTGAGCAGCAATCATATGCAGTTCTCGGTTCGGGCGATTGAAAAGGAACTGTATCCGATGCCTATCCAACACCTTGGCTTCCTTGATATCCTGATAGTAATAGGGATAAAAAGGGTGTACCTTGTCACTTTTGAGTATGTTCAGGGAAAAAAGAATATCTTCCACAGTCACTGCTGTGTTATCTGAAAATCGTGCCTCTTCATTTATGGTAAAGGTTACCGACATGCGGTCCTCTGCCACCTCAATATCTTTGGCAATCAAGCCGTATTCGGCAAAAGGTTCATCGAGACTCCCTTCAGCCAAAGGTTCAAAGACAAACATGTCTAAGCCAAAGGGCGCAGTACCCTTGAGGGTGAAGGGATTCATTTTATCATAACTGCCGATTTCATGGAGAGACAGTTTTCCTCCCTTTACGGCCTTCCCGGAAACATATGCAAACTGTTTAAAGTCGGGAGGATATTTCAGACTGCCGTCAATGGAAATTCCATGGCTGGCCTGCAGACTGATAACGCTGACAAAAAACAAGAAAAGGCTGACAAAAAAAGAAACAAAAAGGGGCATTCTTCAGTTCTCCGCTATTGATACTGGATAGTGACAAGAAGGTGCCGGAATCCTCACCTCTGCCGTTCTATTATCTGCTGGCAACAGTAGCATTTTTCAGGTAGTATGTCAGATTTTCCTGTCGACGATGCTCCATTTTTAGAATGTCATGGAGCAGCAGGAATATGCATCTACCTGGAAATATATTATTTCCTTTTATAACAATGGAACTGTATGGAGTACATTCATGGGAAAGACCATAACAGACAAAATATTTGACGCCCATCTGCGGGACACCCCATCTCCGGAGAACATGGTTCTCGATCTGGATGTGGTGTTATGTCATGAAATCACCACTCCCATCGCCATCATGGATTTAGTGGAAAAAGGAATGGACCGAGTGTATGATCCAGCCAAGATTAAGGCTGTTATTGATCATGTCACTCCGGCCAAAGACTCGAAAACTGCCGCTCAGGGAAAGATCATGCGCGACTGGGCCAAGCGCCACAATATCAAGGATTTTTTTGATGTTGGTGCAAATGGCGTCTGCCATGCCCTCTTCCCGGAAAAGGGTTTTATTCGTCCCGGTTACACGGTAATCATGGGAGATTCCCACACCTGCACCCATGGCGCGTTTGGTGCCTTTGCTGCAGGCGTTGGCACAACAGACCTTGAAGTGGGGATTCTGAAGGGTGTCTGTACCTTTCGTGCTCCTGTTTCCATGAAGATCGAGATAAGCGGTCAACTCCAGCAGGGAGTCACTGCCAAAGATGTCATCCTGGCCATCATTAAAAAATTAACGGTCAACGGTGCCACTGATCGAGTGATTGAATTTGTCGGTCCAGTGGTTGATTCGATGAGCATGGCGGCCCGCATGACCCTGTGCAATATGGCCGTCGAAGCTGGCGCCACCAGTGGACTTTGCTATCCTGACCGGGTAACCGCCGAGTATCTTTGGCCCTTTATCAAAGGCGATTACACAACAATTGATGCGGCAGTGAAAGATTTCTTGACATGGCACTCTGATCCGGATGCCGAATACATAGAAACGCTTCAACTTGATGTATCCGAGCTGGTCCCCATGGTCACCTATGGCTACAAACCCGACCACGTGAAGGACATCATGGACTTGGAAGGAACCCCTGTCGATCAGATCTATATTGGTTCCTGCACTAATGGCAGGATAGAGGACCTGCGTGATGCCGCTTCTATTTTAAAAGGACGGACACTGGCCCCAGGTGTGAGAGGAATTGTAACGCCGGCCACACCAGCAATTTTCTCACAGGCACTTGATGAGGGAATCATTAAGATTTTCATGGATGCTGGATTCTGTGTCCTGAATCCCACCTGTGGGGCCTGCCTGGGCATGAGTTCAGGAGTCCTTGCTGATGGAGAGGTCTGTGCCTCGACCACCAACAGAAACTTCAATGGCCGTATGGGTAAAGGCGGCATGGTTCATCTGATGAGCCCTTTCTCAGCTGCAGCAGCCGCCGTGACAGGGACCATCACTGACCCCAGACATTTTCTCGTTTCAGAAGAGGTATAACGGTATGAAAACATTCGGAGGCCCTGCTGTCCTGCTGGACAGAAATGATATCAATACCGATGAGATTATCCCGGCAAAATATCTCACCGAAATCACAAAAATTGCCCTCAAGCCACATTTGCTTGAAGACCTGCTCTTAGACGGCAAACCTTTTGACAACCACTCTCAGGCAATGAAACAGGCCAAGGTGGTAATAGCCAGAGCCAATTTCGGCTGTGGCTCTTCCCGCGAACATGCGGTCTGGGCCTTTGAGGTAAATGACATTAACGTGGTCATTGCCGAGAGTTTTGCCCGGATTTTTCGGCAAAACATGTTTAATTGCGGTATCCTGGCCATGGAACTGGCCAAGAGCGATATTGAAGCCATCTTTGCCCTCTCCGGCGAGCTCAGCATAGAGGTGGATATGGAAAAGGGGATTATGACAGCAACATCCAGTGATCCAGGACAAGATCCTCTGCAGTGCTCCTTTGTGCTTAACCCTTATGATAAAAACCTGGTGAGCGCTGGAGGCTGGCTCGCTTTTGCCGACGCCAACTATTAGTACCTTAGAAATTGTTTTTGTGTTTTTTTGAAAAAATTTCGTGAAGGCACTTTCACCCCTTAAGGGGGTACTGTACTGAGTGCCGGCTTACCGTTCATCACCGGTGTTAGAAGTTTTCCCTCTCCACTGTTGCAAGGACATGACACGAATCTGTCGTCATGTCCTTGCAGTCTTTTTGAGAAGAAAAAAAGTACACTGAACAGTAACAGAGCGGTCAGCTGCCAATTGTTGGCCATAGCTGAAGAGTTTAAAAAAAGGTACTACAATCCAATATCCTGCAGTTTCTCTATAATTTTCTGTTGTTCCTCGTCAAGTTCTTTCGGGATCTCCACTCCAAATTTCACATAAAGATCGCCACGTCCACTAAGCGGTCCACCAGGCAGACCGTGCCCCTTTAGTCGCAGTTTGGCATCTCCCTGTATCCCTGCCGGCACATTGACCATAAATTTCTTCCCATCAAGGGTCTCCACCTCCACCTTGGCACCAAGACAAGCCTGACTAAAGGGAATTTTCTGTTCCAGAATCAGATTATCACCATCCCTCACAAAACGATCATGGGCGGCTATATCCACCTTCAAGTAGAGATCTCCAGATATCCCTCCGGGAGGCGCTTGCCCGCCCTTCTCTTTTAAACGAAGCTTTTTCCCGGCCTCAATCCCCTGAGGAATCTTGACACTGACGTTTTGAGAAGAGCCGTTATGACGAAGGGCAATGCTTTTTTCTGTGCCATGGAGGACATCTTCGAGTGTCACTGAAATCTGGTAAGTCAGATCATGCCCTTTGGCAGGAGGATGACAAGAGCCACATCCTCCCCCAGGAGCTCCCTGGTTAAAAAAGGAATGTCCCCCTCCCCCTCCCGTATTCATACGAAAAGAACCCCCGCCGCCACTCCGTCCGCCAAAACCGAATTGATTGAGGATATCGTCTAGATTAAAATTCCTGAAGATATCTTCCTGGGAATAGCGCTGGTGAAATCCAGTGGACCCGTAAGTATCATACTGCTTTTTCTTATTCGGGTCCGAGAGAACGGCATAGGCCTCACTGATTTCTTTAAACTTCTCCTCAGCTGCCTTATCCCCTTGATTTTTATCCGGGTGATACTTCAAGGCAAGCTTGCGATAGGCCTTTTTTATTTCCTGGGGCGAAGCATTTTTGCTGAGCCCTAATAGTTCGTAATATTCCATTGATGTCTAAATTTCCTCTCCCATCACATTAACCCAAGTGGGTCTGACCGAATTCGATATTCACAAATAGCATTCGATCTCATTCCGCCAACAGACCTGCAACATAATCAAACGTGTCATCAACAATAGGAATCACGGTTGATGCAGTCAAGAGGAAGCAAGGAGATGGAAGAGAATTTTCGGAGAAGGCAGCGAGGAGATTTTCAGTAAAAACTGCTCGCTACCTGAAAAAATAGCCATAGCAGAAAAGAAGCAGCTTACACGTCACTCCTCTTATTCATCCGCGAGACTATTTTTCAAAATACTAAAACGGGACATCGTCTCCGGTTTCACCACCGCCGAACCCTCCAGACGGAGGCTCTGGCATTGGAGGTTGATTATATCCACCACTATCTCCCCCCATACCACCTCCCTTTGGACTCAACATCTGCATATCACGTGCGACAATTTCAGTGGTATAGCGATCATTACCATTTTGATCCTGCCATTTCCTGGTCTGAATCTTTCCTTCGATATAGACCTTCGAGCCTTTATGAAGATATTCTCCACAGATTTCGGCCAACTTACGCCAGGCAACCACACGATGCCATTCAGTGGTCTCCTGTTTTTGTCCTTCTTTGTCAGTCCAGCGCTCGGTCGTTGCAACTGTAAAGGTTGCAACTGGAGCACCAGCCTGGGTATAACGGAGCTCGGGATCTCCCCCGAGATTACCAATAATCATTGCTTTATTGAGCATGTTTCCTCCTGCTAATCTATGATGTTGAGTAGTGATGTTCTGATGGTTATGAAAACTTATCGTCAGGAAAAATCCTACCGATGAAATCGTTAGTTAATACCACAGCCGCCTTCCATTTATCCACAAGAAAATACTGAAATCCCCCTCCTATCCTTCAGTATCATTCTGTTATTACTCTGTTTTAATGGTATTTTATCAACTCCAGATCGTCCTGTCCAGCATAGCTGGAATTCCTCCCCGTTCTTCCGGCGTATAGCCCATAACTTCTTGCCAGATCTCATCACTTTCCATACAGAAATAGATACATGTTGATGGATCTGCAAATCGTTTGAGAAGCTTGTACAGATGTTTATAGAGACTGACCCGACGAGGACGAAAATAACGTTTCTTGTTATCGAGGCCCTCTATAAACTCCTGGTAATAGATCCGTGTCCCAGGAAAGCGCCTACTCCCGATGGTTTTCAAGGTGGGTAAATAGCGAAGTGCCCCTAAAGATATCCACACGATCTGCTCAGCGGGAACTGCCTGAAAGAGTTTTCTGATAGTTTCCGCATACCCCTCTTCCCAACCGGAGTGATCGATGATTGGATCAAAATGAAAGGCCAGTTTATAACCCCACTCTGCACATTTCCTGGCCGCAGCCAGTCGTTCATCCAGAGTTGCAGTGCGGATCTCTTCTTTTTCCATAATGGGAATACTATTGAGCGACCAGGCTAGCACTGTTCTCCCATTATGCCGCAATCCTTTCAGGTTCTCAATCACTCCACTCTTGGTTTTTAACTCAAGAACCCCCTGTTTTTGATCGGCCATAAATTCAACCAGCTTAGGACTGAGACAGGTAAGTCGATCCAGGGCCATTGAATCGGTAAACTCGCCTGTGCCAATTCGAAAAAAACGATCTGGTTCTCCGCTAAACGCATGTTTGAGTTCCTGAAACATATCATCGGTGTTGACAAAGAAGGTCAGCCACGGCTTGTTGAGGTAGGCCTGGAGAATACAGTACACACAATCCATGGGGCAGTTCATGCCAATATTTAAGACCTGATAGTCACAACAGCGATACTCCCGGGTGCCTGGGCAAGGTTTAAAGAACTGGCCTCGATTTCTGCACAGCAGCAGGTGATGTTTGCCTTTTGTTAAATTGTCTGGATATTCACCTCCAATTCCATCGGGATCCTGCCGATCTGCAACCACTGTATAAGGAAGGCCTGCCCGATCCAGGATTTCACGGGTGTAGTCCAGCTCAAGACAGGACGCTTCCACATGGATCTGCCGTACATAGCGCGAAGGGTCTTTCCACGATCTTATCTGGGTCACGTTTTTACCATCCTTCCTGAATCAATTACCTTACGAAGCAAAGGCCGGCTCTGCGTTCGTAAAAAAAAAACAATTTATCCATGTCAATCACAAGACTCATCTCGGGCCCCGACATACCTTAGGGCCTGAGACGAGCTGATCTCTGCCAACACCCCTCACCAGCCAACAGCAGATCTATCACTCATCAGTCTTGGTCACCAGCAGCCCTGTCAGGTGAGGAGGGTTTGCCGGCACAGTAAAGGGGATCACAGGTCCTCTGTCAAGGAGTGTTTTCGCCCACTCTGCGGTGTGTAAGTACCATCTGCCCTCTTCAATCCGTTTATGTCTGACACAGCCCTGGCCGTAGATAAGGCATTTTCGTTCTAACTCCTGTAAAGAAGCAACAACCTGCCCTCTACATAAAGCCCCCTCGCGCATGAGATTGAGGATAGAACCAATTCGTAATACGTCCATCCCCACCCGATACTGCCAGGAAACCTGGTCTTCGCGGCCCCCCTCCTTGATGGTCAGGGGAATATCCACAAGAAGAAAAGGATAACGACTACTGGTACGCAGCCAAAGGTCATAGTCTTCACAGCATCGCATCTTCTCGTTAAACAGCCCTATCTCAGAAAAGAGTTCTTTTCGGGCCATGACAGTGGACATTCCTACAGCGCAGAGTTGCAGGCAATGTCTGAAAATGTCACCATCTCCAGGTTGGTGAATCTTTTTCTGGTTCAGATGCACACCGCGCCGCAGCCAGCGCTCTCTGGTATGAGATATCAATATATCAGGCCTTTTTTCAAGGACGGCAACCTGACTGGCAAGTTTCTTTTTTTGCCAATGATCATCGGAATCAAGGAAGGCCAGGAGAGGAAAACGAGCTTCCTCAATCCCTCTGTTCCTGGCTGCTGCGGGGCCACTGTTTTTTTGATAGATATAACGAAGTGGAAAGCTGCATTGAGAAGCGAAACTTGATACACGAGAAGCTGTATCATCTGTCGAGCCATCATCGACGACAATAACTTCAACACAGTCCAGAGTTTGGCCTTGCACTGACTCAAGGGCTCGAACAAGAAGGGAGGCCCTGTTGTAGGATGGAATAATGACAGAAATACTAGCCATGGTCAATCGTATGGAACATAATGAAAAGAAATAATCTGAATTAGAAGAGGATTTTTACACAGGGATACTGTATAATTTTGTGTTTATCAAGATAACTACAACTTCAGTTACCGTCTTCGCGATGGTCATCCAATAGAATCAAACATTATGAGCAGCAAAATACTTATCAATGCCACGAGCTATGAAATACGAATAGCCCTGGTCGAAAATGGACAACTGGCTGAATTTCATCTCCAACGGCCGACGGAAAAGGGTCTAGTCGGAAATATCTACCGCGGCCGTGTGGTCAGGGTGCTTCCCGGCATGCAGGCAGCATTTATTGATGTGGGTCTGGAACGAACCGGTTTTCTCTATGTTGATGATGTCTATATCTCCCCTGCCGACCTTGATACGCAGCTGATGAAAAAAGAGCAATCCTATGACAAAATGGAAATCAATTCCAACATACCGGACACAGAGGTATACCGCTTACCCGGAATGAACATAGAAGACCTCCTGACCGAGGGACAGGAAATCACGGTGCAGGTTGGAAAAGATCCCATCGGTACCAAGGGAGCCAGGCTCACCTGTCATATTACCCTGCCATGCAGAAATCTGGTCTTTATGCCCCTGACTGATCACATCGGTATCTCCAGGAAGATCGAAAATGAAACGATTCGCCAAACCCTGAAGGAACGCATTGAGACCCTGCGTCCTGCTGGCACAGGATTTATTGTCCGTACCGTAGCCGAGCACGCCAGCATGGAAGAGCTTGAGGCCGACATGGAGTTTCTCCTTCTCCTCTGGGACGAGATTCAAGATATTTCAAATCGCTGCACGGTTCCTGCCCTCATTTATGAAGATCTTGACATCACCTTCCGCGCTGTCCGCGATCTCTTCACCTCTGAAGTCAACAATCTTATTCTGGATGATCATAAGACCTATAAAAAGCTGTCTCGCTTTGTCCAGACATTCGCCCCCAAACTGCGGGATAGAATCTCATTTTACCAAGGGAAAGCGCCACTTTTTGAGGCCCATGGGATTGAAGTGGAGATCTCAAGGGCCCTGGGAAAAAAGGTGTGGCTCCGTTCGGGCGGATACATCATCATTGAAACCACTGAGGCACTGAGCGTCATCGATGTCAATACCGGACGGTTTGTTGGTAAAAATGATCTTGAAGACACCATTTTCAAAACCAACATGGAGGCGGTTAAAGAAATTGCCTATCAGCTCAGATTGCGTAACATAGGGGGCATTATTATTATTGATTTTATCGATATGGAGGATGAACTGCACAGAGAGGAACTGTTCACCTCTTTTAAAGAAGCGGTCAAAAAAGACAAGAGTAGAATCAACATCCTCAAGCTTACTGAATTTGGTCTGGTCCAGATGACCCGGAAGCGCAATTGTGAAAATCTCAACCAGCTGATGTGCGAACCATGTCATTGCTGTTCCGGAGAAGGAGTCCTCAAATCGCGGCGCACAATCTGCTATGAAATCTACAGGAAGATTTCTCGCAATGCCCCACGCAATAGTGGTACTCATATCACCCTCACAGTCCACCCTCGGGTGGCAGATATGCTCCTCAACGAAGAAGGGGCCATTACCAATGAACTGGAAAGGGATATCGGTAAAAGAATCAGCATTGTTCCTGCCAAAAATATTCACATTGAAAAATATGAAATCAGCTGGGAAGCGTAGTTCCTTTTCTTTTCCCGGCCTTATTGGGCCCATTTTTTTTTACATACTAACCGTAAGACAAGGATTAAGAGATTATGGTACGTTTGAAACAGAAATCGAATAAAAATTCTCTATCAACCCGTTTTCTTCTGATCATCAGTCTGCTCTTTTTAGCTGCAGCTGCGTACGGATATGTCACTTATTTTGAAGGTGAAATACCGACAATCCAGGGGAAAGACCTTCCTGCCTACATAGGAAGCAAGACGGTTGCTTCGCTTTCCATAGCTGACCAGAAAAGTGGTCTTCGCAATATCAGAATAGTGGTCGCTCAGGGCGACACGGAGAAAGAAGTCTTCAGCAAAGAGTTTCCCCGCAAGGGGAACGGTCCCATTGCCGGTCCGAAAAGTGAAAAAGTTTTAGTGGAGCTTGACCCCAAAAGCCTCGGCTTACAAGAAGGAGAAGCTATTCTCAAGGCCCAGGTCAGGGATTTTTCCTTTCGCGGCCTGCTTAAAGGAAACCTGAGCGAATTTGCCCAACCAATAGTTATCGATACGAAAGCCCCGCAACTCAGCATCATCCATAGCGAACGATATATTGAACCTGGAGGTTCCGGTATCGTCATTTACCGAGTAGATGACAGTGTCAAACATGGTGTTATGTTCAATGGAGATTTTCATCCCGGCTTTCCTCTCACCGATGGTTCTGACAATAAATATATCTCTTATATTGCCCTGCGCTATTCGGCGAAAACGATATCCGAATCAACAGTATTCGCAGAGGACGCGGCAGGAAACCGTTCTGTTAAAGGTTTTATTCCCGAGCTGAAAGATCCCCACCAGAAAAAAGATCGTATCAATATTCCTGACAGTTTCCTTTCCAGAAAAATCCCTGAATTCGAAGAACACTACCCTGAAATGAAGGGCGATTTACTGCAAAAATATCTTTATGCCAATCGTGAAGTACGTGAAATGAACAATCAGAAGATCCATGACCTGTGCATGAACCAGACGCCAAAACAACTCTGGTCAGGCAGGTTTCTTCGCATGCCAGGAAGCAGCAGGGCTGGATTTGCCGATCACCGCACCTACTATTATAATGAAACGGCAATAGATCAGCAGGTTCACCTGGGAATGGATATCGCCTCAACCCAACATGCAGAGATCAAGGCCGCTGGGACAGGAACGGTGATCTTTGCTGATTATATTGGTATATACGGCAATATGGTCATGCTTGACCATGGTCAGGGAGTGTATAGTCTCTACTCTCATTTGAGTGAGACCAATGTTACACCAGGAACCAGTCTGAACCAGGGTGACAGACTCGGTTATTCGGGTATGAGTGGTATGGCCGGTGGCGATCATCTCCATTTTTCCATGCTGATCAATGGTATTTTCGTCACCCCTAAAGAGTGGTGGGATCAACACTGGATCACTGTTACCATCGATGAACCAGTAAGTAATGCAAAATTTTAATGGCGGTGAAACCCTCTTTACCTGCTCCGCTGGGAGGAAGGTTGAGAGACTGCGCCTACCTTAAGTAGGCTGCAGTCTCTCAACTGTACGCTTTTAAAGTCGATGTCTATCGCTCGTCAAGGAGTATGGAAAACGTATTCTGCTGCTGAGAATGCAGAGAGTTAGAAGAAAATGACGACAAGGGATAAGAGCAATATCCACACCCTCTGTTCGTGTCCCTAATCTTCTATCTCGTAATCCGGTTTCCCACAGAGTTTGCAACGTAACATGGGATTTTCTTTGTCAAAGATATACTCCCAGTTCTTTGCCTTAATCTCTTCTTCACGTTCACGACCACAGGCAATACAAACCCAGATGTCGCCCTCTTCTGTCTCAAATAAGTGCATGATTTTCTCCTCTTGTACTGATTCACTTTGGTCGTTGCTTACCCTATCTCATCTCTTTTAACAAGGATTACAGTACGTGTAACTGTTCATAGCAACACCACCAGGGGAAAAGAAAAACTGTTTTTCTTTCTCCGTACCAGTTCTTCCTTGTGACCTTTTCCATTTTTCTGTAAATTCGATTACGCAATGCGAACCAATTGGGATTTGCCCCCTCACCCCCGACCATTTTAAAATAATGTTTCGATCTATCAAATTCCCAAAACTGCTTTACAGCTATCTCGCTACTGAGATGCTGGCGCCCTTTTTTGCCAGTTTTCTCATCATGAATAGTGTCTTCTTTCTGGTCAAGCTCATTCCCTTTTTGAATGTTGTATTAGAGTTGAAAATAGGGTTCAGTGATTTTGTCCGTCTTTTTCTCTATCTCTTCCCCAATATGTTTCTCTATTCCATGCCTATGGCGGCGATGATGGGAGTTATCATCGGCTTTACGCGCTTGGCCAGCGACACTGAGATCCTCGCCTTTAAGGCAAGTGGAATCAGCCTGTACCAGATTATTCCACCGGTTATTCTTGTTTCCGTAGCCGTTGCCCTGCTCACCGGATATTTTTCAGTCACCTTAATTCCCAAGGCTGAAATCGCCATGAAACAACTCATGTTTCAGCTGGCAAAAGAAAAAATCAACAAAGGTATCAAGGAACATCAGTTTACCGAAGCCCTGGGCGACCTTGTAGTCTTCGTCGACTCAATCGATCCTGACACAGGTGAATGGCAAAATGTCTGGGTATCAGACATGAGAGGACAGGTGAACCCAATTATAACCATGGCTCAATCCGGAACCATGAATGCCGAGATTGATAACATGCTGGTGAGCATAACCCTCAAAAACGGAAGTCTCCATCGCCCTGACGAGCGCCGTTCCCAGATTATCAGTTTTGCTCATTACACCATCAATATCCCCCTCCAACCTCCGACAATTTTGGACGGAGAAGACGTAACGCAGCTCTCCACCGGATCAATGACCCTGTCTCAACTTCAGGAAACTGCCACAATCGTCGGTCGAGACACCCCAAGGGGACGTGAATGCCTGTTCCAGTATCATAAACGCCTCGTTCTTCCCTTTGGTTGCTTTATCCTCAGCCTTCTCGGCCTGCCTCTTGGACTGCAGGCCGGTCCCGGAAAAAAAGGTGGAGGGATTCCCTTAGGTCTGGGGTTTTTTATCCTCTATTATATCTTTTTTACCCTGGCTAAAATATCAGCTGAGGAAAATGCTTCCTCGGTCCTCATTGCCATGTGGATTCCCAATAGTATCTTTCTGATCATTACTGCCTATCTTATCAGACAGGCAGCCAATGAACGTCCAATCATACCGGAAAAGATAAAAAACAACTTGCTCTCCATCTATGACAAAAGCGTTTCACCTTACCTGCAAAAAGTGAAAGACGTCTTCATCAAGGAGGTCAAGAAAATACGACCTGACCCACTCCTGACGAAGCCTTCTCCTGTGGTTCAAGATCTGTCAAGGAGTCAACTCGGTCCTCATTATCTCAGCGAGGGAACCATACATGGGAATGTAAAAAGTCATGTCTTCCATCTTCCCGGTTGTGAGTTCTACTTCTGTAAACAGTGTACAATAGAATTCAAAAACGTCGAGGTGGCTGAACAATCAGGATTCGAAGCCTGTCGTTTTTGTAAGCCTCTGTTGGAAGAAGAAAAAGACAGAGGGGAATGATTCGCACCCAAGGCAGACCGTTCCAGAATACCCGTTGTTTGGTTGTCCTCTGGACTGGACAGAAAGCTCCAAATCACTCGTCTTCCCTTCATTGCAGTTAGCCTCTTTGCAAGCTCAACTTCTTTCTCACAACGAGGTCTGTTAAGGTATTATAGCGCCTGCTTCTTCAAGGGCCTTTTTTAAGGCTGCAATGTGAACATAGCCAGCATAATGAACCGGACTCTTGCCACTCACAGGATCAAAACCACTGGGGTCTGCTGAACAGAAATACTGCACCTGGCGGGGCAAACGAGTGAGTACATCTTCCACAGAACATCCAACATACTCCTGCAGCGCATCCCAAGTAGCACCGCAAGGTGCACCTCGCAAGACCTCGATCGCCGCAATCCTCTCATTTTCGAAAACGATCTTGTACTCAGGCAGGCCAAATTTTTCACCATATACGCCAAGTTTAGGGTTTTTGCCAAGTCCACAACAGGTGAATGGAGTGAAACCGCCCCCTTTTTTGCCAGCAGAAACCACAGGGATGCCTTTGACGTTGCACAGTTCAATCAAATGGCAAACAAGATCCGGATGTTTCAAATAGTTTAAAACCAGGTCTGCAAAAAAATTCTCATTAATGAAAACGCCTGGATCCTCTATGAAGTCAGGCAAAAATGTATCAATCGAATAAATCCTGGTGATAGTTATCCCTTGACCGAATTGTTGAACGCCTTCTATCTTCTTTTCACCAGATCCATGTTCCTGAAAAACGATTATTTCCATCTCTCCTCCCTACGCAGTCGTTCTTGGTAATAGAATCAAGAAAAAATACGCAAGATGCTGAATACAATATTCTTTTTCCTTGACAGTGGAAAATCACAACTATAGACTAACCAGTATAGAGTCTTATAAATTCCCCTTTGGAGAGTATAATTCCCCTAACAGCAAGTGACAATTTGAGAAGGTATTCATTTCTTTATTTTTTGGGACCGTGAGGAAAATAAACTATTTGTAATATACTAAAAACAATAATGAAATGGGCAAGTAAAAAGGATATTCCTTTTTCATCAAAGTAAACAGTATGCTCAAACATTGCAACATAAGTGGTGAATTCCCTCCCTCCCTTTTTGCAAGACGACAATATTATTCTATCAGGTAAACTCCGATTCTGTTTATTCGTGCAGCGGATCACTGATTTCTGTTACGATTCTCTTGATTATACAGACAGTACAGCGAGGACTCAATGAATTATGAGGCAAAACTCAGTGATATTATAGCCAGTCTTCCTGAAATCCAAGGAGGATTTCTCTTTGCACCCGAGAGAGGAGTTTACGGCAACCAGGCAACAGGAATAACCAATGTGGACGATTTGTTGCAGGTTGCGCTGAAATTCTCCAAGATCTTTTCCCAGTTCTCCGTTCATTTCCATGACACAGGAAATTTCCGGGTGACTTTTAAAGATCTTGTTCTTTTTGCAACGGTTCTTGAGCAAGGACAATGGCTGTTTTTATTTTATCGTCCTTCCCTTTCTCCCAGCATGGTCAACATGACGGTTCAGTTAGCGCTGAATATTCAATCAGACGACGAAGAAGAAAAGGACATCCTGGAGATAACGCCCCCCCTGGCAGAGCCCACACCCACCTCCATCACCCCTGAAAACAAGGCCCGGAATACAGGCATTGCTCCTGAATCTAAGCTGAACGGCCCCCTGAATACCCTTAAAAATGAACTGTCCAAGTATATCGGTCCAGTGGCAGAGTTGATTTTTGAGGATTTCAGAGAAGAATGGGAAACAAAATTTTCCCCAACGCCGGAAAATCTTCCCGAGCTCATTCGTGTCCTTGCAGAAGAAATTGACAATGCCAATGACCGCAAAACATTCAAAAAGGCCATGGAAACCTTTTCAGGAAAGGAGTAAGACGATGGCGACTGCAAAAGATTTTTCCAGACTAGGGAGTATTGAAGGCGTTGGCCAATTTCTTCTCGTTCGCAATGACGGACACGTGGTGAGCGAAAATTTTGCTGACGCCGTCTCTCTCTCTTCAATCGTTGTCAGCAGCGGCAAATACTGTGACAGTTTTGCAGAAAACCTTGGCGGAAGACGTTATCTCCATCTCTGTGTAGAGCGAATGTCAGGGGAAAATATTCTTGTTTTTTCCCTTGGACGTTACTATCTCGGAATTATCAAACATCCAGACAGCGACCCACAAGTCCTGGCCGGTTCTATTCTAACCTTCCTGAAAGGGCTTTCCTAACTTTTCTTTTACCTGCAAATAACTCTTATGAAATTACCTAATGCTGCAGAAATGCGCAGTCTCGATCAATCCGCTATCAACGAATATCTCATTCCCGGAATTGTCCTTATGGAGAATGCCGGGCTGGGAACAGTCCGAATGATGGAAGAGGAGTTGGGGCCGGCCACAAATTCTTTTGCCTTACTGTTCATTGGTCCAGGCAATAACGGCGGCGATGGTCTCGTCATTGGTCGTCATCTCCATCAACGTGGCTGTCAGCCGATTTTCTTTTTCCTGGTCAACCCAGACCAACTTAAAGGGGACGCTGCAGCCAATATGGATATCATCCGCAAACTTCGCCTCCCCTTTCATATCATCGACAGCGAGGCACGGGTACAAACCCTTCCTGTTCTCTATAAACAGTTTGTCAGTCGTGGCCAGCCCTGTTATGCCATTATCGATGCCCTTTTTGGTACTGGTCTCGTTCGAACCGTAAAGAATCAGTTTTTAGAAATTATTAACCTCATCAACTATTCTGAACTGGTGCGAGGAATCCCGGTTATCGCCGTCGATATTGCATCAGGTATGGATTCTGACAATGGAAAGGTCCATGGAACTTGTATCCATGCCGACCATACCGCTACTTACGGATGTGCCAAACCGGGGCATGTCCTCCATCATGGCCCTGAGAGCACCGGCAAGCTCCATGTAATTGACATCGGTATTCCTCCCGAAGCCTTAGAACGCGCCAGAATTACCACCGAACTGCTTGATCGTAACACTGCGACGAAGCTGGTTTCCCCCTTGAAACGCATCGATAATGTTCATAAGGGAAGCCATGGTCATCTCGCAGTCTTGGCCGGATCCACCGGAAAAACAGGCGCTGCAATACTTGCAGTGAAAGGGGCCTTGCGAACAGGGAGCGGCCTTGTCAGTCTCTTTACCACAAAATCCATGAATTCCATCTTTGAAACTCTGCTTGTTGAGGCGATGACCATCCCCCTGCCGTCCTCTACTGATTTTCTTGATATCAATGACATTCTTACCATTGAACAGGACCTGACAGGCAAGAAAGCTGTCGTCCTTGGGCCTGGCTTAGGCACAGAAAAGGCCACAGCGGATCTTGTTCTCAGGCTGTATCAGACCGTTGAATTACCCATGGTTCTTGATGCTGACGCATTAAATATTCTGGCACAAAACCGTGCCACACTGAAACTGGCCGCGGGCCCGAGAATACTTACTCCACATCCCGGCGAAATGGCAAGACTCCTTGGCTGTAGCGTGGAAGAGGTTCAGGAAAATCGAATGCGTGCTGCTCAGGAAGCATGTAGAATTTACAGCAAGGAGAGGAACGATTACATCATGATCCTGAAAGGTGCCGGTACCATCATCACCTCATCAGGCGGCAACACTTCTATCAATACCAGTGGGAATCCGGGAATGGCTACCGGAGGAATGGGTGATGTCCTCAGCGGAATTATCGGAGGCCTCCTCTGCCAGGGCCTTGGCTGTGAAGAGGCCGCAGCAGCCGGGGTTTTTCTCCATGGCATGGCCGGAGATTGTCTCTACGAACGATATGGTTTCGGCTACACCGCAACTGAGCTGAGTGATAGACTGCCGGAGTGCATACACAGTCTTCTCCATCTTAGGGCCTGATGGTTCTTTTCCCAGGTAAACAGCGACCAGGAGCCCCCCTGAACATTTTTCAAAACCCTTGAAAGAGGTACGCAGGTCTCTTAGCAGGTGACATTGAGTCACCTCTTTGTCTGGCCAGGAGTTACCACCTTCTTTTTGCCAATAGAGAGCAAGGGCCTATCCTTCACTCTTGATCGTATCTCTTTTTTCTTTTTTATCTCTTGATTCTTCCTCTAAAAATATCGTCCTTTCCTGCCAGGATCTCTTTTTCTCCAGGATGAAAAACGGAAATCGTGCCAAAATTACCATCATAACCGGCCTGACGGATAACAAGCCTTTTCCGTACCCTGTCTACTGCCTCGGCCAGGAGCGGTGAATATCCCGCAGCGAGATCTTGAATGGGACTCTGGAGAAGGACATTGAGTTCCGAGCCAAATCGTTCAATGCATTTTACATAATGACCACCAACAGTTTTACTATTCGGTCCAACACCGACTATTTCGGAAAGAATCTCAGTCAAAGGGATCAAGCTGTATACAGCTGGAGATCCCTTTGGAAATTGGGGAATCCTCCGATCAGCCAGCTCAATCACCCTGGATAGCACACCTATGGTCATCGGTTTACCACATTCCGGACAGATACCGGACAGTTCACTGCTTGTATACGGATCACAACAAAATCCACATTTGCGGTGACCGTCATGATGATATTTTCCTTCTTCTGGATAAAATTCTATTGTGCCTGCAAAGCATTGCTCTCCAGCACTGGTACATGGACTCTTAATAGCCTCTTGCAGAGAGTAATAATCGAATTTGGTTTCGAAAATATTGGCCTCTCGACAGAGTCTGGAAGGAGAATGGCAATCGGAATTCGAAACAAGGGTATAACGATCGAGAGCAGAGATCAGACGGTTCATCTCGGGGTCAGAGGAAAGCCCTGTTTCGAGGGCAAAGATATGCGGACTCAGTTCGCCAAAGCAGTCTTCCAGACAATCAAATCCGGACTTTGAGCCAAAGAGTGAAAACCACGGGGTCCAGATATGCGCTGGAATCAGAAAGCCCCCTGGAGCCTTTTCCAAGAGGATCTCCAGCAGATCATGACAATCCAGGCCAAGAATTGGTCGTCCATCCGACTCAAGGTTGCCGATGGAAGCAAGTGTTCTATTGACCCGTTCAGCTGCAGCAAAATCAGGGACAAAAAGAATATTGTGTACCTTTCTGACCTTGCCACCTCTTTTATAAATGGAACTGATCTCAGCAGTAAGCACAAAACGAGTAAGGATGGCTTCTGTCATGATATCAGTCTGCAAGAGAGAGGAAAAATCACGTTTAGTGGTCTCTTTCAGACGAAAGAACCCTGGCTCCGCAGGTTGGAGAGTCTCTTTTAATTGCTGAAACCAGATTGGGTGAGTAAAATCTCCAGTACCTAGAACATGCACCCCTTTAATGCGCGCCCAGGCCGCAAGAGAGGCAATATGAGAATCCTTTGCTGTGGCGCGGGAATAGAGTGAATGAATATGGAGGTCAGCTATAAATCGCATGACAAAAGAAGGATAGGTGAAAAAAAACAGAGCAGAGAGATGACCCGTGCGGTGCATTCCGGTTTACACCATACCTTGCTGGTACTGCCTTCCACCATCAATGAAAACAAGATAAAAAGGGACTAACTCCTGAGAAGCTTTTGTACATAGTCATTGAGGAAGTGATAATCCTTTTCATAAATATTGAGGAATTGAACTCCAACGACGTAGGTGTCAGCCTCTCTATTCCTTTTACACCACATCACTTTTCCCATCACTTTAAGCGGGTTGTTGTGTCCGTTTTGGCCCAACGCCATGGTGTTGGGCAAAGGAATACAGAGGCGAAGAAGCGATTCGGGCGGATATCTCCTTGGTGCATAAAAAGAAATGCCTCCCCCACTGATATCCCTGCCACTGCATGGAAGAAGGCAAAAATCTTTAGCTGAGTCCTCGCCATTTAGAAGACAGACTTCAAGGGCAATATCTAAAAGGGCACGGGAATGTTCTCGTCTTTCGCCTCTGTCACCGCTTTCCATTTCCTGCCTCTCCTTGAATATGATTCTGTTTGATTATGTCAGGCAGTGGTTACATGCTCTTGATGGCTGATATGAATCTCCTGGATCTGAGTGACAACAGCCAGTTCATCCAGATCGGCTGAAAGATTGTATTTAGCAACAACTCCACGGCTCATTGTCTTTTGCAGACAGTGATCTGGATTTAACACCCAGCAGGTGCCTTTATTTTTCAAAATCTCTTCCATACCCTTGCTTCCATCGTCATCAGCCCCTGACAGGAGGATACCAGCTACCCTGTTTTTCAAGGTTCTACTTGTAGAAATCATCAAGTTATCGATGCCACCAATGTTGCCAGACAGCGGATTTGCCTCCATCTGTAAGGTGTAGTTTCCACTGTAGGGAGAGAGCTCGACATGTTCATTCCCTGAAAAGATATAGCAGCCGCCTCCTTCGAGAGTTAATCCGTCCTGAGCCAGAGAGACCTTGAAATCACTGATGGCATCAAGATATTTCATAAAGGATTCTACATGTTCCACTTCATCTCGAATGACAACAAGTAACGCTCCTCCTATGTCTTGATTTAAGACAGGAATGATTTTTAAGAGATTAGCGTACCCGCCTTCCCCGCACCCGATTACTGTGACAAAATTCACTCTTCTGAATCGTTTCTCCGCTACCAGAGAAATATCATCACCACAATTGTCACATTTCACACTGACAACGGCCTGTAGCGGGTTCTGAAGAATATGCCTCGCCCCGCAGTCCTCACAAAAAACGACTTTCACCTGTGTTTTCGTCAAGGCATTGGCTGCAAAGGCCTGCTGCATGGGATCAATAGAGTGAACGGTTGTGTGCGCTGCAACGAAAATTTTTTCTGCAACAAACTGGCCTTGATCAGCCCTATCCATTCCTTTGAAAAAATTGTTCTTACTAATAAAATCCACCGCCCCATACTTCAAGGCATCGAAACAACGGGCCGATCCCTCTTTACTCAAACTCGAGAGCATAATGGTGGGTGTAGGGGTCTGAATCATGAGATGCTGCAGGGTAGTCATGCCATCCATAGTTGGCATTTCCACATCCAGTAAAATAACATCAGGGGTTACCTGGAGGATTATACCAAGAGCCTCTATACCGTTGGCAGCCTCTCCCACGATCTTTATATCTTCCCTTTGGGCAAGGGTCTCACGCAGAACTTTCCTCAAAACCCAAGAGTCGTCGACAATAAGGAGTTTTACTGGAGAATTGATGGAGTTATGCTGGACCATATGTTACTGCCTGAAGAAAATGATAAAAAAGTCTTTTCTGAGAGAAAAGTATACTGATATTGTCTTTCAGTATAGCATGAGATAAGGAGAGAAAGTCAAGCTTTTCTCTTTTTTTATTCTGGCCAGGGAACAGGGGGTATTTTGTTATAACTTACTAAATACAATGTGATTTATCGAACAGCATAGATACTGTTACGGCTGATATATTCAAAAACTCCTCCAGGAACAAGCATGTTTATAGGAAGGCCTTTTGCCACCCGTTTTCGTATCTCGGAAGAAGAAACAGGCGACGGTGTAGAAGCAGAGCAATAGATCCATTTTTGGAAAGCTGTGTTGTACCATCCATCTCTTTTGTTATGATACCCAAGCTCCTCGAACAGCTTGTACAGCTTAATGTTATCACTGCCCATGCGGGAAAAAACTATAAAATGGGTTGTACGCAAAAGTTCCTTATATTCTTTCCAGGAAAGTATATCAAGAAAAGCGTCTGCTCCAGTAATAAAGAAATATTCCACTGGACGAAGGGAGTGGAGCAAAAGGTAACGAAGCGTATCAATGGTATAGGAGGGAGTAGGAAGAAGTTTTTCAATGGTAGAAAGACTCAGGGTCGGTCTGTTGCTCACGGCAACTTCAAGCATTGCAACTCTGTCAGAAAAGTCAGCAACCACTTCTTGTTTATGGGGTGGAACCGCAGCGGGAAGCAAAATAATTTCATCGAGATTACAGAGCGTACCCGCTGCTTCAGCGAGTTCGAGGTGACCATTGTGAACCGGATCAAAGGTGCCGCCCAGAATGCCAGTGTTGCGGATCAACTCCTGACCTGCCCCTGTCCATATACAATAAATTTTCTCGTGGTCAACTCTTCCAGTCCCATGGGACCATAGGCATGCAGTTTGGTTGTACTTATACCGATCTCTGCCCCAAGGCCGAGCTGCCCACCATCATTGAACCGGGTGGAAGCATTAACCATTACAGCTGAGGCATCAACCTCAGCCAGAAATCTCTGGGCATTGCTATAATTTTCAGTAATTATGCTCTCCGTATGCTGAGAGCCGTACTGGGCTATATAATCCAATGCTTCATCCATATCAGCTACGACCCGAACACAGAGAATGAGATCGAGGAATTCGCTGCCCCAATCACTGTCCATGGCAGCTGTTATTGCGGGTACGATTCGTACGGACTCCTTACAACCGCGCAGCCGAACCCCTTCCGCACTGAGGCTGTCAACAAGTTCCGGCAGGTATAACTCGGCAATATCCTTATGAACGAGTAGTCCTTCAAGGGCATTACAGACTCCAGGACGTTGGGCCTTAGAATTAAGAATGATCGGTGTTGCCTTTTCCAGATCAGCATCCCGGTCCACATAGATGTGACAAACGCCCTTGTAATGTTTCAGCACAGGGATACGAGAGGTCTCGGAGACAAAACGGATAAGCCCCTCCCCGCCCCTAGGAATAATAAGATCCAGATATTCTTCCTGGCTGAGCATGATAGTGACAGCCTCACGGTCTGTCACTGGAATAACCTGTATGGCTTCTGCTGCGACTCCCTGGCTAAGCAGGGCCTCTTGCAGGACAGAGGCAAGGGCCCTGTTGGAATGAATGGCCTCAGAGCCGCCCCTGAGCAGAATGGCATTGCCCGCCTTAAGGCAGAGGGCAGCTGCATCCACTGTCACATTAGGTCTGGACTCATAAATCATACCAATTACTCCCAAAGGCACACGCATACGTCCAACCATAAGGCCATTGGGTCGCTTCACCAGTTTTTCAACTTCCCCCACAGGATCCGGCAGGGCTGCAACCTCTCGAAGACCGTCCATCATAGAAGTGATAACTTTATCAGATAGCTCTAGGCGGTCAAGCATGGCCGCAGACAAGCCCTTTTCTTTTCCCGCAGCGAGATCCTTGGAGTTTTCTTGCTGGATATAGTCTCGTTTATCATTGATGGTATCAGCCATATGGAGGAGGACGTTATTTTTGGCTTCGGTGGACAGCGTTACCAATGTTCTTGCAGCATCTTTCGCCTGTTTGGCCATTTTCCGGATATCGTCAGCAAGCTTTTCTGAATGACTCATAATTCTTCCTTTTATTCTTTTAGTACCCTCTGAGGAATAATCTCTTTTGTAAGATAACAAACCAAAAAAACAATACGTTTTTAAGGTATCACCCAGGGTTAATACAGTTCTGACATATAGGGGGGATTGAAAAAGTTCCTTAGGATCAGACTAACACAAGATTATCGCGATGAATGACCTCGTCAGAATCTTTCGTCCCCAGGATATCAGCGATATCTTGAGAACGATGCTGTTTGATCCTGGCCACATCAATGGAACTGTAATTGATTAATCCGGCCGCAATCGTTTTGCCATTCTGATCAAGACAATGAACGGCATCACCAATGCCGAACTGACCGCGAACCTCAAGAATACCAGATGGCAACAAACTGCGCCCTTGGCTGATGATGGCCGAACAGGCACCGTTATCAAGAACAAGATATCCTTTGGGCAGAAGGACATGGGCAATCCATTGTTTTCGTCGTGTGATCTTGTCCTGAGCAGGGAGAAAAAAAGTTCCCACCATCTCTCCACTGAAGAGCTGCTGAAGAATCCCCTTTTCCCTGCCAGGTCCTATAAACGAACAGCCCCCCCCCACAGAAACCATCTTTGCTGCCTTGATTTTTGACTGCATCCCTCCAGTCCCTAAGGCACTTTTCACGTTTCCGGCCATGGCCTCTATCTCTTCAGTTACAGCGGTAACCGTATACACAGGCCGGGCATCAGGATCTGTCTGAGGATTACCGGTGTACAATCCAACCACATCGGTGAGACAGAGAAACATATCAGCCTCTATGAGATTGCTGATCAGTGCGGCCAGGGTGTCATTATCGCCAAAGCGCAGTTCTTCCACGGCAACCGTATCATTTTCATTGAGAATGGGGATGGCACCATAACGAAACAGGGCCAGGATGGTGTTTCGCACCCGCAGATAGCGGTCTCTGTCGGCCAGATCTGAATGGGTGAGCAGTACCTGGGAAACGGTTTGTCCAAAATGATCAAAGGCCGTTTCATAGGATTGCATCAAGATCGGTTGCCCAATTGCAGCAAGAGCCTGTTTGTCATTGAGGCCAAGTTCAACGCCATCGGGAATAATAACCTTACGCTTGCCTGCAGCCACTGCTCCGGAACTGACCAGAATCACTTCTCTTCCAGTCTTCCTGAGGAAACTCAGTTCCTTGGCTATGTTGTCTATTACCGCCTGGTTAATGCCACTTTCATCGGTAAGTACCGCAGAACCGACCTTCACCACAACACGTTTAGCATTATCAAAATAAGTCTGACGGAAATAAAGTCCATCTTCTCTGCTGATTTCAATTAGATCCTTACCCATAACCAAGCTCACTCAATATCATTCAAATCCTTGTTCACAGAAATTGGGGAAGTCTCCTCCTCTTCTGCACCGGACTGAACGGTATTCAACATTTTCGATGTTGCAAGTATATCTGCTAACCACGACTTTATATTTTCAATGCCTTCTCCAGTCAGTCCTGCAATGGCCACTGTTTCGAATCCCAGGTCAGCAAATTGACTCTGGAGTTGCTGCACCAAATCAGGAGACGCAATATCGATTTTATTCAATACCAGCAGCCTTGTTTTGAGAAGAAGTTCTTCTTTATAACTTTGCAGTTCCTTTTCTACCACAAGAAAATCGTTCATCGCCTCTTCGCTGGAAGCATCAAGGACATGGAGCAAAATTCGTGTTCGTTCTATATGGCGAAGAAAGGTACAGCCCAAACCGACACCCTCATGTGCTCCCTCAATAAGTCCTGGAATGTCAGCAATAATACACGATTCTTTATGGGGAAGATGGAGGACACCAAGCTGAGGTTCCAAGGTGGTAAATGGATAACTGGCCACCTTGGGGTTGGCTGCTGAAAGCTTGGACAGAAGGGTTGATTTGCCTGCATTAGGCAGGCCGACCAAGCCAACATCTGCAATAAGTTTCAGTTCAATGCGAAGCCATTGCTCCTCACCCTCGATGCCTTTGGTGGCAATACGGGGTGTTCTGTTGGTGCCTGATGCGAAATGACGATTACCGAGTCCCCCTTTGCCACCCCTGGCAGCGATGAATCGATCGCCCTCGTTACAGAGATCAGCCAGTACTTCACCGGTTTCACTATCCTTGATCACAGAACCAACAGGAACGCTCATCAAGCAATCATTCCCTTTATGGCCATGCATATCTTTCCCCATGCCGTTATTGCCATTTGTTGCCTTGAAATGGGATCGATAACGAAAATCTATGAGTGACTGCAGCCTGGAGGTAGATTCGATTATGACACTCCCACCGTGACCACCATCGCCCCCGTTCGGTCCTCCCCTGGGAACATATTTTTCCCTCCGAAAACTGACACAGCCATTTCCACCATCTCCTGCCTTCACAAAGAATTTTGCTTCGTCTACAAATGCCATAATGATTACACCAATCCTTTTCTCAATTATTTTATGACCTCAAGGGATTAGGAAGAGGATTGGATAGAAGAAAAAAAAACTCGACCGTCAATACTGAGGATTGAGGTCGAGTAGATACCTGGTTTACGATCAACCGTATTACACGGTTCCAGGAAAAAAATGAGAGATTCCTTTCTACCCTTACTCAGGCAGCAGGATAAACACTCACTCTTTTTTTCTTATGTCCGAAATCTTCGAAGGTCACTACACCGTCAACCTTGGCAAAAAGAGTATAATCTCTGCCACAGCCAACATTGGTTCCTGGATGAATCTTGGTTCCAAGCTGCCTTACGATAATAGATCCAGCGGTAACATTCTCACCGCCAAAGCGTTTTACGCCCCGTCTCTGCCCTTGACTATCGCGACCATTCCTTGAGCTACCGCCCGCCTTTTTATGTGCCATTTCTTACTCCTTATCACCGGTTTCTCTGTGGACACCGGTGTTTTTCTCGATCCTTGTCCTTATAAAAAAGAGGTCAGGCGCTTATTTCTTGAATCTGCAGAGCAGTATAAAATTGACGATGCCCTTTTTTAAGCCTATAGCCCTTACGCTTTTTCTTTTTGAAAATAATAACTTTCTTTGCTTTGCCCTGTTCGGCGATGGTAGCCACAACCTTGGCACTTTCCACAACAGGGCGACCAACCAGAGTCTTATCCCCATCAACAACCATCAGCACATCGGTCAGCTCAACAGTATCACCTACGTTGCCTTCAAGTTTCTCAACGCGTAACCTGTCACCACTGGTAACCTGATACTGTTTGCCGCCGGTTCTTACTATTGCATACATTCTTGAGTCCTCATTGGATATATTACAGCAATTAAGTTTGCATTAATGACAAGAGAACCTCTAATAAAACCTTTTTTTCATCAAAATGTCAACAGATTTAGCTGCACTCCCCATAAAAAAAGGCAGTCTGGTCGAGTTTTCGATTTCCCGCGAAACCCCAACCAAAACTGCCTCAGCCAACTTTTTCTTAATGAAGAAGGGCTACACTCCCAGACGGGTCCTTTCTTTTTCCTGACGAATTTTACAGGCCTTAATGAAAGCGTTCTCTTTTCCGTGTTTCCTGATAGAGACTGATGTCTTCCCCTGTTTTCCAACAGTCGTCACCCAGCTCACTTCATAACGATTAAATTTATCATTGAGCCGTACACCCACCACTCCGGTACCAGAGTTACTGACGGTAACCAAATGTTTATTAGTTCGTATCTTGCCAAGCTTTTTTTCCGTAGTATCTCTCCAGGAAATCCCGGAAAGAAGACTTGAATAGCGGCCACCGCATTTTCTATCGGAAAAAAATTTAGAATAGGTCTTTCCTTGAAAGCGAACACGAACATACCAGCCATGGGTCCGTTTTGTTTCCTGATCAATTCGGGCAATGTCTTTATGCTTCTCCAGCATAAACTTTTGTTTTTTTCGATTTTCCATCATTTAACTCCTTTTTTTCGTCTTTGTTTCATAATGCATTATATTGGTAAAAACTTTGGTTACGATGTACATAAAGGCATCAGGGCCTGATCAGTAACGACTACCCCTATTACAAGAATGGGTTTTGATACCTCTAGTATTGGTACTACTTATTCTGTCAGGCCATGTCAATAGTTTTTTATTCGCTGGAGAGCTTGATAACAAAGGACTATGGGGCAATATTGACCCATGGTCCTCTTAACTAAATGAATCTAATATTTTTTAGAAAAACCCTATTTTTTTCCTATGAGTTGCGACAAAAATGTTTTTTTAGCATTCTGCAAGACAATTTCTCACTTACGGGCCAAGAATGGTTGCCCCTGGGACCGAAAACAAACGATCAGGAGCCTGAAAAAATACCTCCGAGAGGAATGCGATGAGCTGCTTGAGGCCATGGATACTGACAACCCCGACCACCTCTGTGAAGAAATTGGAGACGTTCTTTTTCTTCTGGTTTTACTCAGTGAGATCAGCTCAGAATCTGGCCATTTCACAATAAACGACGCCATCACTGGCATCGAAGAGAAAATGATCCGGCGCCACCCTCATGTTTTTGCTGATGCCAGCGTCAGCAGCGATGAAGAACTCAAAGTGCAATGGGAAAAAATCAAATCACAGGAAAAGAGCAAAAAAACAAATTGACACATTTTCTCCATCAATGTAGGGTGACATGTTTTACTATAGAGATGCGATAATACCGCATCGCTGTTCTGCATTGTGCCGAACAGTACCTCTTCGCTCTTGTCACAGCTGAGACAAGGGCCAAAAAAAATGGGTTAACCCCCCCAGCTATCGTGAGTCCAAGAGGAGGAACACATGCGTAGGTATGAGACGATCTACATCCTTCGTCCAACATTAAGTGAGGATGAGATCAACACAATCATTAAAAATACCAATACGATAATTTGTACTGGTAATGGTCAGATTATCTCCCTCGACAAATGGGGATTACGTAAACTTGCCTATTTGATCAAAAAGGAATCTCAGGGATTTTATATCTACTGCGATTTCGCCACTGATACGGCAAATGTTGCAGAAATGGAACGTAAGTTCAGAATCGATGACGCTGTTATGAAATATATGACGGTAAAACTCGCTGACGCCATCACTGAAGAAGAGATCGAAACTGCCCGAGGCGAGCACGAAATTGCAAAGGCAAAAGCTGCAGAAGCCGCTGCAAGTGACGAAACGAGTGATGACACAAACGAGGAAACAGATTCAGAAACAGTTGATGCGGATGAAAATGACTAATCCGATATCATTGAACAGTTCATTCAGGAGATAACTATGCGTCCCCAAAAAAAAGTTTTCCAAAGACAAAAGGTTTGTCGTTTTTGTAGCGATCCCGAACAACCAAAAGTAGACTACAAAGATGTCAAAGCTCTTCGTAATTTTGTCACTGAAAGAGGGAAAATTATTCCCCGTCGTATTTATGGAACCTGCGCGACCCACCAGAGACAACTCTGTGAAGCCATTAAACGTGCGCGACAGATTGCATTACTGCCATACTCAGGAACTAACCAGAGGTGAACACCTCAGATAAGGTTGTCCGCCAGTGAGTCTAGATGTTGAAAAACCAGACGAAGTAAAATTTTATTATCATATTTTACTGGTATGCGGTGTTATTCTTCTCCCTGGACTTTTTGGGGCCATGTTCGGATGGGTACATGGCCTTCTTCCTCTTATCGTTTTTTATCTACTTCATCGATACGGCAAAAAGGTGGGAGGAAGATATATCCTTTTGGGATGTCTACTAGCTGGAATAGCATGCCTCATGTTCCAGGTTGTGGAGCAGCTCCTTTTTTCACTGACAATGCTGCCAGCAGGTTTTTTTCTTGCTGATTCCATAAAAAGAGGAGACAGTAAATACCTGTCTGGAATCAAAACTGCTGCCGCACTTGCTGGATCATGGCTTCTTTTGTCAACGATTCTGGCAACGGGCCTTGAACATCACCCATACACCCTTTTACTGATGTCTATTAATGAGGGCATGGATGAGGCAGTTAGCTATTATAGAGCCAATGGTTCCTTGCCGGAAGAGACTATCTATCTCCTGGAAACCACTTTCCAGGAGATGAAAACTCTGTTGCCCAGGGTGATGCCAGCCATCTTAAGCTGCATTATCCTTTTGGTTGTCTGGTTTACCATGGTAGCCGGGAACCAACTGCTGTCCAGAAAGACCGGTCATGGTCCTTGGCCTCAATACAGGTTTTGGACCTTACCGGACAAACTTATCTGGCTGCTTATTCTCTCAGCCATCCTGGTAGCGCTCCCCATGGAGCCGAGCAGGACGGTAGGCTTGAATTTGCTGTTGGTTACCGGGCTTCTCTATTGTTTTCAAGGGATGGCAATAGTACTTTTTTATTTTTACAAATGGAGCATCCCTCATTTTTTAAGGGCTATAATTTATGTCATCCTCTTCTTCCAATCTTTTGGGGCTATTTTTCTTGCCATCCTGGGAGTGGTTGACATCTGGTTTGACTTAAGGCGCTTGCACAGCACTGAAAACGAAACTGATATTTAACAAATAAACTTTGCTTCGGATCATTTTCCCGGGCAAGGTCGCCATACGAACGAACGTAAGGAGAGCACAATGGAAGTTATTTTAAAAGAGACTATCGACACCCTTGGCCGGGAAGGCGATATCGTAAACGTAAAACCAGGATATGGTCGAAATTACCTGCTTCCTCAAATGAAAGCTGTACTTGCCAATGAGCGAAATATTGCCATGTTCGAAGAGAATAAGGCTTCCATCCAGGCTCGTATCGAAGAAGAGATAAAAGCTGCGGATGCGTTGGCAAAAAAAATTGCCGGGACTACCATTTCCATCGCCATGCTTGCTGGCAGTGATGAGCGGCTTTTTGGATCTGTTACCAGCAGTGACATCAGCAAGAAACTTGCAGAAGTCAATATTGATGTCGACAAAAAGCAGATTGTTTTGCAGGATGCCATCAAAAATCTTGGAGAAACCACGGTAACAATCAAGGTCGGATTTCAGAAAACCGTTGAAATCACTGTTCTGGTCGTTCCCTTGATGGACACCATGGCAGCCTGATTATTCAGGGACTCAGGCCAAGGGATTGCCCCCCTTGGCCTTCTTGCATTGCGGTCTGTTTAACCAGCGGATCTAGAACACACTGTCAGGGGTTACTCTGCACAGTGTGTTCTGTTTTTGAACTCCTACAGGTCTCCTCAGTTCCTATTTTTAACCATTGCCCCATTGTCTATGAGTTCACCTGCACCTGCCCCCAACCATCCGTCTGTCACCAGCGGCAGAATTCCACCCCAGAATATTGAAGCGGAGCAATCTGTACTTGGTACTATTCTCCTATCTGATGACTCTCTTTCTGCAGTCCTTGAAACCCTTGAGAGTAGCGACTTTTACCAGGATCGCCACAAACTCATTTTTGAGGCCATGGTTACCCTCTTTGAGAAGAACGAACCGCAGGATATCATCACTGTGGCCAACCAACTCAAAGACATCAACAGTCTCGAGAAAGCAGGGGATGTCGCCTACCTGGCCACACTGACGTCTATTGTTCCGGTAACATCCAACCTCTTCTACTATGCCCAGATAATACGACAGAAGTCAGTGCTCAGACGTCTCATCAGTGTCAACACCGAGATTGCCAGCCGTTGTTATGAAGAACAGGGAGATATTGATATCCTTGTTGATGAGGCCGAGCAGGCCATCTTTGAGATTGCCCGCTCTAAATCCAATCAGAGTTTTACCCCTCTCAAACGAATTATTCCCGGCGCCTTTGAAGCAGTTGAACAGCTCTTCAAAAGAAAGGAAATGATCACCGGCGTACCCACAGGTTTTTCCGAACTTGACAAAATGACCGCTGGCCTGCAGCCCTCGGATCTCATTATCCTCGCTGGAAGGCCATCCATGGGTAAGACGGCTTTTGCCATGAATATCGCCCAGAACGCCGCTCTTCTTGAAAAAACAGGGATTGCCATTTTCAGCCTGGAAATGTCCAAGGAGCAGCTTGCCATGCGCCTTCTCAGTTCCGCAGGCCATATCGACTCCCAGCGCATACGAACCGGAAAACTCCATAATGAGGACTGGCCAAAACTTACCCGTGCCGTGGGTATGCTGACCGAGGCCCCCATGTACCTCGACGACACCCCTGCGATCTCAGTCCTGGAGATGCGAGCCAAGGTCCGGAGACTTGCTGCTCAATATCCTCTTGGCCTGATTATTGTCGATTATCTGCAACTCATGCGCGGACGGAACTCCTCAGAAAACAGGACTCAGGAGATCAGTGAAATTTCACGCTCTCTCAAGGCCATGGCCAAAGAACTCAAGGTGCCTGTTATCGCCCTCTCCCAGCTCAATCGGGGATTGGAAAGCAGGACCGACAAACGGCCGATGATGTCCGACCTCAGAGAATCCGGTGCCATAGAGCAGGACGCCGATGTTATCTGTTTTATTTATCGTGATGAGGTTTATAACAAAGCCGATGACAACCCCAACCGGGGTATCGCCGAAATCATTATTGGCAAGCAGAGAAATGGGCCAACCGGCACTGTCAAATTGACATTCATCAAAGAGTTCACTATGTTTGAAAACCTGAGCAATTATGATGAACCTGACGGTTTTCAAGCGGAATAGTCAGACTCATTGTTAACATCATATTCGAAAATCAGTTAGTCTCTGTCCAGAAATGAGATGTTTTGTGCTAAATCGAGGTACCCACAGAAGTATACCACAGGCATCTGGAGCATATTCCGATGAGTAACTTTTGTGAGTCAGGAAGAATTAGGCTAAAAGAACCATTAAGGGACAGACACTGGTTACCCAAATAAGCTTTATCTTGTGAGGCTAGACCCATGTCTGCAAATGATTACCAGGAATCAGTATACGATTTTAAATTCATTGAACAAAAGTGGCAGGATCATTGGTTGAAAGATGCAACCTACCGGGTCAGCACAGACAGTTCCAAGGAAAAATATTATGTCCTGGAGATGTTTCCCTATCCTTCCGGCCGCATCCATATGGGCCATGTGCGTAACTACTCCATTGGAGATGTGGTAGCCCGTTACAAACGTTTTCGCGGCTATAACGTCCTCCATCCCATGGGTTGGGATTCTTTCGGTCTGCCCGCTGAAAATGCGGCCATCAAAAACAACAGCCATCCAGCCAGATGGACCTATGACAATATCGATTACATGCGTAATCAACTTCGTCAACTTGGTCTCTCTTATGACTGGGAACGTGAAATTGCCACCTGTAATCCAAAATATTATCGCTGGGAACAACAGATCTTTCTTGAAATGTACCAAAAGGGGCTGGTTTATCAGAAAACCACCACCGTCAACTGGTGTGATTCCTGCCAGACTGTCCTGGCAAATGAGCAAGTCATAGAAGGGAGTTGCTGGCGTTGCGATCAGACCGTAAAGGCCAGAAAGATGAATGGCTGGTTTTTCAAGATTACTGCCTATGCCGAAGAGCTGCTGACTGATCTTGAAAAACTCAGTGGCTGGCCGGAAAAAGTGGTCACCATGCAACGCAACTGGATAGGCAAATCCACCGGCCTGCATTGTGATTTTCAGGTAGACGGGCACCAGGAGAAACTCAGCATCTTTACCACCCGTCCTGACACCATATTCGGTGTCACCTTCATGTCCATTGCCTCCGAGCATCCCCTGCTCCAGATTCTCCTCCAAGACAACCCCCGAGCCGAGAAAATTCTCGATTTTATTCAGCATATTGACGATGAGAAGCAGCAGCAAACCAATGAGGACCATACTGAAAAAAAAGGTATTTTCACTGGTTGCTACTGTATCAATCCCTTTAATGGTGAGAGGGTACCCATCTTCGTGGCCAACTTTGTCCTCATGGGATATGGAACAGGAGCGGTGATGGCCGTTCCGGCCCATGATCAACGTGATTTTGAATTTGCCCATAAATATGATCTCCCGGTTAAACCCGTGGTCTTTCCGAAAGGCTTAAATCTGGAGACAGAAGGACTGACAGAGGCCTCTCTCTTACCTGGTATCCTGAGGGATTCCGGAACATTTAGCGGACTTGATTCAGAAATTGCCAAGCAGGCTATTATTGACTTTGCGACAGCGCAAGGATTTGGCTCTGCTCACACGACCTATCGCTTGCGTGACTGGGGTATTTCCCGCCAGCGATACTGGGGAGCCCCCATCCCCATGGTAACTTGCGGAAAATGCGGGGTTCAACCCGTGCCTGTGGATCAATTGCCGGTAACCCTTCCAGAAGACAGAGATTCGCAGCAGAGTGAATGTGCTCCTCTCCACCAGCGCTCCTCTTTTTTTCTGACCACCTGCCCAGCCTGCGGGGGAGAAGCTCGTCGGGAAACAGACACAATGGACACCTTTGTTGAGTCTTCCTGGTATTTTGCCAGATACACAAGTCCACGATTTACCGAGTCTCCCCTCAATAAAGAAGAGGCCTCGCACTGGCTTCCTGTTGACCAATATATTGGCGGTGTGGAACATGCCATCCTCCACCTCCTCTATTCCAGATTCTTCACCAAGGTCCTGCGCGATCTCGGCTATATCACTATTGACGAGCCCTTTACCAATTTACTCACTCAGGGGATGGTCATCAAAGATGGCGCTAAGATGTCTAAATCCAAGGGCAATGTTGTAGACCCCAATGACCTTATTCATGCATATGGTGCTGACACCACCCGTCTCTTCAGCCTTTTTGCCGCTCCTCCAGAGAAAGACCTGGAATGGAACAGTAAGGGCGTTGAAGGCTGTTACCGTTTTCTCAACCGTATCTATCGCTATATTCTGACTAACAGAGAATCGATCATCGCTGGACAGCAATCGATTCCTCTTCCATTAAACAATACAGAGCGAGAGCTCCATCGCAAGACCCATCAGACCATCAAACGGGTAACTCAGAACATTGAGCAGAATTTTCATTTTAATACGGCTATCAGTGCAGTAATGGAGCTTGTCAACAGTCTCACTGCCCTCACCGGAGAGAACAGCAAAGAAACCGTGAACAATTCTCTCATCTCCGAGGCAGTAAACAGTCTCCTCCTCCTCCTCTCTCCGATGGTCCCCCATTTTTGTGCTGAGCTGTGGGCAAGTCTCCATAACGAAGCGGCCATCGACGGTGAACAATGGCCGCAATGGGACGAGGATGCCGTCAGAGAAGATGAAATAACCATTGTCATTCAGGTCAATGGCAAGGTACGTTCAAGACTTCAGGTATCGGCAGATATTGATGAGGAAAGCCTGCAGGAATTAGCTCTGGCCGACGAAAATGCCCAGAAGTTTATTGACGGAAAGGCAATCAAAAAAACCATTGTTATCCAGAAGAAACTTGTCAATATTGTGATTTGAGGCTACTATCCGTCGCAATCACTTAATTATTATTTCAATAATCATCACAAATCATTGCGGAGTAAACAGTTGAAAACAGCAAAACGTTTTATCCCTTTTGTCCTGGTGATCCTTTTCATACTGACCTCTTGTGGATACCACAATCCCTATGTCTATACAGGCCCTGACCGTGAACTCTATATCACAAACTGGCAAAATCGAACCAATGATCTTCTTCTTGATGCCAAGATATATCAGTCACTGGTCCGCTGGTATCAAAAATCCGGACAAATCACGGTCACCAAAGAAAAAACGGGTGCTGATCTCATCCTCGCCGGGGAAATCATCTCCATTGATTTACCCAGCCTCTCATACGGGGTTAACAATGACGCCACTGAAGTCAAGGTGTTGCTCACAGTTCGTTACATCCTCAAAGATATCAAAACTGGAGAAGTTCTCATAGAGGTCCCAAAAGAGACTTGGACTGAAGAATACTCTGTAGGTGCCAGTTCTTCGGTAAGCTCAGACAATGAACGAGAAGCCCTTGCCATTATCATTGACGACCTGTCTGAAAGAATCTACCTGAAGACCTTGACCAAGTTGTCCAGAAAATAAGCTTAAGATGCTATCGTAAAAAAGACTCTTCTTCTGTTGTAGACCTATACCGTCCATATCATCGCATAGATACCAACACAAAAAAAAGGCCGTTCCTTTGCGGAACGGCCTTTTTTTTGTTCGATCTCTCTATACCTTTTTCCTTACGCCAACATCTTCCTCACCTTTTCGGCAATGGAGTTCGCATCCAGACCTTGATCAGCATAGAGATCTGCTGGCTTTCCTGAGCCACCATACTTCTGTACGCCGCAGCGCTGAAAAGTAATCCCCTTCCCTGCTTCTGCAAGCAAGGTTCCGACCATAGCTCCCAAACCGGTTTCTATGTGGTGATCTTCCACGGTCAAGATCACTCCACATTGGACCGCCTTGAGCACACTCTCTCTATCTATGGGGCAAAGGGAAGCCATGTTGAGAACCGCAACTGATCGTCCCTCTTTCTGCAGAATTTCCCAGGCTTCCATCACTGCCGGTACCACTGTACCATAGGCAATAATTGTGGCTTCGCTGCCCTCACGCAACCAGTCACCTTTTCCTGCCTGGAACTGGTAGTTTTCATCAAAGAATTCTGTGCCGTCCTCTTTCAGGATTACCGGGAGTTTTGATCTGCCCATTCCCACAAAAATATTACCAGGCTCGGTGGCCACATATCTGATAATCCGATCGGTCTGATTCGGGTCGGCAGGCATAAAGACAGAAGAGCGGAAATAGTTGCGAAACAGACCAAGATAATCAATACACTGATGGGTGGGACCATCTTCCCCCACATCCAGGCCCACATGGGTAGCAACCACCTTAACGCTGGCATGATTAAAGTCATTGAGCCGGTTCTGGTTGTAAACCTCCGAGACAGCAAAAGAACCGAAGGTGCTGAAAAATGGTACCAGGCCGACACTTGCTATCCCTCCGGCCATTGTTGCTGCATGATGTTCCTGGATACCGGCTTCGATATAGGCCGTGGGAGAGTGTTTGTGAAATCCTTGCATTTTGACCGAGCCTTCAAGGTCACAGGAGATTCCAGCTATCACTATCTTGTCATTGCAGTTATTGGCTTCGGCCAGGCTCTGCAAGGCATTACCATATGCAGAGCGATTATCGGTCATGGTTCCAGCCTTGTAAAGGATAGGTTGGCCACCAGTCACCTCTACATTCACAGGTGAAAATTGCTGGATGGTTCTGGTACCTACCGGCTGGGTGCGAAGTTCACTCCACTTATCAAATTCATCCTCCACCCCAAGCTCTTGCATGGCATCTGCAAGAAGTTGTCTACTCAGTGGTGAACCATGATATTTAGCAAGATTCTCCATAAAGGAAATTCCCTTGCCCATGGTAGTGCGGGCAATGATGACCGTGGGCTTTCCACTCTTCTTGGCATAGGCCTCGGTGAATGCCTGATAATAGGCATTACAATCATGGCCGTCTTCAAGATATTTGACATCCCAGTTATTGGTGGAGTAGAGGGATCGTATGGACTGAGGCATCACATCTTCCGTTGATCCACAGATCTGGAGATGGTTTCTATCCACAACCACAATCAAATTGTGGAGATCATATTTGTTGGCAAAACGTATGGCCTCAGTCACCTGCCCCTTTTGATGTTCACCATCACCCATAAAGGTGATGACCTTATTGGCACGATTCTGTATCTTGAACCCTTGAGCAATACCTACGGCTGTGGACAGGCCCTGACCAAGATTCCCTGTATCCCATTCGACACCTGGAACAATTCGTTCAACATGACCTGGAAATCCGGACCCGGTACGTCGAAACCCGGTAAGGAAATCCTCTTCCGTAAAATAACCATACTCAGCAAGGGTAGAATAGACCCCGGGGGAAACATGTCCTATGCTCATAATCACCCGATCACGCTCTTCCATTGCTGGATCTGCGGGGTTATGACGAATACAGCCATAGGTCACAAGGAGCATGTCCAGAGAAGAGAGTGAACCGCCGGGATGTCCAGATCCGGCCAAAGTCGTTGATAACAAAATATTTTTGGCACAACGAAGCCGCATCTCCTGCAGAGTGCGTAATTCCTCACTGGACAATTCACTGGATTGCATAGTAAGTTGCAATGTCATTAAGATCTCCATGATATGAAGTAAGAGTTAAGCAAGAGCCTCAGCTTCATATGCGCAAGCTGGTTCTCATAACGGGCTATAGATTCGCCAGTCTGATCATACAAACCGATGGTACGGGCAAACTCTTACAATAGGGTGGGTGAACAAAAATATGAGTACCCGATTAAACTGTTCCCATTCAAAAAACAGCTCTATTTTTCGCATTATAAATAATATTGAAACGTTACTGGAAAAACTATACAGAAATTCCCCATATTACCTCTTTTGACAAAAAAAATCAGCTGTAAAAATATGTTGCAGATAGCAGGACTTTCCCTGAACTCCCCATTTATCCTGGCCCCTCTGGCCGGGTATAGCGACCTGCCATTCAGACTACTCTGTCGCGAATACGGCGCTGGCCTCGTTGTTTCCGAGATGATCAGTTGCCATGCACTTCTTTACCGACAGACCAAGACCTTGAAAATGCTTGCTTCCTCCCCAGCAGAACAACCTGTAGCATTTCAACTCTTCGGCGCTGATCCTGAAATCATGGGCGAAGCTGCTGCCATTCTCAACGATTTCTCACCATCTTTAATCGACATCAATATGGGTTGTCCGGTACGAAAAGTGACTAAACGCGGGGCTGGATCGGCCCTCATGAAGGATATCCGGCTTGCTGAACAAATCATCTCGGCGGTGATGAGAAAATCAAAGGTGCCGGTGACTGTAAAGACACGTCTAGGTACAGACCAACAGACAATGACAGCTGTGCAATTCACCAAGATGTGTGAAGGGGCCGGGGTCAGCGCCCTCACCGTTCATGGTCGAACCTGGTCTCAAGGCTTTTCTGGAAATGCCGACTGGGAATTAATCAGGCAGGTCAAAGAACTCGCAGCTATTCCGATTATCGGCAATGGAGACATCAGCAGTTACAACCAGGGAATTAGCCGCATGGAGGAAAGTAGATGTGACGGAATCATGGTTGGACGGGGGGCATTAGGCAATCCATGGGTCTTCAGTCCACAAGGAAGACCACAAAGTCTGCCTGAGATCCTTGCCGGGGTCACACGCCATTTGGAGCTCATGGAGCAATATCTTGAAACCGACAGAGTACTTGCCTATATCAAAAATCAGATCGGCCGCTATTTTAGCCAGTTTGCTGGAAGTTCTCGAATACGACAATCGGTACACGATTGTGGAACCTTCTCAATTTTGAAAGACTTTATTTCATCTCTTGCTGGGGATGGAGCACAAAATCACTGCGAATAATTGTCAGTGGCTAAGAATAAAAACAACTCTTTTTGACTCATTCGTATTCTTCTTTTGAGCCGCTTTCTTTTTTCTGATATGCTAAAGAATAGTCCCTGTAAATTCTGTAGCGGAGTTGTTTCCTATGCGCCCTGTAACCCTTTTTTTTATCCTCTTTTTCGCACTTTTCGCTTCCTCTGCAAGCTTTGCCAAAACCCTTTTCATCAATATAGGGACTGGCGGAATTACTGGCGTTTATTATCCCACAGGTGCACTCATCACTAAGATCCTCAACCGGTCCCAGGGGACGTTAGTGATGAAAGCTGTCGTGGAACCGACGAGCGGTGCTGTCTTCAATATTAATGCCATACTTGGAGGACACCTGCTCTTTGGCCTGGCTCAATCAGACCGCCAGTATCAGGCCGTCACTGGCACAGCTGACTGGCTTAAACGTGGCCCCCAAAAGAATCTCCGCTCGGTATTTTCCCTTTACCCGGAAATCGTCACTCTCGTAGCGGCAGCCGATTCAGAAATTAAGACAATTTCAGATCTACGGGGAAAAAAAGTCAATATTGGTCCTCTTGGTTCCGGATATCGACAAAATTCCCTGGATGCCCTCACCCTAGCCGGGCTTGACCCCCTGACAGACCTTACAACCTTTGACCAGAGGGTCGATCGGGCAAATAAGATGTTGCAACATGGAGATATCGACGCGTTTTTTTACACTGTGGGGCATCCTAACAACTCAAGCAACAAGGCCAGCAGCGGTTCAAGAAAGGTCAATTTTGTGGCAATTCCCACAACCGATACATTTTTCACTGATAAGCCATACTATGAGAAGGCAGTTATCCCAATTGCGCACTATCCGGCAGCCACTAATACATCTGATGTGGAGAGCTTTGCTGTCAAAGCGGGTCTGGTGACCTCAGCCAAGGTTTCCGAAGAAATCGTTTATGCGGTCACCAAAGCAATTTTTGAAAACTTTGACTATTTTAAAAATTACCATCCGGCATATTCAGGCCTTAGCAAAAAAGAAATGATCAAAGACAACGAAGCCCCCCTCCATCCCGGCGCCCTTTTATATTATCGGGAGAGTGGTCTTCTCCCTTGAGAGTATGAGATCTTGACCTCTTCTTTACCCTCATCAGCAACAGAGAACATAAATAGTTTCATCCCTGTAAAGCCAACTTTTCATCCGCCCCCTCACCTCATTCCTCCAGCACACTTCTCCTCAGTCATTGTAACCCAATCGGTTTTTACTCTTCTGACCTTGGGTTCAGTATCCCCTGCCCCGTTAATTTTCTGTGTGACGAAGAACACTTCTATAAAATTAATACTCGTTTTAACATTGAGTTAATGTTAGCATATGTTTATATTGTTGTGGAAAAAAATAATACCGTAGCGTACCAGCAATAACTAACGATAGGACTCCTCATGATACAGAAAGAAAAAATAAAAGATTATTTCTGTGATAATTGGAAAGTCGTTGTCGACAGGATGAAAGAAGGACTCATACTCGTTGATGTCCAGGGAAATATCTTATATGCAAATAAGGCCCTGGAAGAACTGCTCCTGTTCGACATGGAAGAGCTGCTGGGACAACCCTGTAATATTCTTGAATGCGACGCCTGTTTTGGAGAAAATTTGATGCGGGAAGGGAAACGATGCGCCCTTTTTCAAAAAGGACAGATACATGATCTTCACTGTTCCTTTAAACAGAAAAATGGAGATCGAATCCAAGTTATTAAAAATGCCATAGTTCTTACCGACAACAACGGCGCTGTAGTAGCAGGACTTGAGACATTGACCGACCTGACTGCCGTGGTCAATAAAGAAAACGTTATCAGTGCCCTTCGCAAACAGCTTAACCTGGAAAATGAATTTTACGGACTGATCGGCAATAGTCATGTCATGACACAGGTTCATGAACTTATCAAAAGTGTGGCCCAAGTCAGAGGACCTGTAATAATCTATGGTGAGAGTGGAACAGGAAAAGAGTTAGTGGCCAATGCCATCCATAAACTCAGCACACCAACTGGAGCCCCTTTTATCAAGATAAACTGCGCAGCCCTCAACGAAGTTATGCTGGAGAACGAACTGTTCCGGCATGGTAAAGGAACCGTTATCGAGGCAGAGCCGGTAAAACCCAGACCATTTGAGGATGAAGTTAAAGGCTCTATTTTTCTTGACGAGATAGGAGATCTGCCCCTGACCACACAGAATAAACTGTTGCATATTCTCGAGGAACAGGGAATGAAGCGTGTTGCAGGCCACCAATCTCTCCCCTTACCATTCCGTATCATTTCGGCAACCAATAAAAATTTCGACCTGTTGCTGATTGAAAACCGCTTTAGAGGAGATTTATACTCCAGGCTCAGGGCTCTTCCTATCAAGCTCCCTCCTCTCAGGAAACGTCCAGAGGATATTCCTCTTCTGGTCGAAACTTTTATCAATCGCTTCCGCCTGAAAACAGGAAAAGACATTACCTCCATCAGCAAGAATGGCCTCGATCTTCTTCTCAGTTATTCCTGGCCAGGCAACATTCGTGAATTAATCAATGTCATCGAATATGCCTTTGTGATCTGTCCCCAAGGTGAGATCACCCCGAAACATCTCCCCCAGCAATTTCAAACCTCTTCAGGGGATGTCCATGCCACGACTCAGTCCCAATCCCCTGCAGACAGGCGCCAGCAGCTCCTGCATGTCCTCAACAAGACCAATGGTAACAAATCCGAAGCGGCTCGAATCCTAGGGATTTCCAGAGTAACCCTCTGGAAGCAACTCAAAAGATACAATATCACGGTGGACAAGTCTGCCTATTAAACGACGCGACATTCCCATTCGCCAGGCACTGAAATCAAATATCAGGCCAAGCCAGTTCCCGGATCAGAGAAGATCCTCACTATTGATGAGTTACCAATGAGAGAGTCTTCTCCAGGGAAGAGTGGCTCAGAGGCAGACAGGAAGCTCCCCGCTCCTCAAAGAGACAAGCACATCGCTCTTGTTTCTGTTCACGAATAAAATACCTCAAGCCCAAAAAGCACAACTTCTTTATCACTCTCCCCACCGCCCGACACCTTATCCAGCTAAGAAAGTGTGTAAAAGGGTATTCCACTAAAAGATACAGGGGACGTCTTGTTTGAAATAGAAAATGGGTCTCATACTCTCCAAACTGGCCAGGTGTGTTATCATAGGCATGATTTTCTCCCAAAAAGAGTTGGAGGTGAAAAGAACAATCAACCCCTTCATAGCATCTCTTATCCATTTTTTTTTCGGAAAGGAGCCCCTGAGAATTTTTATTTTTTTTCCAAAAGCGGCCTTCTGCTCCCCCCCCCAAAAACAGGTGCCACAAAAATACAACAACTTGAATTTATTAACATATGTGATTGATAATGCCAAATCAGATAGTGCTTGTTACGATATTGAAAATAAAAAAACAACCAACGGAAATAATTAATATTTTATTTTTATTATTCTGAACCACTCGAAATAATAGAAAACATATGCTCTCTACGTTACCCAAAAGAGAACATTTTTTTGCTCAATCACAACTGTTTTTTAAACTATATTTCTCTGCTCCCTTCCCTGATATTTTCCAAAAAACTCCTACAAATTTACCCCAAAACAGATGCAAATGGTTCTCAACTACCTGATTTTTCAAGGCTAGGGCTGAGCATTTCATTGACAACTAAGAATCATTTGGCTATGATCATTCCGTTTCCTGTTAACATCTGTTTCCCTGGATGGTTGCCAAAACCAATACACGATAAAAGCAAGTCTCGAGAAAGGCTCTATTCCACCTCGTTACTCCAATACTTCTCCAATTTTCACTATGCCATCTCCCGACACCTCTCAAGATATTGCCGCTGTTTATAGATTTCTCGCTCAGTGTATGCAATATCCTGATGGAGACTGGATGAACCAAGATTTTTTCGATGTCCTCTACAACCTCCTCGGGACACTTGGAGGAATTGAAGAAGGCGTCGAGGTTCGCAAAAGTATCAACAATGCCAAAGACTACATAGAAGATCTACAGGTAGAATATACCCGTCTTTTCATTAACGGTGTGCCCCATGTAGTTGCTCCTCCCTACGGTTCAGTCTACATGGACAAATCATTCCAGGGCACCTTTGCCGGTAACACACTGGCCTTTTACCGGCAAAAAGGCTTTACCATGGACCAAGGCGCAGATCTTCCTGATCATCTTATTCATGAACTTGAATTTCTTTCACTTCTGGTAGAAGAAAAAGATTTTGCCGGGGAAGAGGAATTCCTGAAAAAACTATTTCGCCCCTGGTATCAACAGTTCCATACCCGGGTGACGAAAGATGCTCATCATCCTTATTTCAGGGTGGTTGTAATGTTAATTGATTTCTTCACTAAGGAGGAAGACAAAGATGGCTTTCAACCTAACGAGACGTAAATTCCTTCAGACAGCATCCCTGGCAGCAGCCTCGGTTCCACTGTCCAAGGTTGTTTCCGCAAGCACCGGTGTCACCAAGGCTCCACTTGACGCCAAAGGAACCAACGGCGACCAGACCGTAGTTGGCGGAATCTGCGAAATGTGTTTCTGGCGCTGCCAGCTGGTCGGTAAGGTCCGTGACGGCCGCCTGATGAAACTGGAAGGAAACCCCAAATCCATTGACAACGGTACCTCAATTTGTGCCCGCGGCAATGCTGGTGTCAAGCTCCTCTACGACATAGATCGTTTGAAATACCCCATGAAAAATGTGGGTGAGCGTGGCGCCCCAAAATGGAAACGAATTTCCTGGCAAGAGGCCTTGGACGAGTGTGGCTCAAAGCTGAAAAGCACTGTCGATCAATATGGTGCCCAGGGCATCTGCGTTTTTCCCCATGGTTCTTCTGCCAAGTATCCCATGCACTACTTCGAGCGTGCTGTGGGAACCCACAATGTCAGTGAGGCATCTTTCTTCCAGTGTCGTGGTATCCGTGATGCTGCCTATGTTGCCACCATTGGCAAGGCCCCTGGTGAGAAAATCGACATGCCCAATACCAAGGTCCTCTTTTTCATTGGAGACCATCTTGGTGAGAATATCCATGTCTCTCACATCAAAGCCTATATTCAGGGTCTGCAAAACGGCGCTAAACTGATCGTTGCTGATCCCCGTTTTTCTGCATCTGCTGCCAAGGCTGATATCTGGGTACAAATCAAGCCCGGTACCGATACTGCCTACATACTGGCCATCGCCAACTACCTTGTCAAAAACAACAAATACGACAAGGCATTCGTTGAAGACCATACCGAAGGTTTTGAGGAGTTCGCTGCGGCCATCTCCGAGTGGACCCTGGAAAAGGCTGCCAAAGAGTGCGACATCCCAGCTGAGCAGATCAAAGAAGTTGCTGAAATGCTTGCCACCAATGCCCCTCATGTCGCGATCCACCCTGGTCGGCACGTATCCTGGTACGGGAACGACTTCCAACGCCAACGTGCCTTGGCCTGCCTGACTGGTATTCTGGGCGCTTACTTTGTCAAGGGTGGCTGGGTGCCTGCCAAGGGACCAAAGGTGAAGGGAACCAGTTGGGCCAAAGAAGATCATGGTCACAAATATGACCTGAATTTTGATCACGAGGAAGATGAAAAGGTTTATGCCTTCAATCCTCCAGGAACCCCCACTGAGCTGATTCGTGACTGCGCCATTAGCGGCAAGCCATATCCGATCAAGAGTTGTGTCGTCTGGGGCCAAAATCCTCTGCAGACCATTCCCGGTCAGGAGAAGATGAAAGATCTTTTCCGCGCCATGGATTTTGTCATGTGTGTCGATGTCATGCCCACCGACGTCACTATGTGGGCCGACATCCTGCTCCCCGAATCCAGCTACCTTGAGCGTTTCGATTATATCAAAACAGGAACGCAGTGGGATTTCTCCAAAGAGCACCAGCAGTATATCTCTGCTCGTATGCCTTTTATTCCTGCCATGTTTGAGCGTAAGGATCAGATATATATCACCAACGAGATTGCCAAGCGCATGGGCCATGAGGCCAAGATCCCTGTCAAAACCATCGAAGAAATGGTTGAGAAGGACCTGGCGTCTGTCGACCTCTCCATCGAGAAACTCAAGGCAGCGGATGGCATTCACATCCAGCCCGGAAAAGATCCCTACGGAGTCCCGGAAGATTTTACCGTTCTTCTCTATAATGAAGATATCGAAGATGCAGGCCATCCCGGTGTACCAACCTACAAGCCAGTAGACCAGCCTCCCAAGGGTTTTGCCCGACTGCTGTACGGTCGTGCACCGGTACATACCTTTAACAGGAGTCAGAATAACGTATGGCTGCACAATGCCATGCCTGACAATCCAGTCTGGGTAAACGACCAGGTTGCGGCGAATCTCGGTCTTATTGACGGAGACGTCGTTGGTCTTGTGAACAGCGATGGAGTGAAGGCTCTTACAACGACAACTGTCAAGGTAACACCAGGTATCAGGAAGGACTGTGTATACATGTATCATGGCTATGGCAGTGCCAATCCCCTGTTGACCATCGGTGTTGGCGCTGGTGTTGATGATCAGAGCCTTATTACCAAGCTGGCTATTGATCCTGAAACCGGCTGTAATGGAATGAGAAATAACTTTGTTAAACTGATTAAAAATGGAAAGGTTCTGGACATTCCAGCCTGATCCCATCTTTAAGCTCTTTTCAGGAGGATATATTCGATGCAATATGGAATGATCATAGATCTGGAACGATGTGTGGGTTGTCACGCCTGCACCATTGCCTGTCGGGCAGAGTGGGAAGTTCCAGTTCCCTATCAGCGTAACTGGGTCAAACGTCTAGGCCCAACCATGACAGCTGACGGCATGGCTTCTACCTACTATCCAGGACTCTGCAACCACTGCGATAAACCGCCTTGTGTTGATGAGTGCCCTGCTGATCCGGTGGAGATGACTTTTACCGACTACAAAAGCGGAAAAACCAAGACCATGGAAGTGGCGGCAACGTGGAAAGATCCCTTTGATGGCAGCGTCCAGGTTGATAAAGAACGCTGCATTGGTTGCGGAGCCTGTGCCGATGCATGCCCCTACGGTGCCCGTTATGTCAACCCCGATCTCGCCGATGACAACAGTGAGGGAAAGGTAGACAAATGTACTTACTGTAAACCTCGTGTCGAAGCAGGACTTATTCCTGCGTGTGTTCAGACCTGTATCACCAACGCCCGGATCTTTGGTGACCTCTCCGATCCCAACTCAGAGGTTTCTCAGTACGTCAAAAAGGGTGCCAAGGGACTGGAACCGAAAGGCGGACATCTCGGCACCAACTCCCGCTACTATGGAAACAAGAGGGATATGGGACTTCTCTTTGCTGATTACACCCCGGAAATGGCAGACATGGGCAGCGTTAAACGCCGCGCCATGATGGCTTCCATGGTGAAACCGGCGATGAGAAAAGCAAAAGACCTCGGCATCCTCGGATTGGCCGGTGCCATGCTTGTCAAAGGTCTCTCTGATAATGAGAACAGTAAGTAATTAGTAGAGTCAGAAGACTACCCAAAAAAGGCCCTTTGTCGTTACGACAAAGGGCCTTTTTTTTGTGCTTATCAATTAGATCCCCACCCAGCACTTCCCTCCCCTTCCAAACCCAAGGATGAGACAAACAATCGGTTAGGGCAAAAATTCAGCAAACACAAATTTACCATTGCTTTCTAAGCGATCAGGTTCCGGAATAGCATTCAATTTTCGGTACAGAGTGTAGATAAACTCGGGGACCACAAGGACTACTGTCCTGTTTTTTTTGTTCCATTTTTCAACAAATTGGATAAATTCATCAAGTCCTGCCGGTGGAGTAGCGGCATGATCCATAATCAGACGATCTCTGGCATCAACATAGGATGTGCCGTAACGAACTTCGCCTGGGGCCACAAATATGGAGACATCGTTACGCTTGAAATACCAGCATACTTCACGCAGGGGATCATCATGAGAAACAAGAATACTCTTTTCATCCACCCGATCCTCAAATCTAGAGAGGAAATCCCCTGGTGCTTTAGAACGGAAGAGTTCCTGGGGCAGGAGAAAATTACTCATCAAAAGAGGAAGACAAGAGGCGAAGACAAAAAGGGGGATTCTCTTTGCCTTTTGGAAAATGCAGGCCCCTCCCATGGCCAGACTGCTGATCACGAGAGTGGCATATAGCAGATAAAGCTTCTTCTGTTCATCAAGCGCATAAATAATTGTCTCTTTTGTAAACAGCGGGAAAAGAAAAAGCACGCCAAGGATCAGAAAAAATAGCAATGCCAGGAGGAAAGAACTTCTGGACCACCATTTGTTCATTGTGAGGAAATCAGCTCCAATTTTTTTCCCTAAAAGGATGGCCAGCGGTGCAAAACAAGGCAGGATGTAGGTGGCTAATTTCCCGCTAGAAAGGGAGAAGAAAAAGATAGGGAGGAACAACCACAGCCAGAGGAACTGAGTTTCCCCTCTATCTGTTCTTGTCCAATTTCCGCCGATGAAGAGGAGCGGTAAAAAAACTGTCCAGGGAAATGCCCCCAGCAAAAGAACAGGCAGATAAAACCAGAATGGCTGCGGATGTTGTCCTGCAGCGGCCCCGGTAAAACGCTGGATATGTTCCACCCAGAAAAAATAATGCCAGAAATCGGGTTCTGCCCGATGAATAAAAAATGCCCATGGTCCAATAACCAGCAGGGCTGAGACAATAGGGATTAAGGGAAGCTGGAGAAAAAGATCTCTGAACCGTTTCTGCAAGAGCATATAGGGAACAGCGACAATAACAGGGATGGCCAAGGCAAGAAAGCCTTTGGTAAGAAAGGCGCAACCACAGAAGAGACCAAAGAAAAACAGATAGCCTCGTTGCCCGGCCCGAGATCTTGCCTCACTATACAAAAAAAAGAAAAAGAGTCCTCCAGTGAGAAAAAAGGTGAGGATGGCGTCGAGAAGGGCCACAGTACCCATAATATAGACCTGGGTAAAGCTGAGATAGATGACAGTGGCCAGCCCTCCTGTTATCAGACCTCTTTTTCGTCTGGCAAAACAGAAGACAAAAAATCCGGTGAGACCAGTGAACAGCGCAGTGGGAAAACGGACACCAAACTCTGTTTCACCAAAAGCCATAAGCGAGAGGGCATTCAGCCAGTGGCCCATGATCGGTTTTTCAAAGTAGCGCAGACCGTCCAGGCGAGGGACGATCCAATCATCCGTTGCCACCATCTCCCGCGCAATCTCGCCATAGCGGGTCTCATCGGGCATGAAGAGAGGCTTGCTGCCGAGAGGCAGAATATAAAGGACAATAAAGAGGAACAATGCCAGGAAAGGCATCCACTTCAGCATCACTGATTTCCCTTGAGATTGGATCATTATTCGTAACAGTTTATCGAAGTTCTATCAATTTGCTGGCGCCTTGCGACCAGAGAAGCTTCCCTGGCCAATATATGCTGGAGGAATCATAATTATCTTTGGATCGATATCCAGCCGTCTCTCCCCGGAATTTCATTTGAGACCACCTTTCCTGAAGGCAAAGGTTCTGTTGCATTGGCAACGAAATCACCAAGAGGACAAAAGCTGTATCCCTCATCACGGGCCTTCTCCAGAAATCGTCGAAACAGCGAATGGCAGACTATGCCTTCAACTTCGGCATGGATTGTAAGGATATTGAGTTGTCCTGGCTGGACAAATGACAACAGGCGATCATTATAGTTTGTATCTGTCACGCCTTGACTGCCTATGAGTTCATCATAGGTCGGCAAGGTGGTGGGGATCTGTGGTGTATGGAGGCGCTTGCCACCTATTTCTGGAATAAAAACCGAGTAACCACGACAATCAGAACTATAGGAAAAATTGAATTTTTCCTTGGCCAGGAGGACATGGTCGGTACACCGCCAGGCAGGAGCTGCGGAAGAGACAGGGGACTTTCCTGTGAGTTGCTGTAAGACATCTCCGGCCTTCTCGAGCAGGGTTTGCACCTGGGCAGTCGACCAGTTGTCAACACCGGCCTGCCAGCCATGATGATCCCAGGCATGAACCCCTATTTCATGCCCCTCAACTGCTGCCTGGAGGATGGCCGCCGCACCGCCTTTGCCAATAGAGGGCCCTCTCCAAAAAGTCCCTTTCAGGAGGATGTCCCACCCATAAAGGCTCGCCGCTTTGGTCCGCAGCATCTTGACCACAAACGAGGGGCGCAGCAAGCGCCAGAGGTGCCTGCCCATATTGTCGGGACCGACGCTGAAGAAAAAAGAGGCCTTTATATTATATTCTGCCAACAGTCGACAAAGTTCAGGGACTCCCAGTTGTGTTCCCCGCAGGGTATCAACATCGATGCGCAAACCGATTTTTTGCATCAGCTATCTGAACCGGTATCAGAAATCATCTTTGTGACTGATCTCAAACTCTCCGGTGTCGACTGCCTGTTTCAGGAAAAAATCCAGGGTCTCTTCAACAGATTGTTCCAGAGACACAGTGGGCTTCCAGCCCAGCAGTTTTTCTGCCTTCTTAATGGAAGGTTTCCTGAAATTGACGTCCTCATAGCCCTTCCCGTAAAAGGTCCGACTTTCCACCTCTCTCATTCCGGCAAAGGGGGGAAATTTATGAGCAAGGGGATGTTGTTTAAACTTCTCCACCAAAATTTCTGCTAAAGAACGGATTGATGCCTCATTATACGGGTTGCCAATGTTAAATATTCCAGAGTCGCAGATATTCTCCTTGTTCTCGATGATACGATAAAGACAGTCTATACCATCTTTCACATCGGTAAAACAGCGTTTCTGGTATCCTCCATCCACTAACTGAATGGGAGTTCCCTCGGCCAGGTTGAGGATAAGCTGGGTAATGGCCCGGGAAGAGCCTATCCGAGCAGAGGCCAGACTGTCCAGGCGTGAGCCGACCCAGTTAAAGGGTCTAAACAGGGTGAAATCGAGTCCCTTGGTAGAACCATAGGCCCAGATCACCCGATCCATCAACTGTTTGGAACAGGAATAAATCCATCGCTGCTTGCGGATAGGTCCAAGGACCAGTTGCGAGCTGTCTTCATCGAAATTGGTGTCCTGGCACATCCCATAGACCTCCGAGGTCGAGGGAAAGAGGACCCGTTTGCCATACTTGGCACAGTAGCGAACGATACGCAGGTTTTCCTCGAAATCGAGTTCAAAAACCCGGAGAGGGTTTTTGGTGTACTCTGCTGGGGTGGCAATGGCAACCAGGGGGAGAACAATGTCACATTTCCGTACATGATATTCAATCCATTCTCTCTGAATCGAGATATCCCCTTCGAAAAAATGAAAATTGGGATGCCCCAGGAGATGTCTGATATAGTGAGAACCAAGATCCATCCCATGCACCTCGTAGCGTCCGGTATCAAGGAGGTACTCAGAGAGATGGCTGCCGATAAAACCATCGGCACCAAGGATAAGGACAGATTTTTTACGGCGGGCGGCAAGCTTCTTTTTTACATCAGGACCAAGCTGCATGCCTTTGACCAGCGACATGGCAGAAACCAGGTGCCTGCCGCTGAGCATCAATCCGTTATCACCTGCCTGTCCGGATTTGATCTCCACGGCTCCTTTACCACAGGCTACAATAAAGGGGGCGTCCGAGATAACCATACCCGGCTTTGCTCCTTGATTATCATTCAAGGTCTCTACATGCCAGAACACTGCCTTTCTCGTCCCCAGATAACTGAACGCCCCCGGATAGGGCCTGGTAACCGCTCGAACAAGATTTCGGATTTCTTCAGCACTTTTTGTCCAGTCTATCTCACCGTCAGCGGGTTTACGGCCGCCAAAGTAGGTGGCAAGCGAGTGCTCCTGAGGCGTACGGGCGGCACTCCCATCTTGAATGCCTGATAACACCGTCTCCAATAGCTTACCACTGGCAGCAGCAATTTTTCGATGGAGGGTAAGTGCCGTATCGTCCCGGCTAATGGACACCACTTCCTGACCGACAATATCACCGTCATCTGGCTGCGGGGTCATGTAATGGAGGGTAACCCCAGTCTTTTCCTCACCATGGACCAGTACCCAGTTGACTGGACAACGTCCACGATAAACGGGTAACAGGGAGCCATGAAGGTTCAAACAGCCCTGTGCAGGTATGGCCAAGACCTCTCTGCCCACCATATTCCGATAGTAAAAAGAAAAAATAATGTCAGGCCGCATGGCCTTGATCTTTTCCACCCAGAGGGGGTGATTGATATTTTCAGGTGCGAAAACAGGAAGATCATGGAGAGCGGCCCGTTCAGCAACCGAATCGAACCAAGTGTTTTCATTGGGATCATCGGGATGGGTAAAAACGGCCTGAATTTCAAACCCGGCTTCAATTAACTTATCGATACCGATACAACCTATGGAATGGTAGGCAAGAACTATAGCTTTCATAATATGCTTATAAAAAAAAGTGTTAACATCAATGGGAAGATTGATCTTCTCGCATGGCCTCTTTCTTCGCAGGTTGCGAACCGATAATCTCCTGGATAAAATATCTGGGCCGCGCCCTGACATCATGATAAATTCGGCCGATGTATTCTCCCAGCAGGCCCATGGCAATAAACTGGGCCCCAATAAAAAAATAGACCAGAGCGAAGAGGGTAAAAACCCCACCCTCAGCCCATTCGGCCCCATAAATGAGGCGAAGAACAAGGAGCAGGAGACCAAAACCAAATCCAGTGGCTGATATAATCCCACCGACAATGGAAAGCAGACGCAGGGGATATGTGGTCATGGTGGTGACCAGGTCAAACATCAGGGAGATCAACTTTCCGAAACTGTACTTTGATTCTCCCAGTGTTCTCGCCGCATGCTCCACCTCTATCTCTGTGGTCGTTCTGGCAAAACTGTTGGCGAGTACGGGGATAAAGGTAGATCGCTCTTGGCACATGAGCATGGCTTCAACGATATGACGCTTATAAACTCGCAGCATACAGCCATAATCATGCATCATCACCCCGGTTGCCCTCTGTACCGCCTTGTTCACCAGGGATGAGGAGAATTTACGGAAAAACGAATCATTGCGATGGGCTCGCACAGTGCCCACCACATCATACTCTGCGCCCATGGCAACCAGGCGGGGTATCTCTTCGGGAGGATTCTGTAAATCGGCATCGAGGGTAACAATTATTTTTCCACGGACCTTGGACAATCCGGCCATTATCGCATTATGCTGGCCATAGTTCCGATTGAGAAAAACCCCTATCACTGTGCCCGCATTCCGTTCTGCTGCCTCTTTAATAAGGGCAACCGAGGTATCAGAGGAACCATCATCCACCAAAAGGATTTCAAATGATTTTCCGGTTTCACGGCAGGCGGCAAGGGTGCGGGGAATAAGTTCACTCAGACAGGCCTCTTCGTTGTACACCGGGATAACAATCGAAACAATAGGGTCTTCCCCTGTATTGATTTCCAATTCGTTCATACCTTTATCTCAAACATTCTTTCACGGCAGATACCACATCTGCCACATCTCCTTCACCCATATCCGGAAACAGCGGCAGCGAACAGATTCTCTCTGAATTCCACTCGGTATTGGGCAGCATGCCCTCCTTCATTGCTAACTGTTCACGGTAAAATTTCTGGAGATGAACAGCTCGAAAATGGAGGCCGGTACCGATATTTTTTTCTTTCAGTTCTTTCATAAAAAGGTCTCGGTCAATACCTTTGTCTTCTGCCAGTAACCGAACAATGAAAAGATGCCAGGAATGAAGATGAGGATACGTGGGAAAAGTCAATGGTTGGATTTCTTTCACGTCCCTGAACAACTCAAGATACAGTGAGGCAAGAAAACGCCGTTTTTGATTAAATTGTTCTATCCGCCTGAGTTGTTTCACACCCAGCACTGCAAGGATATCCGGAAGGTTATACTTATAGCCCGGCTCAAGAACCTGGGCCTGGGGAGAGCGCCCCTGACCGGAGCGATCATAGGCATCGACTCCCAGACCATGAAATTTCAGACTGCGGATGCGATCCAGGAGTTGCTCATCATCTGAACAGACCATCCCCCCTTCCCCGCTGGTAATATTCTTGATGGGGTGAAAGGAGAAGATGACTGTACCGGTCTGGCCAATTTTCTGGCCTCTGTAGGAGGTGCCAATGGCGTGGGCCCCATCTTCGATGAGCGGGATATTGTGTTCGGACGCCAGATTTCTTAATGGCTCGAGATCGACTGGAGCACCAGCAAAGTGGACTGGAATAATGGCTCGTGTTCTGGGGCTGATTTTTTCTTGCACCTCCATGACGCCAAGCATAAGCGTATCTCTATCCACGTCCACAAAAACAGGGGTGGCTCCGGCGAGGACAATAAGATTGATCGTCGAAACCCAGGTCATGGCTGGGGTAATGACTTCGTCTCCGGGACCGATACCAAGGGCCTTCAGCACAAGATGCATTCCGGCGGTTGCAGAAGAAAGAGCAACAGCACCGCCACATCCACAATATTGACAGATTTCATCTTCAAACTGTGTGTTCCATTTTCCTGTGGTAATCCATCCTGAGCGTAACACATCAGCAACTGCAGCGATGTCATCCTCACTGATGGACGGTTGGGAAAAAGGAAGAAATTCAGAACGCATAATTTAAGATCATGTAAAATTCACAAACTATTACTTGTTGTGTCTGCAGGAGAAGCTGTGGGGAACGACCACCATTGCTGTTCTCCATATATGGTCTCCCTCTCTGTCCCCGAGTGACCCTGCCTTTCTCTTTCATAGCGAAATTCACAGCAGACAAAACCGAATCGCAAGAGAGGTCTTTATCTGTGCATTACCGCTGTCATACCTCTATTCTTTCTGAAAAATCCACTTGCTAACATGGGGCAAAGCGCCCATGGGATCAGAACGAACATGTCGCTATTCCCTCTACACCAAATAGTAAGAAGAAGCGAGGAGAAACCTTAGAGGCATTGGAAAGAAACAATTTTGTCCTCAGGAATAAATAAAGACAAAACGATCATCATCAACAGAAATCCGCAAACGTCCTTCGTGATTTCTCCCATAGACTTCCCATCCCGGTTCACCATGCAACTCGCATTTCAAACAACATGGCGAATGGACTCCCTTATCACGGTCACACCAGGAGACCAGAGTGGCGAAATCATTGTCGGCTTCTGCTATCATTTTGGCCAGTGCTTTGGCCTGAGCAAAGGTTACACTGTATCCATTGATATTACATGAAATGCTCTTCATTTTTTGACCTCACGACACTGCTTTTCATTCCTTTTCTGCCTCCTGTTTCAGCCGCCAGTTCAATGCCTGCCGTGTAATTCCCAACATTTGAGCAGCAATGGCCTGATTGCCCTGCGAACGATGCAGAGCCTCGTGCACCAGAATACGACCGGATTCCTTCAAGGTTGGCAGAGTACTGAGAATACTGAAAACCGTTTCACCCGTCACATCCTCCATAATGGCTTCACAGTTCCCATTGCGTTTTTCAATGTACTCTTTAAAAACCTCCATGCTCAGGGTTCTGCTCCTATGCTTGGAAAGTGCATCAAAAACCATGGACTGGAGTTCACGAACATTTCCTGGATACCTGTAAGTCCCGAGCAGGAGGGGAAGCTCATTGGGATAGGCGGGTTTCTTTTTATTCAGGCGCTTGGCAGCCTCCTCCAGAAAATAATCAAGAAGCAGTGGCAGATCATCTAAGCGTTCGCGCAGAGGAGGGACATGAACGTGATGCGTACGCAGCCTGAAAAAAAGATCCTGCCGAAAGGCCCCGGATGCCTGCAGGGAATCAAGGTCTCGATGGGTGGCAAAGATCATGCGCAGATTGGTACTGCGAGCGACATCGGATCCCAGGGGATAGTATTCTCTTTCCTGGATGAGACGCAGGAGTTTGATCTGAGATCCCGGGGAAAGATCACCTATTTCATCAAGGAACAAGCTGCCGTCAGTGGCAGTTGCAATCAATCCCTTACGACTCTGCTCAGCACCAGAAAAAGCACCTTTGGTATGGCCAAAGAGGGTGTCCGCAAGCATGGTATCATCCAGACCGGCAATATTCACTGCTACGAAATGGCCACTTCTCTGTGATAGATGGTGAATGGCGCGGGCAAACAGTTCCTTGCCCGAACCTGTTTCGCCAGTGATCAATACAGGTTCGCTGGTGGTTGCAATGGCTTCAATGTACTGAAAGACTGAGCGCATTGTCTTGTTGTGAGTGATAATATGAGAAAAGGCCTCTGGATTATCCAGCTGATCTTTTAGAAAATGTTCTTTAAGTGAGCTGTTTTCCCTTCGCAACAGGCCAAGCTCAATGGCACGCTGAACGCCAGTGACCAGTCGTGATTCTTCCGTGACCTTGGTGAAAAAATCATAGGCACCAAGCTTCATACAGGAAACAACTGTTTCGACCTGATCCAGGCCGGTCATGATAATCACTGGAATCTCGGGATAGTCTTTTACTACCAGCGGCAAGAGTTCATCTCCTGCCAGATGAGGCATGGTTAGATCCAGCACCAGGACACTGATCGGCTGCATCCCTATAACTTCCAGCACTTTTCTTGAATCATTGCAGGTGATGACATTATTTATTCCGGCTGCCTGAAGAGTAAGACCAAAGCTGTTTAACCAGGCATTTTCGTCATCAACAAGAAGGACAGGAAGGATAGGATAGCGTGTTTTTGTCATGATATCTTTGGGCTAAGCAATAATCAATTAGTGTGTTTTAGGTAAAGCAGGAAGAACAATAACCACTTCGGTCCCTTTGCCAAGCTCTGAGGAGAAATTCATGACCCCGTTATGTTCCTTGACAATTCCAACCGAAACAGAAAGCCCGAGACCGGTCCCTCCCATACTCCGCTTGGTCGTAAAAAAGGGATCCGTTACCTTCTTCAAGTCTTCGGCGGCAATGCCTGTGCCTTCATCACGAATTGAGATCTCTACCCCGTCATTTTCCCGATTATACCTGGTGCAAATAGTAAGGGAGAGGTCACTGCTGGCCAGGGCCTCGCAACTGTTCTGGATCAGATTAATCACCACTTGCGTAAGACGCTGCCTGTTGCCAAGGACCTGCGGCAGATCAGCTCCATAACGGGTGCTGAATCTATTGGTGGCCCGATGAATACTGTTTGCGGTAAGACGAACTCCTGACTGGACCACAGCTGCAATGTCCACCGGGGTCATCTGGCCACTGGTTTCCTGTCTGGCATAATCTTTCAAATCAACAACAATCTGTTTGATTCGGGCAGCACTCTCCTCAAGCTCCGTACAGGTACGCAGGAGTTGTTGGCGCATCGTGGAATACTCGATTCCAGCAACGCTAAAATCACCATTTTCTTCATAAAACTCATCTAAAATCGGTTTCACACTCTCCCAGGAACGGGTGAGAATGGGAAGGTTTAACAGGGCTATAGAATTTGGATTATTAATTTCATGGGCAACACCGGAGACTAGAAGCCCCAAAGAAATCATCTTGTCAGCATGGAGAAGCTGCTGCTGCTGAATCCTGGCAACCTCTTCATTACGTTTCCGCTCGGTAATATCACGAACAATCCAAATTGCATGCCACTGCCCTTTGATTCTGGTAGAGGAAAGAGAAAGCTCCACAAAGACGTCATTGCTGTTTTTATTTCGGACTATAAGTTCAACGGTGTGGGCGACATTTCTCCCGGACTTTGCCTGTGCCAAAGGTTCCACACTCAGAGCCTCCCCTTCACGGCGGGGTTGAAGAAGGACATGAACAGGGTTCCCTAACGCCTCATTGAAGGTAAAGCCAAAAATCGTGGTTGCCGCCTCATTCCAATAGGAAATATCCCCCTGGTGGTCCATGAGAATGATGCCGTCAAGGGCGGAGGCGGTAAGACTTCTGAACTTGTCTTCACTTTCCCGCAGAGAGGTCTCGGCAAGGGTTCTGGCCTCACAGGTATCACTATAACGCTCAGAAAGGGCCGTGAGATCGAGAGCAAGATTTTTGATCTCCTGCGGGCCGTGCCACTTGAACTTCGTTCTTTTTTCATTGTTGATGATATCATCGAGGCCAGCGAGCAGATCTTTCTGAATAAATTCGATTTTAGCGGCAATCCAGGTCGCAGAAATAAAGACCAAAAGTGACATGACACAAATGATCATAACAACATTCATGGTCAAACTCATTTTCCATTTTTCTATGGCACTCTCATCAACCTGGCTCCCTACCCACATGACGGCCTGATGTTCATCATTAAAAATAAGTGGCATCCAGGCTATTTTTTTTTTGTTTTTTCCTGACAAAATCAATGGGTCACTGATTTCCGTTACCTGTAACCCAGGGAAGTCGGCAAAGGCATTACAGGAATCATTTCCCAGGTCTTGAACTGAATCAGGACCTGCAACCCCGACTTCACATCCACGCAAATAACTTCCGTTTTCGGTTACCCAGTATGACTCCTTAAAGTTCTTAAGAAATTCAGACAGATCTATGCGCAGCATCATAACACCTATGGGACCACGTCCCGTCTCAACTACAGGTGTTGACATAAGCAGTTCGTATTCATCACTGCCAGTTTGTTGAAATGGATCCGTTTTCTGACCCACGAGATTCACCAGAACCTGATTTTCTATAAGTTCAAGTGATTGACGAAAAAAGTTATGTTCAAAATGATTTACGGCAGAGACCGCTGCCCGTAAATCAGACTCCACTCGATGGAAAGAAAGCAGTTCATCGCCGACAGCATTGAAAAGAGTGAATTCCTGAACCTGCTCATCACTCTCGAACCATCTTTTCAAGACCCCGGACATGGTATCAATATTTGTCGAATCGTGGATCGCGGCAAAGGCTGAGGGAAGCGTGGCGGAACGAATAAGACTCTTCTTCAGGCAACGAATTCTGGCATTTAGCTGAGCAAACTCAACAAGCGACTGAGCCTGGGTTTCCGATTCTGCGGCATATTCCAGTCTATTAATGGTCTGTGGCCAATTGAGAGCGACCATGATAAAAAGGGGAAAAAGGCCAAGAACAATGACAATCAAGAAGATAACACTACGTATTTTCATACAAATTGAAAGAAAAAAATATTGGAAGAATCAGTACACCTCGTTCAGGCCATAAACAGGCAGCAAGTTTTTTTGCGTCCCTAGCCCATATTACCTGTTTTTCACAACATAGCAAGTTACCAGCAATAAGTTACTCATTCCGACAAGACCCTTGAATAAGCTGAGTGAATTCGCTATATCGATCTTTTCTTTTCATGGTATTCAGGGTATTGTGATTATTCCAATTCGTCTATCCAGTCCCCCCTATCCATCCATTTCAAAGCAGGATATTCCAATGAGTGTTGATGACAAAAAAATTATCTATTCAATGATTAAAGTCAGTAAGTATTATGACGACAAACCGATCCTGAAAGACATATCCCTTTCCTATTTTTATGGAGCAAAGATTGGTGTCCTTGGTCTTAACGGTTCCGGAAAAAGCAGTCTCCTCCGTATTCTTGCCGGTATCGATACGGAATTTAGCGGAGAAACGATTAGTTCCCCTGGAATGAGCATTGATTACCTCCCCCAGGAGCCTGAACTCGATCCTTCTAAAACCGTGAAAGAAGTAGTGGAGGAAGGTGCTCAATCCACCGTGGATCTCCTCAATGAGTTTAACATCATCAATGAAAAATTTGCCGAACCCATGAGCGATGACGAGATGCAGGCCCTCATCGAACGCCAGGGGGAAGTACAGGACAAGCTGGACACCCTTGATGCCTGGGATTTGGATTCTAAACTGGAAATGGCCATGGATGCCCTCCGTTGTCCCCCTTCAGAGACAAAATGTGGTATCCTCTCAGGTGGTGAAAAGAGGCGTGTTGCCCTCTGCCGCATCCTCTTAAAAAAACCAGATATTCTCCTCCTTGATGAGCCGACCAACCACCTGGATGCCGAATCCGTTGCCTGGTTGGAACACCACCTGCAGCAATATTCCGGAACCGTCATTGCAGTCACCCATGATCGTTATTTCCTTGATAATGTTGCAGGATGGATCCTGGAACTGGACCGAGGACGTGGTATTCCCTGGAAGGGAAACTACTCATCCTGGCTGGAACAAAAAGAACAACGCCTGGCCAATGAAGAGAAAAAGGAAAGTGATCGCAGGCGAACGCTGCAAAGAGAACTTGAGTGGATCAAGATGTCTCCCAAGGGAAGACGCAGCAAATCCAAGGCCCGTATCAACTCCTACGAACAGCTGCTTGGTCAAGAAACTGAGAAGATGGCCAGAGACATGCAGATTTTTATTCCCCCCGGACCACGCCTGGGCAAGGTTGTCATTGAGGCCGAACATGTGCGCAAGGCGTTCGGCGACCGCATCCTTGTTGATGACATGAATTTCAGCCTCCCCGCAGGAGGAATAGTCGGGGTAATCGGTCCCAATGGTGCCGGTAAATCGACGCTTTTTGAAATGATCACCGGCAAGGATACCCCTGATGCTGGCACCATCCGCCTGGGTGAAACCGTCAAACTTTCCTACGTGGACCAAAGTCGTGAAGTGCTGGATCCAGAAATGACGATCTGGGAGGCCGTTTCAGAAGGTCAGGAAACGGTATGGCTGGGGACACAAGAGGTCAACTCCAGGGCCTATGTGGCTAAATTCAACTTTTCCGGGTCCGCTCAGCAGCAAAAGGTAGGACTCCTCTCCGGTGGACAACGTAACCGAGTTCATCTGGCCAGAATGCTCAAAGAGGGAGGCAATGTACTCCTCCTCGATGAGCCAACAAATGACCTGGATGTCAATACCCTCAGGGCCTTAGAAGAAGCTCTGGATAGCTTTGGTGGTTGCGCAGTGGTCATCAGCCATGACAGATGGTTTCTGGATAGGATCGCCACTCACATCCTTGCCTTTGAAGGAGATTCCCAGGTTGTCTGGTTTGAAGGGAATTATTCAGATTATGAAAAGGACCGAAAGGCCCGACTGGGAAGCGAAGCCGATCAGCCCCACAGAATCAAATACCGTCAACTCACTCGTTAGGAGAGACAGGCATACCCACGTTGAACCAATAGCACTTGCATTTCAGACACCACGGAATAGATTGTTCCGCGCTGCTTCAGAAATTCACGATCAAGCCACCCAAGCTAGCCATCAATGTGCTAAGTGGCCTGATCGTGGACAAGCGGGTACCGAGACACAGGGCTCCAGATGAGAGTATTGCTCAATACTTTTATTTTTTTGGAGTCAGCAGATAGGCTGAGAACCCACCTCCTCATCGGTAAGCCGAGAGTTTCATCCCAATGACAATGAAACTCTCGTTGCTCTTCTCCAAGAGAAGACAGGGCGAAATCAACTCCTATTCCGATATCATCTACAGTTTCTGCAAAAGAGCCAACAACTGCTCTAAGACTGAAATTTTCTCGGTGACGACACGTAAGGATCCTTGCCGACAGTCTGCCTCCATGATTGCAGTCAGGTCTTGGAGACCTTTCAATCCAAGACTCGCAGCCGCCCCCTTGATAGAGTGAACACTGGCCATGCTCAGACTGGCATCCCCCTTACTGATACCCTGTTTCAGGTTTGCCAGATCAGAAGCAGCCGACTCTTTAAAGATTTCTATTAATTCCTGTAAAAGTTCTTCGTCCTCGGCTGCTTGTTCCAAGGCAAATTCCCTGTCCCAGTTCAGATCCTCCATGTACTGCCTCCTTCAACATAGCAACAACTAAGAACTCTTTTCAGTAATGAGTAATGGCTGTTTCTTGATTACAAAGAATGCTATCATATTTTGTAACTACTCACCCCTATCCGATTCAGCTTCCAAAGCCTTACCTGTCAAAGCTATCTGAATAGCAACAAGCGGATTGACTCCTTGACTGGCCATGGTTTGCAAGTAACTTGAAATCCGGCAAT
>Ga0180007_10000081_pt1 | contig 163903 bp, 126 predicted proteins | sample MM_PC_MetaG_FD_121122 | JGI IMG/M metagenome (GOLD analysis project Ga0180007, IMG submission 121122) | Groundwater microbial communities from the Aspo Hard Rock Laboratory (HRL) deep subsurface site, Sweden - MM_PC_MetaG | ecosystem: Environmental > Aquatic > Deep subsurface > Groundwater...
AAGCGTCCATTCTTTCGTGACGAAGAAGCCTTCGGATTTCTGGACCGATTTCGATTTCGATTTCGATTTCGGGGGGAGTGGACCCTTCAGCTATAAATTGAGTTAGAACTCGACTGCCCTGCACACTTTGGGAACCGGATGCCTTCTCGAAATCCAGTTGCGTAAAATCTTGGCCGAGGTATATCCTCCCGCCGGAGGTGCGCGCATGCTTCGCACGGATTGTGTCTCGGAATACCTGTTTGCCCGGATCGACCAAAAACTCAAGGGGTTGCGCGCCGCGGGCATCGACGTGATCTCGTTCGGCGTGGGGGATCCGGTGTCTCCGCCGCCACAACCGCTGCTGGACCGGCTCGCGACGCTGGTGCAGCACCCTGACCTGCACAACTACAGCCCCTATGAAGGCACCGCCGAGTTCCGCGCCGCTGGCTGTAATTACCTGAGCCGCCGCTACGGCGTCGCCCTCGATCCCGAGACCCAGGCGGTGGGCCTGATCGGCTCCAAGGAGGGCATCGCCAACCTCTTCATGGCTTACACCCGTGCCGGTTCCCTGAATCTGGTGCCGTCCCTGGCCTATCCCATCCCGGCGACGATGACCCGCATCGCCGAGGGGGAGGTCTACTCGATGCCGGTGAACGCCGGGAATGGATTCCTGCCTGACCTGGAACAGATTCCTTCAGAGATTCTGGAAAAATCCAGGCTTCTATACCTGAACTATCCAAACAACCCGACGGGCGTTGGCGCTCCCAAGGAATATTTAGAAAAGGCCTTGAATCTGGCCCGCCGGCATGACCTCCTCATCGTGCACGACTGCGCCTACGAGGAAATATATTTTAAAGAACGACCACACAGTTTCCTCGAGTTCGAGGGTGCCCTCGAGCACGTCGTGGAATTCCACAGCCTTTCCAAGATGTTCAACATCACCGGCTGGAGGCTCGCGTTCGTGGCTGGATCGGCCAGGAATCTGGCCCCGCTGAAGATCATGAAGACCAACACAGACTCCGGGCAGTTCAAGCCACTGCAACTGGCCGCCGCGTGGGCCCTGTCAGACCTGGTCGACGAGTTCGGCGTCCACCAGCGGGAGACCTACCGACGGCGCATGTCCGCCCTCTCGGCGGCCCTCGTGCACACCGGTGCCCACGCGGAGTTGTCCGACGGAACGTTCTTCCTGTGGGGCCGTGTGCCCGACGGATTCAACTCCACTTCTTATACCGAGCACCTGCTCGACCGCGCCGGAGTGTTCGTGACCCCCGGTGTGCTGTTCGGCGCTGATGGCGAGGGCTTCTTCCGCGCATCGCTCACGGTCTCCGACGAGCGGCTGGACCAGGCCTGCGAACGACTGGCGAAACTCAAATGACGCAACTGGACGAACTCCTCCTGCGCGAGCTCGGTCCCGGCATCGTGTCCATGGACCCAGACCTGCTGCGTGACTGCTCCCACGACGAGAGCGAACAGGAAGCGGTCACCCCCGATGTGGCCGTGACTCCCGTGGACCCGTTGCAGGTGGAGATCCTGCTGCGGCTGGCCGGGGAGCACCGCTTCTTTGTCACCCCGCGCGGCGCCGGCACGGGCAAGTCCGGCGGCTCTGTGCCCGTGTGCGGCGGCGTCTCCCTGTCATTGCACCGGATGAACCACATCCTCGAGATCGATCCGGAGAACCTGCTCGCCGTGGTCGAGCCCGGTGCGACCTGCGAGAGTCTGCAACAGGCAGCCTGGGCCGCCGGCCTGTTCTATCCGCCCGATCCGGCGAGCCTGGCCACCTGCAGTCTCGGCGGAAATGTGGCCGAGAACGCCGGGGGGCCGCGGGCCTTCCGCTACGGCGTCACGCGTGAATACGTGCTGGGCATGGAGGCCGTGCGCATTGGCGGTCATCGGTTCGACGTCGGCCACCGCCCCGTCAAGGGTGTCTCCGGCTACGACCTTGCCGCCCTCCTCACCGGTTCAGAAGGGACTTTGGCGGTCTTCACGAAGTTGATCTTCAAATTGATCCCGCAGCCGGAAGCGCCCGGCCTGCTGATCCTCTATTTCCCCTCCGTGCATGAGGCGGTCCGCGCAGTCACGATCCTGGTGCAGAACCGGCTGTTTCCGATGGCCCTGGAGCTGCTCGACCGGCCCAGCCTGGACGCGGCCCGCACGGAGACCTTCTCCCCTTCGTCCTCGGCCGGCGGAGCGCTGTTCTGCGAGCTCGAGGGTCTCGCCGCCTCGCCTCACCTTGCGCAGGCGGTCCTCGACGCCCTTGCCGGTGCCGGTGCCGCACCCTCGGGCTACGAACTGACCACCGACCCCGACGCCGCCGGCGCTGCCTGGGACGCGCGACGGGACGTCAGCAGCCGGCTCAAGGCACTCCACGCCCGCAAGATCAGCGAGGACGTGGCCGTGCCGCGGGCGCTGCTGCCCGAGTTGGTCCTGGGGGTCCGCGAGATCGCCTCGGAGTTGGGCCTCGATTCGGCCTGCTATGGCCACGCCGGAGACGGAAACCTGCATGTGAACTTCCTCACCGACAGCGATGGATCAGCCTTCGGAACGGCCGTGGAGCGGCTCTTCCGTCTCACGCTGCTGCTGGGTGGAACGCTCTCGGGCGAGCACGGCATCGGCACGCTCAAGAGACGGTTCCTGCCTGCCGAGCATGCTCCGGCCGTCCTGGACATGTTCGCCGCCGTGAAACACGCCTGGGACCCTGCTGGCCTGCTCAACCCCGAAAAAGTCCTGTAATCGGCCGTTGGCTTGGTTTTCCACATGGAAAGCCGGTCGAACCAATGCTACAAAGAGATCTGTCGGGGTGAACTTCGAATGCGTCATTTTTCTGCCTGTTTGCTGCTGCTGTTCCTGTGCGTGCACTGCGAGAACGCCAAGTTCAACCCGGTGACGAACAACCAGAACAACCAGACCGGCAACCTGACCCTTCAGTTCGTGATTCCCGCCACCGGAGAAGTGGCCCTCATGGCCGGCCAGCGCTCCCGTGTGGACATCCGTGTGCATGATGCCACCGGGCTGCCGGTTTCCGGTGCGCGCCTGGACTTCCGCATGGTCGGCGTCGCCGGCGGTACCACGCTGGCGTCTTCGAGCACCGTCGCCGACTCCACCGGACTGGCCTCATTGAACCTGATCGCGGGGGCCAGCGCCGCCCATTTCCAGGTGCACATCGAAAACACGCGGGCGGTGCCTCTCCAACTCGACGTGACGGTGTCCTCCACGGGCTTGGTCCGCTTCCGCGTGGCCTTCAACTACGCCGGAGAACTCCTGCCCGGTGACATCGAGGGCCTGCAGACTGGCATCGTCTTCGGAAGCGCCTGCGACAGGATCTCTCCCTACACCGCGGTGATGGACCGCCAGCGCACCCTGCCCTCATGGCTCACCATCGTGGAATATCCAGAACTGCCCGTCGATCTCCCCTTTTCCATCGTCACCCGCGGCATGGCCGGACCTTCGGAGCCCCGCATCCATGGTTGCCTCACCCCGGAGATCCGGTCCCTGATCCCGGACGCCACGGTGGACGTGGAGATGCAACTTGAAGATTATTCACGTCAACTGCCAGGTCCATGGACCTTCGAGACTCCCGTCGTCGGAGACGCCATCCCTCAGAGAGCCCGGGATCTCTTCGCCAGCTGGCAGTCGCCCGGGAGCTGCACCTACGGCCTGGCGCAATTGTATCTCAACTGCCTGGTCTCGCTGCTCGAGTCCGGAGATCTTTCCTTGTGCGCGCCAGGCGTCCCCACGGCTGAATCGGAGTGGATCCTCGAGCACCGGGGTCGGCTCGACGCGCAGGGGTGCCGCAACGGGTTGGACGAGTTGGACCGCCAGAGCCTTGAGTCTCATCTGCATGCCCTGCTCACCTGGGAGACCTACCAGGGTCCCCTCGCCCAGCTCGACACGATCCTGAATTCCGACGATCTGGCCCAGGTGCGTGTCATGGGTCGCCTCCTGCCGGAGGACGCAGCCATGCGGCTCGAGGTCAGTTCCATACAGTGGCTTCATGACGACCTCTGGCATCCGGTCACCGTCTCCACAGGAACATTCCACTCCTTCTCCTGCCCGGGTACCTCCCAGAGCTGTCTTCTAGAGCCCTTCATGCTGTCGCTGGACTGGGAAAACCTGCTGGTGCGTCACCTGCGGGAAAGTTGGCTGGACCCTGCCGGAATTCCGCCGGAAGGCTCCGAGTTCGCCGCGATCCTGCTCGAAGGGGCCCTGGTCGATGCCTGGCCTGAAACACTTCAGGAGCGTTTTGCGGGGGTGCTGGGGATCTCCCTGCCGGAGACCACCTGGTCGCGGGCCTTCGAGTTGCTGGGACTCCGGCTCTCCAATCCCGCCACCTTCGACACCGGGCCGGACTGTCGGGTGGAGGGCTCCCTGCTCATTCCGGACCGGGATCTGAATTTTCTGGTGGATACGGTCATTCCGGACCTGACGGTTTCTCCGTGCGTGCTCCCTTGCGTTCCCTGACGGGCCAACGGCAAACGACGCTGCCCCGCCCCGCACGTTCCGTGGGTCCCTGGACACCCGCTGCCGGCGCCGAGATCGCCTGTGTCCCCCCGGAACCCCCCATTTTTCCCCTCAGGGGGGTCGATTTGCTCTTGACACTCCGAAAAAATCCAATACTAATAGTTCAGCTTTGCGGAGTTGGTTGTTTCATCTCCGAATTTTAAAAAGGTTGTATCCATGAGTCGTTATATTGGTCCCCGTGTAAAGAAGATGCGTGCCCTTGGCCTGGATCTCCCCGGCCTTTCCCGTAAAACCATGCAGAAGCGCCCGTTCCCCCCCGGACAGCACGGTCAGCGTCGTCGCGGTCGCCGGTCCGACTACGGTACCCAGTTGATCGAAAAGCAGAAGCTGCGCTACAACTACGGTCTTGGTGAACGGCAACTGCGCCGCCTGATGAAGGAAGCCCGTCGCTCCAAGGCTGCCACCGGCGACAAGCTGGCTGAACTGATTGAACGCCGCCTGGACAACGTGTTGTTCCGCGCGGGCTTCGCGCCCACGATTCCGGCCGCACGCCAGCTGGTCAACCACTCCCACTTCATCGTCAACGGCAAGAAGGTCAACATCCCCTCCTTCCGCGTGAAGGTCGGCGACGAGATCTCCCTGCGCGAGCGCTCCCGCGAACTGAAGGTGATCGAAGCCTCCATCGGGCAGCCGCAGCTTTCCGTGCCCGACTGGATGGAAATCGACTCCACTCGCAGAGTGGCCCGCGTCCGCGCCCTGCCCACTCCGGACAGCATTCCGTTCGAAGTGGACCTGCAGGCAGTGGTCGAGTACTACTCCAAGCGCATGTAATCCCGAAGCCTTCGGCTTCACACAACCAATCAAAACACCTGAATAAACTGAACAGGGGTGATCTGTAGGTGGTGCTGCCCGCCCGCAGGATTCGGACACGTCACGATCTCTGTTTAATTTCCCCTAAACCATATTGTCAATATTTTTATGATGCGTTAATCGCGAGCATGGCGCCGGCCTGCTCCATACCCTTGAAAAAGCCGATGCGGGAGGAAAGTTGAAGGGCATTCTCGGCCCACTCGATCCGCAACTCTTCGTCGAGCTCGCCCAGGTGCAGCGTGTTCTGGATCAGGCTGACGCGATCGCCGGTCTGCAGCATGAAGTGTACCGCCTTTTTCAGGTGCACCACGGCTTCGGGCCGGCGCTTCAGTTCGATGAACATCTGCGCAAGCGCCTCGTGCAGGCGGCTGCAGGCCAGATAGGAGCGCGTCACGAACGGCTTCTCCAGCGCGGTCATGCAGGTCTCGATGGCCTGATCGGACTTGCCGCGCAGGAACTCGAACTGTGCGCACTGCAGGTACAGCCGCCAGGCCGAGATGGGCATGCGTGGGGTGCCCTCGAGCATCGCCAGACAGGTCCGCAACTGGGTGATGCCCAGATCAAAGCGCCCCTTCTGCATCTCGATCTGTCCCAGATCATGGAAGACACGGTAGAGCACCTGCGGGTCCCGGGCTTTCTGTGCCATCCGGGTCGCCCGCGTGATCAGATCTTCGGCGCGATCATCGGGCGAGTCTGCACAGCAGCGGGCCAGGGAAGCCAGGATGACCGCCTCGCAGGATGCACAGTCCATGCAGAACGTCAGCGCCTCCCGCAGCACGGTCTCGGCCGCATGAATCTGACCGGTGAACCGCAGGAGATCCCCGTACCGGGCGCTGATCTGGGCGTATCTCAACTCGTCTTTGCCCGTCAGCGCCTCCATCTTGGCCAGCTCGTGGGCTTTCCTGTAATAGAAAATGGCCCCCTGATCGTCGAGCCGGAACTCGCAGTGGGCTGCGGCCTGCTCGAAGTACATGGAGGCATCCGGAAGCCGGTGGGCGTACAGGGCATGGAACGCCAGAACATGCGGATCGAGATGGGCCGCATAGTCGGAGTCGAGCAGCTCCTCATGAATCTCCGAGCGCAGCGTCGCGGGCATCTCCTCAAGGATGAGGCGGGCCACCAACGGATGAGCCAACTGGAGGTTGCCGTCACCGGTGCGCCGCAGGAAGCCGCGTCTCTCGCAGATATCCACCGCCTGGGAGGCCGAGGTCCCGATGCCCAGTGCCAGCTCGGCCACAGCCTCGGGCACGACATTGCCGTAGATGGAAATCCACTGCAGCAGGTGCTGGGCCTTTTTGGGAAGACGCCGCACGCGCAATTGCACCAGATCCACCAATGGCAGGTTCACCTCGGACCCGCCCTCGGTCAACAGACGCATGCCCTCGAGCAGGTGCAGGGGAAGTCCACCGGCGGCCGAGATCAGCGCCGACAGGTGCCCGTGCCAGGAACAACTGTTCTCGGACATGACCACGAAGCCCAGATCCCGCGCCACCTCGTCTTCGAGCCGGTTCAGGATCAGGTGTTCATACAATTCACTCGGCATGCTGTCGGCGACGAAGAGCGGATGTTCCCCGGTGTTGATCACCTTGATCGGCAGCCCCTGGATCATGAAGTACAACTGCTCCAGCACGCGACAGGAGGGCAGATCGTAGACGTCGACGTCATGAAACACGAGCAGCGTCGGACGGTTTTTGGTGGCCGCGCAGAGAAACCGCGCCACCGAGGTGATCATCTCGCGCAGCCTGACCTGGAACTCCAGGGTGGGCTGGTCGCCCTCGAGTTCGAACAGGTTCAAAAGGTGGGGCACGTCCTCGGGGTCCAGTTCGAGCACCATACAGATGCCCAGCAGGTCGTCGAGACCGGGCGACTCCGGCAGGCCCGCCAGGGCCAGGGCCAACTGGCGCACGGGCCACCATGACCGCTGGCACCCCAGCGGGTCCGGGTCGACATGGTACACCGCGACGGGGATGTCTCCCAGATCCGCCAGCGCCGAGCGCACCAGGGAGGTCTTCCCGATGCCCAGCTCTCCGGAGATCTCCAGGCACAGCTTCCGACTGCGCATGAAGTCGGCGATGGCGATCTTCTCGCGATCGCGACCAAAGAACGGCGCCGAAAAGATCTTCTCCTTCATGAGGATGCGTTCGAGGGTCTCCATGACCGAGACGGATTCGATCTTGCTAGTGGAAACCCGATCCCGGTTGGTGGCACCGCAGTGCGGACAGAACTTGTGATCGGTGCGCATCTCCTGGTTGCAGGAGCCGCACACGACGACCGCGGGCGCGGAAGAAAACTGGAGTAATTTTTTCAGTTCCGCAGCCGACTGGATACGCTCGGCCGGATTTTTTGTGAGCACGCGATCCATGACCGCGTCAATCTCGGGCGGCAGTTCGGGCACAAGCTGGGTGGGCGGAACATGCCGTTTCTCGATGTGCGCCAGCAGCACGTCAAAGATGGCCGGACCGGTGAAGGGCAACTGGCCCGTGATCATCTCGTACAGGATGATGCCGGCCGAGTACAGGTCCGAAGCGGCGGTGGCAGCCTGTCCCTTGATCGTCTCCGGTGCCATGTACTCGGGGGTGCCAAAGATCTCGCCGTGCTGGGTGAGCCGCTGCTCGTTGGGCACCTGGTGCAGCGCGATTCCGAAGTCAACGATCTTGCAGAAATCCTCGCCCGAGCGCATGGCCATGACCATGATGTTGTCGGGCTTGAGATCGCGGTGCACCACCTCGCGGCTATGGGCCTCATCGAGCGCGGAGAGGATCTGCGAAAAGATCTGCAGGGACCGCTTCCACGGCAGTCGCCCCTCCGCGTGCAGCACACCGCCCAGCGAGGCACCCTTGATGAACTCGCAGACCATGTAGGGGATGCCGGTGACCGTGTCCCCGGAGGTGATCACGGACAGGATGTTCGGATGCGAAAGAGCGCCGATGGCGGTGGCTTCCTTCTTGAAACGGGCCAGGAAGCGGGCGTCCTGCGCAAACGCAGGCTTGAGCAGCTTGATCGCCACCGAGGAACCGAGATCCACGTGGGCGCCGCGATAGACCCAGGCCATCGCGCCTTCCCCGACGAACTCCTCCATGCGGTAGCGCTTCTCGATGATCGCGCCCTGCAGACTGGCGCCGTCGCGCTGGGGCAGATGGGTGAGGGCACCGTTGCATTCCGGGCATTCGTGATACGAAAGCACGTTGGGCAGTCGGCATTTTTCGCAGACCCGGTACATCGCCAGCACTCCTTGCAGCCGTGGCGCCATCCTGGCACGAGGTGCACCTTCGAAAAATCATTCAATATGTGTCGAAGGTTCCGTCAATATACTCAAATGGGCTGTACAAACAAGATGTTTTCTTGGGATTTTAATGGGGCCACTACACATCGGCCAATCAACTCATTGCGTTTAATCTTTTTTTTAATTATTTTACGCTTCCATCGAATAGCAAATAGCCGCGATCGCGACCATTACCTGCGAAAAACATGCACGTCCACGTCGGTGGGCTCCTGCGCGAGAAGGCTCATGGCGGTCAGTCCCCCCACGATCACGCCCACTCCCGTCCAGAAAAGCCAGTTGCGATAAAACGGAGCCAGATCACCTGTGGACGACCGCCGCACCGGAGGCTGCGGTTTCTGGAGCAGCAGCAGGAACGCCTCACTGAGCCTTCCCTTGGGCCCGGGCACCGCGAACGGACCCGAGAAACCTTCCCCGGGTCCCTGCACGTAAAGACCACGAACGGTCAGGATCACCCAGCGGTCGATCTTCAGGTGCACACGGTGTTTCTCCAGCACGGCCCGCACCAGCGGATCGGGGTAAGCGGCCACCGCCTGCAGGGTCGACTTGAGGGAGGCCTGCTGCTCGGGTTTGAACTCGGTCTCCGAAAGAAGCCTGATGGCCGGTTGCAGCGCCAGCATCGTCTGGACGCGCGCAAACTCGCCCGCACCGGGATGATCAAGGTTGATCAGCGCCACCGTCGGCTTCGGCTCCGGAGTCGGCGGCGTCGTGAAAACCAGAACCAGGAAAAACAGATTCGACATGACCAATCACCTTTGGGAGTCGAGGGTGCGGTCGACCCATCGGGAAAAACCGCCGCGGGTGGATCCCCTATCGCGGATCGATGTCACCGGGAAAGCCGGTCAGGAAGAAGAGATACGAGGCGTTGGACCCACCGACCACCAACTCCTGTGAAGCGCCGGTGGTCAGCACATGCAGGGAACTGCCGAAGCGTTTCTCGTTGGCCGGAGCGCCCAGGACAGTCACAGGAACCGGCGCGTCTCCAGAGGCCGGATCCAGTTCGTAGATGTAAACCTCACCGTTTCTGCCCGAACCGGCGGGACGATCCGGCTCGGCCACGCACAATTCCAGCACCCCGTCGGCATCAAGGTCGATCAGACCGGCGACATGACCCACGGACTTGTTCTCCTCACGCAGGATCCAGCGGGGTGCGGCAGGAAAATAGTTCGCAGCCGCCGGATCCGCGGGAAAAATATAGGTGGCCTCGCAGGCGCCCACAATCAGGTCCGTGTCGGTGTCCCCATCGAGATGACCGGCCACGAGCGTGCACACGTTGGTGCCTGGCAGGGTGTCGGATCCGGTGATCCACTGCACGGCGGCCTCAGGGAACGCGGCCGAAAAAGGCACCAGCAGCACTGTCCACAACGGATCGGACTGGGGTCCGGGCGTGTGGCCACCGACGGCCAGCACCGGGTTCCGGTCGATCCACAGCACGGTCAGGAACGACTGGTTTCCGTTCTCGGTCAACTCCTGAAGCGTGGGCACGGTGAAGCCTTCAGGATAAGGGAAAAACCGTGAGGTCGCCGAACTCAACTGCTCGTCAAATACGGTCAGGCCCTGGGCCGAGGCGACGACGATCTCCATGCCGCCGGTGCGGTCCAGGTCGGCCGCAACGATCGAGCTGCCGAATTCGGCGCCACCGGAGACGGTGGCCTCCCGGGTGAGCTCGTACACGCCGTCGGCAGGGTTGAGCGAGAACACGGTGACGCTCTGAAACCGGCCGTCGGAGAGCACCGCACGCCAGCGACCGTCCTTGGCGGGGAGCGGGACGATCATGCTCACCGAGACGCCCTCGTCGAAGGAGAAGGCCTGCCGGGAGACGGTCCCGTCGGTCTCGAGGGTGATCACCGCCAGCGGGGAGTCACCGTTGCCACCGGCCAGGTAGACGTCGGATACGACCACCCCCAGATCATTGAGCACCGGGCTGACCACCTGCCCGAAGTTGGTGCCCGAGAAGTTCTTGGGCGGCTCGATCGCCTGCACCGTGGCCTGCGATTCCAGATCGTCGAACACCCGCCAGTCGCAACCCGCGGTCATCCAAAGCATGCACAACATGAGAAAAGCTGGAAACGTCTTCATGGTTGCCTCAATAATGGAACGTCAGTCCCAGTCCGGCGCCGCCGGGCAGCATCAGGGGTTCCCAGGTGACCGACGCCCCATCGGGCACGGTCTGGAGTCGAATCCTGGAGTCCGGACTCGTGTCGATGAACGTGCGGTACAGCGCCACCGTGAACGACAGCGCCGATAGGCCGTAAAGCACGTTGGCCGCGATGGCGTAGATCTTGCCGTCCTGCAGCCGGGAGTCATTGCTGAACACAGGAATGCCCGCGTCCAGGTCTGCCTGGTAGTCATCCTTGAACTGCACCGACTTGCCGCCGGCCCAGATGCCTGCGCCCAGGGCCGCCAGACCGAGGACATACCCGGAGATGGCACCCGTGCGGTCCGGCGCGCGATTGAGGGTGACCTCGAAGGTCTTCTGCTCTCCGGCGACGACTTCCACGCGCTGTTCCACCGCCTTGCGGCCCTTCTTCAGGATGCGCAGCCGGTGCGAACCGACGGGAATCTTCACTTTCGAGCAGGGCGCCACGCAGATCGTCTTGTTTCCAAGCTTCACCCGGGCGTCCCGGACGTTGCGCCCGAGGATCGTGAGGTAGCCGATGGGCTGCCGCTCGAGCTTCACGTGCAACGTGTTGCTCTCTCCGGCGGAGACGTCGAGCTCGCGCTTCTCCTCACGGAAGCCGTCCTGCTCAACGAAGACGGTGTGCTTGCCCGGCTTCAGCACGCCGTTGAACGGCGTGTGTCCCACGGGACCGATCTCCTTGTTGTCCACGAACACCTGGGCGCCGGGCACGTTGCTCGTGATCTGGACCCAGGCCATGTTCACGTCCTTTTTCATGGAAACCATGATGTCAAGCATGCGGTTTTCCTGCACGTTGATCTCACGTTTGATGTCGGAAAACCCCTTCATCTCCACGATCAGGACATGTTTGCCGAGAGGAATCTCCCCTTCGAACGGGGTGGTGCCCAGCTTTTCCTTCTTGTGGTTCAGGTACAGAACCGCGCCGGGTGGATCAGTGGACACCGCTGTCAGTGTTCGTGTGGCGATCGGCGGAAGTTCGGGCTTCACCAGCGGTGGTGCAGGCTTGTCCACGGGCTTGTCCACAGGCTTGTCGCCGGGCTTGTCCACAGGCTTGTCGCCAGGCTTGTCGCCGGGCTTGTCGCCGGGCTTGTCGCTGGGCTTGTCGCCGGGCTTGTCCACGGGCTTGTCCACGGGCTTGTCGCCGGGCTTGTCCACGGGCTTGTCGCCGGGCTTGTCCACGGGCTTTTTCTGGCTTTCCTTATATTCGATAAGCCGATCCAACAACCGGATGCGCGCCTGAATCGACGCGAGCTCCTTGGTCTGTGGATCCTTCGCCAGATACTCCACAAAATACTGCTTGGCCTCTGTGAATTTCTCCACCTTTTCATAGCACACCGCAATGTTGAACAGAAACGCGGCCAGCGGCTTGTACTCATAGGCCTTGAGGAAGGACTCGGCGGCCTTGTCGAACTGGCCGGCGCCGAACATCGCCTGGCCGGCCTTGAAGTGTTCCTTGGCCTTTTCGGTGGCGTTTTCCTTCTGGCCTTTGCCGCCGGAGCCTTTCTGTGCCGAAGCGGTCAAGGGATTGGACGCGAGCAGGACCAGAGTGAACAGGAAAGACAGGAGTTGGATCTGTTTCATAGCTGTCTCATACATGGTTTCCGGCCGGGGTTGGCCATTCACACCCCACAGGAATAGCACAAGTTGCCCGGATGTGCATGTACTAACTCCGGATGTGCCGCTTCCCTGCCAGAAAAAATCACACCTACATTTGACTTCATCAAACCACCATGGTATACAAATACCCAAGGAGGTACTCATGCAGCCAGGAATCGCCGAACACCGCAAGAATCCGAGATGGCGTGTCTTCTGCCCGGTCGTGGTGCGCAGCATCGAATACGGTGAAACCCAGGCGCTGGGCATCAACATTTCGTCCGGGGGCATCTTCATCCAGACCTTCGACCCACTACCCCTGGGAACGCAGGTCGAGATCCAATTGGGGAACGCCGACGGCGTCATCGCCCGCGGCATCGTCAGGAGTCATTATTACATGACGTACCGGGAGCGGGAACATCCCGCCTCCTGCACCGGCATGGGCGTGCGCTTCGTCGGCTTCGATGACATGACCGCCGCCGGTCCCGATGTCTTCACTCACCTGATGCACTAGCACCAACTGTCCGGAGGTCGCCAGGCGGCCCGATGGTCTCGCCCAAGCGGGGCTCTCATCGAAAGCATGGGAATTATTAATATTTTTCGCAAATGTTCGGGGTAGTGGGGTGCTAGCCGAGGATGGCCTTGAGGTCGGCTTCGGGCGTGGTGATCGGCATGAGGTTGAAATTCTCGTGAAGGAAGGCCACCACATCGGGCTTCAGGAAGGCCGGGATCGTGGGTCCCAGGCGCATGTTGCGGATACCCAGGTGCAGCAACGTCAGCAGGATGCACACGGCCTTCTGCTCATACCAGGACAGCACCAGCGACAGCGGCAGGCTGTTCACATCGGTGCCGAAGGCGTTGGCCAGCGCCACGGCAATCTGGATCGCGGAGTAGGCGTCGTTGCACTGTCCCACGTCGAGCAGCCGCGGGATGCCGCCGATGTCGCCGAAGTCGAGCTTGTTGAAGCGGTACTTGCCACAGGCGAGCGTCAGGATCACGGTGTCCTTCGGGGCCTGCACCGTGAAGTCGGTGTAGTAGTTCCGTCCCGGTTTGGCGCCGTCGCAGCCGCCGACCAGGAAGAAGTGGCGGATCTTGCCGGCCTTCACGGCCTCGATGACCGGGCCGGCGACGTTCATGACCGCCTGGTGGCCGAAACCCACGAGGATCTCGTGCACTGGCTCGTCAGCCGCGAAGCCGGACATCGCCAGGGCCTTCTCAATCACGGGTCCGAAGTTCTCACGGTCGGGCACATGTGCCACACCCGGGAACGCGACCAGTCCGGTCGTGAAGATGCGGTCGATATAGGTCTGAGCGGGCTTCTGGATGCAGTTGGTGGTCATCAGGATCGCTCCCGGGAAGGCATCGAACTCCTTTTTCTGGTCCTGCCAGGCGCCGCCGTAGTTGCCCACCAGGTGCGGGTAGGCCTTGAGGACCGGATATCCGTGCGCGGGCAGCATCTCACCGTGGGTGTAGATATTGATTCCCTTGCCTGCGGTCTGCTTCAGCAATGCCTCGAGATCGCGCAGGTCGTGGCCCGACACCAGGATGCACTTTCCCGCCACCGGATTGACGTTGACCTTTGTGGGCACCGGATGCCCGAAGGAACCCGTGTTGCCGGCGTCGAGGAGGCCCATGACCGTCAGGTTCAGTTCACCCACAGCCATCGCCTGGGCCACCAGCTCGTCGGTGGTCGGCGTGGTCTCCAGGAACGCGAGGATCTCATGCATCTTCGCGTACACGGCGGGATCCTCCTGCCCGACGATCATGGCATGATCAGCATAGGCGGCCACTCCCTTGAGTCCGTAGAGGATCAACTCCTCGAGGCCGACGTTGATCGGGCTCTGGCCCTGTTCACGCTTCAGGAACGAGGCATCCAGGGCCTGCACCAGGCGGCCGTCCTTGTCCTGATGCAGCGAGAACGTGGCCGACAAGGGCAGACCCGAAAGATCAACGCCTTGGCTCTTGAGCGTGCCCGCCAGTCGATCCCGCAACGACACGGCGTGGGCGACCAGCGCATCGATCTTGTCCACATCGAAGTTGACGTTGGTGACCGTGGTGAACAGCGCCTCGAGCGTGAAGCGGTTCACCTCAACGTCCTCGAGGCCGTGGGTGCGGGCGAGCCTGGCGACCTGGGCCAGGCCCTTGGTGGCCAGAACCAGCAGGTCCTGCATGATCGCCGTCTCGTTGGTCTTGCCGCACACGCCGTTGGTGGTGCAGCCGGTTCCCTGGGCAGCTTGTTCACATTGATAACAGAACATTTTCATTCCTCCATCGGAAAGGGTTATTGAAACGACTTTGCCGTTCCTCGGAATGAGGTATAACCGGAATTCGGAGTCCGAATCTTGATCCGGATCAAGCGTTTTGCAGACGAAGGCAAAGAAGACCTGCAGATCTTGTACTTTTCAAGGGAGACTACTCGACAAGAACGCGGGTTTCAATGGTGCAATTGAGCGAAGAGGCGACCGAGCAGTATTTCTCGTGGCTGAGGTACACGGCCCGCTCCAGGGCGGCCAACTTGACGTCGGGACCCGAACCGATGTGGGTGAGGATGATCTTCTCGTAGCGCATGGGATGTTCGGTGGCGCGATCTCCGTTGACCTCGATGCGGTAGGAGGCAAGCGGCTGCTTTTTCTTCTCCATGATCGACACGACGTCATAGCCGGTGCAGGCGCCCAGCGCGCCAAGCAGGGCCTCCATCGGGGAGCAGGACTGTTCGGGGTGGCCCGGGTCGAGCACAAAGGAGCCGCCCGAAGGGTTGAGGACGTTGAAGCGGCGCTCTCCATCGAGGGAGACAATCACGGATTTCTGTGTCATTTCAACTCCTATCAGAAGGCAGGTGTCACCAGACGACGAAACTGATCCCGCCGGTCAGGATCACCACCTGGCCGGAAAAATCGGGGCTGGACGTGCAGCGGCGCATCGCCGAGCTCTCCTCGCACAGGGCGGTCCACTGCGGAAAGGAGATCTCGACCCGGCCGAACACGCGCATCGAGTCGGAGACCCAGTAGTACAGCGTGGCGCCGGCGGACAGGTACACACCCTCGGCGCGCTGCTTGAGTTTGTCGAGTATCAAGCCCTGGCTCACCCAGCCGACACGGGTGAACAGGCCGATCTCCCACGATTTCATCGGCGTCAGTTCGTCCTTGCGCGGCAGGGGGATGAGCACGTGCAGATCCACGGCCGGGGCAAAACCGGAGAACACCACCCCGCCGTTGAACAGCATCGATCCCAGGAACGAGCCGCCAAAAGCGAAGTATCGCCACGGACGGTAGAGACCGGTCACCTGGATCTGCGGTCCGACGTGGGAGGCGAGATCTCCGAGGCCGATGCCCGGTCCGAACACGCCCTCGATCTGGAACTTCGGCGTGGTCTTGGTGAACTTGACGAGAAAGCGATCCGTATCATACTCGTCGTTGCTCCGCATCAGGCCACCGCCGTCGCTGACCTGCTCGACCCGCTGGGGCACCGCCACCGCTGTCGCATCTGCTGTAGCCTCCCCCTCGGCGGGCTCGTTCCCCGCCTCCCCGTCATTGTCCATCATCACGGGTTCATCGTCCTCGCCGGGAGTAAAGGCCATGGCGACGGACACGTGCCCCGACAGCATCGAGGCAGCAATCAAACATTTCAGGAAAAAAGAACGTTTCATAGATTACCTTTCCACAAAATCAGCCGGTTGCAATCACCGACGGCTCGGAAAGACCCTCCAGCGGACATTTCCGGGCCAAGATGCGCAGGGGTCACGTTCCCGTCCCCAGCACCGCATCGGCCAGCCGTACGCACACCTCCGAAGCCGGCCCCTGCAGGAACACGTCCGTGAGCGTGGCCGTGTAGTGGCTCGGATGCAGGTTCACCTCGACGATGCGCGCGCCGTTCTCCTTGGCCGCCCAGGGCAGGGCACAGGCCGGCATGACCTCGCCGGTGGTGCCGATGACCAGAAACGCGTCGGCCTCCATGGTCTGGAAGGATGCGGCCAGGGACGCCTCCCGCGGGATGCCTTCGCCGAAGAAGACGAAGTCCGGCTTGAGCAGGCCGCCGCAACGCACGCAGAACGGGGGCGGTTCAGAAAGATCAACATCGGAGAGTTTCCAGACCTTGCCGCACTGCAGGCACACCATCCGACGCGAGGACCCGTGGTACTCGATCACGTGTTTTGAGCCGGCCTCCTGATGAAGGTGATCAATGTTCTGTGTAATCACAGCCCTCACAATACCGGCCACCTCCAGCCTGGCGACGGCGAGATGGGCGGCGTTGGGCTCTGCGCCTCCCATAAAATCGTAAAATATTTCCTTGATTAATTTCCAGGACGCCACCGGGTCCCGGAAGAACACCTCAAGTTCCAGAAAAGAAGGGTCCACCTTGTTCCAGAGTCCGTCCGGACCCCGAAACGGCGGAATACCGCTCTCCACGGAAATCCCCGCGCCTGTGAACACCACCAGATGGCGTGCATCACGCAGAATCCTGCAGGCCTCGTCAAATTGCGATGGCATGGAATAGTCTCCCGGGTCGCTGCGTTATAGTGAGGACCTTCCGCAACGCCGGGAGCCACATTACCACCGGAGTACGGTGTCGGACAAGACATGAATCCCCGCAGAGATTATATTGACGACTGGTTCGAATTCTGTTAGTGAGACCTGACTTCACCGGCTTGGCACGTCCCCGGGACCGTGTTTATTTAATTCACACACGGATTTGCGACGTGGAAAGGAACTGTTCAATGAAATCGTTTGTATCTATTTTACTGAGTCTGACTTTTGTCGCGGCTTTCGCCTGTGAGCGGATGCCCAAGGAGAAGAAAGGCGCCCCCGCTCCGGCCGAAGGCCAGACAACCGCGCCCAAGGAAGCTGCCGGTCCGAAGGCCCTGAAGGTCGAGTTCTACGTCATGAGCCAGTGCCCCTACGGCGTCGAAGTCGAAAACGCCGTGAAGCCCGTGCTCGACAAGATCGGCAACCTGATCGACTTCAAACTGGACTACATCGTCAACCCCCTGCCCGACGGCTCCTTCAAGAGCCTGCACGGCCAGCCCGAGGTCGACGGCAACATCGTCCAGCTCTGCGCCAACAAGTACGCCCCCGAGAAGTTCTGGGCGTTTTTGGGCTGCCAGAACAAAAACATGCGTGACGTGCACAACAACTGGAAAGCCTGCGCCGAGCAGAACGGCCTTGACGTTGCCAAGCTCCAGGCGTGCAAGGAAGGCCAGGAAGGCAAGGACCTGCTGAAGGCTTCCGGCGAGCGCGCCCAGGCCGCCAAGGCCGGTGGCAGCCCGACGATCGTGGTCAACGGCAAGCCCTATGCCGGCGGCCGCTCCACCAACGGCTTCATGCGCGCCTTCTGCGAGCAGTTGCCCGCCCCGAAGCCGGCCCCCTGCGCCGACATCAAACCGCCCCCGGTGGTCAACATCGTGTTCGTGACCGACAGCCGCTGCAAGGAATGCGCGAAGTTCGAGCGCGGCCTTGAGCAGGTCAAGCGCATGGTCGCCGGCGCCGTGGTGAAGAAGGTCGACTACACGACCGAAGAAGGCAAGAAGATCTACGACGAAGCCAAGCTCACCATGCTGCCCGCCCTGCTGGCCGACGAGAACCTGAAGAAGGACGAGGAAGCCTATCCTCGTCTGGCCCGCTTCGCGACCCCGGCCGGCTCCTGGCTGATGCTGAAGGCCTTCCCGCAGGTCTTCGACCCCAAGGGCGAGATCTGCGACAACACCACCGACGACAACGGCGACAACCTGATTGATTGCGCCGACCCCACCTGCCGCTTCAACGCCGCTTGCATGGAAATCTGCGACAACAAGACCGACGACAACAAGAACGGCAAGATCGACTGCGACGAGCCCGACTGCGCCTTTGACTTCGCCTGCCGCAAGGAAGTCCCCAACACCCTCGAACTGTTCGTCATGAGCCAGTGCCCCTACGGCGTGAAGGCTTTCGACGCGATGAAGGAAGTGCTCAAGAACTTCGGCAACAAGATCGACTTCAAGGTCTACTTCATCGCCGACAAGGTCGGCACCGGCTTCAACGCCCTGCACGGCCAGCCCGAAGTGGACGAGAACATCCGTGAACTGTGCGCGATGAAGAACTACGCCAAGGACTTCAAATACATGGAGTACATCTGGTGCCGCAACCCGCAGATCCACAACCCCGACTGGAAGGGCTGCGCCAAGGACGGCATCGACCCGGCCGTGATCGAAGCCTGCTTCAACGGCGAAGAAGGCAAGAAGCTGCTCGAAGACAGCCTGCTGGTCGCCAAGATGAGCAAGGTCGGCGGCTCCCCGACCTGGATCGCCAACGGCAAGAACAAGTTCTCCGGCATCGACGCCGAGACCGTCAAGACCGAGTTCTGCAAGTACAACGACAAGGTGTACGCTGCCGAGTGCAAGAACACCCTGACGAAGAACACGCAGATGCCCGCCGGCGGCGGCTGCGGCGCCAAATAGTTCTTTCCTCCCCGTTTCCCTCCCCGTATTCCTTTTTGTAAATAAAGAAAAAATTCAATAATTACAGAGGCAAATCCCAGCCCGTATCACAGTTTGTATTGGACCTGGTATTCAGGAACGGTGCAGGACCAGCCGCGGGAGGAGGTGAGGTCGGCCGCGAGGGCGGCTGCGGACTCGGGGTCCCCGTGGTTGACGAACACCTGGCGCGGAACGTTCTTGATGGAGGACATCCAGCGCTGCAACTCTTCGTGATCTGCATGACCCGAGAAGCCGGAGATTTTCTCGATTTTTGCCTTCACCGGGAGGAACTCCCCGAAGATGCGCACCTCCTCGGGGCCGTCGAGGATCTGGCGCCCCAGCGTCCCCGGAGACTGGTAGCCCACGAAAAGGATGGTGCTCTCGTGCCGGGAGATGTTGTTGATGAGGTGGTGCTTGACGCGACCGCCCGTGCACATGCCCGAGCCAGCGATGATGATGGCCACGCCGCGGATCTGATTGATCGCCTTGGACTGCTCCACAGTCCGGCTCAGCGTCAGACCAGGGAAGTCGTATGGGGAGATCCCGTTCCGCAGCAGCTCCACGGTCTCCGGGTCGAACAACTCCGGGTGCTTGCTGAAGATCTCCGTCACCTTCACCGCCATCGGGCTGTCGACGAACGTAAGCAGCGGCGGAATGCGCTTCTCCCGCAGCAGACCGGTGAGGTGGTACAGGATTTCCTGCGTCCGCTCCACGGCGAAGCCCGGAATCACGATGTTGCCGCCCCGCCGGTGCGTGTCCATGATCACGCGGGCCAGCTCGTCGGGAATGCTTTCCACGGTCCCATGGGTGCGGTTGCCATAGGTGGACTCGACGATCAGGACGTCGGCGTGCTCGAACTGGTGGGGATCATTGATGATCGGCAGGTTCAGCCGGCCGACGTCGCCGGAGAACACGACCGTGAGGATCTCACCACCCTGCTCGAGGGTCAGTTCGATCATGGCCGAGCCGAAGATGTGCCCGGCCTCGTGGAAACGCGCCGTAATGCCCGGAGCCACCTTCACCGGCGTCGCATAGGGGGCCGGAACGAACAGCGGCACCGTGTCCTCCACGTGTTCCTTGGCATACAGTGGTTCATACGGGAAAGGACTGATCTTGCCCTGCTTCTCGTGACGACGCTTCTTCTTGCGCATGTCCTCTTCCTGCAGGTAGGCGCTGTCGAACAGCAGGACGCGGGCGATCTCGAGCGTCGCGGGCGTGCAGAACACCTTCCCGCCGAAGCCGTCCTTCACCAGTTTTGGCAGCCTGCCGCAGTGATCCAGGTGGGCATGCGTGAGCAGGACCGCGTCCACGCTGCCCGGGGCCACGAAGAAAGGCTCCCAGTTGCGCGACTGCAGGGCGCGTTCCTGAAACAGTCCGCAGTCGATCAGGATCCGGTGTTCACCCAGGCGCAGCAGCGTGCACGATCCAGTGACGTTGCCGGCCGCTCCCAGAAAGGTCAGTTCCACATCCATGTCATCCTCCCGGTGTGAAGTACCGGGCGCGGATGCGGCCGGCCGGACCAGACTACCACAGAGCCAGGTGACTCCGGCAAGCTGAAAAGCCTTTTTACCGTTTGTTCGGTGCTTCGTGATCCCGGTGGAGGGATTCTTCGACCTTGCGCAGGTAGGCATCCACGTCCAATTTACGAGCCAGCCCCCTCGGGGTCATGGATCGGACCGCACCAAACACGGGGCGGCGACCGAAGGGACGATCATGCAGTCCGAACACCCAGGCCACCCCGACGGTGCCGTTGGGGTCGCGACCGTCGAGGAAGTACCGGTTGTTCCACCGCAGCAGCGTCGTGAAGGCCTCGCGCCAGTGGGCGCTCCAGAGCAGCACCTGCTTGCCCCAGTACATCCGCAGGTAATTATGCATGGTTCCATGAATCTTCATGGCCGTCATCGCAGCGTTCCAGACGGGATCGGGTGTGTCGCAGGCCTCCATCCTCTCCTCCGAAAGGACGTCACCATACGGCATGGCGTGCTCGTCGAGCGTCTTCTGAGCCCAGGCCGGCACCATCGCCGGCGTTCCGTAGCCGGCAAGGAAGCGGGCCGCGTTGATCGCCAGCTCCCGGCGCACGATCAGTTGCTCCAGGAACGCTGTGATGCCAGGTCCACGCTCGAACTCACCGCCGGGTCCGCCGGCGGCCTGCATGCAGGCCAGCGCCACCTCGACCGGTCCGATGTGTCCGAAGTGGAGCCAGGCGCTCAGGTCCGACGAGACATCCAGATCGGCGCGGTGATGGTTCTGGGCGTAGTTCTCCAAGTGATTTTCGATGAAGATGCCCAATCTCGCCCGCGCCGCAGCCTGTCCTCCGCGGATGACACGTACCGGCGCCAAGTCGTCAACTCCCAGGCTCCGCATCAGGGAACCGGCATCCTCGATCTCGACGCCTTCTTGCGGCGGAGAGCCCGCTGGACCGCTCAATCCGGGTTCAACCTGCGGCTGCAGGAATTCCGGCAGCATCCGATGCACGGCCGGCCGGATGGTGCGCGCGCCAATGTGGGCGTGATCGGCCAGCAAGGCCGGAGGAATGACCGCGTCGCCCTCGACGGCCAGCGCTGCGCAGTCCACCCGGGCGCCGACGGCCGCCCGAAGGGCCCGTCCGAACGGCTCAGGGTGCTCGTCGCACACCAGGATCCCGGCCCCGGCGGCCGCCTCCAGCACTTCGGGCAGGAACTGTCCGATCCGCACCACCAGTGGAATGGCGCGTTCACGCAGCACCTCCCGCACCTCGGACAGACCCTCGAGCAGGAATGTGAAGTGCCGAGCGTTCGCTTCCGGATACCGTCCGTCAAGCACACAGAGTACCCACAGACCCGAGCGCCGTTCGTTGGCCAGTTCGATGGCCAGCGCGAGGGCGGGATTGTTCCAGCCCCGCTGCGAGCGCTGCATCCAGTACAGGACGGGGCGGCCAGGTTTCGCAGGGCGGCCGTTCAGGGGTCGGATCAGGCGTTCTGGACAGGATCGTGGACTCAATCCCCCACCATGTTCTCTTCCTGGAAGGAGCGCATGCGTATGGCACGGCCGTCGGTGTCCGTGTCGGCATGGGATGTGTCCTCCCAGCCGAACCAGAAGAGGTCTCCACGGGACAGGCAGACCGGACGCGTCTGGTGACCCATGGAAGTGAAGGGAATCGCAAACTCTCCGGAGGCGGGCGTTCCGTCAACGGCGAAGCGACGAGCCACGATGCCTGCACCGTAGCCGTCGAGGGAGCTCCAGTCCTCCCAGACCACCAGGAAGCCGCTCGAAAGAGGACACAGCGCGGGCTCGATCTGGCTGGTCTGCATCGTGTCGTTGGCGAGGAACTCGTCTGCGGCTGGCGCGAAGGAGCCATCGAAGCGACGGCAATGCACGCCCCACTCCCAGAGATCGTAGGTCGCGCTGTTGTCGATCCAGCAGGCGACCAGTCCACCGGCGTGGGACAGGATCACGGGGGTCGCCTGCCGACCTGCTGTCAGCAGGTTCAGTCCGAACGTCGTCTCCGTGCTGCCGTCTGCCGCGAGGACCACGGCGGAGACCCCGCCGCTGGCGGCATCAAAGGTTCCGGAGGTGTCCTCGTAGGCCACGAGCCAGCGGTTGCCGGAGATGGGCGTCACCCGAGGACGGATCTGCAGCCCGGCGGTCGGAATCGCGAGGGTGAACTCCCCGCTGTCACCGGTGATGCCGTTGACCTGCGGAGCTCCGGTCTCGTCGAAGAAACGACCGTGCAGGTCGGCTCCGCCCTCTCCGGAGGTGTCGGCCCAGACCAGCAAAAAGATCCCCAGCGGATTGGCCGCCGCAGCCACGTGCAGATCCGGCGCCGTGAACGATGAGTCCACCTGGAACTCGGAGACGATCCCGGCCCCCGAGAACGACAGAATCCTGGCGCGCACGCCGGCCTCGAAAGTGGCTCCGCTCTTCTCGTTGATCCACGCCACAAGCAGGTTATCGCCGCTGTTGGCGCCCGCGGCCGAGTGCTGGTTGCCACCACCCACCACGTTGTTCACGGTGATCTCCCCGGTCTTGCGTCCGTCGGCGGCGAAGCTGGCCATGCGGATGCCCGAACCACCTCCGTCGGCACCACTCCAGTCGGTGTAGAGCAGCACAAAGTCACCCGAGGCCTGGGCCGAACCCACGAATACCGGATCCTCCTGATCGCGCACATGCGCATCGTTGGCCACGAAGTCCACACCGTCGGCGAGCGTGCAGGAGGCGTTGCAGCCATCTCCGGACCTCGTGTTGCCGTCGTCGCAGACCTCGCCCTCCTCGAGGGCGCCGTTGCCACACTCGGGGGGAAGGACGACATCGACGTCGGGGGCCGCATCGATGAGATCCCCATCGGCGTCAGAAACGTCGTCGGGCACATCCGGCTGTGCATCCACTGCTGCGTCCCAGTCATAAAAACCTGTCTCGCCCGTGCAGCCGGCCATGAAACCCGTAGAAATTGTTAATAATATTATAAACAAAATACGGCGTTTCATCGCAGTTTTCCAATGACTTCACAGTACACACCCGGTACCGTGGCGGTGTTGTTCAATTCGTTGCATTCGCCCAACTGCGAATTGCCCGAAGCGTCCGCGTCGGCCTGCACGGTGACCGTCACCGACGTGGCCAGGGAGCGCGGCGGCGAGGTCCACTCACAGGTCAGGTCCACGCACTGCCCCGTCACCAGTGGCGACTGCAGCGTCGCCTCGCACAGCCACTCGCCCGTCTGACCGTGGAAGAATCCGACCGGAAGGCCCGTGGGGACCGGCTGGGTGCCGCGGTTGCACACCGTCGCCTGCAGTTCGGCATTGGTCGTGATCAGGCAGGAAAAGGAAGCCGCGCGCACCGTCAGATCAGGGCTCGTGCCGACGGCAACGGAACCCTGCACGTTCTGGCGGAAGTTGTTCAGTGTGGCGTCCATCCAGTTCTGCACCCACTGGGCGGTGCGGGGCACGATCCCGGACTCGGAAACGTTGCTCACGCTGTACGTGTGCTGGTTCCAGATGGTTCGGGAGGGCACCCAGCGATCCAGCGAGTCGCGGTATACACGCACGCCAGGGTAGGCTCCCAGCCAGTCCGAGCGGCAGACGTTTCCTGTACCGGGGGTTCCGGCCACAGGCACGTCGCAGACGTAGCCGGAGCCGCCTCCCCCACATTGCGCGTCGTCGGCGCAGCGGCAGAAGCCTGTGTCACAGGAGCCTGAGGCGCAGTCCAGGTGGGTCTCGCATCGCAGACCCTTGAAGATCGGATCCATGGGTGTCCCGTTGTGGGAGAGGGGATAGCCGATGCCGCCGGCGTTCGTCGGCGCGATCGTGCAGTTCAGGTTCGAGGGCACCACCAGTTCGGCGTTGTAGTCGCCGTCGACGTCGGCCACGATCGGATTCTCGTTCCAGGTGCAGGAACTGTGCCACTGGGAGAAGAGCACCTCACCGGTGCGCCCGTCGTATACCCGTGTGAAGACCTCGTCGGCGTAGACGACTTCCACTCGGCCGTCGCCCTCGAAGTCAAACAGCGAAGAGCCGGTGCGGTTGGAACTGTGATCCTGACTGACCTGATGCCACAGGATGCCGTCGGTGCGCAGGGTCACGCAGGTGGCGACTTCAGGGATGCCCAGGCAGTCCGGATCGAACACAGAGATCGAGTCCGACGAGGCTGCCGAGAACTCGACGCGACCGTCGCCGTCGAAATCACCGGCCGTGGGGGGCCCGCCGCCGGTACCGGCCGGGAAGTTGTAGGGACCGTAGAGGGTGCGACCAAACACGTTGATCACCTGGGTGAGTCCGGATCCCACCACGACGATCTCGGCAATGCCATCGCGGACGCGCCGGTCGTCACCACCGGGATCCTGGGGAAACGTGCCAAAATCGCCGTAGGCCACGTACAGGCCCGCCGGGCCGGTGTTCCAGACCAGGTCCCAGGCCGACGTGGACGGGTTGAAGGAGTACAGCACGGAACCGCCGGCCAGATCGACCCGGCCATCGCGATCGAGATCGGCGGCCGCCGGATAGGAGAAGTACCCGGGCATGCCCAGCGTGCCGGTCAACTGCAGGCCGGTGTGGTCGTACACCAGGCCGAACGAGAGGATCTCGGGCAGCCCGTCGTCGTTGAGATCGTGGACGGCGACCCCGGACCAGCCCGTCGACTGGACGCCGTAGGTCAGGTTGGTGCCACCGGCGTTGTGTCCATGCCACAACTGGCCCCAGGTGTCCGTCAGGTCGTCGTAGCGGAAGGCCTCCACGCCACCGAGCCCGTTATGGGCCACGATTTCGGGACGTCCGTCACCGTCGAGATCGGCGATGGCCGGTGTATTGCAGCCGTTGAGCTGGGTGCCGACCGTATAGAGCTGGGTGCAATCCCTGCCGTCGAGAACGCGGATGACGCCGTAGTTTCCGTTGTAGTATCCCGAGCTGCCGTCGGTGCCGGAGTAGCTCAGGAACACGATGGAGGGCTGGACCACCGCCGGGTTGCCGTCGAAGTCGAAGTCAGCCACCAGCGGCGTGGAGAGCACGTTGACGTGCGCCGGATACGGGTCGCCTGCCGGAGGTGCCGACCACGTGCAGTGCAGAAACGGCGAGAAGATGCCGGACTGCGGATACTCCCCGCACTGGGGATTGAAGTGCCCGCGCGGACCGGTGCCGTAGGGAACGCAGAGGTTGTTCCAGCAATAGGTGTCCCCGGCACACTGACCATCACTCTCGCAGGGAACACCGGTGACGCACTGCTCCTCCATGCAGATCTCCGCCGGACTGCAGCAGTCTGTTCCGCAGGATGTGTCGGGAGCCTGGCAGGTGTCCGCATCCGCATCCGCATCCGTGACGTCCCCGACGTCAGTCACATCGGTCACCGCGTCCTGCGTGTCATCCAGATCGTCCTCGACATCCACGGCCGCATCGTGCAACGGCACGCAGAGGTCATTGCGACAAACCAAGTCACCGGAGCACGGATGAATTCTGTCACACGGTTCTCCCTGTGACCGGCCCGGCCAGCCGTCTCCCACGGTGCAGGCTACAACCGCCCACACCACGCTCAATGTCAGGATCCAGCGAAAACAAGACATGGTTCGATCACTTTCCGGCGATGACTTCCAGGTCGAGGTCCCGGAGGATCTTCACCAGGTGCTCGCCAGTGCCTGTCGACACGCCGACCAGGGGAAGGCGCAGCTCAGAAGACGGAATCATCCCCAGCATTTGCATGCAGGCCTTGGCCGGCGCCGGGCTGGTCTCCAGGAAAAGCCCCTCTGCGATCGGCAGCAGGCGATGGGCCAGCTCCCTGGCCCGGACATGATCACCGGCGGCCGCTGCGTGCACCGATTCCGCGAAGAGGCGTGGGATCACGTTGGCCACAACCGAGATCGCGCCCACCGCCCCCAGCACGAACAGCGGATAGTTCAATTTGTCCTCTCCTGAATACAGGGAGAATTCCGGACGGGCCGAGCGCAGGATCCACTCGGCCTGGGAGATTGAGCCGGACGCTTCCTTGATGCCCGTCACCCAGGGCACCTCCTGCAGCCTGAGGACGGTCTCCGGCAGGAGGTTCACACCCGTGCGACCGGGCACGTTATACAGGATAACCGGGAACTCACATGCCTGGGCCACCGCCGAGAAGTGGGCCAGCAGCCCGCCCTGGGTGGGCTTGTTGTAGTAGGGAGTCACCACGAGGGCGGCATCGGCACCGAGCTGGCGGGCCAGTTTGGTACGCTCCACGGTGGTGGCCGTGGACTGGGTTCCGGTGCCCGCGACCACTGGAATGCGGCCCTTGACCTGCTCCACCGTGAAACGGATGATCCGGCTGTACTCGTCCTGTGTCCAGGTCGCCGTTTCGCCCGTGGTGCCGGCCGTGACGATGGCGTCGGTGCCGCTGGCAATGTGCAATTCAATCAGTTTCCCCAGCGTGTCGAAGTCAACAGCGCCGCCGGAAAACGGTGTGATCAGAGCCACTATCGAACCGGAGATTTTCTTCATTCCATTCACTCCCTGTACAGTTCACAATGTACTGGAAACGATTGAAAAAGCAACGATCACGCTATGTTTTAATGGAAGTCCGCAATCTCTCAGCTTGTATGAACGAGCCATTCTGTTATGCTTCGGGCGATGAACAAGTGGCTCACCGAGCCCCAGGTTCTGGGGCAATACATGCTTCGCGTCTTTAACTCCGTCGAGAATCCGGAGCGCTTCTTTCCCCTGCGTCAGAAACTGGGCCTGATGGAAGTGGAGGCCGGACGGTGGTATGCTCAGGCCACGCTTCTGAAGTTCTTTTCCAGCGTGCTCAAGACCGACGGGGAGGACATCCTGTTCCACATGGGACTGCAGATGATCGCCGGCACGGCCTTTCCGCCCAACGTGGCGTCCTTCCAGGAGGCCATTTCCTCGATGGATCTGGGCTATACGATCGCCCACCGGTACCAGGTCGGCGCCATGTTCGGGCTGCGTGCCTCCGGAGAAATGCAACTGGACATCATCGCCGCCAACCCGTATCCATGCCCCTACGACTGGGGCATCCTGCAGGGCATCATGAAGAACTGGGCACCTGCGGCCCGCCTGTCTCATGATTTCTCGCAGGGATGCCGCCTCGACGGGGAGACGGCATGCCACTACCACCTGATTTTCTGACGGATGATGCCCAATATGTCGAACAAACCTGAACGCAAATGGATCGGCCCCTTCCGCATACTCGGACTGCTGGGCTCCGGCGCCACCGGGCATGTGTTCCTTGCGGAGGATCCTTCCCTGGATCGCAAGGTCGCGATCAAGATCCTCAAGACGGATTTCAAGTACGACTCGGAGCTGCGGAACCGGTTCCTGCGCGAGGCCCGCAACATGGCCCGCCTGTCGCATCCTGGCGTGGTCTCGGTCCACGCCGTCGGCGACGAGGAAGGGCTTCCCTACATGGTCATGGAATACCTTCAGGCCACCGACCTGCTCACGGCGATCGAAAAGCAGGGGGCCCTCTCCTGGCCCACGGTCGTGTCCATCTTCATCGACGTGACCGAGGGCCTCTGGAACGCCTATGCCGAGGGCATCGTGCACCGGGATGTCAAGCCTGCCAACATTTTCCTGGCCGCGGAGAACCGCGCCAAGATCGGCGACTTCGGCCTGGCACGGGCGCTTGAAATGGACGCCAACCTCACCGCCGACGGCGTGGTCATCGGAACGCCCGACTACCTGGCCCCGGAAGTCATCTCCGGAGTCAAGGCCACCGTGGAATCCGACGTGTATGCACTGGGCTGCTCGATGTTCCACGCCATGGCCGGCCATCCGCCGTACCGCTTCCTGCATGAGGACATCACCGGACAGGAAGTGCTCAGCCGCCATATCAAAGCGCCCGTCCCCATGCTGGACAACCGGCAGATTCCGCGGGCGCTGCGTAAATTAATCTATGACATGATGAACAAGAAGCCCGGCGCCCGGCCCACCTACGAAAAGATCGTGACCGCACTGCGCCGCACGATGCGCCCCAAGGACTACAACAGCCGCGCCATGCCCGCCTTCAATCCCGGCCGAACCGCCGCGTCGTCGAAGACCGCGGCCAGTCCGATCCAGCCGATGGGATCATATGACGAAAAATCATCCGAACCCGAACTGGACCTTCCCTCCGTGTGGTTGGTGATCTTCGGCGTGCTGATCTCTGCGGCCATTCTGACGCTCGCCACCTTCGGCATGTCCTGATCCCCCTTTTCATTTCGTTCTGATTGGTATAATATCAGCGGCAGTTGAACCACTGACGATTGAATCCAGAGCATCCTCGAAGGAGCCTTTCCGATGTCGGAAATTCCCGTGGATTTCATCAATCCTCCCCTCTCCGTTGACCAGCCGGCATCCGGTGCCCGGGCGAAGGAACCTTCGCGTCAGACGATCCTGGAGATGCTCAACAGTGCCCCCAGCTCGATCACGGTTCATGACACCCAAGGAAACTTCCTGTACGCAAACCAGCGGACCTTCGAACTGCACGGCTACGACAGATCCGAGTTTTTGAGCCTGAACCTGAGCCAACTCGACGTCCCGGAGTCGGGTGAGTTGCTCCAGGATCGTATCCGGCGGATCGAACAGGATGGACAGGCCACCTTCGAGGTCGAACATTATCGGAAGGACCACAGCGTCCTCCCGCTGGAGGTCTCCGTCAAGCAGGTGACCTGGGAGGGCCGGCCGGCGCTCCTGAGCATCGCAAGGGACCTTTCCGAAAAGCGGGCCTTGCAGGAACAGTCGATGCGGCACACCCGCGACCTCTCCATGTTTCAGTTGTTCGTGGTGGGGCTCGCGACGGTCTCCGACGACGAAATCCACAGGTACATCGCGCACAGCCTGAAGGAGTTCGCAGGCGCCTACTTCGTGTCGATCTCGGATTACAACCCGCAGAACCGCTGCCTGGCCCACCGTCACCTGGAGATCGACCCCGGCGTCGCCGGCAAGGTGATCAGTTTCCTCGGCTCCCGGGTGGAGGATATCCATACACCGCTGTCCGAAGAGAACTATGAGTTGATCACCCGCAAGGGCTGGTCCATCGAGAAATCGTTCCACGAAGCCTCCTTTGGATCGATCCCGTCACCGGTGGCCGCCGCCATGCAGAAGTTCCTGCACCTGGACCGCTTCATCGGGATCACCTTCCTCGACGACAGTCGACTTTACGGCACCTCGCTGCTGGCCATGCGCCAGGAGCAGCCCGACCCCTCCATGGACATGCTTCAGGCCTACCGTCACGCAGCCACCATCGCCCTGCGGCAACGCGCGTCCGAGCAGGAACGCCGCAGGATCGAGGACGAATGGAAGCGGGCACACCAGATGGAGATCAAGGGCCGTCTGGCCACCTCCATCGCCCCGGATTTCGAAGCCCTCCTGGACGACATCGGACAGCGTTCCGAGCACGTCCTGTCGCTGATGGAAACCGACGACCCGCTCTGCGGACAACTCCGGGAAGTCCTCGACTCCTTGAAGTCGGCAAAAGAACTGATGGAGCAATTTCGGGACTTCAAGGCCTGAAGTCTCCCGTCCCCCGAACGATCCGATTTTTCTTGATCGGGCGCATGGGTACGCCTTGAAGGATTATTCTCTTGCCAGCTCTGGGAATTTCGCGAAGAAATCGTGCAGCATGGCCCGACGCTCGGGATGAAGGTAGTCAAAGTTCTCACCGCGATCGATGACCTCCCAGAAGTCCTTGCTCTCCACGGAGATCAACTCGGAGCGGATCGAGCGAATCCGGTCGATCGGTTCGGTCTTCATGTCAAGGAAGATACGGTGAGCGCGCTCGGAATCCTCGTGCAGCAGGAAATAGGTGGCCATCTTGATCTGGGCCTTGCGCACGCCGCGCAGCCCCTTCTCCTGGGCCTCGCCCTCGGCTTCCTTGTCCACCTCGAGCAGGATGTCGAGGAGCTTGTCGCCGACGATGGCGCCTGCAGAGAAGGCGAGTTCACACAGCGACGTCAGATCGTAGGCCACCGTCTCAGTGATGAACGCGATGTTCATATTAAATGCAACTTGTCCATAGTATCGGAAATAGCCAGCGATCTCAAGCAACTGGTCGTCCATGCCCGCCCGCAGCACTGCCTCGGCGAGCAGCCGGTACTGGTGCAGCACGTTGTAGGCGGTGCGCACGTCCTTGGCATTGAGGGTCGCGCGTAAATAAGTGTTGAAGAACTTCAGGATCAGGCGCAGCGTCTCCTGCTGCCGGTTCCGGATCGCGTCCTCACCGAGGTATCGCGTGTCGATGGCCACGATGTAATTGATGTCGCGCATTCGATTGAGCGACTCGTTGTAAATCATCTGGTACTGCCGCAGGGTCTTGTATTCCAGCCAGGTGCGCTTCTCGGTGATCTCGCTGAGCACTTCGCGGTGCATCGAAATGAATTCAGTGTTGGCGCGCAGGGGCCCCGTCACAGCGAACCACTTCTCCGGCAGCTGGTCCTTGCACGACTGGTACTCCCGCAGCAGATCCCGCAGGCTGTCGATCGCGGAGGTGGCGATACCCTTGTCCTTCTGCTCAATGGCGTTGATCGAGATGTCCGCCAACTGCTCGACGTTGCGCACCACCTGCTGCTGCAATTGGTCGATGTCGGTGTTCGGACGAAGGCGCACGAGGTTGGAGGTGGCCTGGCGCTCGATACCCTTGACGATGTTCTCGGGTTCCAGGAAATGGAAGACGTACATGAAGTACGGTGCAATCAGGATCAGCGAGACCGTCAGCAACAGCACGTTCACGATCGACCCGGCCACCGGGATGAAGTCGTGCTCGGAGCCCCCGCGGATGACGAAGTTCATGAACAGGCAATACACTGCGCTGACAATGAAGAACGCCAGGATCAGGAGGTTGGTCTTGTCCTTGAAGAACATTTCGGTGATCCGCGGCGTGTAGCGCGTGGCGGCCAGTTGCACGACGATGGAGGCCACCGTGATGACGATGCCCAGGATTGCAGTAATCACTTCGCCCATACCACCGAGGATCTGGCGGCTGTCGTCTACGGACATTTTATAAAATATTTCAAAAAATCCGGGATTTCCTTGTTTGGTGCCGAACCAGAAAAAGTCCAGACTATATACAATCAAGAAAAAAACAAACGGAACCAGCACCAGAAGCCCGATGGCGATAATTAAAATAGTCTTGCGTGTATTGCCAAACATCTTCCATTCCAGAAATAAATGTCGGACCAGTCATTGGCTCGACGAACCGGCCCCAGACCATCCCGTTTCGCATCCGACAAAAACAGGGACAGGTCCCTCCGCATGGCGCCTACTGTACAGAAAAGGTCAATAAAATGCCAGATGTAATTGCGAAACTCCAACAAATCACCGGGGACCTTTCCGGGGGGCCGCAGGGTCGGTCCGGACGCGTTCCGACTGCCGGTCGCATGAAATTGCCGTTCCGTACGGGCCGACATCCTGACGAATAATGAAACGTGACTTGACATTATTCGCTGGTTCTTGGAAAACACCGACTCAGGAGTTATTGTATCCGTCATGATGAACACCCTGCTTTCCCTGCGCCGTTTTTGGTTCGTCCTGCTCGTGGTCGGATGTACCTCGGGTCATCCTTTCCGCATCACGAATTCCATGGATCTTTCCGAGGCCTCCTCCGGACCGACCGTCACGAAGATCCTGGATCTGGGCAACGCCGAGGTGCCCACGGCCGGCGACGTGACCCGCACGGGCATGAATTCCCAGGCCGTGATTGGCGAACTGCTGTTCGTGCAGGGCAAGGAATTCGGCCGCGGACCCTCGGTGTCCGTCGGCGGCCTTCCCGCGGTGGTGCTGGCCCGCACCGAAAACGGCGGCCTCCTGGTCCGCGTGCCTGTGGGCGTCCCCGCCGGCAGGCAGAACGTGGTTGTCTCCACGCATAAGGGTGTCTCCTCGTTTCCGTTCGAGTTCCGCCGGTTCGCCGCGGCCGGAAGCCCCGGCAACTCCAAGATCTCCCTGATGGAAGCACCCGCCTTCAAGGAAATCTCGACGATCGACATCGGCGCGGATCCTGCCGCCATCGAGTTCTCCCACACCAAACCGATGTTGTACATCGTGACCCAGACCCCGGCGTCGTGCCGCGAAAAGCCCGCAGGCGCGGACTGTGTGCCGCACCTGCTGACCGTCGACCTGACCCTTCCGGATTTCCCTGTGGTGCAGAAGCAGAAGTTGATCTCCGGATACGTCCTGAACTTCTCGCTGGCGCGCACCCAGGACCGGGCCCTGGTCGCCACCTCGGTCGGCCTGCAGGTTGTCAGCCTCGAGTACCGAACCCCGATCGTCCATCAGAAGGCCGCCTGGACCACGAAGACCCCCGGCAAGGACGTGCTGCAGGCGCTGATCTCGCCCGACGGCAAGACTGCTGCAGTGCTGCTGCGCACGGAGAACAGGCTCTCCCTGTTTGACGTGTCCGTACCTGACGTCCCCAAGGAAGGGCCCCAGATCAACCTTCTGCCCGAAGAGAAGGCGCCCCTGGTCAAGACCATGGCGTTCCATGGCACCCGCTCGACGCAGACCCTGTACGTGGCCGCCGGCGACACGCCCGAAAGCCTTGTGGTGGGCTGGCACCCCGGAATCATCCTCTCCACGGAGTTAATCTCCGCGAGGGACCGCACGGTGGAACCAGAACTGAAGATCATTGCCCAACTGCCGCTGCCCCAGGAAAAGGTGACCCCCGTGCACATGGCAGTCTCCCTGCTTGGTGCCACGGAGGTCGAGGACACCCAGCGCACGGAATGGACGCACTTCCTGTACATCTCACTGGTGCATGGTGAACTGATGTCACTGTCGAACAATCCCCTGTCGACGCCCTCGGGCCTTCAGATGGGCGTTGAACTGATCGACTCGCTGAAAATGATCGGTTTCCTTTCCCGGCTGGATCACAAGCAGAATTTCAAGTCCTTCTCGTCGGATCCGGCCGTCACCGGCGCCCTGGCTCCAGCCCATCACGGCAAGGAACTGCTGTCCATCCGCTGCGTGCCCCACAGTTCCAAGGAGCCGCTGGAGATGTCGCTGGAGTGCGGACTGCACCTGATGAACCTGCACACGGGCAAGGGCGAGTTCCGTCCCATGGGCAAGCTCTCCAAGGCACAGTTCGTGTCTCCGTTTACCTTTGGGGCGGTGGCCGTCCAGGAATGATTCATGAAAGACGCAATGACCATCCGTTCATTCGCGGAGATGAAAAAGACGGGACGGAAGATCGTCACCGTCACAGCCTATGACGCCACCTTCGCACAATTATGTGAGGCCGCCGGTGTCGACATCGTGCTCGTCGGCGACAGCCTGGGGATGGTGATCCAGGGCCATCCCAACACACTTCCGGTCACACTCGATCAGATGTTGTACCACACGCGCATCGTTTCCCGGGGTCTGAGCCGGGCGTTCCTGGTCATGGATCTGCCTTTCCACAGCGTGCCTGTCTCCCTGGATAGCGCAACTGCCGCGGCCGTGCGCGCCCTGTCGGAAGGAAACGCGCAGGCAGTGAAGGTCGAGGGTGCCACGCCCTATGTGCTGCAACTGGTCTCGCACCTGTCCTCCCACGGCATACCGGTCATGGGACACGTGGGCCTGATTCCCCAGTCCGTCCACCAGATGGGCGGCTTCCGCATTCAGGGCAAGACCCCTGAAACCGGGGCGAGGCTCCTCGATGGGGCCCGCCTGCTTCAGGAAGCGGGCGCTTTTTCCATCGTCCTGGAGGCGATCCCCCATGCCCTGGCACGGGAGATCACCGACGCGGTTACGATCCCGACGATCGGCATCGGCGCGGGACCGCACTGCGACGGGCAGGTGCTGGTGTCCTATGACCTGCTCGGCCTCAATGAGACGTACTGTCCGCGTTTCGTGAAGAAATATGCCCAGCTCGCCGAGATCGCCAAGCAAGCTCTGGGGGACTATGCCTCCGAGGTCCGCGCCGGCATATTCCCTCCCGCCGACGAACGCGGCGGAAAACCTCCCGCCGACGAACGCGGCGGAAAACCTCCCGCCGAGACCCCGAAGCCGGAAAAACCATGACGATCCATGAATCCGTGATCATCACCAGTCCGGAATGGATGCGGCGGTTCGTTGCCGCGCGCAGGGCCGAGGGCCGGCGTATCGCCTTCGTCCCGACCATGGGATACCTGCATGAAGGTCACCTTTCCCTGGTGGAGAAAGCTTCGGAGCTGGCCGACTGTGTCATCGTCTCGATCTTTGTGAATCCGATGCAGTTCGGACCCAATGAGGATCTCGACCGGTATCCTCGCGATCTCGACGGGGATCTTCAGAAACTTTCCGGTTATCCGGTGCAGGCTGTGTTCTGCCCGGCCGCCACGGATCTCTATCCTGCCGGATTCCAGACGAGCATTCATGTCGAGCGTGTATCGGCCCCACTTTGTGGGGCGGCCCGCCCCGGCCATTTTACTGGTGTGGCCACGATCGTGCTGAAACTGTTCAACATTCTAAGGCCCGACATCGCGGTGTTTGGACTCAAGGACTACCAGCAGTTCCAGGTCATCCGGACGATGGTGAAGGATCTGGACGTGCCCGTGGAGATCGTCGGCTGCGAGATCGTTCGCGAGACCGACGGACTGGCAAGGAGCTCCCGCAACGTGTTCCTGACGCCGGACCAGCGCGCCGCCGCGGTGATCCTTCACCGTACACTCGAAGATGCGGCCACCTGGATCAGCACGGGCCGGCTGGTTCGGGCCTCCGAGGTCGAACTTTTCCTGTCCGAACGCATCGCCGCCGAACCGCAGGCACGCATCGACTATGTCTCGTGTCGCGACGCGGCCTCCCTGGAGGCCATCGACGTCCTCGATTCACCTGTCGTGCTGGCGGTGGCCGTCTTCTTCGGCCGCACCCGATTAATTGACAACCGTGTCATTTCCGTTTGAATGTACCCGCCCGGGTGGTGTCATCCACCCGTTCCAGAAGGAGTCTCCCGATGAAAGACCATCTCCCGTTTCAGGCCCGTTGGACCGTCAAAGTGCTGCAGTGGCTTCTCTCCCGCGAGGTGTCACTCGAGGAGATGCTGCAGGACGAGGATGTGCTCTCCGGCGTCGTCACCTATCTGACCAAGAAAGTCTCCGTGGAAAGCGAGCTGCCGGGCCAGAAGGAGAACCTGGAGAAGGTCTCCACCATGGAAAAGGAATTGGACTTTGTGCGCTGCCGTCTGCAGGGTGCCGATCAGCAGCGCAAGAATGAGGTGCAGGACCTCGAGAACCGCAATTCCGAACTGCGCGAAGAGGTGGTCAAGCTCACCCACAAGGTCCGCGCCGCCGAGAAGGAGATCCTGGAAGCCAACTTCGCCTCGGGCACCACCAAGGCGGCCCTGAAAAAACTGGAAGAAGAACTGCGGGAACTGCGGAAGAAACTCGAAAAGACCGAACTGGAGCTCGCCCAGCGAAATGAGGAGCTCGCCCAGGCGCAGGCTCGTCACGCAGAGGTTCGGGCTGAAATTGATCTGATTCACGCGTCCCTGGCTCGTTCCGAGAAGGATTTCAACAGCCGCCTGATCATGCAGAATTCCCACTGGGAGGACGAGAAGAACCGGCTGCTGTTCATGCTCGAGGAACGAGACAACGCGCTGTCCGAGGCCCGCGAAGGGCAGGCCGCCGCCACACGGGAGATCGTCTCTGTCTCCCGGAACCTCGAGGACAACCTTGAGCGTCTGGCGCTGCTCGAGGTGGAGGCCGTACAAAAGGGTGTGCCCATGGTGAAGGTGGGCTACGAACCCGTCGTCGGGGAGAAGGCTGCCCGCGCGGTCGCTGAGAAAAAACTCAAGAAGGAAGAGGACACGCCGGCTCCGAAGGCCTCCCGTCGCAAGAGCGCTCTGCCTGACTTCGATCCGATCTCGGCGGTGGTGGGCTTCTCCACGGCCAACATGTTCGAACTGTCCGACGACGCCCGCTACACCGAGATCGTGAACCTGGACGTGGAGAGCATCCCCGAGCCAAACGCCCACCCGGTGAAGGAAAAAAATCACCAGATCCGCAAAGAGAAGACCGAGAAACCGACCGAGAAACCGGCCGATAAGAAGACCACTGGAAAATCGGTCGAAAAAACCGGCACCCAGAAGTCTTCACGGAAAAAGGGCGAACGAACGGTCCCCCAGAAGACCGCCGAGAAACCGGCCGATAAGCCCGCTCCCCAGAAGACCGCCGAGAAACCGGCCGATAAGTCCGCTCCCCAGAAGACCGCCGAGAAACCGGCCGATAAGCCCGCTCCCCAGAAGACCGCCGAGAAACCGGCCGATAAGCCCGCTCCCCAGAAGACCGCCGAGAAACCGGCCGATAAGCCCGCTCCTCAGAGAGTCGCCGATAAGCCGGCACAACAGCCGGCCAAAAACGGCCAAAGAAACTCCCGGAATCCGCAACAGCCGCAAAACCAGGCCCGGAATCCCCAGAAAGGCGCACAACCTGCGGCCAATTCCTCCCAGCCGGGCTCGACAGGCCAGCAGCCTGGCTCGGGCCGATCTAGGAAGTCCCGCCCCCGGCGTCGACCTCGACACAGCCCGGGTGAATCACGTCAGTGAGCCTGGCTTCGAGTTGCTCACCAAGCGCCGGAGACGTCCGCAGCGCCTCCACCGACCGTTCCCGTCCCTGTCCGAGCCGATCCCCGTCCAACGAATACCAGGAGCCCGATTTCGCGATCAGGCCCGTCTCCACACCCAGATCGAAGAGTTCATGCATGCGGGAGATACCGCGATCGAACCACAACTCGATCTCTGCCACAGAGAACGGCGGTGCGACCTTGTTCTTGACCACCTTCACTTTGATCTTGTTCCCGACAATGTTCTCGCCTTCCTTCACGTGACCGGTCCTGCGGATGTCCATGCGTACTGAACTGAAGAACTTCAGCGCCTGTCCTCCCGGCGTCGTCTCAGGAGAACCGAACATCACACCGATCTTCATGCGGATCTGGTTGATGAAGATCACGGTCGTGCGGCTCCTCGAGCAGTGCGCAGTGATCTTCCTCAACGCCTTGCTCATCAGGCGCGCCTGAAGGCCGACCTGCATGTCGGTCATCTCTCCATCGATCTCGGCCTTGGGCACCAGTGCCGCAACAGAGTCCACGACGATCAGGTCGGCGCCACCCTCGGAAACAAGGATGTCCACGACCTCGAGCGCCTGTTCCCCGTAGTCCGGCTGGGAGATCATCAGGTTCGAAGTGTCCACCCCCAGTTTCTCGGCATATCCAAGGTCCAGGGCGTGTTCAGCATCGATGAACGCGCACAGCCCTCCGCGCTTCTGGGCCTGGGCAACGACCGACAGAGCCAGAGAGGTCTTTCCCGTGCTCTCCGGACCGTAGATCTCGACGACCCGGCCACGCGGCAGTCCGCCCACACCCAACGCCCGGTCCAGCGCGAAAGAACCGGTGGAAATCACCTCGACGGCCTCCCGTCCACGTCCGTCGAAGGTCATCAATGCACCTGCGCCGATTCGCTTCTCCACCTCCCCTATGGCGCGACGCAGCCTTTCCTGAACAGGGTTTTCCGACAGTTTCTGGATTGAAATCATCTCTTTTCCTCCTGATTTCGGTTGATTTTTTCCGTGGCCCATTCCTGCCAGGGCCTGGCCAGTCCATGGAGAACATGTAGTTGGGTGCGCAACTGCGGATCGGGTCCGCCTTCGGCCGACCCAGAGGGATCCGCTGCCGGCACCGCGGGGACCGTGGGCCACGCCAAATCCGGCTGCCACGGGGGCGCCGTTGGACCGGGAGGCCCGTCCGAGGATGCCTCGGGACCGACGAGCAGGCGCATGAGCGTCCACATCCGCCGCGCCTCGGACCGGTTGATCAGACCCCGGCCTACCCCCCATCGCAGAACGCGGGCCAGGTCCGGCATCGCCCATGACACGCGGTTCAGGCAGGACCAGACCGCCCCGCGGGCAAGTGTCCCATACAACCGCATCGGATGATGCTGATTGCGAATCTCCACCTTGATGAGCATTTCAGTAATCAGCGGAAGAACGTCCATCTTTCCTCCTTTGCTGAGGTGGATTCGCAAACGGCATGCCAGTTAGGAAATTATTGATTTTGTTGGATATTTAGACAAACAGGGAAACACGGACCCGATGTGATTTCACCGCAGACGGCCAAGGTCGACCAGTTCAGGTCACGCCTGCTACAAATGGGGGGAACCGGCTATCGTTTCTTAGGAGGAATCCCGGGGTCCACGATCGGCAGATCCGGCCGGCTGTGGTCAGGATAACTGTAATCGGGATAGGAATTCGTGCTCTGGTAGTACGGATTCGGATAGGAGTGCCACTGTCCATCGTCGCCGTAGTAGCCCTGAGGCTGCTGCTGCTGTTGGTCGTACGGATACCATTGGCCGTCCTCGCCGTAGTAGCCCTGCGCCTGCTGCTGCTGGGCGTACGGATACCATCGCCCATCCTCGCCGTAGTAGCCCTGTGCCTGCTGCTGCTGCGTGTACGGATACCACTGTCCGTCCTCGCCGTAGTAGCCCTGCGCCTGCTGCTGCTGGGCGTACGGATACCACTGACCATCCTCGCCGTAGTAGCCCTGAGGCTGCTGCTGCTGGGCGTACGGATACCATTGGCCATCCTCGCCGTAGTAGCCCTGCGCCTGCTGCTGCTGTGGATATGGATACCACTGACCATCCTCCCCATAATATCCCTGCACCTGCTGGGAGGGAGTGCTTCCGGGCCGGTAGGCGGCCGTCTCGTCGACAAAGCTCTCTTCCGGAGGAATGGAAGGTTCCTGGATAAACGAATTGTTCTGGGCGGACAACTCACCGTAGGGTGACACGTAGGAGGGATATTCCGGCTGTTCTACAGAAGCATATCCGCCCGAGGGCATTCCCGTCGCTCGCGGATCGAACGGCTGCTCCGAGCCCGCGTATCCGTTGTTGGACGGCGCTCCTGTCGCTCGCGGGTTGAACGGCTGCTCCGAGCCCGCGTATCCGCTGTTGGACGGCGCTCCTGTCGCTCGCGGGTTGAACGGCTGCTCCGAGCCCGCGTATCCGCTGTTGGACGGCGCTCCTGTCGCTCGCGGGTTGAACGCCCCAGCGGCCGGTTGTTCTTCGTAGGGATACTGGTTTTCCTGCGTGAAGGTTGGATATTCGACAGACTGGCGGTTCGCCTCCCGCCGCGGGGCATCGAGATCGAGGGAACCGGAGAAACCGGGGGCCGCGATTTCCTTGTGCTGCACCTGGGGTGTCTTGACGGAACCTCCCGAAGAGGCTCCACGCGAAACGGAGGACTTCTTCAGCGGGACGCGAGAGACCACGGTGCGATCCTGCTGGGATTCCTCGTCGTCCTCGTCGTCGATCTCCTCGATCTCCTCGATGTCCTCCATGACAAGATCGCCGGCGTCGAGTTCCTCGGCCTCCTCGAGGCGCTTCTTGCCAAGATCGGTCACGGAAGGGTACTTCAGGAAGTCTTCCTTCTTGATGTCGGCATACTTGCTGCGCTTCTCCTGTTCGGCCTCGGCTTCCTCCGGGAAGTTCTCCCTGAGGAATTTCTCCAGACTGGTGGTGTTCCAGAAGTTGCGCGTCTTGAAGGCGGCCTGGTTGATGTCCTGGGCGAACTCCTCGGCCGTCTGGTAGCGGTTCTCCCGGTCGTGGGCCAGCGCTTTCATCACGACATCGCAGATCTCCTCGGGCAGATCGTCCCGGATTTCACGGATGTCCGGATAATCGCCGTTCATGATCTTGCGCAGGTTGTCCAGTTCGTTGGGCTCGGAGAACAGGATGCGACCGGCGAGAAGCTCCCACAGGCCCACTCCCAGGGAGAAGATGTCCGAACGACCGTCAAGCATCTTCCCCTGCAGTTGCTCCGGGGTCATGTAACCGAATTTGCCCTTCACGATGCCGGCCTGGGTCTTCGTCTCACGCTGGGCAGCCTTGGCGATGCCGAAATCGATCAACTTCACGGCCCCTTCGATCGAAACCAGGATGTTCGCCGGCGTCACGTCCCGGTGGACGATGCCCAGCGGACGCCCGTCGCGGTCGGGCAACGCGTGGGCGTAGTCGAGTCCCTCGCAGACCCGCGCGATGATGTGCAGGGCAGCACCGGCGGGAACCTGTTTTTTCTTGTCCCAGAACGTCTTGGCCAGGTGCTTGAGCGAGAAGCCGGGGATGTATTCCATGACCTGGTACAGGTGTTCCCCGAAGTCATCGCTGATCTTTCCGAAGTCGAAGACCTGGCAGATGTTGGCGTGCTGCAGGCGCGCGGCGATCTTCGCCTCGTCAATGAACATGGTAACGAAGTTCTCGTCCTCGCTGATGTGCGGAAGAATCGTCTTGATCGCGACGGTCTTCTGGAATCCCTCGACGCCGAAGGATTTCGCCAGGCACACCTCGGCCATACCCCCTGTGCTGATGCGCTCCAGCAGCAGGTAGTCGCCGAACCGGACGGGAAAGACATTATTTGTAATAAGACACCTCAATCCGGAAACAACAGAAAAACGCCCGTTGCCGGCATCCATCGGAAACAGGTCAAACAATGGAAGTCTGAAATCACAGCTTCCGATCAAAATGGTGTAACCAAGATCACCATTGAATGCAATCGGAAAAAGCAGCGTCCATCGGGGGTATTTTGTGCTAATATGCAACCCTGCGGCCGGTCCGGACACCGACGCAAAGAGGTTCCATGCCTTTGATCATGTCCCTGTTCATGGCTTTTTTCATCCTGCTCGGCAGCTGCGACCAAGGCACGAAGCCGGTCAACGACGTCCTTGGTGACGCGGATTCAGACGCAGATGTTGATATCATTGAACAGAATAATCTGAATAATTTTATCTATCCTGTCTCACTGGATCTGACCGAAGTGGACCGGTTCGTCATCACCCAGGATCTGGGACACCTGGCATTTCCCGATGTCGCGCCGCTGGCTGACGGACGCCTCCTGCTGGTCTACCGCCAGGGCGATTCCCATGTCGACGCCACCGGACGCCTCATGAAGCAGTTCGGAACCACCGACGGAACGATCTGGTCCACTCCGGAGGTCCTGCTTGACGTGCCCGGCATCGACGATCGGGATCCCTCCATCACCCGTCTGTCCAATGGCCGCCTTCAAGTGACGTGGTTTCAGTATCGCGGGCAGTCGATGGGACTCGACACCGTCTATCTCCACGAAACCTTCCGCTCCGAAAGCCTAGACGAGGGGGAGACCTGGAGTGATCCGGTCCAGATGACCCCCGGAACGATGAACCTGGCGACCGGAGCTGGCCTCAACGCTGAAGGACGCTGGGTGGACGCCGATGGAGCACTGGTCGTCGTGCACGCATCCTCGGCTCCGATGGTGGAGCATGGCAATGATTGGATCCTGCCCAACTACGGAGGCAATGCGCTCAACCTGAACAACATCGCCAACTGCTTGCGCTCCCAGATCTCGCTGTTCTTCAGCCATGACATGGGACAAACCTGGGAGGAGCGCCCGGTGCTCCCCGATGCGGTACCTTCCGTCTGGCTACAAGAGCCGTCGCTGCTGATCACGCGCTCGGGACGGCAATTGTTGCACGTGCGAACGGCCTACGGCACCACACCGTCCACACCGGGTGACATGGCACAGTCGGTGTCCCTTGACGATGGTGCCACATGGAGTTCATGGCAACCCTTCCCGTTCGTCGGACACGCGCCGGATCTGTTCCAGACATCCCATGGTGCCCTGCTCTCGGCTTTTCGCGAGATCAACGACGCGTTCACGCAGGAGTGGGTGTCCCTGATCTCTTCCACCGACGATGGGAACACCTGGACGGCGCCGCTGCGCATCGCCGATTGCGGTGCGATCGAGTGCGGCTACCCGTCGTTCGCCGAGCTTGACAGCACTCACCTGTTGGTCGTGTTTTACGGTCCCGGGGGCACCACCATCGAGGGTGTGATCTATGAAATGCAGCCTGTGTACGAGGCTCGATAAGTTTATGACCCGGCTCCTCATTCTTCTTACGTTTTCCATCACCGTCACCGGATGCTCCCCTCTACCATGGCGTGGAGCAAACATTGAGCCACCAGGCTTCTCTCTGACAACTCGCCAGACGACCATTCGTCCGGGATCGGTGCTCACCCTGCCCGAGGCGATCCGGATCGCACGTGCGGGCAACCCGCAGACCGTCGCCGCACGCTATCTCGAACAACAGGCCAAGGCGGTCCGGATGCAGGCGCTCTCCCCGGCGCTGCCACAGGTGAAGTTGAGCGGACGGGCTGCCCGCTACCTGGATCCGCAACGCGTGGCCTCCCCGAGCGCGACCAACCCGACCGCCATTAGTGTCAGTTCCGAAGATCTGGGCACCTGGGACGCGGTCGTGACGCTCAACCTCTTCGCCGGTGGTCGCGACGTCTGGAACTTCCGCATGGCCCAGGATCTGGTCGGGGCCGCCCGGCTCGATGCGGAACAATTGGAGCGCACCGTCACCACGCTTGTGATCGCCGCTTACTACCAGGCCGTCTGGCGACGTGCCGTGGCCGGCGCCCTGCACGCCTCGGCCAGTGCACTAGAAGCCGAGACAGCGCGAGTCAGAACCCTCCTGGCTCAGGACAAGGCATCGCTGCTGGACGTCACCCGTGTGCAGGTGCGCGCTGCCGAGGTGATGGATCAGGCCAGGACCGAGGATGCCCAGGCCGAACTCGCCCTGCTGCAGTTGTTCCATCTGTTGGGACTGTCGGCGGTCCCTGTGAAACTGGAGCCCCCGACCGAGGATCCCGTGGGATCCGTTCCATCCGACGACCAGCTCGGCTGGAAGGAAATCCTCTCCAGGCGGCCAGATCTGAAGGCCGCCCGTCTGCGCATCTCGTCTCAGCAGGCCAAGGTGACCAGCGTCCAAGCCGAGCTCTGGCCGACCCTGGCGCTGGCCGGTTCGTTCGGACAGCGGGTCGATATCTCCGGCTGGCCCGTCGAGGACGGCCACTGGCGCAATTCCGGCTATCTCGGTCTGGAAATGGCCTGGTCCCCGTTCGAGGGCGGCCGGATCCACTACCTCGTCCAGCAGGAGACTGCCGCCCTGCGGGTCATGGTTGAGAACCTGCGGGCCATGGAGTTGTCTGCCGTGTTGGAGATCCGCACCGCACTGGCCCGTCTTCGCTCGGCGCGGGATCGCCTGGAGACCGCACGGGAATCGCTGACGCTGGCCCGGACGAGCCTGGAGCTCGAGAAGAAGAAAGTCGAGCTCGGTCAGAGCACCTTTACCGACTTTCAGTTGATTGAATCATCGTTTCTGGATGCGCAGGTGCGGGTCCTCCAACTGACGGCCGAAGTCCGGATCGCCTGGTACCAGTTTCGCCTGGCGATAGGAGAGTTGTAGATGAGAAGCGTGCTGTTGTTGTTTCTGTGCGCATTGGTGCTCTCGTGCTCCGGCCAGAAGAAAGACGCGGGCCGTCGTCGTCCTTCGCTTCCGGTCCGCACCCTTCAGGTTGATCCCTCCACGTTCATGCGGGTCCTTTCGCTCACCGGAGAGGTGTACGCACCCCGCACAGTGACACTCTCGGCCAACGTCGAGGGTGCCGTCGTCTGCTGCTTCTGGCGCGAGGGCGATCAGGTCACGGCCACCCAGGATATGTTCACCATCGACCCATCGATCTACCAGCGCGAGGTCGACATCGCCCGCCAGGGCTACTACGTCGCCGCCGCCCGTCATGCCGATGCGCAGGCCGGATTCCGGCCCGAGGAGGTACGCAAGTTCGAGCAGGAGGTCATCGCGGCCCGTGAAAAGCTCGACTTCGTCACCAAGGACCGTGATCGCGCCAGGAAGCTGGTCGATGCCGGAAGCATCTCCCGGGAGGTGCTGGAGAAGGCCGATGTCGAATTCGTCGCGGCCCGTTCGCGGCTCGAGACGGCACAGAACCAGTTGAAGATCGGACAGGAGGGCGCCACCCGGACTCAACTGGCCGTGTCCCACGCCTCCGAGCTCGAGGCCAACGCCCGGCTGCAACTGGCGCGCAGTAAGTTCGCCGAGACCCGGATCCCGGCGCCGTTCGCCGGCACCATCACCCGGGTTCTGGCCCGGCCCGGCGACAACGCGGCGCCCCGGATGCCGCTGCTGGAGCTGGCTGACCTATCATCCATGGTCATCCGGTTCTCCGTCCCGGAGAGGCAGTCCGCCTCGATCCGGTTGAAGCAGAAAATCCTGGTCACCCTTGACGCCTTCCCCGGCAGGGAATTGTCCGGCGAGGTCAACCGCATTCACCCCACGCTGGATCCCAAAACCCGCGTCCTGTGGGTCGAGGCCTTGGTCACCGAGGAAGTGCGGCTGATCCCGGGCATGTTCGCCCGGATCCGTCTGGTGCTCGATGAGATCCCGAACCAGCTCGTCGTGCCCGAGACGGCCGTCGTGACCAAGCAGGGTGAGCGTTTCGTATTCACCGTCGAGGAAGGCAAGGCCAGGCGACGGATCGTGCGTGTCGGCTTCCTGGCTGGCGGCAAGGCCCAGATCCTGTCCGGGCTGGAACCCAAAAGCCGCATCATCATGGAAAACGCCGACCAGTTCCGGGACGGACAGGACGTGGAGATCATCCCCGACTCCGGTCCCGGTGGCAGGACCGAGGCACCCATGCCCGGCAGCGCCGAAAAGAAACCCGAAGCCGGGAAAAAGGAATAGAATCACCCCCCATGCGCCTGACCGCCGCCGTCATCCGGAGGAAATTCGCCACGCTCGCGATCCTGTCTGGGCTTCTTGTGCTGGGCACCGTGAGCCTCTTCTCCATGCCGGTGGACTTCCTCCCGGACATCACGTATCCGATGATCCGGGTCTCCATTCTTTGGCCCGGCGCGACCCCCGAGGAGATCGATCGCTCCATCGCCGATCCGCTGGAGCGGCAGATGGCCTCGGTCGATGGCGTGGACTACCTCGAGAGCAGCATCACCGAGGGTAATTACCGGTTGATGCTCAATTTTTCCTACGACAGCGACGTCAACGTGGCCTTCATGGATGCGTCGGCCGCCCTGGGCCGCGTCAACCGGCGACTGCCCGAGGACATCGACCCCCCGCTGGTGGCCAAGATGGACCCGAGCCAGCTGCCGATCCTGCTGATCTCCATCAGTTCCCAGGCCTGGGATCTCACAAGGCTGCGTACCTGGGCTGAGGATCAACTGCAGAAGCAACTGCTGTCGGTGCCCGGCGTGGCGGGGACCGAGATTGTAGGCGGCCTTCGCAGGGAGATCCGTGTGTTTCTCCAGCCAGAGGCATTGATAAAATATAAATTGACGACCACAGATATCCAGAAACGCATCGCCGACGAGAACGTGGAGATGTTCGCCGGGCGCATCATCGAGGGACGACGGCACTGGGTCGTGCGCACCATGGGCGAGGTCAAGACAGTTGCGGATATTCGCAACATTGTACTCGTCAACGACAACGGAGGTCAGGTCACGGTGGGAGACGTCGCCGAGGTACAGGACGCCTCCGAGGACGTGCGCCTGTTCTCCCGACTCAACAGTTCTCCCGCGATCAAGGTCAGCGTCACCAAGCAGGCCCTCGCCAACACGGTGACTGTTGCCAGGGCGGTGACCCGGAAGCTCGAGCAGATGAAGCCGGATCTACCCGCGGACGTGAAGTTGCTCGTCCTCGAGAACCAGGCCGTCTACATCGCCGATGCCATCGACGGCGTGACCTCTGCGGCGCTGGGCGCGGCGGTCCTGGTCATCATCACCATCTTCCTGTTCCTGGGCAGCCTGCGGCACGTGCTCGTGCTGCTGCTGGCGATCCCGGTCATCCTGCTGGTCAACTTCGGCGTGATGAAGCTCGCCGGCTTCTCCCTCAACATCTTCTCCCTCGGAGGGCTCGTCGTGGCGCTGGGTGTGCTCCTGGACAACTCCATCGTGGTGCTGGAGAATATCACACGGAGGCGCGGACTGGCCCCCCACGAGCCGGCCCACCAGTTGATCCCGGACGCGGTCTCCGAGGTTGGACCCGCGATCGCTGCGGGAACCCTGTCCTATCTCGCGCTGTTTTTGCCGTTCCTGTTCGTCCCCGGTCTGACCAGCCTGCTCTTCAAGGAACTGATCCTGGTCATCTCCGGGATCGTGGTCATCAGCGTGGGCGTGGCCATCACCCTGACGCCCATGCTGGCTGACGTCCTGCTTAAAACCCATGAGGACGAAACCGGCGTCTTCCAGCGGATTTTCGCCCGCATCACCGCAGCGTACGCGCGCTCTGCAGCGTGGTTCCTGCGCTGGCGGTGGGTGTGGCTGTTCGTCGCGATCGGCCTGCTGCTCGCAGGAGCCTGGACCTGGCAGTCCCTTGAAGGGGAATTCCTGCCGATGCTCGATGACGGCCGCGTCTCGATCCGGGTCCGGGCCCAGCCCGGCACCTCGGCGTACGAACTCAACGCCATCGCCGGGGACATCGAGAAGATGCTGGCTGCGGAACCCCGGGTCGCGGACTTCTTCACAGTCGCCGGAGGCAGGGGCAGCGGCGGCTACATGGTCGAGTCCTCCAACGACGCGGAGATCGGCCTCCAGTTGAAATCCGGAAGCGGCCGGATGCGCACCATGCAATGGGTGAACCAGTTTCGAAAGAAGATTCAGAAGTTCAACTGGCCCGGCGTGCGCGTGATGGTCAACCAGCAGCGGATCCGCGGAATCCGGCGGCTCGGCGACAACGACATGGAGATCAAGGTCCGCGGGGACAACCTCGAGGATCTGCGGGTGATCTCCGCACAGATGGTGGAGCGCATCTCCCGGCATCCATCCTTCACCAACGTCCAGCTCTCCCTGGATTTCTCCAAGCCCGAGTATCAGATCCACATCGACCGCGAGAAATGCGCCGATCTGGGTCTGTCGGTCAGGGACATCGCCAACACCCTGCGGACCTACCTGGGAGGAACCGTGGTCACCTCCTTTCGGGAGCGCGGACTGCAGTTCGATGTCCGCCTGAGCATCCCCGAGAGCCGGATTCACAACGCCGAGGACCTTCGGATGTTTCCCGTCGCCCGGGCCGACGGCGCCCAGATCCTGCTGTCCGACGTCGCGCAGGTTCTGCCCGGGAACGGACCCGTGGAGATCAGCCGGGAGGACCAGGCCAAGCAGGTCTCGATCACGGCCACCACCGTGGGTCTGACCGTCAGCGCAGCCCAGGTGGTCGCCGGAACCCTGCTCAGCGACGTCTCCCTGCGGCCCGGCGTCACCTGGAAGTTTTCCGGTCAGGCGCAGATGATGCGGGAGATGCAGTTGGACATGCTCACGATCCTGCTGTTCGCGCTGTTCTTTGCATTCATTGTGTTGGCGGTTCAGTTCAACGACTGGAAGCTGCCCACCCTGATCCTGATCAACCTGCCGGCCTGCCTGGCCGGGGTGCTCTTCGCCCTGAAGATCACGGGATTTCCGGTGGGCGCCACGGTGCTCATCGGCATGCTCGTGGTCGTCGCGGCCGCGATCAATGACGGTGTGCTGCTGTTCACGTTCGCCGACGATCTGCGCCGCGAGGGCGGCACCACGCCCGATGTGGCGATCCTCCAGGCGGCCGCCGTGCGCCTGCGTCCCCGCGTGATGACCACCCTGTCGACGCTGGTGGGCTTCCTGCCGCTGGCGCTCAACCTAGGCGGCGGCAACGAGATGCTGCAGCCCATGGCCGCCGGCGCCATCGGAGGCCTGATCATGGAGACCTTCGTCGCCCTCTACCTGATGCCCGTGCTCTATCGCTTCGCCTACCGCACCGCCATCCGCATCCCCGACACCACGGCGGCCGATGGTGGACAATAAATATAAAGAATATTTGATTAACCGAGGACAGTGCGCTCGATGGACCGGATCTGGGCCCGGTAAAGCGCCGTGATGCGGGTACCGTAGTCGGCGATGAGCTGGATGATGTCGCGCGGGGTCTCATGGCTGTCACGGCCGTTGATGCGGTCACCGGCATCGCCCACGCCCGGCAGGATGTAGGCCTTCTCGTTGAGCGAGGGATCCATCCACAGCGTGTAGATCTCGACGTTTTCCACTGCACGTGCGATACGCAGGCAACCCTTCATCGCGGAGATGACGTTGAAGAACTTCACCGAGCGCGGCGTCACACCCTGGTCCTTGAGGAACTTCACGACCGTGATCATGCTGCCGCCGGTGGCGTTCATCGGATCGGCGAAGAACCAGTCCTTCCCGTCAAGCATCTCTAGATTGAAATAGCTCTTCTTGAGGTCGAGCACGTAGGACATGTTCTGCTCGGTCTGCCGGTCGTCGCGCCCGATCTTGAACAGCGCGAACGGGGTCACGTAGCCACTGGAGTGATACTCCTGGATCTCCTTGGAAACGATCATCGACGGCAGCAGCGCGGCGCGCAGCATCACACACATCACCGCGTTGCCGGTACAGTCGTCGATCTGGGGTATCTTGTGGATTGCGTACTGCTGGGTCGGCAACCCCACAGGTGTCTTCACGAGGATGTGGTGCTTGGACTCGGGCGTGCCCTGGAACGCCATGTTGAACAACAATTCATAGGCACGCTGGATGTAATATACGAACTCGGGCTGCTCCGTACGGACATCACGCAGCTTGGCAATCAGGCGCGAAGCCTCGCCGTGGATGAACGGAGGCGTCTCGAACGAGAACACGTGAATGTTCTTCTCCTCGCCCAGCATCTCGTGCATCACATGGCCTAACTCGGAGTAGAGACCGATCATCCGATCGCGGACCTCCTCGGCCCGATCCGACGCAGGATCATATTGTCTGAACACGCTCATGGCCTCCTCGTATCTGGCATCGAGGATGCGTATCTTCTCGTGGTCCCGCTCCGTCAGGAAGCCGTCGAGATCCATCGCACGAAGTATCAACTTGGTCATGTGATTCTCCTTTGCTATCTCATGATCAGGTACAGCACGCCCATACCCATCATCATTCCCAGGAAGAAGCCCGTAAGGAACAACCCGAGTCCCCGGCCGGCTCCTTCGACCTCGACGACATGGCTGTTGTGACGCGGGGGAGGCGCCGGCGCCACGCGCAGGGTTTCGGAGGGCACATGGGGCAGCGACGCCGGCGGGGAGTCGGCCGCAGCGCTGGCACCATGCGCAGGCGGAGGCGCCACGGGCGTCTGGATCGGCTCGGAGTCGTCGTCGTGCTCGGAGATCTGGGGTGAGCCGGATTCAAAATCCGAGCCCGTCTCGTCGATCCTCAGCGGCGCCAATGGCGGGAAGATCATCTCCAGTGCCGAGATGACCTCATGCATGTCATGGGGACGATCTTCGGGGTTTTTCTCCAGACAGCCCAGAATCAACTCATCCACCAGCGGAGGGCGATCCGCCGCCGGGGGCAGCTGGACCTTCTCGCGCAGGTGCATGTGCATCACCTCGGTCAGATCCTCGTGCACGAACGGCAGCCGCCCCGTGATCATCTCATAGCCGAGCACACCCAGCGCGTAGATGTCGCTGCGCGCATCCACGGGCTTGCCGCGGCACTGCTCGGGAGACATGTAATATGGTGTTCCCAGCGTGATGCCCTGGCGGGTCTTGGGCAGATCCTGGCCGTCGATCGACTCGAGCAGTTTGGCCAGGCCGAAGTCGAGCAACTTGGTGCGCGGCGGCCAGTGTCCGTCGTTGCTGGGCACCAGAAAGATGTTCTCGGCTTTCAGGTCGCGGTGGATCACACCCTTGGCATGGGCTGCGGCCAGGGACAGGGCGAGCATGCGCAGCAGTTGGCCGGCCGCGAAGGCGCCCAGTTTCCCGTGCCGCTTGAGGAACTCCAGCAGGCGTTCGCCACGCAGGTACTCCATGACAAAATAGTATCGACCATCGTCGTACTCGCCAAAGCCGAAGATGTCCACGATGCCCGGATCGCCGATGGCGTTGACCACCATGGCTTCCTGCCTGAAGCGCTGGATGTTCTCCGGGTTCTGCGCCACGTGGGGATGAATCAGTTTGATCGCAACCTTTTTTCCGATGACCGGATGCACCCCCGCATACACGGTGCCCATCCCCCCGGCGTCGATCCGGCGCCGGACGACGTACTCGCCGAGCATCGTACCGGGCGGGACGTCAGGACACGAACTTTTCCAGGAGGCGGCACCACGGCCCATCTTTTATTTCCGATTCTCCTGCCACTTGCCCAGAACACGCTCCAGACAGGATTCCATCTGGCTGCAGTCGAGGCTGACGCAGGACATGAGGTTGTCGAACAGGGTCTTGTTCTCGAGCTTCAGTTTCTCGCAGTCCTCATACATCCAGTCCTTGAGTTTGGCAAACGAGAACCGCTGGTTCAGTTCCTTGCCGGTCACACATTCGCTGAGCTTGGCGACCAGATGCGTGCAACTGCGTTGTGGATTAGCCACGACGGCCTCTCCGGGCTTGTCGGAGGTGACGGCTTTCTTGTCGCAGGCAGAGAACGCCAGGACTGCCGGCAGCAGGATCCAAATCGATTTGGGCATCATCATTCGTTTCTCCGGATCAGGACGATCTCCGCCGGGGCCAATTCCAGACGCCCTGAGGCGGGCTCCCAGGACCAGTGTCCTTCGGCGAGCACCGGCCGGCAGATCTCGCAGTTGTCTATCAACTCGGCCTCGCGCGGCTGCGTCCAGTCCTTGTTGATGAGCAGGCGGCCCTCCTGGCCATCGATCGTCTTGGACAACAACAACGTCGGCTCCCAGAGCGGCGACAGCGCCATTACACGACCCTCCTCACACAGGATCGGCCAGGCGCTGGTCATGCGGTTGCAGGCGCGAATGAACGACGAGATGTCGGGGTCGCGCGGCTCCTGGTCGGCCGGCGTGGTGCGCACGGCGTGGCATGGCTTCTGCCAGCAGTACTCGTAGCCCATGGTCATCTGCAGGGCGCTGGAGAACCAGCACGCGAACAGGTATCGCTGGTACTGCACCGCGGTGAGCGCCTCGGTCTTGTGGAACAAACGCGGGGTGTCGTGGTTCTCAGGAAACGAGACCGTCGGGGCCACGGACTGCAACAGGTCGTGCTGGTTCAGCGCCCAGTCGGCATCGAACTGCCACCAGCAGGAGGAGTTGTAGAGGTGATGGAAGCCACATTCATGCAGGGCGCGGACCTTCTCCAGACTCTCTCCGAGGGCATCGGCGACGAAGAGCACGGGCGCATGCGCACGAACCAGCGCGGCGCGGATGCATGTGCGCCACAGCGGCGCAGGCACCGACGTGGCATGCATGCAGCGGAAGCCTGAGAAACCAAGGCCTACCCAGAAGTCCACCACGGTCTCGAGGTACTTCCAGAGGTTCAGTCGATCGGGTGAACCGTAGATGTCGTACTCGGCCAGATCGTCCCACAGGGTCACGTTGCAAGGGTCCAGCGGGTCCGGTCCGAAAGGGTGCACCGGCTCTCCGGACGCTTCCCGCATGAACCAGTCCGGATGAAGCTGCAGCGCCGGCGCGTCGATGGCGCAGTGCAGCAGATTGAGGTCTGTCATGAAGCGGACGCCGCGCTCGCGGTGCCGCTGCAGAAAGCGCTGCAACTGGCTGATGCCCGACTCCGTGTCCCCGGAGACCTCGAACTTCGGGTTCAGCCGGAACGGGTCGGCTACCGAATAGATCGAATCTGACGCACCCGGCGCGAAGACACTGTTGATATAAATCCAGTTGAACCCCAGATCCACCGCATGGTTCACCCATTCTTCCCACTGGTCCAAGTTGCCGGCCAGCGTGGGAAAGATGTTGTAAATCAGCGTCTTGTGCATCCGGGTCTCCCGAAGCGCACAGTGTAGTAGATGCCCCCGACGCGCGCAACGCTTTTTTTCGGCGGCTAGGAGCCTGAGAAAGCTCAGAAGGGACCGGCCCAGGAAGGCTCGGACAGGGATGTGCCGGCCGACACTGTGTCGCTACGGCGGCGCACCTCGTAGACGAAGTGATCCAGCGTCTTCTCGTCGAGAGGCTCCCCGTTGAGCTGCAGCACCACGAAAGGCAGGCCCAGGTCGCGCTGGGCGTGGAAGAACTGTGCCTCGGAAATCTTGTTGGGCATGCACTCCAGCGGACCCACCGACACGACGCCGTCGATGACGCCATGCCGGTACTCGTGCACGGGGCCGCCCAGCGTGAGCACCGCCTCGCCGAGCAGGTCTGCGCGCAGGTAGGGCGCGCTCGCCTGCAGTGACTCGACCGCGGTCGTTCGCTGTGGCCACCCGAGTGGTTCGGCGAACACACGGTACAGCCGTGCCGTGATGCTCTTCTGCAGGAACGTGGACACCGCCCGGGCCCAGAACGCGTCCGGCGTGGAGAAGCGCCCCTTGCGGATCTCGGCCTCGTTGCTGAGGTCGGTGTACTCCAGCCACTCCCCGAGGGGGGCCAGCCGCGCACGCAGGCCGCGTTTCTCCAGTTTGTCGATCACGAAGTCATTGGAGAACGGATCCAGGCGCACATAGATCTCGCCGACCACGGCCACCGTGGGGACCTGCTTGTCCGGAGTCATGATCCGGGCGAACTCGGCGGCTGCCTTCTGGCAGATTCCACGCACGCCGAACAGGCCACCCATGGTTTCCATGAGGCTGTTTCCCAGCGACGGGGCCGGCGTGCCTTCGAGGTGACGTATCATCTCCAACTGAGTGCGGTCAAAGATCTCCTGGGCGGCACCCGGGCGCACCTCCACCGGACGCGTGTACAGGAGGGCCTCGGTCAGCATGTCTCCGGCGACGAACGCGGCAAAGGTCTTCAGCGCCAGCCCCTTGGATACACCCGCGAAGTAGTCCGAATCCGGCTGCGACACCAGTTTGACACGATCGAGCAGTCCCAGCCGCTTGAGCACCGTCTTGTGCAGCAGGTTGTACATCCCGAAGCGGCACGGCCCCGAGGCGGTGGGCATGAAGAAGGCGAACCGGTCCTCGTGACGCGCCTCCTGCAGCCGCGCCAGCAGCGAGCCGAGGGTGACCACCGCCGGCAGGCACTCCTTGCCTGAGGTGTACTTGCGGCCAAGCCGCAGATCGTGGCGGGTCGGCATCGGCAGTGCCTCTGCCTGGAAGCCGTCACCCCGCAGCGAGGCCGCAGCCAGCTCGGCGTTCTCTCCCATGCGGGGGAACAGCAGGATGTCGCCGCGCCGGCGCGTGTCAGCCAGCGTCAGTGAGTCCAGCTCCAGCAATCTCAGTTGCTCGCGCGGACGCTCCTGGCTCGGATGCCCCATCTGCCGATCCTGGCTCACGCAATACAAAAAAGCCTCCAGCCGCGTACGCGTTCCGGCATCACCCGCATGACCATCGGTCTCGATGATCGCGTGGGGTTTTCCCTGCAGGATCGTGCTCGTGAAGTGCAGGGAAAAGGAATCCGGACCGCAGGAGTAGTTGCTGCAGAACACGGCGTAGTGCCCTGTGTTTCTCCGAACCTCGTGAGCCGCACGCAGGTTCGTCTGGCCGTAACCCCAGTACACCGTCTCGAACACCGGCACGTCCTCAGCCACAGGATAGCAGTCCACCGGCACCGCCACCGCGCCCAGGTCGCGCAGCAGCCGCGGCACGTTTGAATTGAGGACGTGATTGAAAATCGTGTAGGTCCGTCCCAGCACCACCACCACCGGCCGGTCGTGCTCGCGGGCCCACTCGATGGCGTCGCGTCCAAGCTGCGGCAGGGCCGCATCAAACTCCAGTTGCGTCGCGCGTGCCGCAGAGAACGCGCGCTCCACGAGCCGGGGATCCGTGATCCCAGCCTCCTGGGCGGCCTCCTCGCATGAGCGGCGGAACAGGTCCGAGTCCAGGTTCCCTGGCCCCATGTCGATCACCGGCTGCAGGAACCGCACCTTGGGCCGGTCGCAGTACAGCCGTTTCAGCAGGTCTGCGCTGGCTTGGGCAACCGGGCACACAGTCGAGTGCTCCTCCTGGCCCACCCGCGGCACGTCGCGCAGCATCGGCAGGAAAACGAAGTCGGGCGCCCCGTCGATCATGGTACCGATCTGGCCCGTGTACATCTGCATCGGTGCGCACATCGGCACGTTGGATTGGGCGATGCCGCGCCTGAGTTGGCCGGCGTCGGCGTCCCCGGGCACCTGCAACTTGAAGCCGAGCTCATGGAAATACGTCGCAAAGAAGGGGAACAGCCCCTGCAACAGGAACTCGTGGGTGATCGCCAGCGTTGGACGCGTGATACCGGTCGTGGCCGCCCCGTCGAGCCGCCGTACCAGTGCCTCCAGCTCAGCGGCACGTTGAACGAACGGATCGGGGGCCGACGCCGGCAGGGACCGCCGGCTTGGACTGCGGTCATACAGCGAGCAGGCGCCTCCCCAGAAGAACGGCCGCACGCCGTCATGGAAGCGCACGCGCATCCGGTCGATCCGGCAGCGATTGCCCGGAGCGCTGCAGCCCTTGGTGCTGGTGCAGACGAACTCCTCGCGGCCCTCCACCGTCGCGTCAAGGCACGACCGCAGCGGCAGGTCCGTGAGCACCCCTGCGTTGCCGTGCCTGCGGGCCAGAAGCGCGATGCCCAGGGCGCCCATCAGGCCGGGCGCCGGGGGCACGACGACCTCGCGTCCGGTCTGCCGCGACACCGCCGCGGCCAGGGCCATCGATGAGAACGGCATGCCCTGGCAAAAGATCTTCTTCCCGATGTCGCGGGGCCCCTTCACTCGGTTCATGTAGTTCTGGATCACGCTGTCGTAGATACCCGCCACGAGGGCCTCCAGTGGTTCACCGGCGGCCTTGGCCTGCTCGATCACCTCAGCCATGAACACGGAGCAGTGCTGACCCAGTGATACCCCGCTGCGGGCGGCCAACGCCAGCTCCGACAGTTCCGCGATGTCCATGTCCGGGAAAAGGCGCAGCCCCTGCTCCTCGATGAACGAGCCGGTGCCCGCCGAGCAGGCCTCGTTCATGGCCGCGTCCACGATCTCCCGCCCCATCAGGCGGATGTACTTGGCGTCCTGTCCCCCGATCTCGAAGATGGTGTCCACCTCCGGATCCACCGCCAGCGCGCCCTCGGCGTGGGCGGCGATCTCGTTGATGATCGTCACTCCGTCGTCTCCGGCGGCCGAGCGGATCAGCGCGCCCACGATCTCGCGGCCCGAGCCGGTCACACCCACGCAGGGCACCCGCACGCCGGGTCCGGCGGCCTCGAAGAACCGCCCCAGCAGCCGTTGCGCCGCGCCCACCGGGTCCCCGCCGGTGCGCACATAAGCGTTCCACAACTGCCGGCCGTCGCCGGCGTCGATCGCGGCGATCTTTGAGCCCGTGGAGCCCATGTCCAGCCCCAGCACCACCGCCCCGCTCTCGGGCAGGCCCGGCAGCGGCTCCGCGGGCGTCATCTGCACGCGCGCCAGCGACTCCACCAGCGGAGGAACGACCTCGAAGGCGCGGTGGTTTTCCCCGGAGAACCAATCGTCCAGCAGCGCCGGGGCTGCAAAACCGTCCTCGCTCCCCCTGTCGGCAGCCTCCAGGGCGGCGCCCAGCGCGCCATAGAACCGGTGTGCGGTCTCGTTCAGCGCCTCCACCCGCATGCCGTGGGTGGAGAAGAACGACTCGAAGTGACGCCTGATGCGCTCACTCTCGCAGACCTGACCCGAAAGCACCACCGTCGCCGGCGCAAGGCCGGGCTTGACCAGCACCTCGATGTTCTCCGCCACCGCGTCGAACAGGCCGGCCAGGATCCGTGCCCGGTCCTCGCCCTTGTTGGCCAGGTGGGTCATGTCCGTCTTGAGAATCACCGGGCAGCGCCCCGAAAGCGGCAGCGCCGTCTCCACCGCCGCGGCCAGTCGGTCAGCGGCCTCGACCTCGAGCCCGAAGCGGCCCGTCAGTTGTGCAAGGAAGTTGCCTGTACCCTGCGAGCAACGAGTGTTCTCGCGGAAGATCCGGGAGTTGGCGTCGTGGATCTCCAATACCGAGAAGCCATGGGCGCCAGCGTCGAGCACTGTCGCCCGTCGCAACTGCGGATGCACGTACTGCACTCCGCGCTCCAGGGCCCGCGGTGCCGGCACCACGGCCAGGGTCATGACACCCGCGCCGCGTCCTGTGACCGCAGCCCCCGCAAACCCGGTCCCATCGCCGAGTTCCCGTAAAATGATCTCCCGGGGATCCCCTCCGTGGGGGAGGACTGTACTGCCAGTCCATTTCATGCCATCTGACGAAGCCTCAAGAATGGTCAGTTTTACGGTTTCTGCACCAATATCGATTCCCAAATACTTGTTATTGCTCATGTTTTCTCACCTTAAGGACGGAATAATAAAATTCCTCATACGACTAGACCGATGTATCAGTCTACTATTTTCCAGCGGTTGTCAATGGGGAAGTTAATTAGAATATAGTGACTCGTCGAGGGCCCATTGGAACGTCGGAGATTTCATTCGAAATCGGGGCATCGACGGTGATCTCAACGACACCCATGGAGAACTGTGACATTTCCACGACCGATTCCAACGTTCCGACCAAAGTGTATTGGACCCCCACGTCCGCAGGAGATCTCCGATTTCCCGGATTCAGCTTTCATCACGCTCATTATTGTGATAGAGGGGGCTCAGCTGGAAGGTTCCTGCTGCTTATTCGATTATCTGCATCGTTGGTAACCCGCCGGATTGGACTTTGACCTGAATGAAAACACGCAAGGACGTTAGAAACATCGCCGTGATCGCGCATGTCGACCATGGCAAGACCACGCTCGTGGACGCGATGCTGCGCCAGAGCGGACTGCTCAACGAAAAGAATGGCATGCTCGACCGCGTCATGGACAACAATGACCTCGAACGCGAGCGCGGCATCACGATCCTGGCCAAGAACACCTCGGTGCGCTACGGCAACACCCGGATCAACATCCTGGACACGCCGGGCCACCACGACTTCGGTGGCGAGGTCGAGCGCATGCTCACCATGGCTGACGCCGTGCTGCTGCTCGTGGACGCCGCCGAAGGCCCGCTGCCCCAGACGCGCTTCGTACTGCAGAAGGCCCTCGAGATGAAGTTGGTGCCCATCGTCGCGATCAACAAGATCGACCGCAAGGACGCCGAGCCCGAGCGCGTGCTCAATGAAGTGTACGACCTGTTCATCGACCTCGGGGCCGAGGAGGGCGTGCTGGACTTCCCGGTGCTGTTCACCAACGGCCGTACCGGCGTGGCCCATCGCACCCTCGGAGACGACTCCACCAACCTGATTCCGCTGTTCGAGGTCATCCTCGAGTTCGTGCCACCGCCGCTGGATCTTCGCGACGAACCGCTCCAACTGCACGTAAACAACATCGGATGGGACGATTACGTCGGCCGCCTGATCCTGGGCCGGATCCACTCCGGCAAGATCACCGTCGGCCAAACCGTGTATCTGCACACCGAAACGGGTGCCCCCAAGGCCTCCCGCGTGATGCGCCTGTACGGATTCTCCGGACTGACACGCATCGAGATCGACACCGCCCGCGCCGGTGACATCATCAGCCTCGCGGGCATCGAAGAGGTCAACATCGGCGACACCATCACCGATGCGCCCGAGACGGCCCCGCTGCCGCGCATCATGGTCGACGAGCCCACGATGTCGATGAACTTCTGCGTCAACACCTCGCCATTTGCGGGCAAGGAAGGACGTTATGTCACCTCCCGCAACCTGCGCGACCGCCTGTTCCGCGAGGCCAAGGCCAACGTGGCGATCCGCGTCGAGGAGACCGACTCCCCCGACACCTATCGCGTGATGGGCCGCGGCGAACTCCAGTTGGGCATCCTCGTCGAGACCATGCGCCGCGAGAGCTATGAACTGATGCTCTCCCGCCCCGAGGTCGTCACGCGCCGCGTCGACGGCCAACTGATGGAGCCCCAGGAATATCTCACCGTCGACTGTCCCGCCGAGATGGTCGGCGTCGTCTCCGAGCGCCTCGGTCCCCGCCGCGGCCGCCTGATGGAGATGGCCCCGGTCGGCGACCGCATGCGCCTGCTGTTCGAGATTCCCACCCGCGGGATCATCGGATTCCAGGGTGAGTTCCTCACGGAGACCCGCGGCACCGGCATCATGCACACCCACTTCAAGGGCTGGATTCCCTGGCAGGGACCGATCCAGGGCCGCCGCTCCGGCGCGCTGGTGGCCGACCGCACGGGTCCGACCACCCCCTACGCCCTGTTCCACATGCAGCCCCGCGGCACGCTGTTCGTGCCGGCGCAGTTCAAGGTCTACGAGGGCATGGTCGTGGGCGAGCACATCCGCGAAAATGACCTCAACGTCAACGTCTGCCGGGAAAAGCACCTGACCAACATCCGCGCCGCAGGCCGCGACGAGAACACCATCCTGACCCCGCCCCGGATCATGTCGCTGGAGCAGGCCATGGAGTTCATCCGCGACGACGAGATGGTCGAGGTCACGCCGTTGAACATCCGCATCCGCAAGCGCACGCTCGCAGCCAACCGCCGTTCCACCCGCCCCGAGTTTGACGATCCCCAGTAGTTTTCAGCAGGAAATTATCCGTTCCATCCGGCGATGCGCGCCAGCAGCCACCAAAAAGCTTTTCCCTTCTGATAACAGTTGAAGCAATGACTATGGGCGCAGGAATCGGCACAGTCTGGGCAGGCATCCGGATTCTCCGTCATCCATTCCGAGCACCACTCGCAGGCGTCAGTGCCGTCGGGGTAGTATTCGCCGGCCGGGTCCCAGCTCTCGATGTCCTCGAAGTCGAACAGTAGCTTCCCGTTCTGCAGGCACCAGTCCCGGATCTGGCGGTTGTTCTCCCGCAGCAGGCCGTCGTCGCCGGTACCGTCGAGGTGCCCGGTCATGTAGATGAACGCCACATCAGGGAACTCCTCCTCGAGCTGGTTCATGGCGTCGAGGTAGATCTGCACGCCCTGCACGGTGTTGGTGGACTGGCCGCCGCACCAGCTCCAGATCACCACGTTGGTTTCGGGGTGCGCCCCGAGATGGGTCCGCGTGAGCCCCTCCCAGGCCAGGTCGCCCTCGGTTCCCAGATCCCCGTATTCCTCGGTCAGGTTCATCTGGGAGTGGTCCACCAGCGGGTCCAGCATCCCCATCCCTGTGACCAACTGGCTGCCATGGGACGTGTGACCGAAGTACACGTAAAGGTTGTTGACCACCGTCACCAGGGCGTCCTGCGGGATGAGCTCGAACTGGGGGACGACCGTGTGATCGGCCACCCGGTCGATGATCTCTCCGCACTGGGAGGTGTCGAACCGGCAGTCGTCCCCGCAGGCCAGGACTCCGGGCTCGTAGCCCAGGGTCTCGCAGGTGACGCCGCCGAGGTCGCTGGCCTCGCAGTTCTCTTCGCCCAGGATCAGTCCGTCGCCGCAGATCGCTGTGCATGTCGTAGGCGGCTCTGTGCAGGTCCATCCTTCCAGTACCTGGCAGTGATCGTCGCAGCCGTCGGATGCATCGAAGTTGCCGTCATCGCAGGCCTCGGACGGATCGAGCAGGGCATCTCCGCAGCGGTGTCCACAATCGGAGATGTCAAGTTCGCACATCCCTGTGCAGCCCAGCACACCAGTCACATTGTAATACCCAAGGCTCTCGCAGGAGTTGCCACCAAGATCCGCGCCATCGCATTCCTCCTCCGGATCCAAATTATTGTCGCCACAACTGCTCTGAACCTTCCCGGCATCGTCGCAGGCGTAAGATAAAAAGATAAAACTGACCATAAACATCCATGTTGCTTGATTTCTCATGACGGTCACTCCTGTAAAGATCTTGGGAATCCGATCCCTGCGGGCCGGGGTTCATCCCGCAGTATAGCGCAGAAAGTAAATATAAAAAGAATCAACTTCAAACATGGATCGACGGCCAGGAAAGTGGCGCCTGCACCTGACCCGCCTCGGCGGCGCCGGCCTCGCGTTCTGACGCTTCCCTTGATTATCCATTTTCTCTAATTCCCTTAGAACTGCTGCGGATATTCGACCTTCGCGCCCGGCGTCAGCACCACGAAACCCTGAAGCTCCAGCTCCCGCAGGGCCGCGTACACTTCCTCGCGCGTCAGGACCAACTCGGCGGCCAGGTCCTCGGTACGAATCCACTCCGGCCGGTGCGCGGTCAGCCAAGCCCGCACAGTCTCCACATGGGCCGGCGCCTGAGGCGGAAGCCGGTGATGGGACGTGAGAAACGTCTGCAGTTTGAGCATGCGCTCTCGCTCTGCCGGGCTCTTGGGGCGGTAGAACACCGCGTCGGCGAGCTTGTCGGGCAGGTAGGTGATGCGCGCGGAGCCGGACTTGTGCGGGTACACGTAGTCGATGCCGCGGCCCAGGTCGGCGGCCGAAGCATAGTGTGCGTCGGACAGGTGCAGCGGCACGGGGTAGCTCTCACCCTTGGCGATGCGCCCGGACGCGTCACCCAGGGCCTCGATCACGGCGTTGCTCTTGGGCGCGGTCGCGACATACAGCACCGCCTGCGCGATGGCCAGCCGTCCCTCGGGCATCCCCAGGTGCTCGAACGCCCTCAGCGCGGTCTCGGCCTGCACCAGGGCCTGCGGATCGGCCAGCCCCACGTCCTCGGATGCGGTCACAATCAGCCGCCGCAGGATGAACCGCGGGTCCTCGCCACCGTCGAGCATCTTGGCGAGCCAGTACAGCGCGGCCTGCGGATCGGAGCCGCGCAGGCTCTTCTGGAACGCGCTGGCATGGTTGTAGTGTTCGTCGGACGCGCGATCATACCGCACCACGAACGAAGGCAGGATGCGGTCAAGCACCTCGCGGGCGAGGGTCTTCTTCCCGTCGGCAGGCGCCGTGGCGGCCCACAGTTCGTCGAGCAGCCCCAGCGCACGCCTGAAGTCGCCCCCCGACAGGATCGCCAGCGGCTCAAGGACGTCGTCGGCGTCGGTCTCGCACCGGCGCTCCTTCGACAGAAACGTCACCGCACGGGAAAGCCCCGCAATCAGGTCCTCGACCGAAAACGCATGAAACTCCACCAGCCGCACCCGCGAGCGCAGGGCCGGGATGATCGAGAACGCCGGATTCTCCGTGGTCGCACCCAGCAGGATCACGTCTCCGGTCTCGACGGCCGGCAGCAGCGCGTCCTGCTGAGCCTTGTTGAAGCGGTGGATCTCGTCAAGGAACAGCACCGCCTGCGGATTGAGCAGCGGCGTGCGCGAATCGATGACCTTCCGTACATCGGAGAGCGTCGCATTGACGGCCGACAGTTCGTGCATGGTCAAGCCGTGGTGCCGGCACAGAAGCCGCGCCAGGGTGGTCTTGCCGGTCCCCGGCGGCCCCCAGAAGATCGTCGAAGTGAGCCGGCCACCCAGAAACTGCGCCATGAACGGCGAGTCGGGCGCCAGGATGTGCCTCTGGCCGATGAATTCGTCGAGATTTCGCGGACGCAACCGTTCCGCGAGGGGATTGATATCCGTCAAGGGAGGTACCCCTGAGTTGCCGTGGAGGCAACTCTAATGCCGCCAGCTTATGCGGCAGTACAGACTGTCGACCACCGGTACAGCCATGAGTTTTTTACTGCAGGTTGATGACCTGCGTGACCTCGGGAACTTCCTGCCGCAGCACGCGCTCGACCAGGTTCTTCACGGTCATCTGCGAGAAAGGGCAGCCATAGCAGTGACCCTGAAGCTTCACGGACACGGCGCCTTCCTCGGTGACGTTCACCAACTCCACGTCGCCGCCATCCTGCTGCAACGCCGGGCGAACCTTGTCCAGGGCGGTCTGTACGCGTACTTTAAGTTCTTCCATTGCCATCTGAGTCTCCCCGGAGCCGCCGCTTCAAGGCGCACGCCAACCATGCGCACCGCGACCCCGCTCGCATTACTAATGAGTCCCCCGGCCCACGTCAAGCCCCCAGTTGGAAGTTTCAACTAAAAACGTCCTGCAACCCTGTGCATCCCAACTCCCGACCGCCGGATTCATGGGCAAGCACAGTTTTTCAAGGCTTCTTCCCTTGCCGGGGGTCGGCTGGTCCTGCGGGCCGACGGCGCAAAAATTCGCGGGAGGCGACCCACTTGTCGACCATGGACACAATGAAAGCCTCCCGAGTGCGCGGGGGCATGGGCGTCAGGGGCCACATGTGGCGCAGGATGCAGTCGCGCTCGATGTCGTTGAGATCGAAGTGGGTACGGGCGTTCTCCAGGGCGATCTTCGGGTGAGCCAGGCCGTGGAACTTTTCGCGGGGCAAGTCGGGCACATCGTGGTTTCGCCAGTCATAAAGGAAGAAGTCGTGCAACAGGCCCCCACGAGCGGCGGAGCGGTAATCAAGACCGAACTTCTTGCAGATCGAATAGGATAAATAGGAGACGGCGCAGGCGTGGGTGAAGATCGTGACGTGCTTGTGGTGGGGAAAGTCGCGCGTGCGCAAAAATTCGGGATGGACGATGATATCGGCCACCAGCGCAGCGTACTCAACCCGGCTGGGCCGGCGGCGCAGAATACCCGCCTGCAGCCGTCCCGGCACCGATCGCAACCGCCCCGGCACCGATCGCAACGGCAACCAGACCAGACGCCGCAGCCGTCCAACAGCCGGACGTTTCCCAACGCCTGCGGGGTGGCGTTTCCCTGCACCTGAAAGGAATCTATGGAAGTTCTGCACCCACAGATTGGGCAGAACCCCCTGCAGGTTCTTCTTCATCACGGTAAACAGTTGCCGGTTCAAATCCGGGAATGCCTCGAGCAGGCGGCGCAGGCGCCCCAACTGGCGCTCAAGTTCGAAGTCGCGGCGGGTCACGAAGTCGGACTGCAGCCGCCCCAGGAACAGGCGGAAGGCGCGAATCTCAGCCACCGCGGCCAGCGTGTCCAGCGTCAGGTACCCCACGAACATCATCGCTAAGAGCCGCAGGATCTGTGGATCACCCCTGCCGGCAACACACAGCGCGGCCGGATGGACCCACAGGGAAAACACCACCGCCAGGCCCGTCCAGGCAGCGGAAAAACTCAGGCAGATCCGGCCCTGCCAGTTGTAGCGGCTGTCCTCATAGGTCCATAACTTCACATGGAGCCACTTCTCCAGCAGCCAACCGACCACATACTCCAGCGCCGTCAGCACCACGCCATAGATCGGGACCTGAATGACCGGATGCAGGCCATCCAGCGGCCGTCCCAGCAGCACGATGCAGGCGGCCCCCATGGCATAGAGCGGCACGAAGGGCCCGCGCAGAAAGCCCGGGTTGACGAAACGGCGCGCTTGGAATGAGCGGTAGGCCACCTCCACGAGCCACCCGCAGAAGGCGTAGAAGGCAAACAGAACGACGGCCTGCTCGACGGTGACGGGCATCAGGCGGTCCTCCCGAAGCCGTCGTGCGGCTTGTTCGGAAAATGGAATCTGGACGGACTCACGATGGACTCATTTCGGCTCCACGGCATCAAACACCCTGCGCAGTCGGTTCACCTCGGCGGGCGTGGTGGATAACACTGATATGCCGCCGATACGCCAGTCCTTGGGCACGCGGGAGCGCACCGCGGCGATGGCCGGATGCATCGGAGCGTAATCCTGCATCTCCGGGGGCAGCTCCTCGGCCAGCGCGTAGCCGTCAAAGGAGGGACACGCACGACAGCCGGCCCAGTAGCGATATGCCACCTGGAAACCGATGTTCGCCAGGCTCTCCGGAAACACCGGGTAAAAATGCGCGACATACAGATTCCCTGCATCGTATTCAATGCCACTATCGTATTCCTGAAGTTGTTTATTTATCATCGGCGCCAATTCCTTGCGCCGGTTGGGAAGGTCAAAGTATTTTTTCCAGGTGCTCTGCTCGTCAGTCCCTGAGAACTTCGTGGTCACCGGGATTCCCTGGGCCATATCGATAATCTCGAACTCGTCGACATCGAACGGTCGCATGCCGCAAGGCTGGTTGTATCCATGGACGCGAAGGAACAGGTACGGGCCGAGGCCACCCAGCAACTTGGCCCACCGCATGGATTCGGACGGGTAATCGAGTGCCTCGAGGGACGCAGCCGCAGGCAAAAGCGGCGTCTTCATGCTGGTGCCCAGGTCCCGCAGGATCAGACCGCTGCCCTGAGCGCTGATGCCCTCGGTCAGGCTGTTGTCCTGCACCATCCCACGGCATTCCTTCAGCGCGTCGCTGTCCTGCTCCGTAGCGGGAGGCAGCTCGGTCATCCGGTGATGATAACGGGCGATGATCACCTCCGTCAGCCGCGGACCCAGGGCAATAAACAAACCAGACCGCTGCGCCGTGACCTCCCAGGCATTGCCCACCGGAGCGACCCAGAACGTGTGCACCGGAGCGGATTCCTCCCAGAATCCGAAGTTTGCGGATCCCTTGTATTCGATCTCCCGAAACGGCCGGATCCAGACCAGCGCCGCATCGGTGACCTTGGTCCTGGTCGCATTGGGCGTAGGCAGCTTTGGCGGAGCGCCCGGCCCCGGCTTTGTGCAGGATATATTAAAGAATATAATGAACAATAAATACAGGAGGTTTTGGTTCATGTATTTCTTCATGGGAATCTACTGCGGTCGGATCGCCGTCCAGATGAAGTGCCGGTTTCCGCCCCTGGAGCCACGCGCACGCACTGGAACCAACTCAACTCGGAAGTCGCCGCGCTCCAGTCGCCGGGTGAAGCTCTGGTCATCGTGGGCGGACCACACCGCGAGCATGCCGCCGGGCATCAACGCCTCGTAGGCGCACCGAATTCCCTGCGGGCTGTAAAGCCATCCGTTGGCCAGCTGGGTGAAGGACTTGGGACCATTGTCCACGTCGAGCAGGATCGCGTGCCAGGGCTGAGGCGGATTCCTGATCAGTTCGGCGACATCGGTGAGCACCAGTTCGGCCCGCTCATCGCGCATCGGGTGCCCCGAGGCGTCCCCCAGCTCCCCCTCGTTCCAGCGCGCGATGGCCTCCACGAGCTCGGCCACCACCACGCGACCGGCAGGGCCGCAGCGCCGAAGTGCCGCGGCCGCAGTGAAACCCACGCCCAGCCCGCCGATGAGCACTGCCACGTTGCCCTCCGGGTGCAGCACATCGAGATGGTCGAACGCCAAATCCGACAGGGCCTCCTCGGAGCCGTGCACGTGGGTGCCCATGAGCTCGTGGTCATCGATGCGGATGATCATCTCCTTGCCGCGGCGCATCAATTCCATGCTCCCCTTGCCGTCGGGCATCTTCACGCTTTCCAGGAATTCCCATTGCAGCATCGCACAGCCTCCGGGCGCACGCCGGCGCCGCCACCGATGTCATACCACACACTCCCGCTGTCCGGGATATGTGAAAAAGCATTTGACTATTTGGCAAAAACAGCTAAGGAAATAGGACCTCGAACCCGCCCATTGATATAGGCGACTTCGAAAAGCGAAGAGGAGAGAAGCATGCGCACAGTTTGGTTATTGATTCTATTCATGGCCGCCCAACTCGGATGTAATGACAAGTCGACGAACACAAACAACAACGTCAACAACCTCAACAACCTCAACAACCTCAACAACCTCAATAATCAGGATGGGGGACCCGACGCCGACGCTTTCAATAATATCAATAATCAAATTGATGGTGGATCAGACGCCGACGTCACCGACGTCACCGACGGCGCCATCGACGCCGACGCCGACGGCGGCACGGTCGATCCCACGCCCCTCCAGTTCACGGCGCTGACGGCCAACGTCGGCCACGGCGACGCGGAGTTCCCTCAATATCCGCTGCGCCTGTGGAGCCAGAGTTACGAGGATTACATGGGCGCTGTCATCCAGGCCATGGCCCCCGACGTGGTGGTGCTGCAGGAGGTGCTCTCGGGCAAGACCTGCGAGGCCTTCACCGAGATCGACCCGAACAAGACCTGCTACGAATGGGACACCCGGCTGCGCCCGGCCGTGCGCCTGATCGGACCGGGGTACAGCATCGTATGCGACCAACGGGAGCAGGTCGAGTGCATCGGCGTGAAGGTGTCCTTCGGCACCATCGACGGCGTCGAGCCGGGCGCCTATGTCGAGCTCGGCGCGCACACGCCGGAGCTTCCGCTGCCGGGCTGCAACTGGGCAGCTGGCCAGTGCAACAACGACACCTGTGACGACGAGTCCACCGTGTCCGACGTGCTCGTGCACACCACTGCGGGCGACCTCCGGGTGGTGCACATGCATCCGATGGCACAGGTGAGCGCCTTCGTCGCCGGCGATCCCTGCCGCGCGGATCAGATCCGGCAGGTCTTTCAGGACGGCATCATCGCTGGCGACGTCTCCATGGTACGCCCGGGCGAACAGGCCGTGATCCTCGGCGACTGGAACCTGGGCCTCGAGATCTACGGCCTGCGCACGATCCTGCAGCCGTCGGAGGCCGACGACGTGTGGAACCAATTTATTAATTGTCCATCCTGCGCCTTCACTGACATGGATCCGCGCGACGAATCAGGACAGCGCTACACCACGAATTCATCGTTCGCTATGGCCGGCATCGTCGCGATTGACCATGTTGTCTCCACCAATGAAATCACCGGCTCCTGCGTGGTGCACGACGAGGGTGGCATGCCCTCCACCGAGCGCCTCGACGTGGGATATCTGTACCTCGACCAGCTCGGCGACAGCCGCATCGATCACTTCGCCATCTCCTGCGAGATGACGATCTATCCGCAGAACCCCTGATCATTTCCCATGAACGACTCTAACTCCTCCCTGTATTTGCGGGCGCTGGCGGCCTTCGGGCTCTGGCTGGGCTTCTATGCCCTGGCGCTGGGCATCATCGCGGCCATGGTCGCGCTGACGTGGATGCAGTTCGCCATCGGGCGCGTCCACCCGTACCTGATCTTCATCTCGGCGACGATCGTGTTCTTCATCGTGGCGGCGATCATCCCCCGTCCCGATCGCTTCGTGGCCCCGGGGCTGCTGCTTTCACCCGACGATCACCCTGAATTGTTCAATGAAATTAAAACTATTTCCCGCGCGACAAACCAGCCCATGCCCTTGGACGTGTACCTGATCCACGAGGCCAACGCGTGGGTGGCCGAGCGCGGACGATTATGGAATGCTCGGCGCATGCTGGCGCTGGGCTATCCGCTGCTGATCCAGCTCACCCAGAACGAGATGCGGGCGGTGCTGGCCCACGAGTTCGGACACTACGCTGCCGGGGACACCTGGCTCACGCCGTGGATCTACCATACACGCCAGGCACTCGCGCGCACCCTGGACAACCTGTCGGGCAACGTGCTGGACTTCGTGTTCGCCGGATACGCCCGACTTTTCCTGCGGGTGACCAACGCCATCTCACGTCAGCAGGAGCTCGACGCTGACACGCTGGCCGCGCGGCTGGCCGGCGGGGAGAGCCTGGTCGCCGGGCTCAAGAAGATCGCGACCCTGGCGCCCGGGCACGACCACTTCTGGCACACCGAGGTGGTACCCCTGCTGGACTCTGGCTACCTGCCGCCGCTGGCCACCGGCTTCGGCGCGTTCTGCGCCAATCCGTTCATCCAGAAGATCGTCAAGGACGCCCTGGCCGACGAATTGCGTCAGACCGAGGCCGTGGACATCGACACGCACCCTCCCCTGTCCGAACGCATCCGCAACGTGCACGCCTTCGTGTCCTCGGGGCCACGCAACCGTCCGGATCCGGCCTCGGCCTGGCTGGGGAAGCCTCCTGACCTGGAACGTCGCCTGCTCGACGCGGCGTTTCCGGCCGCGGGGGTCGAAACACTCCGTGACATCGCGTGGACCGAAGCGCTGGACCGCGTGTACCTGCCCGGCTACAACCGGACTGCCAGGGAGCATGCCGAAGATGTTGCAGGGCTGCATCTGGCAGATCTGCCAATGTGGGTGATCGACCCTTTCCCGCTGCTGGAAAAGCTCGACGAATATGTCGATCCGGACCTTTCGCGCCCCGACCTGCTCAGCCAGCTTGGCGCGATGTTCGGACCCATGATCACGGCGGTTTTAGCCGCGCACGGCGCCGAGATTGTGTGCGATCCAGGCGAGCCGGTGTACGTGCGTGCCCCATTCGGAAAACTACGGTCCTTCTGGGTATTTGGTGATCTGGAAACGGGAGAACTGAAACCCGAGCAGTGGAAGGAGCTGGTCGACGCGTACGGCGTGGCCGATGCAGATCTCGGCGAACTATGCAGAGCCCTGCCCGACGATCCTACGGATGCGGACGGCGACGGTGTCGATCTCAGCGACGGAAAGAAGGACCTATGACGCCCGCCATCCGTGATTTCGACGTGATCGTCGTCGGGGGTGGACACGCCGGCTGCGAGGCTGCAGCTGCCGCCGCCCGTATGGGCTGCCTCACGCTGTTGGTGACACTCAACCCGGGGCTGCTCGGCGAGATGCCGTGCAACCCCGCTGTGGGTGGGCTCGGAAAAAGCCACCTGGTCAAGGAGATCGACGCGCTGGGCGGAATCATGGCCACCGTCGCCGATGCCTCGGCGATCCAGTACAGGCGCCTCAACGGCCGCCGCGGACCGGCGGTACGCGCTACCCGTGTGCAGTCCGACCGTCATCTTTATGTGAAAAACATGATCGACCGGATCGCAGCCGTTCCCGGGCTCACCGTGCGCGCCGCTGAGGTGGCAGGACTGGTTACGGAATCCGTTGGATTCAGTGATGACTCCCGCCGATTCAACGACCAATCCACGGGTCGTGTATGCACCGGTGTCACGCTGGCCGACGGCTCCCGGATCACCGCCGGCGCGGTGGTGATCACCTCGGGCACCTACCTGCGCGGACTGCTGCACACAGGCACCCATGTGCGGCCCGGCGGCATCGACGGAGAGCCGTCCGTACAGGCTCTCTCGGGAGCGCTCCTGGCACTGGGATTCAGGCTCGGTCGCCTCAAGACCGGCACCCCGCCGCGCCTGCTGCGGCAGACCATCGACTTCACCCGCTGCACCCCGCAGCCGGGAGAGGCCGGCGTGCCCCCGTTCGCGATCTTCGGCACGCGTTCAACGCTGCCGCAGGTGCCGTGCCACCTGACCTGGACCTCTGAGGCTACCCACGATGCCATCCGCGCCCGGCTCGACGTGGCACCGCTGTTCAACGGGCAGATCTCGGGCACGGGGCCCCGCTACTGCCCCTCGATCGAGGACAAGGTGGTCAAATTTCCCGAAAAAGCGCACCACCACGTGTTCCTGGAGCCCGAGGGGCTGACCACCGACTGGATCTACCCAAACGGTGTGTCCACCTCGGTGCCCGTGGACGTGCAAGTGGAGTTTCTGCGCACGATCGAGGGCCTCGAGCACGTGGAGCTGGCTCGCCCCGGATATGCCGTCGAGTATGACTTCTGTGATCCCCGTGACCTGACGCACACGCTGGAATCCCAACTGCTGCCGGGTTGCTTCCTGGCCGGCCAGATCAACGGCACCTCGGGCTACGAGGAGGCCGCCGCCCAGGGCCTGCTGGCCGGGATCAACGCGGCCCTGCGCGTGAAGGAGCGCGACCCGCTGACCGTGTCGCGCCACGAGGCCTACCTGGGCGTGATGATCGACGATCTGGTCACCCACGGCGTGGACGAACCCTATCGGCTGTTCACCTCGCGGGCCGAGCATCGTCTGCTGCTGCGTGAGGACAACGCTGCGGATCGGCTGATGCCGACGGGCCGCAGGCTGGGGCTCATCGGGGACGCGACCTGGACCCGGTTCGAGGCGATGCAAGCTGCACGTGATGCCCAGACGATTGCGGTACGGACGATCCGACTGCCCGAGGCCGACGCCGACGCCTTCGCCGACCGGCTGGGAATCTCGCGCCCTCACCGTGCAATGACCATCGCGGAGTTCCTGCGGCGTCCCGAGGTCTCCTGGCAGGACTTTGGCGAGCACGGCGTGGTGGCCTTCGACTGTGACCCGGCCCTGGCCGAGACCATCGAGAGCGACATCAAGTATGAGGGCTACATTCAGTTGCAGCAGCAGGAGATCGAGCGCATGCACAAGCTCGACCGCATCCCGCTGCCACCTCAATTGCGCTATGAGGACGTCCCGGGGCTTCGCGTGGAGTGGGCGCAGAAGCTCACCGCACGGAGACCCGCCACGCTGGGCGAGGTTCTGTCCATCCCCGGCCTGACCTCGGCGGCCGTCGTCGCCCTGTCGATCTATCTGCGATTGCAGAAGTAAGATCACCACAGAAAAGAAATGAAAAGAAAAAGATGGGGATTGACCACGGAACACGCGGAATCCCCCATCCCATCCATTTTCTGTGTGTTCCGTGGTGAAAAGGTCTTCTGCTTGATTTTTTTTCGGGGCTATTTCATCACGTCCCATTCCTTGGCGTCCTTGACGCCGTTGTTGCGGGCCAGCGTATCGGAGAGACAGGCGCAGAAATCCTGGCAGTCGCGCTTCATGCAGCGGTTGACGACGTCGGTCCAGGCCTTCTTCGAGTCGGCGTCGCCGCCGCAGGTCTTGACCCATTTTTCCTTTTCAGGCGGCTTGATGCTCAGACCGCAGGTCAAGGTGCCGGGCTCCTTGCCGCACTTGGCCATCTTGTCATAGAGCGCACCGCAGTCGGGGCCGCCGCCGTCTTTCTTGCCGCAGCCCAGAGCCAGGACGGCAAAGATCGACAGAAGCATCAGAACGGAAATCCGGGTGAACAGTTGGGTCGAACGCATGAATCCCTCCAATGGATATGGTCCCGCAGGACCGGGTTAAATCGCAAATAATTTTTGAATCGTCGAAGCCAGCATCCGACAAACCCGTACCCCAGTCAACCCCATTTTCTCTTTCCGCGTATTCCGTGGTTAAAAATATTCTTTTCTTATCTTCTTTTTCTTTTTCTTATCGGGTGGCGAGATCGTGTTCGAGGTCGCGCACCTTCTTCGTCCGCCACTCCTCGAAATCGGTGTTGGGCGCAAAGGAGATGCTTCCCCCGTTGATCTGCACGATCGAAGTCTTGTGCTTGCGCTCGAAGTTGACCGCCAGCAGCACGCCGAGGAAGTCCAACATGCCGTGCTCGAAGAGCGCGAGGCGGGCCTCGTCCATGTCCATCTGCAGGGCCTTGGCCGCCGCGATGAAGCCGGCCGCGTCGCCCGCGTGCGCGAGGGCGAGCAGACGTTCCTTCTCCTGGCGCTCGCGGTCGTCGGCGTTGTCGTTCCAAACGTTGTTGGTGTAGTGAATCATCTTGTCGGCCACGCTCTGCTGCACGGTGCGCACCGGCGCCGGGTGCATGGACACGATCGTGTTGTAATACTTGGTCCAATATGCTTCAGCCGCACGCAGGAAGACCTGGTGGTCGGCCTGGGTCGGGTGGCGGAACCACTGGTACTTCTCCTCGGCCGCATTCATCGCGTCATATTCGGCCAGAGAGGCCTCCTGTGCCAGGTAATGCAGCCCGGAGCCGAAGTACAGGGCCGTGCCCATCTTCGGCATGATCTCGTTGACCGATCCGCAGTGCGGGCAGGTCTCGTTGGCGCTCTGAAAGCGCAGCATCACGGGCATGGGGCCGGCACAGCGCGGACAGTTCGTCGGCTGTCCGTATTCGGTCTGCATCAGGTTGTACAGGGCCCGCGCCCAGTAGCCGCCGGCATGAATCTCCAGGGTGTTGCCCTCGCGCTCCAGCTTGTTGCGCAGCGCGCGCGAGTCGTTGAGCAACTGGGTCCAGACCACCGACAATTTGCGGTGCTCCTTGTCCTTGAGTCCGTCGTCGTCTGCTTTCTCGCTCCACTCCGAATCGAGCTTCTCGACGGCCTGGTCCACCTTGTTGCCGAGCTGGTGAAACCGCGACGTGATCGACGTGAAGCCCGCCGAGATCGCCCCGGAATCCAGCGGATTGGAATCGATCAACTCCTGGATTCCCGCCGCTTCCTGACGGATTTCCTCCACGCGGGAGAGGATCTTCCCCTCGAAGGTCACATAGCGATCCACCAGCGCGATGAAGGCCTGGGCCCGCTGGGGGGCGATTTCATTGAGCAGGTTCTTGTCGATGGTCATCCGAATTTCTCCCCGCAGAACTGACACTTCAGTTCCGAACTGGTGCGCGGTGCCCCGCAGAATCGGCAGGTGTGGACGATCACGTCGGACACCGGACCCGTGGGCATCACCGGAGACGGCTTCTGGGCGGCCTCCTTGGCGAACGCAAACATGCCCCGCTTCGGAAAGACCTTCTGACGGTAGTTCCTCAGCGCTTCCTCGGTGTTGCGCTCGGCCTGGGCCCGGAGCCGGTCGATCTTTCCGTCATAGCCGTCCAGCGAGGCCAGTTTCTTCAGATTGCGCAAGACCTCGCGCGCGACGGCCTCAAGGGCCACCTGGATCTCGGCGACCAAAGCGCCCCTGGGCTGCTCGTTGGCCTTCAGAATCAACTCCCGGTCCGCCTGCGGGGTGCGGGCGATGCCGTATTCCTCCCGGACGGCGCGCCAGCGATCGTTGTCACCGCCGGCGGTCTCCACGGAGGCCCCCGCATCCACGATCAGTGTGGTGCGTTCCCGCATCCAGGTTTCCAGTTGGTTCAGATAGCCCTCGGTGGCGTCCACTACATCCAATTCCTAGATGTCGATGTCGTCGTCGGGTGTGCCGCCGGCCATGAATTTGGCCTTGTACTGGTTCAGCAGGTCACCGTGCTTCATCGCGAGCTGAACATCCTTCATGAAGCGGTTGGACCAGTAGGAGCCATAGTTGGACACGTCCACGGCGGTGATGCCGAAGACTTCCTGAAGCTTGCGGTTGACGTCCATGCCCATCTCGCCCCACGCGGCCTGGGCGCCGGCGAGCTCGCCGTATTTCTCGAAAGTGATCGGCTCGGGGCCGTCCATGCTCACGTTCTGTGCGGCGGCGAACGCGTTGCCGAAGATCGTCGCAATCACGGCGGTCTGGTCCCCCTGCATGCGGGCCTGGAACTCGTTGTTGGCCTTTTCATAGCGCGCGCGGTCCATGCCCAGAGCCGCCAGTTTCTGCATCTGCTGGCCGGCGTCCGGCGTCGAAGCCATCATCGCGGCGGCCTGCGCCCAGTTTTCCACGGTCACGCCGTCGACCGGAGCGACCAGCGCCGGGTTGGCTGCCATCGCGGCGGCCTGCTTGGCGCGCATCTCGGCGTGGGCCGCGTCGGCCATTGCCTGCACGTTGGACCAGTCCTGCTCGGAAGGCTCGTTGTCGGAAGATTCCTCGTCGACTTCTTCCTCTTCCTCTTCTACTTCGTCGACCGGCGGCGGCGGCGGCGGCGGCGCCATGTCTTCAGCCTTGTTCTTCGCCTTGCCAGTCAAAAAATCAAAAAATCCCATGATGAACTCCTTTGTTTGATTCAATTCTTCTCACCAGCAACACCGGCTGGTTTCAGACAGTGAAAAGCTCAGGTAAGGGTCAAATGGACCCCATTGATCAACATTTGTCAAGCAAAAATTAGAGCTTCTCGAAGCCCAGGTCCAGGCGCCAGAAACCGTCATGTGTGGTGATACCCAGCAGCGTGGTGAGGACCGAGGGCCCCGGGTCGCCGTTGAGCTTGGGGAGCATCGTCGAGGTCATGCGCACGATCGGGAAGGTGGAGAACAGGTCCGAGACGACGCCGGGCACCGCCGTGGTCAGCAGGAGCACCACCTTGGCGGGGTCGACCAGGTCCGACATGCGGTTGAACCCGACGTCGTAGAAAAAGACCTCGCGGCTCTCGTCCCGCAGCAGCACGATGGCGTTTTCGCGCTGCTCGAAGTAGATCGGCACGCGCCCGGCGGTGTGGGCCAGGGTGTCCTCGGCGCCGTCCATCTTCATGGTAATCTCGATGCCGCCGATGACCAGCCAGGGTCCGGTCTCGTCCCACTCCAGGACCGGGGGAAGCAGCAGGTCGATCTGCGAGGTCTTGAGCCGGTCGTAGTAGCCGCCGAGCTTCTCCATGCCCAGGTCGTAGAGCTGCTGCTTGGTGTAGATCTTCCCGTTGGCGTTGCCGGCGTCCCACATGGCGAACGCGATCTGGTTGACCAGCGCCGATCCGAAGGTGATCGACATGCCGTCCTCGCGCTCGGCGTCGCGGTGGAAGCGCTCCAGCACGCCCGCTTGGGGTCCGGCCAGCAGCGGCGTCTCGGCCTGGATCTTCGTCTCATAGGCCAACTGGATGTTCCCGTCGAGGATGTCCATGCTCTGCGCCCGGGTCTGCTGCAGGATCGGGTTCTCGAACTCCAAAACCACCTGGGGTACCAGCGTGGACATCATGGTGTTGAAGACGATACGCGAGGAGTTGCGCGTGGTGACGATGATCGCGTCCTGCACGGCGACGTCGAGCTTGTCGATGATCAGGCCAAACGCCTCCTCGGGAACGCCGCCGTCGTCGGTGATGTGCGGCGCAGAAGCCGTCGCGCTCATGTTGATCAGGTCCGAGTCGCCCACGGACAGGACCAGCTCGCCGTCGATCTCCATCCAGTCATAGAGCGCCTGACCGGATCCCGAGATGCCCGCGGCCTTCGAATTATAATAGATGAGCACATTGCTCAGCCGCGAGTGGAAGTACAGCGTGTCGCCCTCGAAGTGCATGGTGACCTCGATGGACTCGGCCACCACCGAGGTGGTCGTGACCTCGATGGTCACAGGGATGAACGCGATCTCGGTCTCGACGACAATGGGGTTGTCCATATAGGAGACGAGCTCCTCGCCGGCCATCATCTCCTCGCAGATCGAGGCGAAGGAGACATCGCGGTTCTGCAGGATGTCGATACCCAGACGTGTCTGCACCGTCTGGGACTGGAAGTCGGCGATGTCACGGAACACACCCTGGAGATAGGATCGCACGGTGAACAGCGGGTCACCCTTCTTCGAGGCCTTGATGAAGCCCAGGCCATCCACCGGCGGCAGCACCGCAGTGAACGACTTGCCGCTGTATCGGGTGCCGTTGACGGTGATCGGACTATCCTTGGTGGTGACCTGGACCTCAATTTCCTGTCCCGCGGCGAAGAACGAGCCGGGCTCCGGGGATTCAATCCGGATGGAGTTGACCGACTCGCAGGAGCACGCCACTGCGAACCACCCGATCAAAACCGAAAGGATAAATAATTTCATGAGCGCCTCGAATCCGGATCTGGGGCGAAAAGAGAGGGACCTTGTTACCGACGAAGACTGTAGCCGAAGGACTTCGCTCCGTCAACCTCCAGAATTGTAAAATAATGAATATTTTCAATGAGTTATGACGCGGTGAGTCAATTTTTGACGCATCTTCAGATGACACAACGCGTCAAAAACTGTCACCCTGGAAGCTGGGAGTCAGATTTGTCGGACCTGTTGTACCGTTTCCCGCATGTTCTGCGGTTCAATTTTCTTGAAAAGATTCCGGATCCGCGGTGATTACCGGTTGGTCTCGATGACGCCGAAGGCGCCATCTTCACGGCGGTAAACGACGTTGAGCGTCTTGGTCTGGGCGTTCACGAAGAGGAAGAAATGGGAATTCTGCAGTTCCAGTTGCATCAGCGCGGAGTTGACGTCCATGGGCTCGACGGAGATCTCCGACGAGGACACGATCTTGCGCGGGGACTCGGGAACGGCGACCTTCTGGTTCTCCTCGGCGGCCGGCTCCAGGTCATCGTCGATGAAGTCGGTGTCGAGGTCGGCCTCGAGGGTGTGGTCGGTGAGCATCAGGACAGGAGCCGGGGCCGGCTTGTGGCTCTGGATCTTTTCCTTGTACTTGCGCAACTGCTTCTCGATGCGCGTCAGCGCCTGATCGATCGAGAAGTACATGTCGTCGGAAGTGTCCACCCCTTTCACGAAGAGCCCGTTGTTGAGGGTGAGCGTGATATCCGCCTTGTTACGGAAACGCTCCGAGGTCAGCACGACGTGCGCATGCGACGGGCGTGCCAGGAACTTGCGGATGCGACCCATCTTGTCTGTCAGATAGTTGCGAAGAGCGTCTGAGGGATCCATGCGGCGGAAGGTGATGTCAATCTGCATATTGGCCTCCTTAGGTCCCGCCTGCGGCGGGCTGGTGCAACATAGGGTTCAAATCCTCCATGGCAAGACCTGAACCCTCAAAAAAACCGTTTTCTCTGCGAGGAGTTCAAAATTCCCAACTGCTCCCGATATTTCTGTACCGTCCGGCGTGCGATTTCAATCCCTTCGCGCGCCAGCGCTGCGACGATTTCCTGGTCGCTCATCGGTTTCTTGGGATTTTCGGCCTCCACCAGGGTCCGGATTTTACTCCGGACCACTTCCGACGCGATGTCGTCCCCGTCGGTGCGGGTCACGGCGTTGCGGAAGAAATATTTCAACTCAAACAACCCATGGGGCGTGTGTGCGTACTTGTTCGTCGTCACGCGCGACACGGTCGATTCATGCCGCTCCACGTCCTGGGCGACCTCACGCAGCGTCAGCGGGCGCAGCCGGCTGGGCCCAAAATCAAAGAAATCATGCTGGAACTTGAGGATGCTGCGGGTCACGCGCAAAATGGTCTCCTGGCGCATCTGGATCGCCTGGATCAGCCACTTTGCGTGGCGTTTCTTCTGTTCGATGTATTCCTTCACGGCCGCCTGATCGTGGGTGTTGATGAACTTCTGGGACAATCGCAGCCGTGGCATGCCATCATCGTTGAGCGTCACCTGATAGTCATCGCCCTGCCGGTAGATGTACACGTCGGGTACAATATAATTGACGTCCTCGGAGCCGTAGGCCCGACCCGGGTGCGGATCGAGCACCAGGATCGCCTTGACCGTCTCGAGCACGTCCTCTACGGGAATCTTCAGCGCCCGTGCGATCGTGCCGTAGTCCTTGCGCTCGAGTTCGCGCAGGTGCCGAGCGAGGATCGTCTCCATCACCGGGTCCACCGTACCGTAGTGCTGGGCCTGGATCAGCAGGCATTCGACGAGACTGCGGGCCCCCACGCCCACCGGATCGAACTGCTGGATCTTCGCGAGCGTCCGCTCTACGGTCTCCACGAGCAGGTTCGTCTTCTGCGCGATCTCCTCGACCGTGATCGAGGTCAGGTAGCCGTCGGCGTTGAGGTTGCCGATGATGAACTCAGCGGCGGCCCGTTCATGGGAGTGGAAATCGGAGACCTGCATCTGCCACAGAAGATGCTCGGCCAGGGTGGGCTTGCTCGAGAGGCGGTTCTCCGGGGGCACCCACTCCTCGAGGGCGGACGGGTCGTACATGCCCTGGTCCGGAGTGTAGTTCACGGAGTCGGCCACGTATGCGTTCCATTCGACGTCCTCCCGCAGGCTGTTCTCCTGCTCAAGGCTCAGGCTCTCCGAGGACGGGACCTCCGGCAGGAGATCGTCGACGCCGGAGGCCTCTCCTTCGAGGCGCTCGCTCTCGAGCCGGACGTCGTCGTCGGGCTGGGCCACGGGATCGTCGGCGTCACCCACGGCGGGCAGCTCCATGGAATCGCGGCCCTCGGCATCGTCGCCCGATGCGTCGTCGGCCTCCTGAAGGATGGGATTTTCAAGTAATTCCTCGTTGATCTGCTCGATCAATTCAAGGTGCGACAACTGCAGCATCGAGATGGCCTGCTGCATCTGCTGCGTCATCACGAGGCGGTGTTCAAGCCGCTGTGTAATGTTCAATTGCTGTTTCAGATCAAAACCCATGAGACTCGCCTGCGGCTTTTCGAGCCGCAACAACCAGCATATCATACATGAGAGTTACATGTAAACGCCCGCTCAGCTTGCTTTGCAGGAAAAAATGCCTATGATGCGCAGCCATGTCATCGTCCACCGCACGTTCGATTGTTCTCGATGGAGTCCGCCTTGAACTGGCGCTTCCTGTCAAGATGGAGGTTTCCTGGGCCGGGCGCACGGATCTGCTGCGGCAGGTGCAGGCTGCCTGGATGGTCGTCGACCCCTCGGATCTGCCGCTGGCGCCTCGCATCATCGGACCTCCGGGCACTGGAAAGACCACCCTGGCCTACACGGCTGCGGCCGCCCGTGGCCAGGACGTGTTCTTCTTCCAGGCAACCATGGACACACGTCCCGAAGATCTCATCGTGCAGCCAGTGCTAGCCGGCGCCAATGAATTGAAATATGTCGCCTCGGCGCTGCTGACCGCGGTGATCACCGGCGGCGTATGCATCCTCGATGAGGGCAACCGGATGAGCGAGAAGGCCTGGGCCTCCCTGGCGCCGCTGTTCGACTACCGGCGCTATGTCGAGAGCGTCGTCGCAGGGCTGCGCATCCACGCCCACGCGGACTTCCGCTTCTGCACGACCATGAATGAGGACGCCTCCACGTTCGACCTGCCGGAGTACATCCACTCCCGCCTGCAGCCGCAGATCCAGATCGACTGGCCCTCGGCCGAGGAGGAGTTGCTGATCCTGGCCAGCCAGTTGCCCTTCGCGGGAAAACTGCCGTTGCAGAAGATGGTTGAATTTTTACAGAAGGCGCACAGACAGGGCGCCCCCTGGTCCGTGCGCGATGGTATCTCGGCGCTGCGGTACGCCGCCAAGCTGGGCAAGATGGAGAACCGGGACCTCGACGAATTCTTCGCGACCGCCGTCCTGCACGTGTGCGGGAGCGAGGCGACGGAACTGATGGGAGACTGAGCGTTTCATGGACCACCATGCGCTGCTGAAAAAGTTTTTTGAATTTTGCCCTAACGGATTGTGCCTGTGCTCGGTCAAGCGATCGGCCGCCGGCACCATCGAGGAGGCCGTCCCCGTCGCGGTGAACGAGGCCTTCTGCGTCCACGCGGGCCAGCCCGACACCGAACTCATCGGCCGGCCCCTGCACCTGATCCTGCGCAACTTCTACCTGCTCACGCAGAAATACTTCGCCAGCCTCCACGATCTCGGGCAGAGCTTTACGCTCGAACTGCAACTGGAGCCCGTTCACAAACCCGTCACCGTCACGGTGTTCTTCCTTGACGATGATCATCTGATGGTGATTCTGCAGGACGCCACCGAGCACCAGGTCGCCGAGGCCGCCCTGCTGAGCATCGGCGAGATGTGGGCCTTCTCCCTCGAGGGCGAGGGCGACGGCGTGTGGGACTGGGAGATTCCGCAGAAGACCATCCACTACAGCCGCCGCTTCAAGGAGATCCTGGGCATCTCCGACGAGCTCAGCGACGTCGACGACTTCGACTTCAAGGACCGCATCCACCCCGAGGAGGTGGAGCGCGTGTCCCTGTCGATCCACGAGCACGTCAAGGGCCTGACGAACAATTACGTGCAGGAGCACCGCATGCGCTCCGACGAGGGCTCATATAAATGGGTCATCACGCGCGGCAAGGTCATCAAGCGCACCCCCGACGGCCGCGCCCTGCGCATGATCGGCACCCTCACGGACACGTCCGAGCGGCGCATGATCACCGAGGCGCTCCAGCGCTCCCAGCAGTGGCTGTCGGCGTTCTTCCAGAACAAGACGCACGGGTTCGGCGTGGTCGATCGCCAGAACACGCTGTTTCTGGTCAACGAGACCCTGGCCCGCATGGCCGGCGGTCCGGTCACAGCCATCGCGCACCGCAAACTCAACTCCATCATCGTCCCGGTGGACTGGCAGACCCACGTCTCGCGTGCGATCGCCGCGATCTGGAACGGCCACGAGAGCGCCTCCCGCATGGAGATCCGCGTCCAGGTCCCCCAGAGCGAGCCCCTGTGGGTCGAGTGCAGCCTGTCCCCGATCGTCAACTCGCAGAAGCAGGTCGAAGCCATCGCGGGCATCTTCACGGACATCACAGACCGCAAGCGCACCGCCGCGGCCCTTCATCTGGAACAGGAAAAGCTGCGCCACTCCACCTGGATGCTCGAGCGCCGCGTGCAGGAACTGACCTGCCTGTACGAGGTCGTCAACCACCTCGAGCAGGTGAACGTGTCGCTGTCCGAGAAACTGCAGGCCGTGGTCGAGGCCGTGCCCTCGGCGTTCCAGTTGCCCCAGGACACCTGCGCCCGGCTCGAGGTCGAGGACCAGGTCTACCTGTCGCGGGACTTCGTCGCTCATGAGAACAGCCGGATCCACCCGTTCCTGTTCGCCAAGAACCGCCGCGGCTGCCTCGAGGTGTTCGTGTCCTCGGCGGCCACACCGCCCACCGGCGAGATCTTCCTTCAGGAGGAGCAGGCCTTCCTGCAGTCGGTGGCGACCCAGCTCGTGCTCACCCTCGAGCAGCACTTCACCCTCGAAGACAACCAGTTCCTGTCCTCCCGACTGCGCCAGTCGCAGAAGGTCGAGGCCATGGGCCGGCTCACCCACTTCGTGGCCGATGACTTCCAGGGTGTGCTCGAGCAGTTCTCGGAGAACCTCACCGGCCTGCGGCCGCATCTGGCCGAAAATCCCGACGCCACCGACCGGTATGACCGCGTCCAGAGCGTGCTGCGCGAGGGCTCCCGCATGGTCCGCCAACTGGCGTTCTTCTCGAAGAACCGGCCGCTTTCGGCAAACCTGACGGACCCGGCCCAGTTGCTCGAGCCGATCCTGGCGCAGTTCCAGACCCGCTATGGCAAGCGAATCCGCTTCAACCTGCAGACGGCCGTCGTTGCGGGCCAGACCTCGCCGCTGGACCGCGACTACGTGAGCCTGCTGGCCGACCAACTGCTGCAGAACGCCGCCGACAGCATCCTCCACATGGGCAACGTCCATGTGACCCTGGCGCGCGTGCACCTTGACCACGAGGCCGATGATCATCTGCCGCCCGGCATGTATCTGCAGTTGCAGATCGCCGACACCGGCGTGGGCATGGACGCCGAGGAACTGACGCACCTGTTCGAGCCGTTCTACTCCACCAAGAACCACCGGAAGAACGCCGGCCTTGGTTTGTTTGTGGTCTTGGGTATTATGAAACTACATCATGGCGCAGTTCGCGTCCGTTCCACCCCCGGGCATGGCACGGTGTTTACCTGCCTGTTCCCGGAAATCCAAAAAAACTGAGCTGCCACAAGGATTTTTCATGTCTTTCAAAAAAAGATTGAAAACTTGCGATCCCCGATCGGTTATGGCAGGATGCCCGAACGTCAGATGATGACGTTGATATTCCGGGATGACGTGAGCGTTTTCCCCGATGTCCAGGAGCGTGAACATGAACACACTTTCTCCGGCCCCCGCCTGTGACAACCTGATCGCCTCGTACGACTTCCTCGAGCGCGACTTCCAGCGCGCCATCGAGAAGCGTCTGACGCGCCGCGGTGAAGGCTACATCATGCCGCGCATCCTCGAGATTCACGACATCGATCATCTCGAAGCCATCCTCGAGGCCCTGCTCGAGGGCCACGGCGTCGCCTCCATGTGCTAATCCTGTCGATCTCCTGCTTTTCATATTCATTAGTTGGTCACCAGTAAAATAATAAAAAGAGCATTGACGATCCGGTCACGATCGTTCCCTCTGGTGGCGCGCTATCGCGCGGTTCGGTTGATCCGGCGCGAGCGTCGTCGCGCCTGCAATTGCCATTCCCCAATGAATCTTAACGGAGGCGGGTCAGTAGATCGGCCAGGAGAGCCTCGGCGTCGGCGCGCAGGGCGGCCGGGACCGTCCAGGTCACGTGGGAGGAGCCGGGTTCGCTGGTCTGGACGCCGAGGTGGTCGTAGCCTTCGAGGATGAAGCGGGTGGTGCTCACGGCTGCGCGCGGCACAAAGAAATGCAGCCGCACGAGCTGGTCTGAGCCCACGGACTCCACGGTGAACGGCGCACCGGCCTCGACAGGGACGCCCGGAGCCTCCGGCTTCATGACAGGGTCTTCCCCGCAAAGGCGTCCTTGCCACCGAAGATTCGGCCGCAATGGGGCGCGTGCTCACGCACGATCGCCGAGACGGCGCCGGCGAACGCGCGGATGTCCCACTGGGCATGGGCGTCCTCGCGCAGGCGGGAGAAGTGCAGGGTCTCTCGAAGGTTGGCCGTCCACGTCAGGCGCCGGCGATGGCCTGACAGCAGCGCGTAGACGCTTGCGGGTCCCTCGACCCGGGAGGCCGTGGCCTCGGACAGGGCCACCAGGTCCCGGGCGCGCGCGGCGAAGCCGTCCGTCGCGGCAGCCGCCGGATGCGTGAAGCCCAGATGCGGATCGTACGCCGCGGGCGTGATGCCGGCGAGCCGGTGGCGCTTGAGCTGGGCGTAGGCGGCCGCCGAGAGCACCCACTCCCAGGTCAGGCTCACGTGCTCCCACGGGCGCGGCGCCGGATCGTGCACGCTCATGCCTTCGGTGATCCGCGCAAAGGCCTCCGAGCGACCCTGGGCCGACAATTGCCGGGCACCCGCCAGCGCGGCGGCGTAAGGCGCCCCGGCGCGCACGGCCTGATGGGCGAGCACAAGGGCGTCCCAGTCGTCGACGGGCGAGCACAGATCGAGCCGTCCCACGGCCTGGCCGAGAAACGAAACGTTCTCCTCGAGCCGGGTCTCCTCGGTCGCCAGCAGCGTCCAGCCAGCAGCCTCCTCGCGGCGGATCCACGCCGAGGGCTCCACGTAGCGGATCAGCGACGGCACCACGGGCTTGAGCACACCGAACAACAACCCGGCGAGCTGCCGGGCCTCGGCAAACGGCGACGCGGCCAGCCGCAGGATCATGTGCTCGGCCGAGCGGGCATTGCACGACAGCCCCACCTGCCCGGTCACCACCAGCGGCAGATAGTAGCGCGCGTCCTCGGCGGCCACACCGGCTGACAGGAGATCCTTGTAGAGGGCAACCGCTTCAGAGTGTAGTTGCGTCAATTCTTGATTGTTATTCACCCACTCCGCGGGCAGGTGCCAGTCGGAGTCGAGCTTGACATAGCGCTGGCTCTTCTCGGTGTACGAGGCCAGCCGGTGTTTTTCCAGCTCCTCGAGGGCCAGGCGGGACACATCTTCTATGTCAATGTTAAAAAATGCATGTTCAGCGATGGAGGCGTGCCCCATGTCGTAGACGATGCTCTCATTGCTCTTGCGCGCCTTCTCCACGTTGGCGCGCGCGACCTCGCGCAGTTGGGCCAGCGTCTTTTCGGAGCGGCTCACGCGGGCGTACGCGGCGGTGAGCACCTCAGGCGTGCGCACCGGGTTTTCGTGCACTTCCATGTTGAAGCCGGACAGCGTCACCTTCATTGAAAACTCCTCGTGCCTATCTCCGCGACTTGCCGCGCGGCCGTCGCTTGGGCCGGGGGGGCGCTTCCTTGACCACCTCGAGGGTCACCGAGATCACCCCGCGTGCCAGGGGGGCCAGGCGCGCAAAGCCCGCCGGTGTCAGATCGATGACCCTTCCGCGGATGTACGGCCCACGGTCGGTGATCCGCACCTCGACGCTCTTGCCGGACTTCACCTCGGTCACCTTCACGATCGTCCCGAACGGGAGCGTGCGGTGGGCCGCCGTGAGGGCCTTGGGGTTCACGCGCTCGCCCGACGCGGTCTTCCCGCCGTGGCTGCCGTAATAGGAGGCTTTCCCCGACTCCGTATGGGCACAGGAGGTCGCCAGCGCCAGGATCAGCAGGACTTCAGCCACCATGCTTGCCCTCCCGTTTCTCTCCGGCAGGCTGCTTCGTGTCCCGCCGTTCCACCGGAGGCTTCGTGTCCCGCTTCTCCCCGACCCCATGCTTCACGTGCTTTTCCCGACGCAGGCGAAACAGCAACTGGACGTGCTGGACCGACAGGATCGTCGCCGCGATCATGGCCGACACGAAGATGAAATACGCGCCAACCCATAGGAGACCTGCAAAACCCAGGATCATGAAGGTGAACAGGTGAAAGTCGCGCTTGGTCAGGTATTTTAATTTATTTAATATACGTCCTATAAGACCACCGCCGGGCTTGTCGGGGGACCCCAGTTGGTAATCCTGGTTGTTGCCCGTACCAGCAACCTTGATTAAATAATAATACATGACCACATTGGCGATCCACTGGCCGACAAACGCGGCCACGCCCATCCAGATGAAGTACGTATGTCCCGTGTACTGGTACGACCAGGCCGCGACACCTGCAAAGAACAGGCAGTTGCAGATGTCGTCGAAGATGGTGTCGAGCCAGTCTCCCAGGTGCGAGTACTGGAACTTCACGCGGGCGATCTCTCCATCGCAGCCGTCATAGACCGAGCAGGCCTGTATCAGCAGGCCGCCCAGCGCGCCCGACAACCAAAGACCCCACCCGAACACCGGGTGTCCCAGAAACAACACCAGCGCCGCCGCCACCGCGAAGCCGGCGTTGAGCACCGTCAACTGGTTCGGGGTCAGGTGCGTGTGTGCCAGCAGCCGGCTCACTGGCAGCGACAGCGGACGGTTGAACGTGCGCGCGACCAGGCCGTCCTGCGGCTTGCGCAGGCTGTGAAACAGCAGCCGCTCGGCGTCGCGTACATCACGACGATCGCGGATCTTCCGGAAAAATCCCCCTTCGGACGACTTCTTCCAGGTCTTCTCCTTGTCGAGTCGCGCATGGATCGTCTGGATGTCGCCGCTCTCGGAGTCGTTTCCGAGGGACTTGACCAGCTCCGCGCGCACCGCGGCGGGAAAAAACGCCACGCCGGTCCATTGCTCGTCGCCGACATCGAGGAAGCCGTCGGAACTGGTGCCGCCCTTGGCGCCGTGTCCGGGACGACCGCAGACCACGGTCGCCTTCTCGGCGCTCTTGACGAGCCCTATCAACTGCTTGTGCACGACCGCATCGGCGCGCAGCCAGATCACCCCGGTGGAAGGAAACTCGGGCAGCTCACGCACGGCCTGCACGGTGGTGCCCTCAAGCTGGAGCACGCGACCGATGGGCTTCCAGTGCCCCTTGGGATCATAAATGTAAATCTGGTGGATGCCCGCGTAGTGCAGGCCCAGCACGTGTCGCTCCACGAGATCGAGGCCGCCGCAGCGCGCCTGGAACAGGTCCGGGGACGATTGCAGGCCGCCCGTCTGGAGAATCGCGCAGGTGGGTTCAGTCATGATGGGGTTTCTCCTGCGGGGGCAGCTTCTTCAGCATCAGGTAGCCCTCGCGGATACGGAAAAGGGCCGTCAGGTGCCCGAGGGTCGCGAGCACGATCAGCAGCCATTCGACGGGGGTGAAGTGCCACCAGCGTGGCACGCCCAGCGCCTCGGTGCCTATCTGCACGAAAGGAATGAGAATCAGCAGCACATGACGCTCGGCACGTCCGAGCACCCCCGACTCCACGCGTCCGCCGCCGGAGGCCTGGCTCTGGCTGCCCAGGAAACTGACCAGCAGGACGGCCACGATCGCCAGATGCGCCAGCAGCGCGTCGGCGTAGGGCGAGAAAGCGATGCCGGTGAGGATCGCCACGTCGGTGTAGCGGTCGACGACGCAGTCGAGGAAGTCGCCCAGCGGGGACATCTTGTTGTGACGTCGCGCAAGGTGGCCGTCGAGCAGGTCCAGCAGGCCGTTGAGGATGGTCAGCAGGCTCGCCGCAACGAGAAAACCCCAGCCACCGATGGCCCAGGCCACACCCGCGAGCAGGCCCGGAATCAGGCTCCAGAAGGTGATGGTGTTGGGATGGGTGCCGGCCAGCCGCCCGCCGATCGGGTATAAAAGTCGTTCCTTGAGCGGTCGAAACAGGTGCAGCATGACGAAAACCCTATGACCTCAACTACCAGGTGGTCCAGATCCGGTGCGTGGCAAAAAACAGCGGTCCAACAATGACCACGAGATACATGCTCCATCCGAAGAGCCGGTCCGACAGATCTGCCCGCGCGGGGCCTTCGGCTGTGCGGAAGGCGCGCGCGTCCCGAACGAGGCGGTAGACATACAGCGGGAGCATCAGCGGCAGCACCGACCACAGGAACACCGCGAAGCCGGTGGTCATCCAGCCGGCGCCATGGTGGTTGGCCGCGATGAGATCAAACATGGGGGACCTCCTCGCCGGGCTTCATGGTCAGTATGCGGATGTAGTCGTGCACGACCACGAGGACCGTGAGCACGGCCATCCACCAGATGATGGTCTCGGCATAGAAGTCCAGCAGCACGCCCACGAGCACGAAGAAGGTCGCCCCGCCGACGGCCTCGGACATGTACGAGCGGAAGTTCGTGACGCGCCCCACGCGGCGGATGTGGATCACGCGGCCCAGCGCGTTGATCGCGCCCACACCGAGGAACACGGCGACCGGCAGAACGTCGACATAGCCGGTGGCCGCGGCGGTGACCAGCGTGACCAGGAAGAGTCCGGCGTCGGAGATCGCGTCGAGCATCTCTCCGAAGGGGCCGGCGCACTTGAAATACCGGGCGATGGAGCCGTCGACGAGGTCCACGACGCCGCTGTAGATCAGCAGCACCAGCGCCAGCACGACGCGGTGGGTGGCCATCGCCCAGACCACCACCGGCAGCACCAGGATGCGCGTGGAGGTCGCGGCGTTGGCGGGGTTGATTATTTTTCCATAACTCACAGTTCCCAAGCCTCCCCGGGGTCGAGCACCCGGACCCGATCGGCCATCTGGTGCGCGCGGGCCGCCTCGAGCACAGCCTCGACCGGCTCCCGCACGGGGGTACCGGCCATGCGCACGACGCCCCAGTGGATGGGCACCATCATGCGCGCTCCGGTCTGCAAAAACAACTCCCACGCGGTTCTGGGGTCGATGTGCACGCCTTTTTTCCCGCGGCGGCGCTCATAGTACGACACTTCCCGCATGCCGCCCACGGGCAGCGCCGCGGCCGAGAGCACGAAGCGGTCAGCCAACTGGGCCATCTCCGGCGATGGTCCGAAGTCGATGTCTCCGGCGGCAAAGAACGCATGGGCGGCGTCGGCCAGGACGTAGCTGTTCACCCCGGTGTCCTGCCACGGGAAGAATCGGCCGCGCACGTGGTTCACAGGGATGGCCGTGATCATAAAAGCACCGGCGGTGACACTGTCGCCCCAGGCCAGCTCGCGCACTTCGGAAAAGCCCAGCCTGCGCACGAAGCGTCCCACGCCCGAAGGAACGATCAGCAGGCAGTCGCGCGGCAGCAGCGCCAGCGAAGGCAGGTGAAGGTGATCGGTGTGGGCGTGGGAGATCGTGATCGCGGTGAGCCTTGGCAGGTCCTTCAAGGCAAGGCCCGGCGGAGTGGCGCGCTTCTTCAGCATGATACGCGGCGTGAGCAGCGGGTCGGTGAGAACCGCATCGACGCCGGACTGCAGCAACAGGGTGGAGTGGCCGAGGAACGTGCATTTCATGATTTCACAACTCGTCTCCGGCGAACGTCAGCACCGAGCGGATATGGTCGGCACCCCACCACAACATGACCAGGCGGTCCAGTCCCAGCGCGATGCCCGAGACCGGGGGCATCCCCTCGGCCAGCGCCTGCAGGAACTTCTCGTCGAGGGGGTACTCGGGGGCCCCGTGATCGCGGCGCCAGGCAAGGTCCTCGAGGCTGCGCGCGCGCTGCAACTCCGCGTCGAGCAGCTCGCCGAAGCCGTTGGCGATCTCGAGATCACCGCCGCCGGGCGCCGGGGCGAAGAACTCGAAGCGGTCGGCCACCAGCGGGTTCTCCGGGATCAGGCGGGCCAGGGACGCCATGGGCGCAGGCCATTGGGTCAGGAACACCGGGCCGTCCTCGCACAGCCGCGGCTCGATCCGCTCCACGAACACCGTGAAGAACGCTTCCTCCCAGGACATCCCGCCGGCCGCCAGATCCGCCGCCTGCACCGACAGGTTCGCCTGCGCCAGCAGCACCGGTGCGGGCGCCATCATGTCGGTCACGCCGGCAAAGCGCGCGAAGGCGGCAGCCATGGGAAGTCTCGGATACGGCGGGGGCGGCAGCGGCGACGGCACGTCCTCACGCTCCTGCACATAGGTGATCAGGGCCTCGACCTCGGTGCGCAACTGCGTGGTGTCGGCGCCCACGGCGTACCACTCGAGCATGGTGAACTCGGGGTTGTGGCGCGCACCGGTCTCATCGCGTCGGAACGCGCGGCAGATCTGGTAGATCGAGCCCGAGCCGCCGGCCAGCAGCCGCTTCATCTGGAATTCGGGCGACGGCGAGAGGAACCAGTCATCGGCCGACAGCGCGCTCAGGTGCGTCTCCACGCCCGGGGACGGCACGCGCAGGGGCGTCTCCACCTCGAGGTAGCCCCGCGTGTCGAAGAACTCGCGCACGCGCCTCATGATGCGGTGGCGAAAACGCAGGGCCGCAAGCCGCGAGCGGCCCGCCGGGTCGGTGCGGTGCAGCCGACGCCACTCCTCGCCGGGAAACGGCGCGGCCGTCTTCTGCACGGCCGCGGTCAGGGAAGTGCCCTCCCCGGTCGTGTGCAACCAGCCCCAGTCTCCGGGTTGAATGTCGTCGTGGATGTGTTCGAGCGTGACGATCCCTGCGGCGTCCTCGGCCAGCGGGGGTTGCCGCGAGACCAACCGTCCCGGTCGCGGTGCACCAAGCATGCGCGAGGAACCTATTTCTTCACGCGTTCGACGTACTCACCGGTGCGGGTGTCGATCTTCAGCCATTCGCCCTCGTTGACGAACAGGGGGACCTGCACGGTGGCGCCCGTGATCAGCGTCGCTGGCTTGGAGGCGCCCGTGGCGGTGTCGCCGCGCACGCCGGGCTCACAGTGGACGATCTGCATCTCGACGAAGGTCGGGAACTCCACACCCACGGGCTTCTCGTTGAAGAACAGCACGTCGGTGACGAGGTTGTCGATGAGCCAGCGCGAGTCATCGCCGAGGACTTCGGCCTCGACGTGGAACTGCTCGTACGTCTCGCGATCCATGAACACGAAGTGCTCGCCCTCGGAATACAGAAATTCCATCTTGCGGTTTTCCGTGTTGGCCAGCTCGATGCTCTCGTTGGAACGCCAGGTGCGCTCGAGCACGGAACCGGTGATCAGGTTCTTGATCCGGCACTTCGTGAACGCCGTGCCCTTGCCGGGCTTGACGAACTGGGCTTCCACGACCGTGTACGGATCGCCGTCGACCAGGATTTTCAGGTTCTTTTTCAGATCGGACGTACTTGCCATCGCTCACCTCTTCTGGTCCGTCCGGACCCGGGTCGGGCCCTTCCGGCTAAAAAAAAACGCGCGCGCGTGGGACGCGGCAGGCCGTTATATACTGGTTTTTCCCCTTTTTGCAAAGTGGATTTTCTTTCCCTATTGTATTTTAAACAACAACCCTCTCCGTAAGTCACATGCGTCATGCAGTCCACACAGGTGCGTCACAGCCCGATGAGCATTCACTGACACTGGCCTATCCGAACCGATCGCTCCAACGCTTGCAGACACCCGTGAATTTGCGGATGGGACTCTGATTGACTATATTCTTGGATTCCTTTCCGGAAGGCGGGACGTATGGATTTTCTGGCATTGTTCCTGGGTATTTTCATCGGCGTCCTTATCGGTTTTCTCATCTCACGGCTGAGGTCCCGGGCTCGGGCAGGAAGCACGGAGGAGGAGACACGCCTGCGCGCGGAGTTGGAGCGCGTGGGCCTTGCCCTGGCGGGGGCGCAGGAGCGGATACGATCCCTCGAAGCCCGGTGTGCGGAGTGGAAGGAGGAGCAGGCAGGGTGGTCCGGTCGCCTGGAGCGGCTGCAACGGGAAAAGAGCGGTCTGGAGGCCGAGGTGGCGCGGCTGGAGCAGGACTTGGAAGGGACTCGGGCTGCTGCCGGGGAAAAACTCGCGGAGTTGACATCGGCGAGGGACCAGTTGGTCATGACGTTTAGGGCCACGGCCGCCCAACTGCTGCAGGAGACCCGGGAGCAGGGCGTGGACCAGCAGCGGGAGAAGCTCGAGATCGCGCTGCGGCCGTTCCAGGACCAGCTCAAGGGATTCCAGGAGCTCGTCAGGACGACGTATTCCGAAGAGGTGCGCGATCGGGTGGCGCTGAAAAAGGAGATCGAACTGCTGGCGATGCGGCACCAGAGCCTGTCGCAGGAGGCGCAGCGGCTCACCCTCGCGCTCACGGGCAGCTCCAAGGTGCGCGGCGACTGGGGCGAGATCACGCTGCTGCGGCTGCTGGAGAAGAGCGGTCTGCGGGAGGGCCACGAGTTCCGTATTCAGGAATCCTCGACCCAGGCAGATGGTTCCAGGCTGCGGCCCGACGTGGTCGTCTCCCTGCCCCATGACGGTGCCCTGATCATCGACTCCAAGCTCCAGTTGGTCTCCTGGATGAAGGTCTGCGAGGCCACCACCCCCGAAGAAGCCCGAAACGCCGGCGTCGAACTGGCCGCGGCGGTCCGGACGCACTTCCGCAGCCTGAATCGGAAATCCTACCAGGAACTGTACTCGGATTCCATCGACCTGGTGGTCATGTACCTTCCCATCGATGCCGCGCTGCTGGCTGCCCTGGACGCCTCCCCGGAGTTGTTCGAAGAGGCCCATGCCCTGGGTGTGATCCTTACGGGCCCCACTCTGTTGATGGCGCTGCTGGGCAGCCTGGCGCAGCAATGGCGCACCCGTCACCAGGAGCGCAACGTGGTGAAGATCGCCAAACTGGCAGAGGCACTTGGTAAAAAATTGGAAGGATTTCTGGTCAGTTACGAGGATCTCGGCCAACGCCTGCGCCAGGGCGTCGCGGTATACAACCGGGGCTGGGGCCAGCTCGCCGCGGGCAACGGCAACGTGATCAGACGGGCGGCCGAGTTGGGCGAACTGGGAATCAAATCCGCCAGGAAACTGGGAGTGGACTGGGAGACGGCCGACCTCGCCGTCGAATCCGCGCCGCTGGCCGAGGAGCCCGTGGAGGATTGATTATTTCTGCAAAAAGGCCAGACCCTCGTGGGTGAGATCCGGGAACACGGGATGGGGCGTGGCGAGGTGGGGGGCGACCAGGAAGGCGGTCCCACCCGTAAGGATCGTCAGGGGCGGCTCCGGGAGCGAGGCCTCAATCCGGGCGATGATGCCGTCGACCTGGGCGAGAAAACCGAACCAGAGCCCGGCCCGCAGGCAGGCTTCGGTGTCACGCCCCACGACGGTGTCCACGGCGATGGGCTCCACGAAGGGGAGCGTCGTACGTGACGGGAGCGCATGGGCCAGCGTATCCAGGCCCGGGGCGATGACACCGCCGGCGAAGACGCCCTCGCCCGTCCCGTCCGGGTCACCCGTGGCCAGCACCAGATCCCAGGTGACGGCGGTGCCCATGTCCACGACCAGGCATGAACGCGAGAAACGACGCCAGGCTGCGCTGCAGTTGATCAGACGATCCATTCCCACACGCTCGGGAGCTGGCACGGCATAGCGCAGCCGAAGATCGGTGTGCCGCGCAAAGCGACAGGGAACCCCGGCGTCGGAGGTCCATTCGGCGAGCACCGGCTCCACGGCGGCCACGACGCAGCATACCAGGACTTCCGTGGCCTGGCCCTGCCTCAGCACCTGCAGCCAGCCGGAGCGCGTCCCCGGCTCGCGGGCGAGCCAGTCCCGGGTGGGCCACGCTGCCAGACGGTGCACCTCGACGCCTGCGGCAGTGGCGGTGCAGAGCGCGACGCTCACGTTCGTGTTGCCGACGTTGACGGTCAGGACGGAGGAATTCATGCAGGATCTTGTTCGCGGGGCTCCAGCGCGAGCGCCAGGAATCCCACGGTGCGATCGGGATAGCACAACTCGAGGGCGTAGACGCCGGACTCGGGCAGATCAAAGTGGAAGGCGCCATGGTCCTCGGGAGCCGAGTCCAGCAGGGTGCCGTCCCTTTTCAGTTCCACGCGTGCGGGCACGGTCGCCGGCGCCGGAAACGACAGGTTTAGCCGCGCACCACCGTGGAGATCCGGAGACAACTCGAGGTGGGCCCCATCGGCGGTGACGGTACGCACGCCCACGAGCTCTGCGCCGTTCTCGCCGCGCACGCCCGCGACCACGGCGGGCTGCCAGGTCAGACTCGACATCACGACCTGGACCTGCTTGTGCACCCAGCACACCAGCACGTCGAACGGAGAGGACGAGGCTGCCTGCTCCTTCCAATCGTAGTTTTCCCACTCGGCGACGGTGTCGACGAACTCCCGCAGGTCCGCGTCCAGATCGCCGGGGATGCGCGTGCGCCCTGTGGCCATGGACACGATATCCTGCAGCGAGACGCCTCCGGCGTTGTCCGCAGCCGCCTTCCGCGCCGAATATACACGCTGGAGAATGGCTTCCCAGTCTCTATGTTGCCCGCTCATGTTCCTGCTCCTCTCCGATCTCTTCCGATGTTCGAACCGCGAACACCCCGGTATACGCACCCGCTTCGAAAATCTGGACGCACCGCTACCGTTTCAGGCGTACCGTGCTCAATTCGGCGACCGCGTCCATCAATTTGTGAAGAATCTTGTTCTTCTTGCTGTAAACCGTGTTGATATTGAGACCCAGGCGCACGCCGATCTCTTCGGGCGCCAACTGGGCGTCATAGGCCAGCTCGAGAAATTCGCGGTCCCCCGGCGACAAGGTCGCGATGGCCGCCATCAGCAAGCGGCTCTCCTCCTCGCGCTCGGCGTTCTCGACAGGGCTCGCCATCATGGAGCGCGGTTGCGCCACCTTGCGCTCCGTGTCGTCGAGGGACACCGTCGGACGCGCGTTCTTCCGGATATGGTCCACCGTGGCGTTGGTCGTGATGATACCGACCCATGTGCTGAGGCGATAGCCCCGCCCCGGATCGAACATGCGCAATTTTTTATAATCATCCTGCAAAAAGCTCAGGAAGACGGTGCTGATCATGTCGTCGATCTCGTCTTCCGTGAAGTCGAATGTCCATTTAAAGAAAACTTTACGGATACAGGAGGCCACCAGACGTTGATAACGGCGGTAGAACTCCGAAAAGGCCGACGATTCACCGTGCAGGAGCCGCGTGAGCAGGGTCAGTTCCTCGGCTCTGAGCTGGTCGTTCTGGGTCATGAAGCCTCCAGTTGCAGATTCATGCAACTATTCTTCGGTCTCCGGCGCACAGAATTCCAGGCGCTGATCCGACGTGAACAGGCCCACGGTCTCCATGCCCACGATCAACTGGCTGGAGCCGGCATGATCGATCTGAAACAGCGAACTGGTGTAGACGGCGCGCCGACTGGTCAACTGGATACCGACGACCTCCGCGTTGATGCTGTCTTTGAGCCGACCCAGATGTGTACCCGGGTAGTCCACGAAGGCCATCTGCTGGGTCCGGGGTACCTCGCCCAGGGTGAGATAGACGCGACCCAGCGTGTCCACGACGGGCTCGGTGACGACCATCACGATGATCTCCCTGTCGGAGGTCAGGTTCGTGGGCACCTGCAGGTCGATGGTGGAGGCGCCGGTGTTGACGTCGAGCCCCCGCAACTTCCCGGCGGTCGTGCCGAAAACGAGGGTGTTGCGGTAGAGCGCCAGGGAGGTGGCGATGTCCAGGTGCATCACCGACCAGGCCTTGCGTCCGGTCTTGAGGTCCAGCGCGATGATGTTGGGAAAGCGGCGGCCGCCGGCCCCGTAGGCGACGATCACCCGGGAGGTGGCGGGATCGCCCACCAGCGCCAGCGGCTCGGAGTGGCCGACCTGTGCCTTCCACAGTTCGCGCGTCTTGCCGGCGCTCAGATCGGCGACCGAAAAGGCGTGGAGGCCGCCGGTGGCGTCGGGCACCACCACGGTCTGCGTGTGCAGCACCGAAAGCGGCGGGTACCGGCGCTGGGTGTAGACGCCCGGCAGCGGGATCTCGACGATCGTCTTGCCCGACGCAGGGGCGACCGCACGCACCACGGCCCTGGCCGCGAAGGCGTTGCGGGCCGAGCGGGCGCTGCCCTTGACGTTGCCGTGCATGATCACGAGCCGGTCGTTGACCAGCAACGGGGGATGCCACAGCGAGGGCTTGCCGTAGACGTTGCGCCACAGGATCGTGCCCGCGGGCTGGCGCACGGAGGACTCCTGGTTGTTCACCAGAAAGTAGCGGCTCTCAGGGAGCACCAGCACGTGCGAAGAGGGGAAGCGGGCGTTGGGGAAGCGGTTGCGTAACTGGAGGCGGTGGGAGAACTGCCACAACTCGCCGCGACCCGAGAGCATCGAAAAATAGTTGGCACCCTCGTAGGAAAAGAACGGCGCCACGACGGCCTTTTCAAGCATGGTGCAGATGTCCTCGGAGCCCGAGGAAGGACCCGAGAAGGCCACCTGGCCGGTGCGCAGTCCATTGCAGCGGAACTGGTTGCACAACTGCACCTCGGTGCGCATCACGTCGTAAACGGGGCGACCGGGGAGGCCCGTCCAAGGCAGGCCCGCGATCGCGGGAGCCGCCCACAGCAGCAGGATGGTCAGAAACAGGGGAACCGATCGTCGCATGCGGTTCTTTCTGCCTTGCCGGGTCCGACTCCGGGCCCGCGGGTTGCACAAACACCTGTACAAGGCGAGAGGAACTGTATACAAATGGAGACCGGGAATCAACTCATGTTTCTAGTTCCCACCATCTTCGGGGGTGTCGTCATGAAAGAGAGCAAGTCCACCATACTCATGAACTGGATCCTGGATCAGGCGCTGGCCGGTGTGCCGCCATTTGCGCCTGCCTCGGCGCTGGCCGAGGACATGCGCCGCCGGCTTCCCGATGCGTCACCCCATGCGCAGGCCTCGAAACTGATCCTGCGCGAATCCGTGAAGAACTTCTCCACGGGCTTTGTGACCGGCCTGGGCGGTCCGGTCACGCTCCCTCTGGCGGTGCCCTCGGCGATTTTATCCTCGTGGCTGCTGCAGGCGCGGCTGGTGGCAGCCATCGCATTGCTGCACGGGCACGACCTGAAGGACCCGCGCATCCGCTCCCTGGTGTTATGGGCGCTGTTCGGTGATACCGTCAAGGAGGTGCTCAAGTCCACGGGTGTGCCGTTGACCAACCGCCTCACAGCCCGCTTCGTCATCGCCCTGCCCGCCAACGTGTTCATGGCCGTCCAGAGAAAGCTCGGCCTGGTCTTTCTGGAGCGCTCGACGCGCTGGGGCATGAACAACCTGCTCAAAATCGTGCCCGTGGCCGGTGGGGCCGTGGCCGGAACGCTCGACGCGGTCGTGCTGCGCCGTGTGGGCAACACCGCGGTCGAATGGTTCGAAGAGCCTTCCTGACCTCAGTTTGATAAATGAATCTAGGGGTTCAGTGACGGAGTCCCATCCCGTGCGGACAAGGGCGTACCGTCCCGTACGGAAACGGGAGTACCTTCCCTCAGGAATTGCTGGCCCGAAATGACCAACTCGTCACCAGGGGCGAGGCCCTCGAGGATCTCCAGGCGACCATGGATCAGGCGGCCTGTCTTCACGTACGCCACGGCGGCGCGCCCCGAGCGAGCGAGGTACACGTAGGTGCGGCGATCCTCGGAACGCATCACGGCGGAGAACGGCACGCGAAGCGCGGGCGGTCCCGGAAGCTCCAGCGTCACGATGGCCTTCATGCCTCCGCGCAGCACCGGCTTGTCCCCGACGAACTCGTTGTCCACCAGGATCGTCACCGGAAAGGTGCGCGTCTTGAAGTCCGCCAGCGGCGAGATGTGGTCGATTTTCCCGGTGGTCTTCTTCTCCGGATCGGAGAACTCCAGGTTCACCGTGGACCCTGGCTTCAGGTGTGCCAGTTCCTGCTCGGAGGCTGGGATCACCACCCGGATCCGGGACAGGTCCAGCAGTGTTCCCACCTCGCGCGACGGTGATACCAGATCACCTTCGGACACGGACTTCTTCTCGATCACACCCGCCATCGGAGCCCGCAAAAACACCCCCGAGAGGGCCACGTCGGCTTGTCGCAACTGCGCCTTGGCAACGTTGACCTTGCCCTGCATGCGGTCGGCCTCGGCCTGGGGCAGGGCGTCCTGTCCGGCCAGGGTCTGCATCCGTACGGCGTCGGGCTCCAGGGTCCTCACCTGAATCTGCGCGAGCTTGCGGTAGGACCAGTAGTCCTCCTCGACGAGGGTGCCGAGCAGGTCGCCGGCCTTGACCACGGCGCCCTCCTGGAAGTTGAGGGTCTTGATCCGGCCGCTGCCCTTGAAGGTGAGCTGAATCTCGGCCCCGGGCGCGGTCGTCGCGGTCCAGCGCAGCCGTTCGACGGTGGCCTGCTGCACGAGCTTCTCCGTGCGCACGGTCATCTGGCTCTCCCCGGTCTGCCGGGGTTGGTCACTGGATGGTGACCCGGTGCAGGCGAAGGTGGAAAACAGGAGAATGGAAAGTATTATTGCAACAATTCTCATGCTTTTCCAGAGAGGGGCTTTCCGGAGAAATAATCCAGCAGGATGGACTTTATATCCACGCCGAGGTCCATCTCCTGCTCGAAGGCCTGGGCATACACCGGCCACTCCCGGTACTGCGGCAGCCTCGACAGGTCGGGCTTGTGGATCTCCCAGACCACCAGCTTGGCGATGGTTTCCTGTACCGTCTGCATGATCAACTTCTCGGAGATGTCGACGAACTGAAAGCCCATGATCGAGAAAAGGCCATGGGTGTAGACCCAGACCTGCCGGATCACGTGCAGGATGCGGGCAGGCTCCATCCGGCCCAGAAACGGGTGGTCCTTGAAGGAGGTGTGCTGCACGAGAAAGAAGAGCATCTCGTTGGCCATGGAGAAGTCGAGCCGCCCGGTCTGGAAGATCAGATGGTAGATATGCGGCTCCTCCTTCATCAACTTGACCTGCATCCGCGCGATGTGGTGCAGCGGCTCGCCCTCGATGGGCGCACCCAGCAGGAATTCCTTGACGAAGCCGGCGGCGTGCTCGATCGTGGCCAGCTCCAGCTCCTCCATGTTGGAAAACGCCCGATAGATCGGCTGGGTGGAGCAATCCATGGCGTTGGCCAGGTTGCGCGTCGACAAACGTCCAACGCCGTTTCTGCGGACGAACTCGAACGCACCATGAATCAGCATCTCGCGTGTAATGAAAACTCTCGGTGGCATTGAAATCACCTCCATGCCATAACATGCGTTATACTTTTTGGCGGTCCCAGGATCAAGGAAATACTGGCAAATTTAGTTATTTATTTACAGTCTTATGGCAGGACTTCGGCAGGAAAGAGGCGGGTGATTGTGGCGCCGTCTCCCAGACCCAGCCTTGCGTAGGACTCGGCCGGCAGGACGTCACCTAGCACCGGAATGGGCGCACCATAGCAGAGCCAAAGTCCCGATTCAATGGGCTCCGATCGCGGAGGTTTGACAGGTATGCGTTTTTCTGCCATGGAGAAGTCATGCGCAGTATGGCTTTTTTTTCCGGGATGATCATGGTGCTGGCGTGCTCAGAACCGGCTTCCAAACCCGGGGCGGCTTTGGGCGGGCAGCCCGTGCACGCGGTGCCCGTTCCTTTGGAGCATGGACCCGAAAAAGTCCCTGCCCTCAAACCACCGGCACCATACACACCGCTTGAACGGCGGCTGGCGGCTGCCGGACTCACCGAGGTCACGCCCGGGCCGGGTCTGCAGATCAATCTCGTCTACGCCACCGATGGCAACTTCACCGGACGCGTCATCTACAAGGAGCTTCATCGCTGCTTCCTTCGGCCGGAGGCTGCGCAGAAATTGCTGGCGGCCGCCGCGGCGCTTTCAGTCAAACACCCGGAATGGGTTCTGCGCGTGGTCGATTGCGCACGCCCGCTGTCTGTGCAGAGGATCCTATGGGCGGCCCATCCAAATCCCGCCCACGTAGCCAATCCGGAGACCGGCACTTCGTCCCATAATCATGGATGTGCGGTGGACCTCACCCTTGCCACAGGCAAAGGCGCGCTGGAGATGGGGACGGAGATCGACGAATTCTCTGCAGGGAAGAGGCTCACCGTGAAGGAAGAAGAGCGCCTTTGCCGAACCGGTGGACTGTCCGCTGCGGCCTGCAACAACCGACGGTTGTTGCGCACGGTCATGACCGGCGCCGGCTTTGTCCCGTACGAAGGCGAGTGGTGGCACTTCAATGGCTGCGACCGCGACCGCTTCGACCTCATTCCGTAGGCCTCCGGCCGCAGCCATCGTCACGGAAAATCAGTTCTGTGGTCTGACGGCTTGACCCGCAGGACTTTTTTTAATACGAATGGAACCGCGATCGATCACCGAACCGCTTCTGAAGGGATAACAAGCTCATGAAACGAACGCTCCTCCCCTTTTTTGCCTGCCTGGCGCTGCTGCTCTCATGCCAATGCGAGTTTCATGTTGGTTCGAAGGACAAGAAAGACTCCGACAAGAACCAGACACCCGATGAACTGTACCAGGAGGGCCTGCACCACCTCCGGGCGCCGGGCGCCAATGAGGCGAGACCTGAGAAGGCGCTCCTCTTCTTTACCCGGGCCGCCGAACAGGGCCACGCCGACGCACAGTTCAACCTGGGCGTGATGTATGAGCGCGGCATCGGCGTGAAGGCTGATCCTGCACAGGCCCTCGCGTGGTACCGGAAGAGTGCACTGCAGGATAATCCCAAAGCCATCTACAATCTCGGAGTGATGATCGACAACGGCCGGGGCGGGCCCGAGAATCCGGGCGAGGCGTTCGCCCTGTTCCAGAAAGCGGCCGACAAGGGGATTTCCGACGCCTTTTACAGTCTGGGCTTCTGCTACGAGCACGGGCGCGGGGTCGCCGCTGACTTCGCCATGGCCGCACAGTGGTACCAGAAGGCCGCCGACAAGGGCGACGGCAGCGCCCAACTGAACCTGGGCCTGCTCTACGAGAGCGGGCGCGGCGTCCAGGCCGATCTCAAGCGCGCGCTCGAATTGATCGGCAAGCCTGCGGCCGCCGGCGGTGCGTTGGCCATGTTCAACATGGGACGCATCCTGGAGCGGGAGAACTCCGGCGTCCAGGACCTTCCCGGAGCGGTTGGGTGGTATCAAAAGGCCGCAGACAAGGGCAACGCCAAGGCCATGACGAACCTCGGACTGCTCACCGAGGAGGGACGCGGCATCGAGAAGGACCCGAAGGCCGCCGCCGCGTGGTTCAGTAAGGCCGCCGCCCTGGATGATCCCATGGGCATGCTCAATCTGGGCCGCATGATGCTCGACGGGGTGGGCGTGGAGAAGGATCCGAAGGGCGGCATCGCATGGTTCCGCAAGGCAGCCGACTTGGGAAATTCCATCGCCCGGTACAACCTGGCGGTCTGCCTCGAGGACGGACGCGGCACCGAAAAGAATCCGGTCGAGGCCGTGAAACTGTACCAGCAGTCGGCCGGTGCCGGACACGTGATGTCGATGGTCAACCTCGGCCTGGCGTACATCAACGGCAGGGGCATCCTGCAGGATTACGCCAAGGGCCTCGAGTGGATCACGAAGGCCGCCGACGCCGGACATCCGCTTGGATATATGAACCTCGGCCTGCTCCACGAGGAAGGCTTCGGTGTGAAGCAGGACCGGGAAAAGGCCCAATTCTACTACCAGAAGGCCCTGGACCTCGGCTTCCCTCCGGCGGCCGAGCGCCTCAAGAAGTTGAAGAAATGACGCCGGACGCCCCCCCCGGGATCGGGTGTGCGTCCCCGAGGGTGGATCATCGGTGGAAACAGCCCAGCTTCTTCCTGCGGGCGATCCCGATCCCGAAGATCAGCAACCCAAAGAAAACGGGGAATGAGCCGGACCGGGTACCGGTGGCGCATGAGCATCCTTCATCCTGCTTGCGGGGCGGCTCCCCGTCGGCGTCGGCATCTGCGTCGGTCCCGGCGTCGGGATTGGGCTGCACGACCAAGAGTGTCTGGTTGACCGCGACGTCGGTGAGCTCCTGCTCCTCGCCGGACCCGCGAGGCCAGCGGATGTGCACGGTGTCCGCCACGGAGGTATCGCCGAGACCGAAGTGCAGGGTCAGCGGATTCTGGGTGGTCGTGCCCTTGCCGCCCTCGACCTGTCGCACCCAGATCTTCTCACCGGAGCGCACGGTGACCACCGCGCCGATGGCCGCCGCGTTGGCGCGCGTGCCGCGCAACCGCAGTTTGAGCCAGTTGCCGGACCCGGGAACGTCGTTGCGGTAGAAGCGGTTGGCGAGAAAGTCGAGATCGCCGTCGTTGTCTATGTCGGCAAACGTGACGCCCCAGCCGTTGTCGATGCGCAGGCCCGACGCATAGGTCACGTCCTCGAATCCGGCGCCGGCCAGGTTACGGTACAGGAAGCCCTGGTAACCGACGTAGACATCGGTGATGTAGAGATCGAGATAGCCGTCGTTGTCGATGTCCCCCAGCGCTGGATCGGAGTGGGTCTCGGAATAGGTGATGCCCCAGGCCGCGCGGCTCTCGGTGAATCCGTAATCCGGCGGCCCGTCGTTGAGGTAGAGCATGCTCTTGTCGGAAAACTCGATGAACCGCGGGTGCGCCAGGTTTGCCACGAACAGGTCCAGGTGTCCGTCGTTGTTCACGTCCCCCCACTGGGAGCCGATGCTGTGTCCGTAGGACCCCTGGACCAGCTCGCCGACGGTACCGTTTTGGTCGGAGATGTTCTCGAACGTGCCGTCACCGAGGTTCCGGAAGAGGAAGTTGCCCTGCAGCCGGTAGTTGGTGACGTAGATGTCGAGGAATCCGTCCTCGTTCCAGTCGGCCATGGCCACACCGCGTCCGCACAGCCCGCGTCCCATGAAACGGATGCCCGAGCGCTCGGAGACGTCCGTGAAGGTGCCGTCGCCGTTGTTGTGCCACAGGTAGTCGAGGGTGCCCTGGGAGAGCGCACCGCCGGTCCAGTCCGTGGGGGTCTCGTAGTTGGCCACGTACAGGTCCACCCAGCCGTCGCCGTCGACGTCCCCCCAGGCCGCTCCCTCGGTCGGCAGGTAGTCATACGGCCGGCCCGCGGTTTCGCTTTGATCGGTGAACGAGCCGTCGCAGTGCCCGCGGTACAGTCGATCGTGGGGCAGTTCCTCCACGCCGTCGGGCATGCAGCGGTTCTCGATGCAGCCGTAGCCCTCGATGCAGTCGCCGGGCACGCCGCACGCCGGGAAGAAGTGGTATCCGGTCGCATAGAAATCCAGGCAGCCGTCGTTGTCGTAGTCAGCCCAGAGGCCACCGTTGGCGCCGTTGGGCTCCACGCCCAGCGGTGAAGAGAGAAGGGAAAACGTGCCTTCTCCGAGGTTGCGGTAGACGGCCGATCCGTTGATCAGCAGGTCATCGAAGCCGTCGTTGTCGAAATCACCCCAGGCCATGCGCGACCCCATCGACACGCCGGCACCGGAGGTGATCTCCGTGAACCAGGTGTCCTCCACGATGTCATGCCAGAACACGGTCGAGCGCACCAGCGCGTCCACGGACTGGGTTCCCGTGGCGTCGCCGACGAAGTACCACTCACCGGAGATCCGCACCAGCGAGGACGTCTCGGCGTTACCGGAGGCATCCCATGACAGGCGTGTGGCACCGTCGCGCAGCACATGCCCGACGTAGAAGTTCTGCATCGGCTCAATTTCCGGGTTCCCTCCGGTGAGATCCACCTCGGTCCAGCCGTCGGCCGTCGGCGTCACCGTGCCGCTCCACAGCACACGGTCGAGATCCGGCGCGTTACCGCCGTTGTCGCCCCAGACGAAGACATCGGCGGGCTCGCCCACGGCACCGAAGTGCAACTGCAGCGACAGCAGGGTGGCCGGATGCAGCGCAAAGAAGCGCACGACCTCAATGTCGCCCGCGGCGAGGTTCTGCACCGTTCCGGCGGGCGTCCCGTCGTCGTGGGTCAGTTGCGTCTCCTGGGCCCGGGCGGGCACGGCGAACCATGGAAGCATTCCTGCAACCAGGGCCAGGATCATCTTGTTCTGCATGGCAACCCCCTGTCTTTCGGGAATTATTCGTTATTCTTGAGCCACAGGTGCGGATCCAGGACCTCGCGGCCGGACCGCAGCTCGACGTAGACGGGATGGGAGGACGATCTCGATGCGGGCACCTTCGCGATGAACTGGGCGCGCCGGACGATATCGCCAGCTTTCACCGAGGGCAGCTCAATGCGTCCGACGATGCTGTGCACGCCAAAGTCATGCTCGATGACGATCACGGTGCCGAACCCGTCCACCTCGCCGACGAAGCGCACGGTGCCAGCCTCGGGTGCGCGAACGGAATCTCCGGGCTGGCCCGAGAGATAGACACCGGGACGATCCATGGGCGACCCAGGCAGCACCGGACCGGCCACCGGACGCACCAACATGCCGCGATGCTTCACCGTCCCCGCATTCTCGTTCCTCACCGAATTCCGGATTGAGCGGATGCGGTTGTAATGGTTCCAGTCCTGCGCATCGAACATCAATTTGTTCACGCCCTCGAGACGACGCTCGAGGGGCTCGATCTCGAACAGGCTCCGCTTGATCAGGCTCTCGGCCTCCAGCGCCAGCAGCCGGAAATTCTCCTCGAGTGACTCAAGCTCGCTTACGGTCTCGTCCACGGAGGCACGCCGATCGCGCAGCCGCTTCAGATCCGCCTGAAGACTTCGCTTTTCGAGGATTTCGCGCTCCAGCAGGGTCAGCAGCACGATCCGGCCGTCGCGGGGCACGCTGCGACGTCCGGCAAGGACATGGGCCTGGCCGAAGGTGGCATGCGTGAGCTTGTAGACGGCCTCGACGAGCTCCCGCAACCGCCGGTCCTTCTTCAGGATCGCGCGGTTCGTCGCCGAGATCGTGACGGTCAGCCGATCCCGCTGTGCCATCCATTCCAGGCGCTCTTCCTGGAGCACCGTCTGCGAATCGGTGTACCGCCGCTGCTGATCGCGGCTCCGACCCACGACCTCCCACAACTGGGCCTGCTTCTCCAGGATACTCGAAACCCTGCCAGAGGATGGAGCATCCAACTGTACGGACGAATCCGTCAACACCGGTGGCGGTGCGGCCACTTTCTCGGGCGGCGCAGCGGGAGAAAACCTGAATTGGAGCAACAGGAAACAGAACCAGGCTGTCATGCTCACCCCTGGACCCGGACGGTGAGAAGGGCCACACGGGCCGCCAGCATGCCGGTCAGCGCCGTGGCCGCCAGCGCGATGCCGGCCCCGCGCGCCGTGAACAGCACGAACGAACGGAAGTCCGAGGCGCCCGGACCCAGCAGGACCTCTAGCAGCGGCGCGCCGAGCCAGAACACGCCCGCGAGCAGGCCCAGCGCGAGCAGTCCGCCGACGAACCCATGAAACAGACTCACCAGCACCAAAGGAGTGCGCATGAAGGCCGGAGATGCACCCAGGGACCTCAGCACGACCAGTTCGTCGACCTGGGTCTCCACCCGGGAGCGGGCCGCGCTCATGATCACCCAGCCTGACACCAGCAGCACCACGCCGCACAGCAGCGCCGCGATCAATGCCGCAATCTCGAACACGTTGCCGAAGCGCAGGTTCCAGCGGTCCATCGAGCGCACATCCCCCACGCCACGGTGCACCCCGGCCATCGAGCGGAGCCGGTGCTGCGAGCTGCGCACGGTCTGCGGGTCGCCCGAGATCACGACGTCGAGGACCGCGGGAAAGAAGCCGGGCTCCACGTCAACGATCAGGTTCGAGTCCGGCCCCAGCGCCGCGATCAACTCGGAGCGTGCCTGCTCGGGCGACACCTTCGTGACCTCGCGCACCCCCGGAAACCCGGAGATCTCGGTCACCAGACGGTCACGGTCGGCTTCGGCCAACCCGGCCTCGAGCACCACGGTCATGCGCTGGCCGGCGGACCACGCATGCTCAGCCACCTTGACGCTCTCGGCGACCCAGATCACCAGACCCGCAAGCAAAAACGCCAGCGCCACCGTGAACACGGTGAACACATGTGCCAGGGGCCGCCTCTTCAGTTCATGAATGGCTAGTTGAAAATAATACGCCCACGTTTTCATGTGCCTCTTCCACGTGCATCAGCCGAGTGTGCACGATCTGCCAATGGTCAATGCGATCCGAAGCCGGCAGGTAGTCCAGATGATGGGTCGCGATCACGATCGACATCTGGTCCTCGGCGGCGTGCTCCAGAAGGATGCGCACCAGTCTGTGCGCGAACGGACGATCCAGGTGTGCGAACGGCTCGTCGGCCAGCAGCGCCTGGGGCCAGGCAACCACCGCCCGCGCGAACGCGGTCTGTCGTGCCTGTCCGGCCGACAGCGTCCCGGCGAATCGGTAGGCGAGCCGGCTCAGGCCGAAGCGCGCGAGCACCTGTTCCACACGCTCGGTCAACTTTGCGCCGTGGATGCCCATGATCCGCAAAGGCAATGCCACATTCTCGATCACGGTCTTGTCGTCGAGCAGGCGGTCGGTCTCGTGGACCATGGCGACCTTGCGCAGCAACTGCATCTTTCCCTGCGCCGACAGGCGACGGAGATCCTGTCCGCCCATCCACACCCGTCCGGCATCAGGGACGAGCTCGCCGCGCAGCATGCGCAGGATCGTGGTCTTGCCCGAGCCCGTCTCCCCGGCGATCACGCAGATCCGGCCGGGATTGGCGGCAAAGCTCACCTGCTCGAGCAGGGGTTCATCTTTTTCAAACGACTTGGAGATCTGTTCAGCGCGTAACATACCGGAGGAAGCTAGCACGCGCGCCGAAGGTGCGCAAAAAAGCTAGTCCTCCAGCTTCAGTTGATATTCATTGAGGATGTCGCCGGAGAGAGCCTGGATCTGGACCCACGCGGTCCAGTAGTCGTAGACGGCCTTGATCTGGGCGAGCCGGGCGGCATCGAGCTCGGCCATGCGCAGGAGCACCGAGTGGTTGGTGCCGCGGCCCAGGGAGAACAGATCATTCTCCAGTTTGAGGTGGGCCTCGGAGGACTCCACGGCCAGCTTCGCGATCTCGATGCGCTTGCGCGCGGTCATCATGGTTTCTCGGGAGAGCATCGCAGACATGATCAGGCCGTTGGACAGGTTCTCCTTCTGGAGGCGCAGGTTCTGAGCGGTGACGTCCAGGATCTCCAGACTGGCCTTGGCCTGCGTCCGTTCGACGGACCACGAGAACGACAGGCCGCCCGTGATCGTGAAGGCAGAGAACTTCACCAGGCTCTCCCAGGAGGACGAGTACTCGTTGGATGATGAGGTGGGTCCCGCGGTGAGCGTGAGGTTGAGCTTGGGAAGCAGGCCCTGCCGCGCCAACTTCTCCTCCTGACGCAGGACCTCGAGTTGCTTTTCGAGCACAGCCAGATCCTTAGAACGCCTCAGCACCGTGGCCACCAGCTCTGGGGGCAGGGACTTGGCCACGAAGGCGAGGTTCTGCTCGGACGGGCGAAGCAGCATCGGCTCCTCCTCCAGCGGCAGGTTCAGCTGGCTCTTGATCGCCAGTGACGCCTGCAGGATACGGATCCGCGAGAGCATCAGATCCCCTTCGCGCTGCGCCACCGCGTTCTGGACGGCGAGCAGATCCGAGGGCTTGGCATGACCGACAATCAACAGCGATTTGGTCAGATCCAGCTGGCTTTTGGCCACCTGCAGGCTGACCGCCAGCAGGTCCTGCTCCTGCCAGACCATCCAGAGGTTCCAGTACGAGATCACCAGATCACGCACCAGGGTCTGGGCCTTCGCCTCGCGGGAGAGACGGTCCGCATCAAGCTGGATGCGGGCCTTCTGCGTGGCCGTGGTGGTCACGTCCCGGCCGAAGCCGGCCAGCAGCGGATGGGTGAACACAAAGGTGAACGCATTGGAGAAGGTCTTGCTCTCCATTTCTGTGGGGGTGCCGCTCATGGCCAGCGTCATGGTCTGGTCCGTGCGCGAGGTCGAGAACTGCAGCGCCACCGAACCGCCCGTGGGCAGGAGCCGGGCGATCTGGGCGTCAAAACTGTATTTCTTCAGGCTCGTGACCGAGAAGAACTGTCCGGGAACGAACTCGGCCTCCTGGGACACCACGTTGAGGTTGGCCGACAACTGGGTGTCGAACATCGCCGACGTAGCCTGCACGGTGGCTCGGCTGGTGCGAATCTTCAGGCCGGCCTCCTTCAGGCCGCGGTTGTGGGAGATCGCCCGGGCCAGGATCTCCGGCAGGGAGATCGACTTCACCGGCTCGGCCTCGGCTGGAACCTGAGCGGGTGCCGGTCGCACGACGGCGGGGGGCTCGGCGGGCGCCGGCAGCTCCACCGGAGGCTTTTCCGGCGGTGTTACCGTAGTGGGGACCGGCGGCCCCTTGGGCGGCGGGGTCGCAGCAAGCAGCAGGGAGAAAAGAAGTGCGGAGATCATGCACTCACCTCGTTTTTGGGAATGACCAGCCGGACAATCCACCAGAAACCGCGACGGATCGCGTCGATCAGCATGTAGATGCACGGGACCAGCAGCAGTGTGAGGATCGTCGAGAACGCGAGTCCCCACACGATTGACAACGCCATCGGTTGCAGGAACTCCTCGGAGCCGAAGACACCCAGACCCATCGGCAGAAGGCCGGCTACCGTCGTCACCGTGGTCAGGATGACCGGGCGCAGGCGCAGTTTTCCGCCCTGCACGACCGCGTCACGCAGGGGCATGCCCTCCTTTCGGGCGTTGTTGATGAAGTCCACCAGCACGATCGCGTCGTTGACGACAATGCCCAGCAGGGCGACCACCCCCAGCAGCGCCGTCATCGAGATCGGCAGGTTATGAAACTTCAGGCCCACGATCACGCCCACGGCGCCGAACGGCACTGCCATGAGCACGATCAGCGGCTGCAGAAAGCTCTGGAAGATCGTCGCCAGGATGATGTAGATGCCCAGCAGGCTCAGCAAGGCTGCCATCTTCACGAAGTCCATCAGTTCGTCCGAGGTCTTGCTCTCCCCCTCGTAAACGAACTCGTAGTCCGGATTTTCCAAGGCCAGTTTGTTGGTGAACTTGTGCAACTCGGCGTTGACCTTCACGGAGGTGGTCTTGCGCTGGTCGATGTCGCCAGAGACCGTGACCGTGCGCTTGAAGTTCACGCGCTGCAGGCGGCCAGGACCGACGCCCTTCTCCAGGGAGGCCACGGCCGAGAAGGGGATGGGCTTTCCCGTCAGGGGGGAGGTGATCTCCATGTTCAGGATTTCGTTGATGCTCTGGCGCCGGCTCTCCGGAAACTTCACCACCACGTTGATGTCGTCCTCGTCGCGCTGGATCTTGGAGGCGATACCGCCGGCGAACGACCGCCGGATCATCAGGCCCACCAGCGCCGGATTGAGCCCATACATGGCCGCCTGCTCGAGGTTGACCTTCACGATCAGTTCCCGCTTCCCGGAGATCAGGTCGTCGGTCACATCAGTCACGCCCGGGATCTTCTCGGCGAACTCGCGGATCTGCCTGGACAGAAGGGCGATCCCCTCCTGGTCGGGCCCGCGCACCTGCAATTCAATGGGGGAACCCGCCGGCGGCCCGTCACGGGCCACCGTCACGTTGAACAGTTCGACGTCCGGGATGTTGAGCAGCTTCTGCCTCCACAGGTTGAGCATCAGTTCGGGCTTGCGTGGCGACGTGTTCCCGTCATGCGCGAAGTTGATCTGGCACTGCGCCGTGTGAGAGCCAATGTTGGCGGTATGGCCACGGAACGTCGTTCCGACCATGCACCAGAAACTCTCGACCTCGTCAATGGTGGCCTTCTTGATCTCCTCTTCGAGCTCCTTGACCACCTTCTCCGTGTGCTCGATCTTGGTGCCCACGGCGGCCTCGAAGTTGATGCTCGCGCGGCGGATCGTCTTGGCCGGGAACGGGTTGAACTCCAGCCCGCGGCCCGAGATGATCAGAGTCGCCATGAAGCCGACGATGAAGAGGATCAGTGAGACGTACCAGTACCGCGTCACCTTGCGCAGGAACCAGGCGAAACCCTCGCGCATGGCGATGAACCAGCGGGCTTCACCGGTGATCCCCTCGGCGGTTCCCTCACCCTTGAGATGCTTGGGGGTCCGCAGGACCTCCGCGCAATGGGAGGGAAGCACAAAGAGCGCCTCGAACAACGACATCGACAGCGCGATGGCCACGACGATGGGCACCACGGACAGGATCTTGCCCATGTTTCCGGGCAGAAATGCCAGCGTCGAGAACGCCACGACCGTTGTGGACACCGCGCCGATGACCGACCAGAACACCTCGTTGGTGCCCTTGATCGCCGCCTCCTTCGGGGTCATGCCCAGCATCAGGTAACGGTAGACGTTCTCCACGACGACGATGGCGTCATCGACGATCATGCCCAGTGCGATGATCAACCCGAACATGGACATCATGTTCATCGTGATCCCCATCAGTTGCATGATCACGAAGGTGCCCATGAAAGCCACCGGAATCCCGATCGCGGTCAGCACGGCGGCCTTGAACGACAGGAACACGAACAACAGGATCAGCACCAGGACGAAGCCGGTGAGGCCGTTGCTGTACATCGTGTTCTGGCGACGCTTGATGAACTTGGATGTGTCGAAGAGGATCGCCAGGGAGATGCCGTCTGGGGCATTGGCGTTCCATGTGTTCATGTAATTCTTGATTTTGTCGGACAAGCGGATGGAGTCCACGTCGTTCTTGCGGTTGACCGGGATGTAGATGCTGCGGAAGCCGCCCACACGACCCAGCGTCTGCGCGTCCTCGAGCACCTCCTCCACGCGGGCGACGTCCTTGACCCGCACGGTGCCCAGCGCCGTGGTCTTCAGGACCACCTCTCGGATGGCCTTGGCATCGGACGCCTTGCCCAGCACCCGGATCAGGTATTCGCCGCGGTCGAGTTTCACCGTTCCGCCGGGGATGTCCGACTGCCGCGCTGTGATCACGTCCATGACCCGGGAGATGTTCAGGTTGTAGGCGTGCAGTTTCTCGGGGGACACCTCCACGCGCAGCTCGAGGTTGCGCACGCCCCACGGCTCGGCGCTCGAGACACCCTGGAGGCGCTCGAGCTCGTCCTGGATGTCCTTGGCGATCCTGCGCGTGGTCATCTCGGGCAGCTCGGACTGAAGGCCCAGCCACACCACCGGGATCTCCATCTTGGCGACCTTGACGACCGGCTTGACCATGTCCGCGGGCAGATCCGCGATGCGGCCGATGGCCGACTGGATGTCCAGGCCCACACGCGAGACCTCGTCCTCGGGCATTCCCTCGTCCGTGGTCACGGTGATGTTGATCATGCCCTCGGAGGAGGCGACATTGATCTCGTCAATGCCGGTGATGTCCTTGATCTCCCGCTCTATCTTGATGCCGACCAGGCTCTCCATCTCGGCCGGAGAGACGCCCGGATAGAACGCGGTGATGTTGATCGTGCCCTGGGGGATCTCCGGAAAGACCTCACGGGGCATTCGGGTCACCGCCAGGTATCCGGCGATGACCAGGAACAGGGTCAGCAGGTTCATAAGCACCGGCTGACGGACGGAGAATTGGGAGAGGCTCATGGTTTTCGCTCCTTGACGGGTGGCGTCCCCGTCGCAGGAGTCAGCCCCGTCGCAGGAGTCGTCCCCGTCGCAGGAGTTGCATCCTGCGTGGGCACCGACGCCTGATCCGGAGAGGCCGCCGTCTGGGCGTCCACGAGCTCCTTGTTGATCCCGGTCTCGACCATCTGTACTCGCACGCTCGCCTTGTCGCGCAACTTGGTGTTGCCGGCGATCACCACCCGGGTGCCCGGCGACAGCCCGGACGTCACCTCATACCAGCCCTCATAGGTGCGCCCCAGCGTCACTTCCTTCATCTCCGCGGGCCCGGCAGTCTCGTGGTTGGTCGTGGCCGGCACCGAGAACACCCACATCTTTCCCAACCGCTCGACGAGCGCCTCGGCCGGGACGAAAACTCCGGTGACGGGCTTCTTCGAGATCTTGGCCCGCAGGGTCATGCCCGAAAGGATCCACCACTTGCGCTGCACCGGCGCGTGGCCGTTTTCCATGTTCTTCATGTCCGGAAGCGGCACCTTCAACACGTTGGGAAACCGGATCTCCACAGGAAACGCACCCAACTGGGGGTCCTGGGCGGGGCTGATCGAGTGGATCGTCCCGCGGATGCCGCGGTCCGGATAGGCCAGCGGCGTGATCCATACGGTGTCATTCTGGGAGATGAACTTGATGTCCAGTTCGGAGATGCCCACGATCATCCGGATCGTCGTCAGATCCACGATACGGTATAATGGCGTACCCATATTCACGTAGTTTCCGACCTCCTGGAACTTCGCGGAGATCTCCCCCGTGAAAGGAGCGTACAGGCCGGTTCCGTAGAGGGTCTCGTCGAGCTGGGACATCCCTGCGTTGGCCGCCGTCAACTGGGTCTTGCGCGTCTTGAACAGCAGATCCGCGGTCTCCAGATCCCGGTTCGTGACCGCGCCGCGATCGTACAGTTCCTTGACCTTTTTGTAGTCGCTCTCGGCCTGTGTCAAAGAGTTCTGGATCTCCTGGACCTGCGCGGCGGCCTGGTTCTTCCGGGACCACAGACCCAGGCTGCGGACCCGCGCCAGGGGCCTGCGCTCAAACACGGTCTCGCCGACCTCTGCGGGCAGGAACTGCAATTTTCCCGGCTGCTCGACCGACAGCGTGACCTCACGCAGCGGAAGCGCCTGTCCCATCGCGTGAATCAGCGGCACATAGGTCTCGGTCTGAACGGTCATCGCCTTGACCAGTTGGGGCGGCAGGACAAAATCGTCCTTCTTGCCTTTCTTGGACGGTCCGCCGCAGCCGGCGACCAGCCAGAGGGCACTTAAGGATAAAAGAAGAATATTTCTCATCGCGAGGTTCCTTTCCCCTCATCGGTTTTATTGTTTTCTGATTGGATCTGGACCTGATTCCAGCGCTCGAAGGCATGACTCACCATTTCAAAGAAAAACGCGTGGAATTCGGCCATCTCCCGGACGTTCTGCTGCACGTTTTCGGAGAGGTTCCCGACGATGTCCATGTGACTCTGCCAGAAGTCCCGCATACCCCGGATGGCGTTCATCTTGCTCTTGAACATCTCCACCATGAAGTTCTTGCGCAGGCGCCAGCGATGTCCCCTCTGACCCGGCGCCGGACACTTCTCCAGGTGGCCGAACTGCTCCAGGATCCGCAGCGTCTGGGAAAGCGCACCCTTGGAACCGCCGGTGAGCTGGATCAGATCCTGTGTGGATTTCTCGGGCGGATCCGTCAACACCATCACAGCAAAGATTCGGCCCGCCAGGGGCGGCATGCCGAACGACTCCATGCGCAACGCGTACTCCTCAATTAATCTTTCCACCTGGGATGTCATTTCGATTGTAGACAAGCCTTCACCTCCGGAAGAGGATGTTGTGCAGGTTTCTGTAGTTTAGTTAGTACTAAACATTCAACACCTACATGCTCGTTCTAGTGATTGAAAACACATTTGGCAAGGGGAAAATTCCATTCCTGTAAAAATTATTCCACCCAGAGTGATATTTGGGGCCTTTTTTACGACAGGCGTTCGGACACGGGCCGGATCGCGACCACGAAAAGCACGGCGCCGGCATAGGCCAGCAGCGTACCGACGACCACGCCCAGGGCGGGATAGGCAAACTGGACAATATGTGAATATACAAGAATGTTCACCGACGAAAAAATGAGGATCTTCCCCGTGGCACGGGCGAAATCCGGGCCCTGGGTGAGGGTCAGGATCACCATCGAGGACATCATCACGGCCGGAAACGTGGAGACGATGCCGGTGATCCAGGACGAGGTCGTCAAGGAGATGGCCACGACGCTGGCCACCAGGCCTCCCGAGAAGAGGGCGCGCAGCAAAAACTGCCAGGTGGACCAGGTCTTCTCCCGACGCGGGGGGGTGCGCACCCGCAGGATCTTTTCCGCAAAGACCATGGTGGCGACCAGGATCAGGGTGTAGGCCACCAGCGACTGCCAGGGGTTCAGTGGAAAACGCGAGGTGAGAAGCGCCGCACCAAACCAGTACAGCAGGGAGAGGCATGTCGCGAGGACGAGACCCCGGGGCACCAGCCAGATGAACAGCGCAAGAAAGATGGAATTGATCCCCATGCCGATGGGGACCGCAGCGGCCGCACCGGCTGCGTACTGCGGACCCCGCAGCACGGCCATGAAGATCAGGGATACCAGCAGGTTGCTCGGCAGGTTCACGAGCAGGCCGCCCACGCGGCTGCCCTTCTTCTCCGCGATCCAGGTCGCTGTGGAAATCCAGCTCCCGGCAATCACGAAGGCGAGGAAAATCTGAAGTGCGGTCAACAAGGAACATCTTCCTTTCCTGAAAGAAACACTCCGGGCCCATGAGGCGCCCCAAAATAGGACACCCGATCATCAGTTAGTGGAAAACCAGGAGCAGTATGTCGGTGAGCAGCACGTCAAAGAACAGGATGGAGACCGACGACCATACGACCGCCCGGGTGGTGGCCCGACCGACGCCGGCGGCGCCCCCGTTGGCGTAAAAACCCTGGTAGCAGGAAATCGTGGAGAAGACCACCCCGAACACGGTGGCCTTGATCAGGCCCTCGATGATGTCGCGTGCGTCGATGTACCATTCAATGTTGTACCAGAAAGGTCCTTCGTCAACACCCATGAGGGTGACGGCGACGAACGTGGCCCCCCCGATACCGACGAGTATGAACACCATCGTCAGCAGCGGCATCATCAGCACGCCGGCCACCACCCGCGGCGAAACCAGATACTGCACTGGCGAAACGGCCATGGTGTTCAGCGCGTCGATCTGCTCGGTGATGCGCATCGAACCGAGCTCGGTGGCCATGGCCGAGCCCGCGCGCGCGGTCACCATCAGCGCGGTCAGCACCGGCGCGAGCTCGCGGGAGAGCGAAAGCGCCACGGTGACGCCGATGAAGGCCTCCGCCTGGAACATCTTGAAGGTATACACGGTCTGCAGGGAGAACGCCGCGCCGGTGAACGACGCGACCAGCGCCACGATGCCCAGCGAGCCGATGCCGACGAAGTCCATCGCCGAGACGAAGTTGCGCCAGCGGAACGGCGGCCGAAAGAGCCAGAAAAGCGAAGAGAACAGAAGCATGAAGATGTTCCCGACCTGGGTGAAGAAGGCCAGAAACGGCGCAAAAAAGGCGTCGGCTGCCCGGTTCAGGAATCTCCAGAGGCTTCCCATGCGTTTATCCGGGCAGCAGGCCGCGCACCGACAACTCCATGAGCGCGGCGCGGACCAGATGCTGGGGCGGGAGGCTGGCGTCGAGCGTCACCAGCGAGGATCCGAAGGTGCGGGACAGGTCCCGGTAGCGTTGTGCGACCTTCTCCTGGAAATCGGCGTCCTCCAGGTTCTCACGCAGGCCGCCACGGTTATGAATGCGGGCCTGGGCCACGTGGAACGGCAGGTCCAGGAAGAATGTCACGCCGGGAAGCGGCGCGCGCGCGTTGCAGTGGGAGACCCAGGTGACGTCCTCGTCGATGCCCTGGTAGGCCAGGGAGGACAACACGTAGCGGTCCGTGATCACCCACGTGCCCTTCTGCAGGTTGGGCAGGATCTCCGAGAGCCAGTGATGTCTCCGGTCGGCCGCGAACAGCAGCGCGTAGACGGCCGGATCCGGGGTGTCGGCCGACTTGAGCAGTTCTCGAAGGAGCCGGCCAACGGGTCCAGAGGAGGGCTCGGCGGTGCGATGGACCGCCAGACCGCTGGCCGTCAGCGTCGTATGGATTCCATGGGCGAAGGTGGTGGTGCCGGCGCCGTCGATGCCCTCGACCGCGATGAAGATGCCACGTGTCTGCGAAGTCGATGACATGATTTCACCGTATGAAGAAGCGCAGGTCAAGTCCGACGATGGTGGCCCGATCACCGTCGAGCTGGTGCTGGATGGAGAACTCGACGGAGGAGCCCTTGGTGATGTAACCCAGACCGCCGGACACGAAGGTCTGATCCAGGAACTCGCGGCGGCTGCCGCCTCCCCGGATGACAATACCCTGAGCGAAAAAGAACTCGGCTCCACCGCGAATCCAGGGCTTCTTGCCCTCGATGAGCCCGTCTACCTCCAGCATCAACTGGTTCTTGAACAGCCGGGCCGCCACGCCCGCGCCGAACACATACGGCCGGTCATCGGAGTGATCCGACAGAAGATCGTAGGCGACCGCACCCACGGAGAACATGTCTCCGATCTTGGCGATCGCACCCACGTCGAGCGTAAAGAACTTTTCCTTCACGTCGCCGGTGGGCAGACCATTAAGTTCATAGTTATAATAATGTCCATTGACGCCGATCGCAAGCCATTCCGAAAAGGCCAGCGACAAAGCCAGACCAGCTCGCCACAGTTTTTCGTCCAACTTTGTGCCGGTGGCCACGTCCTCGGGTTCGGCCGACCCCATCGAGGTGAAGAGACCGGCGGCAAGACGCTCGTTCTTGAACGAATCGACCAGCGCGGTCAACCCGTTGTGACCTGCGGTCTTGTTGTTGTAGCGGTAGTAGTTCTCCCAGATGTACGAGCGTACGAGGCTCATGGCGGCGGGATTGGCGATCAGAGCGTCGGAGCCCGTGCCCGAGGCGATCACGGCGCCGCCAAGGCCCAACCCGCGGGCGCCCATTGGCTCCAGCCATGGCTCATAGGCGGCCGCCGGCGTCGGCGCAAGGAAAAGCAGCACTCCGGACAGGAAAGCCCAGATTCGGATTTGCCGGAACACGGTCTCAGGTTTCAAAATCATACAGAACCCCCGGAATAATTCCCCGACGAACAAACCATGGATTTGCCGCAATTGCAACTTTTGGCGAGGGTCGTGAGGGGCAGCGGTGACGATCAGATTTTCAATTTGAACGGCGAGACCTGACCCTTGGCGCGTTTACGGATCTGCGCCTTGAGTTCGTAATACCGCTCGGAGATCTGGATCAGGCGCTCGGTGCGGCGCACCAACTCGGCCTTGAGCAGTTCGCGCTCACGGGCCTCACGCTCCAACATCTCCTGATATTTAATTTGCACCATGGCCTCGTCGGTCACGTTGCGCAGGATGACCAGGGTCCCCTCTAGCGCCTTTTCTTCGCCAAACAGGGGGATGGCGCTCAGAATGAAGCGGAACTCCTCCTGGGTCTCAAGGATGGTGGCGACGACCTCGTCGAAGCGCACCTGCCGGTTCTGGTCGACGGCCTCCTGGACGATGTCCATCGGCATGCTCATGATCTCGGACAGCGTCAACCCCTTGAGTTTGCGGGCGACGTTGCGCGGGAACAGGGAGAAGAACACCCGGTTGAAGTCCACGATCACCCCTGAGGGATCGGTGGTGAACCACGCATCGATTACAACATCTTTGACTTCCTGGAAGGCGGCGGATTGACTCATGGTGGGTACGGTAAAAGAAACCCTCGGGCGGTGTCAATCCCTATTTTCTGCGGCGACGCCGGATGACCACCGGAATGAACGCGAGCAGCAGCATCCATCCACCACCGGAGCGGGGTCGGGCCGAGGTTGAACAACCAGAATCGGACGCTTCTTTCTTCTTGCAGGCGACCGAGTTCGCGCAGTCGGGGTCGTAGCAGTCCGCCCAGCCGTCCCCGTCATTGTCGAGCAGGTCCGCGCAGGCAAGCTCCACCAGCCCGGCGCATGCTTCATTGGAAGTGCAGTCGGAATCGGCGCAGTCGGTCAGCCCATCCTGGTCATTGTCGATGTCGTCGTCACACCAGTATTCCTGCGTCGGGGCCTGGCACACCTGCTGGGAGGCGCAGTCGGTGTCGTCGCAGTCGATGTCGTTGTCGCCGTCGTCGTCGATGGAGTTGGTGCAGTTCTCCGGGGGGAACACGCAGGTGGTGGTCAGACTGAAGCGCCCCGGATACCGGTAGCTCTCCACGACCAGGTAGGTCGGCGTCTCGCCAACGGTCACGGACATGGTCTCCGCGGCCAGGGCATCATTGGCCGAGTACTGCAGGCAGGAAGAGGAGGCACAGGAATGGCGGTCGCCCGTGAGCAGGAAGATGTCCAGGTCCTGATCCAGCGGGGTCATGGTTATCTGCACGACTGTTCCCGGCGGCATGGCCAGCTGGAAGGCAATTTCAGGTCCGGTCTCGGTCCCCTGTGCCATACAGGCATATTCGGTGAAGCCGGCGATGCCGTTTTTGGTCGTCGAGTTCACGGTCTCGTTGCAGAACACGTACCAGTAATCCTCGCACGGGGAGGACGGACAGGATCCGACGCCGGTGCAGGTGGAATCAGCGCAGTCGACCGACCCGTCGCCGTCGTTGTCGATGCTGTCGGCGCAGATCTCCGCCGGCGCGCTGTTGATGAACGTGTTGATCTGGGACTCATAGTTGCTGACCTCGGTGTACACGCCCGGTCCCGTGCACTCGGAATAGCCATATGAGGTAATGCCTGCGACGTACTTCACATTGTTGCGTGTGACCATCCCGGGACCCCCGGAGTCACCCTGGCAGGTGCCCCCGTTGTTCTGGTCGGTCCAGATCGTCCAGGGAGCCGCGTAGGTGCCGCTCCACTGGGAGATCGTGCAGGGGTTCGAGGAGTGGCAGAGACCTTGGATGCTGCCCGTGTAGATCCTGCGCACCATGGAGTTGGAGTTCTCGTCGGAACCGTCCGTCAGACCGTAACCGACAAAGGTGATCGCTGCACCGAGGTCCGCGTTGGTCAGCGCCTGCGCCGCGGGCAGGATTGAAATCGGCGTGACGTCGCCGGGGGCGGGGCCGGAGAGCCGCAGCAGGGCAATGTCGTAACGGATGTTCGTGGCGTTGTAGGACGGATGCACCCAGGACTGGATGACCTCGCGGGACCGCGTGGTCATGTCGCAGTTGTTCAGATCCCTGCAGAAGATAACGGTGAACTGATCCACGGGCACGGGCGTGGTGGTGTTGCTGTACGTGACACAGTGGCCGGCCGTCAGGAGCACGTTGGGCGCGATCAACGTGCCACCGCAGGCGTAGCCGGCATCCAGATAAAGAAAGGCGACCGCATCGTTGGCCACACTGGTGTCGACCGAGCCGTTGATGATGAACGACTCCAGCGACGGTGGGTTCTCCGACCCGCATCCGAAAGTCATCACGAACAACACCGCAGACAGAAGCAACTTGCGCATGACACTGACTCCAGACCGGCGGATTATCCGCCGTTTTTCAGATAGCATGGAAAGTAATAACGACAAATACACCTTGAGTATCAAGGACTTTCCATGAAAAATAAAGTACTTCCAGGGGCCCGCCCCGTCAAGCTGTATTCCGGTGAGACTCAATCCTCGAGGCAGGTCAGGGTATCGGAGAGCAGGAAATCCTCGTAGTGACTCTGGTACCCGCAGCCCTCGCAAACGATGGGCTGGGTCTGCTCCATGCCGGCAATGTCGCCGATGATGAAGGTCTGGGTTTTGGAAACACCCACCGCGTCATAGGCCCAGACGTCAGTGTCGGAGTTTCCGTACGCCCGGACAATATCCAGCCCGCAGGTGGCGATCAGTCCCTCGAGATATCCGGTCTTGTAGGCCTGGGTCTCCTGACCGCTGACCGTCGTTCCGTTGTCGGAGGTGAACCGAATGGAATGGAACGGCATGGAATGATCGGCCAGCCACTGCCGCGTCTCCACCGCGAGCCAGTAGGGGCGACCCGTCACCATGGCCACATGGAAGCCGTGATCAACATAGTACTGCACCACGAGGTCCGCGTAAGGATACATCTCGGCGGTAGTGAACCCAGCCCAGTCCTGCATCACCTCGGCATCGGAGGTGGTCAGCGTGCCGTCGATGTCGAACACCACAGCCTGGCGGTTCGTCCCGATCACCGTGACGTACCCGACGGCCTCGGTGAGATCTCCGGCGACCACGCCCCGGAGCATGTACGTTCCGGCACCCAGCCCGCCAACCTGGATCTGGATCTTGCCGTCGGTATCGGTCAGGTAGCGGCCCAGGAGCTCCCAGTCGCTCCTTCCGGTCCCCCAGAGATAGACCAGAATCCATTCATCCTGCAGATCCTTGTGCAGGGCACTGTTGTAGTCGAATTTGGCGGTGACGATCACCGGCGTGTTCTCGGGCACCATCTCGTCGTGCATCATGTGGCCCGGACTGCCGCTGGCCGCGGTGGTGGCCGAGATGATCGAGTGGTTCCAGTCCTCCTCGGGTGGGTAACTGAATGGAGGTACGTTCGCCAAGGTGTCATCAACCGTGCAAGGCACAGGCTCGACGCTGCCGTCGCCGGTGTCGTCGGCTGCATCTTCCACGAGATCCACATCGGGAATATCCTGACCCGCGTCGCTCTGGTTGTTGAGGTTGTTTACATTGTTGATATTATTAATATTATCATTGATATTATTCGAACGACCGGCTGGATCCGAACAACCAAGTATATGAAAAAAAAGGATGAAAGGGAGGGAGGTTCTCATGGACAATTCAATAGCACGTTTTCAATTCCAGGGATTCGGGAAAATTCTCCGGACGAACGGCCAGGCCGGAAAATAGTCTGACAAGCCGACCGGTTTGCGGTAAACATGTTTCTGGTGCCGACCGATGGGCGGATCGGCCCTTCTTTCGAGGTGGACAGCACATGCGGGATCAATGGAAGATTTTTCTGATGCTCTGCGGGATCACGGCTGCGTCTGCCTGCGGATGCCAGAAACAGGAGCCCGTGCGGTCACCCAAGCCCGCCGATGTCGTCGGGCACAAGGATCCCGAACCCGGCATGATGACCGTGGCCGTGCCTGCTGAGCCCAAGACGGCCGACGCCACGCCCGTGGTAGAGGTCGCACCCGTTCCGCCGCCGGATCCGATCGAGACCATGACCGTGCCCGAGGATCCCGTCGAAAAAGCCAAGCTCTATTACGAGATGGGCTATGGTTCCTCCGCAGTGCAATTGCTCGGCGCCCTGCCGACGGAGACGCTGGAAAAGACCGGAGTCCAGTTGCTGCTCGGACAGGCCGCAGAACTGTGCGGACGCAATCGTGAGGCGGTCGCAGCCTGCACGAAGGCCGCCGCCGGCTCCGAGGCCGCTCCGAAGACACAGGCCCTGCTGTGCCAGGCCCGCGCCTATCTGGGGCTCAAAGAACACGCCAAGGCCCTGCGCAGCCTCGAGGCAGCCCTGGCGGCCTCCCCGGACGACCTGATCGTGCGACGGGCGACCATGGACGTGCTGCTCGGGCTCAAGAGCCACGACGCCCTGCTCAAACTGGTCCAGGAGACCCTCGCCAAGGCGCCCGGCGATCCGGCGACGATGTTGTACCTCGGAGCGGCCCACGAACTGTCAAAGGCTCGTGAAAAAGCACAGGAAACATACGAAAAGCTCACCGGGAACGACACAATCCCGGCATGGGTGGAGGCCGAAGCCTTCGACCGCATGGGCATGCTCTGGATCAAGGCTGATCCAAAAAAGAGCCGTGAGATCCTGGCTCGCTGCAGGCAGCGTGTTCCCGGTGCCGGCTGTCCTCGCACCGAACTCTCCCTGTCCCCGCCGGATCCGCGGCATCCCGAGCGCCGAATCCGCAACGTCTCGCGCCCGGGCCGCTACGGTGAGACGCCCCTGCCCCCGCCATGACCGACGAAACCGCCAGCCGCACCTGGACCGTCCGCGACGTCGTGCGCTGGATGACGCAGCGCTTTGCCGACGAGAAGCTCGATTCTCCTCGACTGGACGCCGACCTGTTGTGCGCGCATCTGCTGGGCTGCGACCGAGTAGGCATCTACCTGGCCATGGACCGGCCTCTTTCTGGCGCCGAGCGCGACGACCTGCGTGCCCTGGTCCGCCGCCGGCTGGCCCGCGAACCGGTCGCCTACCTGACCGGCAGGAAGGAGTTCTTCGGTTTGGCCTTCGCCGTCACGCCCGACGTGCTGATTCCGCGGCCTGACACCGAGACCCTCGTGGAAGCGGCCCTGGATCTGACCGGCCCCGCCGACGCAAGTGCAGGGCTCCGCCTGCTGGACATCGGCTGCGGCTCAGGCGCGATCGCGATCTCCCTGGCCCATGCCCGCCCGGCCTGGCGCGTCACGGCCACCGATCTCTCCTCCAAGGCGCTGGCCGTGGCCCGGGGAAACGCCCTGCAGCTCAAGACCGACGTGGAGTTCCTCGAGGGCAGCCTCTTTGCACCGTTGGCAGGCAGGCGCTTCAACCTGATCGCATCCAACCCGCCGTACATTCCGCGGGATACCGTCCTGCAGCCGGAGATCCGCCACGAGCCGTCAGGCGCGCTCTTTGCCGACGACAGCGGACTGGCCCTGCTCAAGGAGATCCTCGCGGCAGCGCCCGGGCACCTCGAACCCGGCGGCCACCTGCTCGTCGAGTTCGGACAGGACCAGGAAGCGCTGCTGGCGGATTTCGCAGGGAGCACCGGTGCCTATGCCGAAATCAGGATTTTACGCGATCTCGCCGGATCCCCGCGGGTTCTGCACGCCCGCCGGTGATTTCTCTTCCCAATCTTTTTCTTTTTCAGTATGAAAGTCCGGGTCTGAACAGACCGGGGAAAAGGCATCTTCACACCATCCATCGGAGGTTTTTCATGTACGGACAGTTGAAGGACATTCTGAAATCGGAACTGCAGGGCATTCGCGAAGGCGGCCTGTACAAGAACGAACGGGTGGTCGTCACCCCGCAATCGGCCAACATCCGTGTGCAGGGACGCGAAAAGACCGTGATCAACCTGTGCGCCAACAATTACCTCGGACTGGCCAATGATCCGCGCCTGGTCGCCGCATCCAAGGAGAGCCTCGACAAGTACGCCTACGGCATGGCTTCGGTGCGGTTCATCGTGGGGACGCTTGACATCCACAAGGAGCTCGAGAAGCGCATCGCCGCCTTCGTGGGCCGCGAGGACGCAATCCTCTACTCGTCCTGCTTTGATGCCAACGGCGGCCTGTTCGAGACCCTGCTGGGCGCCGACGATGCGATCATCTCCGACTCGCTCAACCACGCCTCCATCATCGACGGCGTGCGCCTGTGCAAGGCCAAGCGCTACCGCTACAAGAACAACGACATGAACGACCTCGAAGACCAGTTGAAGAAGGCCGACGCGGAAAACGCACGCCTGAAAATGATCGCGACCGACGGCGTCTTCTCGATGGACGGCATCATCGCCAACCTCAAGGGCGTCTGCGATCTGGCCGACCGCTACAACGCGCTGGTGATGGTCGATGAGTCCCATGCCTCGGGCTTCGTCGGCGCACGGGGCCGCGGAACGCACGAATACAACGGCGTCATGGACCGCGTGGACATCATCACCTCCACGTTCGGCAAGGCGCTGGGTGGCGGCTCCGGCGGCTTCACCGCGGCCCATCCGGAGATCGTCGAGATCCTGCGCCAGCGCAGCCGCCCGTACCTCTTCTCCAACACCCTCGCCCCGACGATCACGTCGGCCACAATCAAGGTCCTCGACATCCTCGAGGAGACCACCGAACTGCGGGACCGGCTTGAGCGGAACCACCGCCACTTCCGTACCGAGATGGAGAAGCTCGGCTTCACGCTGCGCGGCAAGGATCACCCGATCTGCCCCGTGATGCTCGGCGACGCCCGCCTGGCCGGCCTGATGGCCGAAGACCTGCTCGCCGAAGGCCTCTATGTCATCGGCTTCAGTTACCCCGTCGTCCCGAAGGGCGAGGCGCGCATCCGCACACAGATCTCAGCGATCCACACCCGGGAAGAGCTCGACTTCGCCATCGCCGCCTTTGCCAAGGTGGGCCGCCGCCATGGCGTGATTTCCTGAGCCCCCGTCGGAAGAACCTGGGAATCGTTCGGCGACCGTCAGAATCTTTCACTTAAAATTTGCGCATAATGTAGGTCTGTGATACACATGTAGCCAGAGGTGTGTCATGCGTGTGATTTTGGCTCAATTCATGTTCTGGTCGCTGCTTGGAAGCCTGGCGTCCTGCACCGGAACTTCGGCCCGGCTGGAAACGACGCTGCGCAAACTGACTGCCGAACAGAAGTCGGTCATCGCCCAACTCGAGACCATGACGCGCCGGCTGGCGGTCCTTGAGTCCCGGCTGGCGATCCGTGGCGGAAAAGCGGGGGATCCGGGACATTCCCGGGTCCGTACCCGTGAGCTTGGCCCCGAAGAGCTTCCGAAGGTGACGCTGCGCCCGCCGGTGACGAGGCCCACATCGAAGCCCGAGCCTCCGTCCGACGTCCAGACCGAGGAGGACGTGGTCATCACCGGGCGGGAGGAGCCCGTCGAGGAAGAGGACCTGCCGCCGCCCTCTCCGGGTCAGAAGCGCATCGTGCTTCGCCTGCAGGGCGAACCCGCCGGGGCGGATCCGGCCTCCAATCCCGGAGGTCCGGTGCTGCCACTGGGCAAGTACGCCCCGCTGAAGGAGCCCGAGGAGAGCACACATCATCCCTCGAGCAAGGCTCCGGCCAAGCCTGCCGAGCGTCCGGCCTCCGGTGCCGAAGGTTTGTACCAGACGGCCATGGACCACTTCGAGCAGGGGCGTTACGCCCTCGCCCTCACCTGGTTTTCCCGGGTGGAGAAGGAATATCCCGGTCATGCGCTGGTCCCCAACGCCATCTTCTGGCAGGGGGAATGCCACTTTCAGAGCGGACGCTATCCTCTTGCGGTGAATCAATACCAGCGCCTGATCGATGCGTATCCGAAGAGTTCCAAGGTGATTGACGCCATGTATAAACTTGGCATTGCCCTGGACAAGAACGGAAATGCCACCCGGGCCAGGGAGATGCTCTCCCGTGTGGTGGAACTGGTCCCGCAGACCCCGACTGCCGCCAAGGCCGCCGCCTACCTGCAGAAAATGAGGTGATTCATGAATCCCGCCATCCTTCTACTCATTGCTTTTCAGGCGTACTGGTTTCAACAGAGCCCCACCAATCCGCCCGGCACCGTCCCCGGGACCTATCCGCCTGTTTCCCAGAAAAACTGGGTCGTCCTGCCCAAACCCGGCGATGACGACCCGGAGGAGAAACGTCCGACGCCCCGTCCCACGGCATCCAAGGTCGCGGTGGAAAAGACTGACGGCCGGAACGAGGAGGCCGAGGACGACGCGGACTGGGACCTGATCCACGCCTCGGGTCTGATCGTGTCCGGGCCGCGCACGACCGCCAAGAAGCACGTGGTGACCAAGGGAGAGACCCTGTGGGATCTTTCCGAGAAGTACTTCGGAGACCCGTTGTTCTGGCCCGAGTTGTGGTCGTGGAATGCGCACATCACCAATCCCCACTGGCTCTTTCCGGGCACGGTCGTGAATCTGACCAGCCGGCCCGAGGCCGCCGTCGAAGAGTCCTCTACCGATCAGGAGGAGAAGTTCTATGGCCTCGAGTTCCAGAAAGGCACTGTGACCGTGCGCAACAGGGCCTTCATCGACGAGGAGACCCTCAAGGAGAGCCGCGCGATCTCAGGTTCCCCCGAAGAAAAGAGCCTGCTGACGGTCGGAGACATCATCTACATCAAGGATCCCGACAAAAAACTGAAGCCCGGCTCCGTGTACACGGTCTTCCGTCCGATCCAGAAGGTCTCCGATCCCCAGAACAAGCAGGTCCTCGGCCAGCTCGTGCAGATCCTCGGCGAGGTCCGCATCAAGGAACATCGGCCCGAGGGTGTGCTCAAGGCCGAGATCACCCGATCCATCGCCGTGATCAACCGTAAGGACCTGGTCGGAAAGGTCCAAACCAGCTTCAAGCAGGTACAGCCCGTCGTGCAGAAGCGTGACAAGCCCATCGTCGGTCGGGTTGTTGCCACCATCGAGGAAACCGAACTGCTGTCGGCCAACGACATGGTCGTGGTGAACCTGGGCAAGGAGCATCAACTCAAGCCCGGCGCGATCCTGCCGCTGATCGTACGTGGAGACGGCCTGTACACCCACCTGCATCCGCTGGATCCGTCCCGCAAGCAGGATTCTTCCTTCCCCTACGAAACCAAGGGGACCCTGGTAGTGTACGAGGTACATGAAAAGTACTCCTTCGCCGTGATCCTGCGTTCCGAGCACCCCATCAGGGTCGGGGACGATGTGCTGTTCGGAGACGTGCCGGATGCACCGGAAAAGCCCGCTGCTGAAGAGAAACCATGAATCAAGGCCGGTGCATTCCGGGGCTTGTCCATTTCCAATCCTTTTACTTGACACAAAACCGTTTGTGCATACCATTTGGGCATGAGGTTCGGCGGGAATCATCCAACGGTCATTTCATTTGCATGCTCCGTTATTTCGGAGGCACGCATCACCCTGAAACCTCGTTTTTACGGCCATTTTCCACGGGAGGATTCATAGATGAGCGGCGAGCGTCCGTGCCCCCAGTGCAGCCAACCCATTCCGGCGGGATTCAAGTTCTGCGGGAATTGCGGGTACAAAGTCGAAGGTGGAGCTCCGGCTCCCGCACCTCACCCGACCAAAGGCTCGACGATGTATTTCGGCGCCTTCCAGATGCCCGGTCGGGCCCGTCTGATCCTGATCAAGGGCAGCGGTCAGGACGGGACTACGTATTATCTCACCGGCCAGGATCACGTCATCGGCCGTTCAGATGGATCCATCCGGCCCGAGCAACCAGATCCGTTCCTCAGCCCCCGTCATGCCAACTTTTTCTATGACAACGGGAACCTGTTGGTGCGGGACGAGGAGAGCGTCAACGGCGTCTTCGTCCGAATCAAGGGCTCCGTTCCAGTCCAGCCAGGCGACAACTTCATGGTGGGCAAACAATTGCTTCGTCTGGATCTGACCGAAGAATACACGGAACCCCGTGCCGAAGCCGATGGAACCTACTATTACTACACGCCCCACATTCCGGCATCATTCCTGGTCACGCGGATCCTTCAGGGTGGCATCGACGGGGATGTGTACCGGGCCGAAGGCAACAGCCTCACGATGGGCCGCTCCGGAAACACGATCGATTTCCCTTCGGATCCGTTCATTTCCGGCAATCATGCACGGCTTGAGTTCACCGGTGACGGATACAGCCTGACCGATCTGAATTCACGAAACGGCACTTTCTGCCGCATCAAAAACGACCAGCAACTGGTGCACGGTGACTTCGTGTTCATCGGACAACAGTTGTTCCGGGTGGAAATCACCTGATTCGATTGCGTGCGCCTGTCGTCCCGGTAACGACACAAGGAGATGAACCGTGTCAAGTGTGATTTGTAAACAATGTGGAAGAGAAAATAGATCGCATTTCAAGTTCTGCCTGGGCTGCGGCGTGGAACTCAACAAGGACAATGTCATCGTCAAGGCGGAAGCCACCATTCCGCCGGTGATGCCGCCGGCTCCGGAACAGTCTCACAAGATCGCCAGCGCACCTACGATGGCCGCGACCCCTGGGTCAGAGTTGGCCGATTATCTGAAGAGCCAGGGAATCGCGATTCCCGAGAGCAGCCGTCCCAGCCCGTCGGTGCCGACGCCACCGCCCTTCGCGGCTCCACCTCCGGCGGGCCCGCCACCGGCCACTACCCCGGCACCCTTCGCGGCTCCGCCGCCGTTTGCCGCGCCTCCACCATTTGCTGCTCCGCCGCCGGCGCCAGCCCCGTTTGCGGCTCCTGCCCCGGCGCCAGCCCCGTTTGCGGCTCCCGCTCCGGCTCCTGCCCCGTTCATGGCTCCGCCTCCGGCCCCTGCCCCGTTCATGGCTCCACCGCCGGCCGGTGCCCCGTTCATGGCTCCGCCTCCGGCCCCTGCCCCGTTCGCGGCTCCGGCACCCTTCGAGGCCCCGCCGCCGGCTTCGGCCCCATTCATGACTCCACCACCGCCGGTCGCGCCAGCCCCGTTCGCGGCTCCTGCGCCCTTCGCGGCTCCGCCGGCTCCGGTGGCTCCTCCGGCTGCCCCGATCATCGACGAAAGCAGCGACGAGCTCCCCTTCACGCCACCGGCAGCTCACGGCGGCTTCGAGATGGCCGACACCGTCTGCGCGGACGATGAGCAGCAGCAGATGATCCTTCCCAAGCCCGCACCCGATTCCGGGGCCAAGGTCTGCTCGCAGTGCGGCACCGCCATCACCCCGGGGTTCAAATTCTGCGGCAACTGCGGCAGTCCTGCCATCGTGGACGCCCCGGTCCAGCCTTCCCTGGATTCCACGATTCCGGCGCCTGCCCCCTTCGTGGCCCCGGCACCCGTCCCTGCGCCAGTTGCGGCACCTGCTCCTGTTCCGGTGGCCCGCCTGATCGTGCAGCGGCCTGACGGCTCCACCGCACCGGTCATCGACATGTTCGACGGCGAAACCATCCTCGGCCGCTCGACTCACGCAGCCTTCTCCAACGACTACTACATGTCTCCGAACCACTGCAAGCTCACCATCGACAGCGGCTCGATCTTCGTCGAAGATCTCGGCAGCCTCAACGGAACGTTCTTCCGCCTGTCGCACGAGGAGCTGCTGCACGACGGTGACATGTTCCGCGTGGGCACCGAGGTGCTCCGCTATCGGGCCCTTCCGCCGGTCGACGCACTCGACGACGGAACCATCATCGCCGGCAGCCCGAACCTCGACGCCTGGGGCCGCCTCGAGTTGATCATGGGCAAGGACGTGCCCGGACAGGCCTTCGCGATGACCGGCGAGCGCATCCGAATCGGCCGCGAGGAAGGCGACATCACGTTCCCTGACGATGGCTACGTCTCCGGAGAACACCTGGAAGTCACGCGGATGGACAACGCGTCGTATCTGATCGACCTGAACTCCTCCAATGGCACCTACCTGAACATCAAAAACATGATGGAGCTCGATCCGGCTACACCCATCCTCATGGGGTATCAACTGTACCGGATCGAACTGCTGTAACCGGTCTATATCATGGAAAAAGACCGCCGCAGTCTCATCCTGGATTGCGCCAAGGAACTGTTTGCCACCCGTGGCTACCATTCCACCGGCATCTCCGACATCATTGAAAAAGCCCAGGTGGCCCGTGGTACTTTCTATTTATATTTTGACTCTAAACGGGCCGTCTTCGACGTTCTTCTGGAGTCCGCCTTCGAGACGATCCTGTCCTCGGTCAAGCCTGTGATCGTGGGTCCCACCCCCGACCGCAACAACATTCTGAAGCAACTCAGGATCAACCTCGGCCGTGCGCTGGCGCCCCTGTTCGCCGATCGCCATCTGGCACGCATCGTGGTCAGCCAGGCCGAGACCCTCGACGAAGTCGCTGCCGCTCGCATGGAGGCCTTTTACGCTGCCCTGCGGCACTACCTCGAGGAAAGCCTCCAGGAAGGCCAGGAAAAACACGTGATCCGCCAACTGAACACCAAGATCGTGGCCACGGCTGCCGTAGGCATGATCAAAGGCATCGTCTGGACGCACGCGACCGGTTCGGAATCCTTCGACTACCACGAGGTCGTCGAAGAAATCGTGGAGTGGGCCGCAATGGGCATCGTCACCCGGTAAAGAGAGGGTCGTTTCATGTTGTGGTGGATTTTCATGCAATGTTTCCTCCTGCAGCCGCAGGAGATATCCTCCCATGAGGAGCTATGGGGCGAGTCCACCGTCGCGCAGGTGAAGGACTGGCAGGCGGCCCGTGAGGTTGCCCGAACAGCGGGACTTGATGCGGTGCTGAAGGAACTGTGGAACAAGCGCGCCGCACCCACGCTGTTCATGGGGATTCCTACCGCCGAGGTCGAGCGGATCCAGAAGATCGTGATGTCGAAGAAATCGTCATTTCTGATAGGCCTCTCGGGCATCCAGGAGAACCGCAGTGCCACGGGAGCCTATACTTTCCGGGCACTTTACCAGATAGATGTCGTCGGTTTCCTCAGGGAAATCAAGCGTCTTCTGCTTTTCAACAAGCTCCGCACCGTGCATGTACACCTCGAGGCGACCGAACCTGCCTGGGTGACATCCGACTGGACGTCACAGTTGTCGCAGCCTGGTCTCTCGTGTGTCGTGAAGACGGAAAAGCTGCCCGAGCACTGCCCGGTCGACATCTGCATCCTGGCGCAGTCCCGGCGCACCGCCGAGGGATGGGAGTCCCTGATCAGGCTGCGCACCACAGCGCGCATCGAGGCCCCCAAACCTCGGCGTGGTCCAAGGCCGAAACCGACGGAGAAGTCCACCGATGAAACCTTTTCGACGGTCGCCACGGTGCAGGAGGGTCTATATCTCCAGTTGCCGCCGGCTTTGCTCGCGCGTATGGGCGTCACCCCTACCGTGGCCGTCCAACTCCAGACTCCGGGAACGCTGGACTTCGCCGCCTGGATGCAGGTGCTTTTCCTGATCCAGCGGCAGGAGCCCGAGGTCGTCGCATTGCGTACGATCGGGCTTCTTTCGGGCAGAAACACGGCGGTTTTCCATGTGCGCCAGGCGCCCGGCGGACGCGATGTGTGGTTCAAGGGACTGTATCTGGGAAAGAACGTTACCGCCACCTGGAAGAAGCGCGCCGACGGCGTGATCGAACTGCAGGTCGAGACGCCGCCGGCCCTGCTGGAGAATCGTCCGCAGTAATCCCGGCGGTGTCCGGTCTCAGGTATACAACATGAATTTTTTCATACGTTTTGTCTTCTTCTCCTGTGTGCTTGGTCTGTTCGCGACATCCTGCTCGCACGTCACCTTCGCGCCCAAGTCCCGACAGGGTCTGATGCTGCTGGCGATACCGCCCACGGCCCAGGTGTACGTCGATCACAAGTACTGGGGCACCGGGATCGAACTGGAGAGGATCCCCCGCCTGCTCCCCACAGGCCGTCACGAACTGCTGATCGTCGCGCCGAACCACTACCCGTACTACTCCACCTTCACGCTCAAGGCGCACGAACTGCTGCGTCGCAAACCCGGGCTGGTCCGGATCACGGAGAACTGACCGATGGAAAAACCTTTCGGCTTCGGATCGCCCCGACGCACGCACCTGTTTCTCCAGATCGCGATGCTCCTCGGAGCCCTGCTCCTGGTCGCGAACCTCCTGGTATTGCTGATGCCGCTGGTCATCCCGGTCCTGATCTCGTTCTTCCTGGCATACTTCTGCAACCCGTTCGTGACCCGGCTGGAGAAGCGGCGGGTGCCCCGGACCGTCGGCATCCTGATCCTGCTGTCGCTGTTCGTGTTGTTCGTTTTTTTCTTCGTGCTCTTCATCGTGCCCCTGCTGGCCTCCCAGCTCGACGAGTTCATCCGCAAGATTCCGGTCTACACCATGGCCGTCAAGGGCTGGCTGATCCCGCGCATCGAGAGCCTGCTGGACACGACACTGCCCAACGCCTCGGAGGTGATGGCCTCGGCGATGGACCGCTTCGGATCGGACCTCTCCACCATCGCCCGCGACGCCGCCTCCCCCCTGCGCGAGGTGGCCACCTTCGCCGCGGCCGGCACCTTCTTCCTGTTCTCTTTCCTGGCCACGCTTTTCCTGATTCCGTTCTTCACGTTCTTCCTGCTGCGGGACTTCGACAAGCTCGGACGCGTCTGGACGCGTCTGGTGCCTGCACGCCACCACTGGTGGATGCAGGATCTGCTGCATGACATGGACGGCACGATGAGCTCCTGGCTGCGCGGCCAGATCCTGGTCATGGTCATCCTGGGCACGCTGTATTCCATCGGCTATTCCTGGATCGGCATCACCTTGAGCCTGTTCATCGGCCTGCTCACGGGCTTCATGGCCTTCATCCCGTACGTGGGTGCCTTCATCGGCTTCCTCCTGGCGTTGTCCATGGCCATCCTCGACGGCGGCGGACTCGGACCGGTCGTGGGTGTCAGTTTGGTCTTCGGCGGGGTCCAGCTCCTCGATGGCTTCTTCATCACGCCCAATGTGCTGGGCAAGAGTGTTGGACTCAACCCCGCGCTGGTGGTCGCAGCCTTGATGACCTTCGGAATCCTGTGGGGGTTCTGGGGAGCGTTGATCGCAGTGCCCTTCGCAGCACTGCTGGCCGTGTTGACGCGGCACACCCTCAAATTATATCAGGGATCTGAGTTCTATAACCGTTCCGAATCCTGATCGACGATGCCCGGGATCTGAATTTTGTAACCGTTCCGAATCCTGATTGGCGATTGTTCACATACATGGTAATAATACCGACACAGGAGGACGACGGATGAGCGAAAAATCGTATCAGAATGTTTCAGAAATCGCCCGGCTGCAGAACCAGGAACTGTACAGGGCCATCTCCTGGACCGGATCCTTCCAGGACTACCTGAACCTCGCACATCAGGAGCCCGACGTCCTGCGCACGGCCTATCAGCGGATGTTCGACATGATCATCAGCCACGGCACGGACGTGTACACGGACCAGAAGAAGGAGATCACCCGCTACCTGTTCTTCTACGACCTGCCCAACCAGGGACGGGAGGCGGTCTTCGGTCTCGACATTCCCCTGATGCGGCTGGTCAACATCTTCAAGGGCGCCGCCTGTGGCTATGGCCCCGAGCGACGCATCATCCTGCTGCACGGCCCCGTCGGCAGCGCCAAGAGCAGCATCGTGCGCCTGATCAAGCGCGGCCTCGAGGACTACTCCCGCACCGATCGCGGCAAGCTCTATACGTTCAACTGGATCCTGCCCCCCGAGATGGTCCGCATCTCCGGTGGAGAGACCACGTTCCCCAACCCGATGAACCAGGATCCGATCCTGCTCGTTCCCCCTGAATGGCGGCGGCAGGTCGTCACTGATCTTATCGGGGAAGACCGCTTCCGCTACCCGATCGAGAGCCTCACCCTGGATTACGATCTCGATCCGGCCAGCCGCCTGATCTACAACGAACTGTTGCGTCACTACAACGGCGACTGGGAGAAGGTCGTCAGCAATCATGTACAGGTGCGTCGCCTCGTGCTCAGCGAAAAGGACCGTGTCGGCATCGGCACGTTCCAGCCCAAGGACGAGAAGAACCAGGACTCGACCGAACTGACCGGCGACCTGAACTATCGCAAAATCGCCGAGTACGGCTCGGATTCGGACCCGCGCGCCTTCAACTTCGACGGCGAGTTCAACATCGCCAACCGGGGCATCGTGGAGTTCATCGAGATGCTCAAACTGGACGTGGCCTTCCTGTACGATCTGCTGGGTGCCACGCAGGAGCACAAGATCAAGCCGAAGAAGTTCGCCCAGACCGACATCGACGAGGTCATCATCGGCCACACCAATGAAGCCGAATACAAGAAGTTGCTCGGAAACGAGTTCATGGAGGCCCTGCGGGACCGCACGATCAAGGTGGACATCCCCTACATCACACGCGTCTCCGAGGAACAGAAGATCTACGCCAAGAACTTCCACGCCGGCCGCATCAAGAAGCACATCGCGCCGCACACGCTGGAGATGGCCAGCATGTGGTCGGTGCTCACACGCCTGCAGCCGCCGACGAACCAGAACATCAGCCTGATCCAGAAGATGAAGCTCTACGATGGCAAGCTCATCTCGGGCTACACTGTCGACACCATCAAGGAGCTGCGCAAGAACTCCGAGGGCGAGGCCATGACCGGCATCTCCCCGCGCTACGTGCAGGACAAGCTCTCGGCCGTGCTGGTCTCCGAGGAGGTCAGTGGATGCATCAACCCGTTCATGGTGATGAACGAGCTCGAAAAGGGCCTGCGCAACCACACGCTGATCACCTCCGAGGAGCAGCGGGATACCTACCGCGAAATCCTGGCCCTGGTGAAGGAGGAGTATGAGAACGTGGTCAAGCACGAGCTGCAGCGCGTGATCTCGGCCGACGAGGAGAGCATCACCCGCCTGTGCGCCAAGTACATCGACAACGTGAAGGCCTACACGCTCAAGGAGAGCATCCGCGACAAGTACTCCGGAAACCGTATGGACCCCGACGAAAAACTGATGCGATCGATCGAGGAAAAGATCGACATCCCCGAGAACCGCAAGGACGACTTCCGCAGCGAACTGATGAACTTCATCGGTGCCCTGGCGCTGGAGCACAAACAGTTCGACTACAAGCAGAACGAGCGGCTGCTCCGGGCGCTGGAACTCAAACTGTTCGAGGATTCGCGCGACACGCTGAAGTTCTCAACCCTTGGCGGCGCCGGGGTGCTCGACAAGGAGGATCAGGGCAAACTGGACGTGATCCGCAAGCGCCTGATCACTGAGTACCACTATTGCGAGGACTGCGCGAGCGACATCCTGCACTACGCAACGTCGATCTTTGCGCGCGGCGACACGAAAATTCCGTAACACCCACGGCAGGTGACCTATGAGCCAGCGAATCGATCCGGATCACAGCCGCTTCCGCCAGATCGTGCGCGGACAGATCAAGGGAAATCTGCGCAAGTACATCTCCAGTGGAGAACTGATCGGCAAGAAGGGAAAGGATCGCGTCACGATCCCGATGCCAAGCATCGATCTGCCTCGCTTCAAGTACGGTTCCAAGGATCAGGGCGGCGTCTCCCAGGGCCCCGGGGACGTAGGAGACGGTCTCGGCTCGGATCCGCAGGCCGGCGATGGCGAGGGCCAGGCCGGAAACCAGCCAGGGCAGCATGAGATGGAGGCCGAGTTCACCCTCGAGGAGCTCGCGCGCATCCTTGGAGAAGAACTCGAACTGCCGCACATCGAACCCAAGGGCATGCGGACCATCCGCGCCCCGCGCGACAAGTACAACGCCATTCGCCGCATCGGCCCGGAGAGCCTCAAACACTTCAAGCGCACCTTCAGGGAGGCGCTCAAGCGCCAGATCATCATGGGTTCCTACAACCGTGAACAGCCCCTCATCGTTCCACGGAGGGAGGATCGCCGCTACCGCTCCTGGAAGGAGAGCGTCGTCCCCCAGACCAACGCAGTGATCGTGTATCTCATGGATGTGTCCGGATCCATGGGGGATGAGCAGAAGACCATGGTGCGCATCGAGAGCTTCTGGATCGACACCTGGCTGCGCTACCAGTACAAGGGCATCGAGAGCCGCTACATCATTCACGACACCAAGGCCCGCGAGGTCGACCAGGACACCTTCTACAGCACCAAGGAGAGCGGAGGGACGATGATCTCCTCGGCCTACCTGCTGACGGCGGACCTGATCGAGGCGGAATACCCGTCCGACGCCTGGAACGTGTACGTGTTTCACTTCTCCGACGGCGACAACTGGTCCCGTGAGGACACCCAGAAGTGCTTCGACGCGCTCAAGGTCCGGCTGCTGCCGCGGATCAACCTGTTCGGCTACGGCCAGGTGAAGAGCCCCTACGGGTCGGGCCAGTTTCTGCACGACCTCGAGGAGGCCTTTCCGCATCCCGAGAACCTGGTGCTCTCGCCCATCGAGGACCGCAACGCCATCATGGACTCCATCCGGGACTTCCTGGGAAAGGGCAAGTGAACCGCATGCTGCCTCCGTACCTCCAGGAAATGCAGACACAGGTGGAGACCGTCGCCCACGCCGCGGGCCTGGACTTCTTCGAGACGCGGTTCATCCTTGTGGACACCAAGACCCTCAACGAGGTCGCAGCCTACGGCGGCTTCCCTTCGCGCTACCCGCACTGGCGCTTCGGCATGGAATACGACCGGCTGGCCAAGGGCTCCCGTTACGGGCTGAGCAAGATCTACGAGTTGGTGATCAACAATGATCCCTGCTACGCCTACCTGCTGGAAGGAAACAACCTGGTCGATCAGAAGATGGTCATGGCCCACGTCATGGCCCACAACGACTTCTTCAAGAACAACGTGTACTTCAAGTTCACCAACCGCAAGATGATCGACGAGATGGCCAACCATGCCGTAAAGGTACAGAAAATAATTGATCGTGTCGGCATCGAGTCTGTGGAAAACTTCATCGACATCTGCCACAGCATGGACAACCTGATCGATCCCTACAGCCTCTTCATCGCCCGGCCGCCCGCGACCCGCCGCGAGTTCGAGGACCTGATCGAGGAGGCCCGGCTGGCCGCAGCCGACGCACCCGAGGCGGAGAAGAAGGGCGTACGCTCCTACATGAAGGGCTTTCTCGCAGGCGACCGGAAGAACGCCGCCGAGACGCCGGGGCCTTCGATCGGCCTGCGGAAGGAGCCGATCAACCCCACGCGCGACGTGCTGGGCTTCCTGCTCAATTGTGCACCACTGGAGGATTGGCAGCGCACGATCCTGGAGATCGTCCGCGAGGAGGCGTATTATTTCGCCCCCCAGGCCATGACCAAGATCATGAACGAGGGATGGGCCACCTTCTGGCACAGCCGACTGATGACACATCACCTCATCGACGCCTCCGAGGTCATTCAGTTTGCACATACCACGTCCGGCGTCACAGCCCAGGCACCGGGTCAGTTGAACCCTTACAAGATGGGCGTGGAACTGTTCCGCGACATCGAGCACCGGTGGAACCGCGGCATGCACGGCAAGGCCTGGCGCGACTGCGATGACTACGAGAAGAAGAAGCACTGGGACACCGGCGCCAAAGAGGGTCTGCAGAAGATCTTCGAGGTGCGCCGCATGTTCAATGACGTCACCTTCATCGACGAGTTTCTCACGCCCGAGTTCCTGACCGAGCGTCTGTTCTACACCTACGACTACAGCCGCTCCAAAAGCGAATACGTCATCTCCTCGCGGGAGTTCTCGGAGATCAAGAGCCGCCTGCTGTTCCAGTTGACCAACGGGGGACATCCGATCATCGCGGTGACCGACTCCGACTACGTCAACCGCGGCGAACTGCTGCTCGAACACCGGCACTACGGTGTAGATCTCGAAGTACCCTATGCCAGGAGCACGCTGGAGAACCTCTTCACCATCTGGAAAAAGCCCGTCAATCTCGTCACGAAGGTCAAGGATCTCCCCACGCTGCTGAGCTTCGACGGCTCGGAACACTCTTCCCGGGAACTACCCGTTTCCGCCGTAGGCGGTTGATCATGGCCCGTGTCGGAGACCGGATCATCGCCCGCATCGTCGATCTGACGCCGGAATGGGAAGGCGTGGGACTCTTTGGCACCGTCGGAACCAAAGACGCCCATGACGTTGCCAACTCCGTGGGCATGGAAAAATCCCAGTACCCACAGGACGACGGCGAAATCGTGCGCGTACCCGGCGTTTGGCCCGGTGACATCGTGGAATGCGCCCTCCTGGCCCGGAGCCGGCACCACGGCCACTGGTTCGGGCGCGCGATGCGGATCGTGGCCCACGGCGTCACCCGTGAGAAGGGCGTCTGCCCGGTGCAGGCTGCCTGTGGCGGCTGTGCGGCGCTGACCATCCCCTATAAAGCCCAGGTCGCGCAGAAGCGGGCGCGCCTCGAGGCCCTGTTCCCGGGTGCGGGCTTCGTCGCGGCACCCCAGCCCCTCGGCTACCGCGACAAGGTCAAGTGGATCGTCGGACCCGGCTCCGATGGCCGACCGACCGCCGGCTTCTATCGGCATGACTCCCACCGCTTCCTGCCGGTCTCCGACTGTGCCGTTCTCGTTCCAGCCCTGGCTCGGCTGGCGCGCCAGCTTCCTGAGGTGATCGCTGATGTGCCGCCTTACAACGAGGCCGATCAGACCGGTCTGCTTCGCGCGATCCTTGCCAAGTGTACGTCCGGTGGCGAAATACTGGTGACCTTTGTCGTCGCGGCCCGACCCGACCCGGACATGGTGGCCAGGCTCTCGGCTGCCGGAACCCTCGAGGGTGTCGCGGGCGTCACCTGCAACCTGCACCCTGACGCCGGCAACCGACTCACCGGCCATGAGGAATGGACACTTGCGGGAGCGGACTTCGTACGCGAGAACGATCATTCCGCTGCATACCTCGTCAACGCCACATGCTTCTCCCAGGCACATCACAGCATGGCCCGGGCGGCCGTGGACACCATCGTCCGAGCTTTGCATCCGGTAACCGAACCGGTGCTCGACCTCTTCTGCGGGGTGGGCCCCATCGCCTTGGCATTGGCCGCCGACGGCCACGCAGTGACCGGTGTGGAACTCGAATCACGCGCCATCGAGCTGGCCCGTCAGGCAGATCCATCGCTGTCATGGATCGCCGCGGACGTGAACGACATCGAGGCACTTCCAACGCCCGCAGGCGACTTCGCGCTGGTGGTGAATCCACCGCGACAGGGCCTCTCTGCGGATCTACTTTCCTGGATCGAAGCCCAACCGATCAGGATCCTTGTCTATATGAGTTGCAACCCCCAGACCCTGGTCCGCGATGCCGCCCGCCTTACGGCCACATCTTTCACCCTTGACTCTGCCACAGGATACGATATGTTTCCTCAGACGCCATGGTTTGAAACCGTTGCCCTATTTTTTCGTCAGGAGAAATCATGAAAAAGTCATTTTTCATCCTGTGTTTGCTGCTTTTCCCATATTCTGCGTGTGAAACCGACCTCAAGGATGGCCACTACACCTGCGATCCCAACGAGCCCGGAGCCTGCCCCGACGCCTGGGTCTGCCAACTGCGCGGCACCGACGGGATCTACCGCTGTTATGAGAGCGGAGAGGCTTACTGCCAGAACGGCATGCTCGATCCGGGGGAGATCTGCGACGGCGCCGAGTTGGGAGAGTTCACCTGCGAACACGGCTTCGCGATCTGCCTGACCAACTGCACCGCGATCTGCACCGAGTGCGGCAACGGCCACATCGAACTCAACGAGTTCGGCGTCGGCGAGGCGTGCGACGATGGCAACACTGAAGACGGCGATGGCTGCTCCTCGAACTGCATCATCGAGCGCTCCTACTGCGTCGTGCCCGACTCCGACGAGTGCCTGAACTGGTGCGGCGACGGCACCATCAACGGACCCGAACTGTGCGAACCCGAAAACCTCGGCGGCTACGACTGCACCGACTTCGGCTTCCACGACGGCACCCTGGCGTGCTCGGCCGACTGCCGGGCCTTCGAACCCTCGCAGTGCGAGGGCTTCTGCGGTGACGGCGATATCCATGACGTGGAGGTCTGCGACGGCATCCAGCAGAACAACCTCTCCTGCTGGGACTTCTACTTCAGCGGTGGTGACCTGCACTGCGATACGGGCTGCCTGCGCGAGTTCTCCGGCTGCTTCAACTCCTGGAACAGGCACTCCGTCAACACCACCGGCAACATCATATCGATTCACGGCACCGACGATACCAACCTCTTCGCCGTGTCCTTCAACGGCTGGGTCGGCCGTTTCGACGGCAGCACGTGGGACAACGAGCAACTGGCCGGCGACCCGATGCTGCGAGGCGTGTGGACAATCGCGCCTGACGACGCCTGGGCGGTGGGAAACTTCGGCACCCTGCTCCATTTCGACGGCAGCACATGGACGGCCACGACCGGTTTCGAAAGTCTTCATTTGACCGGCATCTGGGGTAGTTCATCGACGAACCTGTACGCCTGCGGCTTCATCCCGGGCTATTTGCTCGATCCGAATAATCCCGAATCACCTTTCATTTGGGGGGTCGGCATCATCCTTCACTACGATGGAGTGGACTGGACTGAAGTGCTCCGCCATGGCGAGGCGCTGGAGGAACATGATGTCACGTTCCTGGGAATCCACGGCTCCGGTCCCAATGACGTCTGGGTCGTCGGCCCCACCGGGCAGGTCTGGCGCTTCGACGGCATCGACTGGACACGCGTCACCCTGCCGCCGGAGTACGCGGCCTGGGAGTTCTGGTCCGTGTATGCACTGAATCCGGCACAGTTGGCATTTTCCGGCTACAAGGACACCTACGAAGGCTTCGTTCTCCAGTTGGAAAACGATGTGTTCACAGAACTGGAGATCGAAACCGATGTCGTAGTCAAGCAGATCCGGGGTACCTCGCTGGCCGATCTCTGGGCCGTTCTGGAGAACGGATCCGTCCTGCGACGGGAAGCCGCCGGCTGGCGAATTCTGGCGCCTCCGCTGGGCAGCCGCTTCTTCTCCGCCTGGAACGACCACCCGGATACCCTCTGGATTGGCGGTGCCAACGGCCAGTTGATGGAATACACGGGCGAATTCGAGACGGTTTCACATGAGTTTCCGCAGAGCATCATGCGTATCTGGGGCGCCGAATCTGACAATTTCTACGTCTCCGGCCAAACCGGCGCCCTGCACCACCTGGAAAACGGCGTCTGGAACGAGGAGACACCGCCGGATGGAATGTACATCTACGATCTGTGGGGTCCGAACAAGGATCTGGTGATGGCGGTCGGTCGGCGTGGCCGATCAGCGCTGCGGACCAACGGCACCTGGGCAAGCATAACCACGGGGATAGAGGCCAATCTGACTGCGCTTTATTCAGTTCACGGCTGTGGTGCCTCCGAGATCTGGGCCGTCGGCGCGACCGGCACCATCCTGCATTACAACGGAGCACAGTGGGTTTCCCAGGTCTCCGGAAGCACTGCCCAACTCAACGATGTGTTCTGCGTCTCCCCGAGCGCGGTGTTCGCGGTGGGCAACGGCGGAACCACTTTGTTCTACAACGGAAGTGACTGGACGACGCTGAACTCCGACACCACAAAAAATCTCACCGCCGTCTGGGGAACCAGCCGCAACCACGTTGTCGCGGTGGGCAACGACGGCACGATCCGGCTCTATGATGGCAGCCGTTGGAATCCAGTGGAATCCGGCGTCGGCGTCAAGTTGAGCGATGTCTCCGGAACCAACGCACGCAATATCTGGGTCGTCGGCAGTTCAGGTGTGGTGTTGCGCTTTGCCGGCGTGCGCTTCTCGCCGGTGGTCGTGCCTGGAAATCCGACTTTGAACCGCCTGCACCTGCAACCCAACGGCCGCATTCTGGCCGCAGCGGGCTACACCTTCCTGGAGTATCGCTCCAAATTGCTGCCACGGCCGTTCGTGACCATGGAATGTCCGTCCACCGTCCCACTGTACTGCCAGGAAACCCGCAGTTTCGACACCACCAGACTGCCGGCGGTCATCGAGGACTGGGGGACGGGCGGAAATTCCGTGACGGGATTCAACGGTCCCGAGACGGCCTTCACCTTCGAGGCGCCGTTTTCCGGAACCGTGGAGTGGAAACTCAACCCCGGTCTCACGGGCGCCCGCCTGATCGTGCTGTCGGAATCCGCCTGGGAGACCTGTGATGCCTCCACGGTAGTGGCCCTTTCCACCACCGGAAACGACGGCGGCCAGACGGTGTCCATTCCGGTGGTTCGCAACGAGAAATACAGCGTCGTCATCGATGCACCCGCCGCCGTCACCGGATCGATCACGTCCACCTGCACCCGCTGAAGATTCTACAACTTTTTAATCACGAAATGACTTGAAGAGACGCGGCTACAGGCCCTGCAAATGGTGGATGAACGCGGCGCGATCCGGCGCCGAGAACAGGGCCGAGCCCGACACCAGCAGGTTCGCACCGGCAGCCACGACGTGCGGAGCCGTGGTCAGGTCCACACCACCGTCGACCTCGAGCAGCACGTCGGTACGGCCACCCCCATCGAGGATCTGTCGACATTGGGCGATCTTGGTCAGCCCGCCGGGGATGAACGCCTGACCGCCGAAGCCGGGGTTGACGGTCATGATCAACACCAGGTCCAGCACCTCCCAGACATGTTCGAGGACCGACACAGGTGTGGACGGATTGAGGGCGACGCCGGCCTTCACGCCGCGCTTCTTCAGGTGGGAGAGCGTGCGGTGCAGGTGAACGTCGGCCTCGGCATGAATCGTGACGATGGTGGCACCCGCGTCGATGAAGGCGTCGATGTGGCGGGCCGGCTGCGAGATCATCAGGTGCACGTCCTGCGGGATGCCGACCTTCGACAGCGCGCGGACCAGGCCCGGTCCGAACGTGATGTTCGGCACGAAATCCCCGTCCATCACGTCGATGTGAAGCCAGTCGCAGCCTCGAATGGATTCGATCTCGCGATCCAGGTGCAGGATGTCGGCGCTCAGCAGGGAGGGAGCTACTTGCACGTGCATGGCTTTACCCCTGTTTTTTCAGTCGCGCGACGTAAAAACCGTCGGTGTTGTGGCGGTTGGGGAGCAGCACCAGATCACCATGGGCGTTGGTACACTCGGACCAGGGAATCCCCGGTGCCTGCGGCGCCGGCATGCGCTCAAACTCCGGATGCATCGACAGAAAATGGGCGACCCGTTCAGTGGTCTCCGGAGGCCAGAACGTGCAGACCACATAGGCCAGCATGCCGCCGGGCGCGACCCGGGAGGCCATGGCCTCGAGCAACTGGGTCTGCTTCTTGGCCATGGATCGGGCCTCCTCCTGGGTGAGCCGCCACTTGGCCTCGGGATGCCGGCGCAGCACACCGAGCCCGGAGCAGGGCGCGTCCAGCAGGATCACATCGAAGACGCCTTCGGGCTGCTCCTTGATCAGGTTCATGGTGGTCGTCGAGATGCAGGTGATGCCGGCGCGGCGGGCCCTCTGGGAGAGGGCGTCCATCTTCGAGGCCTTCAGGTCCACGGCCAGGATCGAAGCCTCGTTGTTCAGCCGGGCGGCCATGTGCAGCGACTTGCCGCCGGTGCCGGCGCAGGCGTCGAGGATGCGTTGCCCAGGCTTCGGATCCACAAAGAACACGACCAACTGGGAACCCTCGTCCTGGACGAGGTACCAGCCCTCGCGATGCAGGTCCTGGCGGATCGGATCGGGCAGGCCCTGCACCTCGACGCCGACAGGAGAAAACCGCGTGGGTGCGATCGCGGCGTCAGGGAACTGCTGGTGCAGTTTCTCCATCAGGGCTTCGCGATCGGTGCGGATCACGTTGGTGCGCAGGATCGTGCGGGCCCGCTGGTTGAGCGACTCGAGCAGCCCGTCGGCCTCGTCGATACCAACGGTGTCCACAGCCGCCTGAACCATCCAGGGGGCGAAGGAGTGAACGACTCCCATGCGTGTGAAGCGGTCGTCCGTGGTCGAGAACGGCGGCTCGCCCTGATGTGCGAGCTTGCGCAGCACCGCGTTGACAAAACCCGAAGGCGTGGTGCCCACGTGAAGGCGCGTCAGTTCCACCGCACGGTCCACTGCAATCGCATGCGGGATGTTCTGCATGAACAGGATCTGATAGGCGCCGATCAGTAGTTGGCGTCGCACAAAGGGATGGCAGTGATCCAGCGAGGAGTTGGCGAACTCGGAGACCGCGCGCTCCAGTCGGGTGCGGTGACGCAGCACGCCAAATAATATTTCTTTACTTAATGCCCTTACTTCTCGTGAGAGGTTGCCGCTCATGGCGACCGCGTCGAACGCAATCGAGGCGTAGGCATTGTGTCGCTCCACCCGGGCCAGCACTTCCTGGGCCAGCAGGCGTGGTTCGTCTGAAAGATTCATTCTCTTCCTCGTAGTACCGTCTTTTCCGGTATCGGGTGTCCGGCCAGCACGTTTCGCGCCGGCATGCGTTTTCCTCCGGGCCATTGCATTTCTCCAGTGACCACCGCGTCCTGTCCGCAGGCAACGGCCAGTCCGCCGGTGGTGAGTCCCAGCACGGTTCCCGCCGGGGCGGTCGCCAAAATCACACAGGGTGAAAAGAACTTGATCCTCGCATCGCCAAGGTAGGCGTATGCCCCAGGCCGCGAATCAAAGGCCCGCATATGCGAGGCCACTTCCGCGGCGGGTTTTCTCCAGTCAATCAAAGCCATCTCCGTGGTCAGCAGCGGCGCGCGCGTGGACAGGGAGTTGTCCTGTGGCACCCGGTGCAGCGGCTCACCGGATGCGGCCTCTTCGGCCAGCACGTCGCCAAGCACCCGGGCGCCCTCGATGGCGAGCCGGCACAGCAGGCTGTCGGCGTTCTCGTCGGGGGAGACCGTCGTGGACACCTGCCGAATGATGTCACCTTCGTCCATCTCCTCGTTCATCTGCATGATGGTGACACCCGTGGTTTTTTCTCCGTGATACAACGTCCAGGGCACGGGTGCAGGTCCCCTCCAGCGGGGCAGAAGCGACGGATGGATGTTCAGCGCGCCATGCCTGGCCGCCCCCAGAACAGCCGCCGGAAGGATGCGGCCATAGGCGACCACGACGAGGTAGTCGGCCTTCAGTTCACTAATCTTTCGCGCAAAGGCTTCCGTTCGCACGGCCCGGGGGGTGATCACCTGCAGTCCGAGTTCGCGGGCACGGATCTCCACGGGTGTAGGCAGACACTTCTGGCCACGCCCGCAGGGACGTTCCGGCTGGGTTACCACCAGCACGAGTTCGTGCGAACCGTGCAGCGTTCCCAGCGCGGGAAGGGCAAAATCCGGAGAGCCGAAAAAGACGATGCGCAAAGGACCGAACCTCAGGGTTGCGGGCCGCTTCCAGGACCCGAAAGTTCAGCTACAATGACAGAAGGGACATCGACTTGTCCATGCTTTTTTTCAACTTCTCGATGTCCTGGGCGAGCAGGATCCGCAAGGGTACCGGAAACGAGGCCAACTGTATGAGAATTTCCTGGTGCACCCGGCGCGCGGAGGCTGCGTTGTCCCCGAAAAACTGGTCCGACGATTGCGTCCTGAGGTTCTCCTCGAGCGTTCGGAAGCGACGGCGCAGAATTTCGGCAGCCGGGAGCGATGCGGGCAGGGTCGGCTCACATAACTGGAACAACCGGCAGGCGTAGGCGAGCGTCCAGGACTCGGCCACGGAGAGACCGGACCGGATGCAGGCCTCGGCCCAGGGCGTGCCGCTGGCGAGCAGATGCAGCGCACGAACCCATAGTGGATCGAAGTCCGCGTCGTCGAAGAGGGGAATCCACTGTACGGAAGTGTCGGCAGGTGGCGTGCAATCGCACAGCGCGCAGGCCAGGTCCGCGCCGAAATGTTCCACCACGCCACAGAACAGCAGCGGTTTGGGATCCAGAAGCGGCAGGTGCCGCCGGAAGTCCAGCCCTTCGGCGGGTACGGGACACCGGGTGGCGGTGATCGCCAGCCGGATCGCCTCGCGCCGGCAACGCAGTAGCCACTTGGTCTCTTCTTCGGAGGAGATCAGTTGCCGCCGTACCGCCCACTCGATGGGGTCCGAGAGCGTACGCGTCAGATCCCCGGCGAAGGCCGAGCCTGCCCCTGAGAGTTGTAACAGGTGCTGCAGGATCGGCGCATAGCCTTCAAGATCACCCACCCGGCCGTTCTCCCAGGACATGCGCACGGTGAACTGCGGCAGGGAAATCTCCAGCGCGCCGGAGAACCCCGTGGTATGCAGACGGAGCAAATGCTGCGCCATGTTGCCGTCAAACGGCGCACTTGACATGGCGAGGCCCCGAGCCTTCTGGTCATCAATGACCGGCTGGATCGAGTCCGCCGGCGCCTCGATGGTGTTGCGCCGCAGGATGCCCGGCGCCGTGACCTGTTCTGCGTGACCTGAGGTCCCAACAGCCTGTAACCGGCGCTCGGAGGTGCCCAGTGAGAACATGTCATCGGGCAGTGGCAACTCCCCGTAAGGCTCCGGCATCGGATCGAGCGTGTTCTGCACCGAATGATCCTCAGGGTCCTCAATCACCTCGTGTGGCTCGGTGAAGGCAGGCTCGCGCGGCACCGGGATGCCTCCGAGCGTGAACAGTTCGTCACCCAGCGCCGGCAGTTCCGAGGAACTCCCGGCGTCGACCCGGCGCGCGTCCAGACCATCGAGGCGGCGGCGCAGGTCGTCCTTGAGGGCGGCCCACTGGGTGGGCAGGGAGTACATCGCGGCGTCCCTCCATCCCCCGGACAACTTCAGGGACATCGACTGGGACGACGCCGGATGATTCGGATCCAATTCAAGTGTCAGATCGGCGGGCTCACCGGGTGTTTTCCCGATGTAAAACTGAACCTGCCCGAACTCGGCGCGCAAAGTTTCCTCAATGGAAAAGACCAGTTCCTGTCGATCCGGGATCTGAATTCGCGGCATGTGTAAAACCTCGATTCCAAGCCGTTTTAGCAGGTTCACGAGGTTTCATCAACCAGATCATTGAGGGCCGGAAAAAAGTAAAAAATTCTGGTTGACAGGGACAAATTTTCACGGTAAAAAAATAGGGTGTGATGAAAATTCGATCGTTCGGGGAATTGGATTCACGCTATTTTCGCGAACAGTTTTTTTGCTGTTGACAAGTCAATGATTCAGGGTTCCGAAGACAGGGTGACCGTCATCGGGAAAGGAGCGTGGGACATGATGAAGTAATTCGGTTTTTCATCGATCCAACTTTTCCTGGTGATATATTGTTGCATTATGTTTATACATTGTAATTATTCAGGAGGACGCCATGAGACAACGCATTTCCATCCCGTTAACCCTGCTGCTCCTGCTGGTCATGACCACCGCCTGTGATTTGCCCGGCGAATCCGGGAACATCATTCTGCCCGAACCGTTTCCCATGACGGCACAGGAACCCATGCGTGATGTGGATTTGATCTTTGTGATCGATACCTCGCTGTCGATGATGGACGAGCAGGTGCTTCTGCGGCAGAATTTTCCGCAGTTGATCGAAGAACTGAAGAGCATCACCGGCGGCCTGCCGAACCTGCATCTGGGGGTGATCACGCCGGACCTGGGCGCGGCCCAATACGTTATTCCCGGTTGTACGGAGTTCGGACAGGAAGGGATCTTCCAGAAGGGCCATGAAAACAACTGTGCCAATCCGTCACAGCACCGTTTTTTGATTGATATTGAACCTCGAGGATGCACCATCGACAAGGTCAGTATCGGTTCCCGGACCTCCTGTCCGGCCCATGACTGCACCCAGATTCATTGTGACCACGACGCCTTTTCCGACGGTCAGGGCGGATTTTTCGAGCCCGATGGGCTGACCCTTGCTGTCGATGACAACGGATGTCCGCGTTGCCGAAACTACGCTGACGAGACCCTCGAGGAGGTGTTCGCGTGCGTGGCAGACGTGGGCTCTTCGGGCTGCGGTTTCGAGCAGCCGCTGGAGGCTCTCCACCGGGCTCTGACCTCCACCTCGCCGCACAACCTGGGCTTCCTGCGCAGCGATGCCTACCTGGCCGTCGTGTTCATCACCGATGAGGACGACTGTTCGGTCGAGAACACCGAACTGTTCAATCCCGACGGAGATGTTGCCTCACCGCTGGGTCCTATGAATTCGTTCCGCTGCACGGAGTTCGGCATCACCTGTGACGCCGAGTGGAATCGGTTCATGCCAACTGGTTTGGCGACCTACACCAACTGCGTGTCCCGTCCCGACGGCGATCCACAACGCATGCTGTATCCGCTGGAGCGCTACACCAGCCTTATGTCCACACTCAAAAATCCCAGCAAGGTCATCGCCACAGCCGTGGCGGGTCTGACCGACGGAACCCTGACCGTGGTGTCGGACACCATGCAGAATCCTGAAGTTCAAAACGTCTGCAGCACTAATAACCAATTCGGAGCACCTGCCGTGCGTCTTCTGGAGTTCATCGACTCCTTCTACGATTCCACACCGGAGTGGGCCAGAACCTCCATCTGTGATCCTGATTTCACGCCGGCCCTCGTCGGTCTTGGCCACCGTCTGGCCACCGTGGTGGGGACTCAATGCCTCAGCACGGTGGTAGCCGGGTGCATGGATCCCTCCTATGCATTCGGAGGAGAACCCTTCACGGCCCTCCCCCTGGAAGTCGCCGCGTCGTGCTCGCCCAACTGCACCGTGGCGCGGGTCGAGCAGGACAACCAGACAAATCCGGTTCCGGCCTGCGACCCCGGTTATGAAGGTGGCCATCCGGCGGTTGTGGATGCAAACCTGCCTGTAGAAGCCTGCTGGCACGTGGCGTTCAACGCCAACTGCGCCATACCTTGCCCCGAAGGCTCCATCGAGCAGGGCTGTGATCCGGTGTCCAATCCATGGAACTACCCATCCCGCGGCGCGCAGTTGATCGTCTCCAGGCGCACCGCCCCGACCGAAGGATTCCGCATCACGGCCACCTGCGCGAGCTACCAACTGATTGAGACCGACTGCAACGACGGCCTCGACAATGACGTCGATGGACGCCTTGATGCTTCGGACCCTGACTGCCAGGCCCAAAATTAATCTATTAAGTTATTTCTAAACGTAGAAATGTTTTAAAAAACAAGGGATGTTTCTAGGAGAGAACCCGCTGGAAGGTGATCTCTCCCTGCCCTTTGAGTTGGTCGAGCTCCGAGGGCGTGAGTTCCCGGCCGGAAACCTGGAGCTCCAGCGGCTGGAAGTAGCGCGACTGCGGCACATAGCGTACCGGAAGTTCTTCTCCGAGGATCAGGCGCTGCAGCCGGGTTCCCTTGGCAACGGTGATGCGGTCGGTGACCACGAAACCTTCTGGGGAGAGCTTCATATGGCGATGCAACTGCACGGGAACGGTGGTGTTTCTCAACATCAACACCTTGCGGATCAAGCCCTTGAGATGATAGGCAGATTTTTGATGCCAGCCTAACGCAAGCATACCGGCACGAAAAACGGTCATCTTGAGAGGATCGAAAGTCTGGGTGTGCAGTTCCAGACCCCGGGCATGGACGTTGGCCTCCACCCCATGGGCTTCGAAGTTACGGTCCGGATCGCACCAGGCGGTCGTGAATACGGTGCCGTCGGGCATGATTCCCGACATGGAGCAATCCGATGCGAGCGGGATGCCACCTTCTTCCCCATTGTCGTTGAGGCGGAAGCACTTGAACACGCCACCTCGCGCGAGATTAGCGATGGCGTAATAATTACCACGCCGGCCGCCCCAGATTCCAGCTTCCGGAAACAGGAATTGCTGATTGTTATTTTCCTGCCAAGGCAGAGCTGGAAGAACTTCAGGACGGGGGGCGGCGTCACGGGCAGAGAAAAGGAATTCCGGTATCCGATATACAAAATAGCGATCACTCTGCAAGTGCGGCGTCACACTCTTGCCAGCGGCATAGGATTTCAGCATGAAATCGGCCTGGGCCAGGGCCATCGGATTCTCGTGTCCCAAAACCTCGTAACCATGACTATAAAAATGAAATGTCTCACGACTCCCAAGCGTGCCGCCGTAGTGTCCGTCGGGATATACGAAGTATTTTGTGAAGTCGATGGCTTTCTTGGCCACGTCAAGGAGGACCGGATCTGGACGGGCCTGATCCAGTCGCGCCAGGAACGTCACCGTCGCGCTGAGATACCCCGGGTCTACCCCGTCATATTCCAGGCACCATCCCTCATCATAGCATACATCCAAAAATACCTTTTTCCGTTCCTCGTAGAGCGGTTCAAGATGATATGCCTTGAACAACTCCATGGTCTCGGCGATGGGAAGAAGAGCCATCGCGTGGTGGTTCGCCAACACACCGACCTCGTCGTTGGAAGCAAGAAACTTCGCTGCCCGCAGCATTGTGGTGCTGATTCGCTCCTTGTCCTGTACATCCAGCAGCGGAGCCACTGCTTTCCAGCCGGCCACCATTGCATGGAGCAAAAATCCTGTTGGACCGGCCCAGCCACGCTCATTAGGATAGAATTCATCGAAAGATCCATCCTTGTGCTGGATCGAAGACAGGTAAGACATCCCAGCAGCCACCCACGCTGCGATCTTCGGCTGTTTGTAGTAAATATTGTTTTCAAATGGCTCAGAATACGCCAGGGCCATCGGGAGGATCCCATACTGGGCGATGGCCGAAGGGAAGTCCGTGCTGCGCGCCAGCCAGTATTCGCGGTTGGCGCAGCCGTACGTGGGTGAGAGCGGATTGCGATCCATCATGGACAGGCAGCGTCCGACCGAGTTCAAGCCTATGGCTGCGTACTGGTTGGCAACGGAAGGTGTTTTCATGCTGTTTTCCCCTGAAAGTAATACGAGTATAAAAAGGCGTCCTCCATGGTGTCCGTGTAATATTTTTTACGGCGACCGACCCGGTCAAATCCCATGGATTCATAAAGTTTCTGGCCGGCGACGTTGTTCTCCCGCACCTCCAGATCGATTTTTTCACATTCCATGTCCGGACCCATTTCCATGAGCACCTGAAGAAGCCAGGACGCCAGTCCCTGCCGGCGGTGATCCGGATGGACACCCAGGGAGAGGATGTGGATCTCCGGAAAAACCACCCAATAGAGCAGCACTGCGACCACCTGCTGCTCCTGACGCACACCCAAAAAAAACGCATATGACTTGGCAAACTCGGCTGCGAAGGCTTCCTCGTTCCATGGATGGGCAAACGACAGCCTCTCCACCATCATGACCTGCGGCAGGTCATCCAGATGCAGCGTGTCGATGATATATCCGTCGGGAAGCATGCGGGTCTGTCTTCAGGAAACCGTGGGCGCCGTGGAGACGGCGCTCTTGATTTTGCGCCATACATCCTCGCTCCCGATCCCTTTGAGCGTGGAATAAAAAATACATTTGGGAACATCCGGCCCAAAGGCGGCCCGGACCTGAGCTTCTACCTGTCCCCACTGGGTCTTGGGAACCTTGTCCATCTTGGTCACGATCACCTGCACCCGAACCCCGCGACCGGTCATCCATGCTGCGAATTGCGTCTCAATGTCAGTGATTTCCCGTCGCGCATCCACCAGAAGCAGCATCGCACACAGGGTTCTCCGGTTTTCCAGGTATCGGCTGACAAAGTCGCCCCAGTCCTCCTTGAGCGACATCGGCACGCTGGCATAGCCGTAGCCGGGAAGATCCACCAGGTAGAGAAGAGGGAGATCTTTGGATTCCAAAAGGAAATAATTAATCTCACGGGTACGCCCGGGAGTGCGCGAGACACGCACCAGGGATCGTTGGTTCACAAGGTGACGAAGCAGCGAGCTCTTGCCCACGTTGGAGCGGCCGGCGATGGCGATCTCCGGGTAGCCGGTGGAGGGCAGTTGGCCATCACCACGTGCCCCCACCAGAAATTTCACGTTCTGTATATGCGGAAATGGATCCTGTGGCATCTAGTCTTTTTCCCTGGACGTCCGATCGGGCATCCGTGGAGCGGAAAAAGATCGGAGAAGACGCGTTTTCAAGGACAAGTAGGTCAATTTTTGACTGTTATACAAGGGAAAATCCTCTATGGAAACCCGGGGCGACGGGAGAGCAACGGTGCAGAATGCCTACAGTGTTTCGAGCATCGCCTTGAGCTCGGCGTGGTTCGGATCCTCAGCCAGACCACGCTGGATCGAAGACTTCGCCTTGGCCGCGTTGCCGGTCTTGATCTCGATTTTGGCAATCTCCAAGAAAATCTGGGCCTTGGTGATTTCCCCTTCGATACGCTGGAACAAAAGCGCGCGGAACATCCGCTGTGCCTGATCATAGTTTTCCTGCCGGGCATAGAGACCGGCCATAGAGATCAGGTTCGGCACATACGTTGTATCTGCTTTCTGCGACTGGGTATAGAGCTCCAGCGCCCCATCCAGATCACCCTGCGATTCCTTGATTCCACCGAGCCGCTGATACAGCGGAGCCAGATCCTTGCGTGGCGCCTTGGCAGCCGCCAACTCATCGAGGAGTTTCTGGTAGACCGCGCCAGCCTTCGGATAGTTCGCAGCAGCGAAGTACGCATCACCGAGCCTCTGCTTGACCTCCATGTTGGCAGGATCCAGCGTCAGGGCTTCTTCCAGAGCCGGGAAGGCCGCTTCGGAAGCGCCCAGTTCAATGTACAGATCGGCTAACTGGCGCAGCAGCGCCAGGCGAGGGGTCTTGTCGGTGATCAGCGGCAACCGCCTCTGCATCAGACGAAGGATGGCTTCCTTGTCTCCTGCTGTCCTGGCACGTTCGGAGAGCACCTCAAACGTCTCCTGGTGAGCCGGATACAGACGGATCGCTTCTTCCCAGCAGGATTGGGCTTTCTCATTGTCACCCAACTTCTCTGCAACCTTGCCTCGCCGGAAGGCCAGTTCGGCTCCATCCTGACCCTGCGGTTCCAAAAGGGCCGCCTTCTCCAGATACTGCTGACAGTGTTCCCAATCCTGTACATTCTCAAAGATGCGCGCAAGCCCGGTCAAGGCCGTAACCGAAGCCGGATCAGACTCCAGAATGCGCTCCAGGATCTTGCGTGCCTCGGTCGGGCTCTCGAGTTTCTCTTCCCACAGGCGGGCCAACTGATCCAGTGCCTGCATTTCCAGTCGATGATCTCCCTTGCCAGAGAAGAAATCGGCACGCTTTTGAAGAACATCGGCGAGCTCATAGTAACGCTCACCTTCGATCAGGACCCGGGACAGTTTCTCGAAGATTTCGCCATATTGGGGATCAACCTCGAGGATCTGCATCCAGTAACCTACCGCATCATCGACTTCCTTGAGCTGGATCATCGACAGGTTGGCCAGATCCTCCAGAACAGCCAGGCGCTCGGAATCCACCGAGGCCTGCCCGAGCCTCGTAAAGAACAGGTCCTTGACGGCATCCCAGTCGGATTTTTCTTTATATATAGCCATCAACGCAAAATAGGCCGGTTCGAAGGCTGGATCGCTGTCATACGCTTCGCGCCACTGTTCCTCGGCGAGCTCCTTCTGGTTCAATTTCTCATCGTAGGTCTGGGCGATCCGCTGGCGCAGGCTCTGCTGATCCTGAGGCGTGGGCATATAATTAATCTTTGTTTTCAATACTTCAATCAGTTCGTTCCATTTTTCCATACGCTCAAACAGACGAATCAATTGGTCCTGTGCGACCAAGTCGCTCTCGTCGGATTCCAGCAGATTTTTCCAGGCTTTTTCTGCAAGCGCCAGATCGTTCAGTTGGGTTTCGGCAAGATTGGCGACCTCACTGCAAATGGACTTTTTCGTGTTCGGATCGTATTCCTGGTCGGCACGCTTCTGTAGGATCGCCACCAATTTCTTGGTGTCGTCTCCCACACGATACAGGTTTTCGAGCGCCCGTATGGCGTCCATGTTCTCGGGCTCGCGTGCCAACGCCGCGAGGTACAATTTTTCTCCTGAGACCACATCGCCGACAGAGAGCGCCAGTGGTGCCACACGCAGCGCCATGGCGATCGCGGCCATCTCGTCGATGTCCCTGCTAAGGATTTCCAGTGATGTGGTGAGCACAGTCGGAATCCGATCCGCGTGCTGGGCCAGCTCAATGAACGACTCCATGAGCATGGTGTTGTCCGGTGCAAGCGCCACACCCTGTGCGAGCAGGTTGATCGCTTTATCCAGATAACCCATGGTCTTGCAGAGTTGGGCCGCGCGCTCCAGCAGACCGGCACGGTCCCCTGCGTCCTCGGTCAGCGTGACGCGCACTTCGAGCACCGTAACCAGTTTATCGTGAGCGCCCATGCGCTCATAGGCCGGCTCAAGCACTTCCAGTGCTGGGGCCACCAGAGGACCGGCCGATCCGAGAAGTGCTTCGAGCTCACGGAAGACGTCCGGATGATTTTCCTGGAAATTCAGGGCTTCCTGCCACACTTCAATCGCATCTTCGCCCTTATTGAACTGGTGCAGGTCCAGATGACCCAGACGGAACAGGAACTGAGCCTTGGTCGCACCTTCGGTGGCATCTGCCTGGGCACGGAGCACTTCCTGCAGGTCTTCGTACTTACGGGTCTCGGTCAGCAGGCGGTCGAGCTGGGCAAGGATCTCCAGATCCGAAGGCACAGCATCCAGACCCTTCTTCAGCGTATCGATGGCCGCTGGAGTGTTCTCGAGGCTTACTTCATACAATTGCGCCACAGTCAGGATCAGCCGCTTACGCAAGGTCGGCTCGTACACATCATTGCCCGCCTCGTCGAGGAGATCCACCAGCCGCTGCCACTTGCTGCCGGCGGCAGTGATCCGCATCAACTGGCCCTCAACCTCGGTATCGGCCGGGTTCTCGCGGAACAACCTTCCCCAGTATTCGAAAGCCTGGTCCAGATCGTTTCCTTGTTCATAAATTGTTGCGATAGTGCGCAACAACTTAATCTTTCTTTCCGGCTCTACAGCGACTTCCAGCAGCAACTCATTTAAATGAATGAGCTTGCCGGACTGAGCCTGCTCCAGATACAGGGGCTCCAGGATCGCAGCAGCCTGCGGACGGAAGTCCTCGGCTTCGAGCAACTCCTCGAGGGCGCCGATGGTTTTTTCATGGCGTGAATCAAACTCGAGAATGGACTGGTACTTCTTGATCGCCTGCTCGACATCGTTGATCTCATGCTGCAACACGTGAGCGATGCGGAAGATCAACTCGTTGCGCCTGTTGTCCAGGGGCTCGAGGACGACCATCTGGTTGAGCGTCTGAATCAACTCCATCCAGTTCTGCTCTTTCTCATACAGGCGGGAGCAGGACTGCAGAGCGGCCAGATGATCGTGCGATTCCGAAAGAATCCGTTGCAGGGTGGAGATGGCTTCGTAATTATCTTCGAGCTTCTCCTCCTGAACACGGGCGAGCTTGAGGGACACTGCAAAGTCCGCAGTCTCGGCCACCTCGGCCAACTGGCGAAGCACTTCGGCCAGCTCCGTCCAATTTTCACTCTGTTCATACAACGTTTCCAGGGCACGCAGGGCACCGGCCTCGTTGGGCTCGACCTCAAGCAGCCGCTTCCAGGTCTCCACCGCGGAAGACGGCAGATCCAGTTTCTGCTGCAACAGCGCGAGTTGGCGCAGGGTCCGCACGCTCTCTGCGGGCTCGTGGAGCAGGAACGAACGACGGTCCAGGATCGAGTTCAGTTCTTCCCATGCTTCCATTTCCTCGAGCAGGATCGACAGTTCGGTCAGGGCCTCGAGGTGATCTTCCTGGACCTCCAGTACACGCAGGTAGCTCTTGCGGGCTTCGGCGGGCTGTGTCAGGATCTCGGACTGGATTCTGGCGATGCGCAGCAGCACGGTGACCTGAAGATCGGTGTCGTAGGCGTCCTTGATCCCCTTTTCATAAACTTCGATGCACTGCGCCCAATTGGACTGGCGCGCAGCCAACTGATACAGGGCCTCGAAGAGATCCCGATCCGTGCTCTCCAGCAGCCACGCCTGGCTCAGGGACGCAAACGCCCGGTCCAGCCGGTTGCCACGGGAGTCATACAGATTCGCGCATTCCTTCAGATATTCGATCTTCTGATACTGATCGTCGATTCCATCGATCTGGATCTCGTACACGTTCACGAGATCTTCCCACTGATCCAGGTTCATGTAGATAGGCTGCAGCAACGCCGCTGCACGCAAGGAAATATCCTCGGTCAGCAGCAGGCTCTCCAGGAACAGGATCGCCTGTTCGTCGAGGGGCTCGATCTGCAGGATCGCCTCGATCCGGTCCACGGCCGAAATCGGATCGGCCAACTTCTGGTGATACAGTTTGGCCAGCGTCAGGTTCAGTTCGCAGATCTCGCGTGGCTCGTGCTGCTGCTGCTGCACCAGAACCAGCAGGTGCTCGACCAGATCTTCCCAACGCTCCAGCCGTGTGTACAGGCGGCGCAGGGCGGTGTTGGCCACACTGTCATCCGGAGCTCCGACAAGGATTTCCTTGTAGGTCTCGACCGCGTCTTCATATTTTTCCAATTTGTCTTCAAACACTGAGGACATTTTGAAAAGATACTGGTTCTTTTTATTTGGATCGTAATAAGCTTCGGCGGCCTCGCGATAGATCGTCAGCAAATCATCCCAGCGCTCGGCCGTCAGGAGCATCATTTCCAGCTCCGCAAAGATGTCCTTGCGGTTGTGGTCAGCGTCGAGAATACGCTTGTAGCACTTGCGGGCCTCTTCCACCTTCTGAAGGCGGTTGGAGTAAATCCGGGCCAGGTGTTCGGCGACCTCGAGCACATAATCCAGATCAGCGTAGGCGTCTTCGAGCACCTTGGCGAACACCTCGGAGACTTCCTGCCAGCGGCCCAGGCTGTCGGCGAGCGAAAGCAGGCGGCTGCGGACAGCGCGATCCGCCGGTGTCTCCACGAAGAGATAGCCATACCACACGAACGCACTGTCCATGTCCTCAAGCACCGCATCATACAGACCAGCGATTTTCTTGGTGATCGGCGCGCGTTCCTCGACGGCCTCGAGCATCTGCCGCTGCAATGAGAACACGCGTATCAGTTCCTTCCAGTTCTGGCGCGAGGCGTAGATCGGGACCAGGGTTTCGGCTGCTGAGGCTGCGTGGCCCTCGACATCCAGGAATTTTTCGAGTCGGCGGATGGTGTCCTCGCGGGTCGGATCTCCACCCAGCGCTCCCTTGAACATCTCAAGGGCGCGTTCGGACTCGTTGAGGTAATCCTGGTAGATTTCGCCCATATTATAGCGAATCTCTACCGCCTCGCTTAGTTCGGATACGTAGCGGATGCGGTGGTCGTACAACTCGATGAGGTCTTCCCAGCCCTCCTGGTCAAAGTACAATTCCTCCAGCGCGCGGAAGATGACGGAATCACCAGGACGGAATTCAATAATTTCCTTGTAATGCACGATCGCGTCTTGGGGCTTCTTCAACTGGACCTTGCACAGGGTAGCTGCCAGGACCAGAGCCGAATACCGGGCGTCCGGATCGTTGTAGCCCAACTCGGCGCGCTTCAGGTAAATACCCATGAGCGCTTCCCAGTCAGCCACTTCCTTGTAAACGTATTCAAGCGCATCCAGCGCATGCATGGAATCCGGCCGTTGCTCGAGCACCTTCTGATAGTAGATGCGCGCCAGTTCCAGATTTTTCAGTTCATCGCGGGAAACATCGGCGATGATCAGGAACACCTTCTCCTGGAGATTGGTGTCCAGGATTTCGTCGACGTTCACTTTGTACATCTCGACGAGCTCGGCCCACTTGTTCTCCATCGCCGCCAATCTCTGTAGATTGTCCAGTACATCCTCCAGCATCGGGAGCGCCAGACACTCCTTGAGTGCCTGCCCATAGAATCCGAACGCGGCGCCGGCTTCATGAAGCTCATATTCCTTGATATGGGCAATTTTTACAAACAGATCCACTTTCTCCTGGGAATCCATGGAGTAGCCGGCTTTGAGTACATACAGTCCCGTCAGTTTCTCCCAGTTATCCTCAAGTTCATAGATCTTCTCAAGGATCGAGGCGGCTTCCATAGCCAGCATTTCCTCGCCCAGAAGCATGGTCTCGAGCGCAAGTTTCGCCTTTTCATGCTCGGGGTCCTGTTCAATGACGTCCCGATAGAACGCGATCGCCCTTGCCGGCTCTTCCAGGTGAACCTGCAGGATATAGCCCAGGCGATACAAAAGCGCGTGGCGGTTTTCTTCGTTCGTGGTTAATGCCAGCTCGCGCTCCACCAGATCGAACACGTCCGCCCATCGGCCCAGCGCCTCGTTGAGGCGGGCGAGATAGCGCAGCGACTCCCCGTCCTCGGGAAACTCGGACAGGATCGCGGCCCATGCCTCGGCGGCACCCTCGATGTTCTGCAGACTCTCCTCGCGCAGGATCGCGATGCGGGAGTAGAAATCCCGTCGAGTGCCAGGATCCAGGGAGAGTTCTGCCCTGCGAGAGAGCACTTCGACCAGTTTTTCCCATTTCTCGAGGCGGGAATAAATGTATTCGAGGCGATCCAGTGCGTCATCGTCCTCCGGGAACTCCCCGAGTAACTGATGATAGGTTCCGGCGGCGTCTTCCAGCGCGTCGAGCATATCCTCCTGAAGCGAGGCCACCTTGCGGTACACGGCCTTGCGCTCGCGGGGGTTGTCCAGCCAGGCCAACTGGCGGCGATACAGATCGATGACGTCGATCCATTCGTCCATCGTGGAGAGCAGCAGGATCAGGGATTGCGTCGCCTTGGACTGGATCTCGACGTAGTCGCCGGACACCGAGAGCAGCTTCTTGTACCAGAAGACCGCCTTCTCCGGGTCGGACAACTGACGCTCATAAAGTTGGGCAATCTTCTCGATGTACAGCATCGACAACTCAAGATCGTCGCCGGCAGCCGTGATCGCCTCGTTCCACACCTCGACGAGCTCGACGGTGTTTCCGGAGAGGTCGACCAACTCCTCAAGGGCGTGCCGCACCTCGAGGTTGCCAGGCTCCAGTTTCAGCGCCCGGCGCCAGGCTGAGAAGGCCTGTTCGGGTCGGGCAAGCTGGACAGTGAACAATTTACCCTGGCGGGACAGGATTCCGACGGCCTCGTCGCGGCTCTCGGCTGCTTCGAGTTTGATTTCCAGGAGATCCACGATCTTTTCAAAGTTGGTCTCATGCTCAAAGAGGTTCAGCAGGATGTCCGCAGCGGACTGCCGCGTTTCCGGCTTCTCCAGCGATTCATTGAGCATCGAGCGCGCCGAAATGTGGCTTGAGTTGAGCGACAGGATCTCCTGAAGAAGCGACACCGCGTCCGCAGCCCGGTCAAGTTTGTGCATAAGCAGGTCGGCCCGCTGGATCATCAGCAGAATTCGCTGTTCGTTATTGCGGGTGTAGGCCAGTTCATCCTGGTACAGATCCGCCAGTTGCGCCCAGTCTTCGGAGAGGTCATACAGGCGCTGCAGGGCCACAAAGGCCTCCTGTGAACCAGCCTCCAGTTGCCTCAACTGCCGGTAGGAGGCGATGGCCGCGTCCACATCAGCCAGAATGTTCTCATTGAGTGCGCTCAACTTCAGGAGCATCGTCTTCTGCTGGTCCGGATCGTTGAGGACCTCGACGCGGTTTTCGATCAGCAGGCGCAGGTCCATCCAGCGCTCTGTCTGGGTGGTGATGCGCTCCAGGGCCGCGAACGCCTGGTCGTGGAGAGGTTCCTCTTCGAGCACCATGCGGTAGTATTTCTCCGACTCCGCCTGATCGTGCAGCTCCTCTTCCTCGAGCAGCGCGACTTCCCAGGCCAGCGTCAGTTTCAACCCGGGCCTGGCCGACAGCGTCTCGATGTACAGTTCCTTCAACTGCGGGATCTGGTCCTCCAGGATGGCCAGACGGCGCAGCTCCTGCCGCACGTCGGCATTGCCCGGGGACAACTGGAAGAGCACCCGCGCGATATCGAGCCCGCGGGTCGTGTCACCCACGCGTCGCACGGTGATGTTCAGCAGTTCCAGATAGTTCTGGATCTTCTGATCCTCGTCCTTTTCCATCGTGGCTATGACTTCCAGGGAACGGGCATAGGCCTCCCAGTTCTCCAGGCGCAGATAGCACGGAGCCAGCAGCAGAGCAGCGGAGCGGCGCACCAACGGGTCACGGGAAGGCTCGAGCATCGTCTCCAGGGAGGACAGGGCGCCAGCGTGATCGGGCACCTCGCCCAGGATCGTCTCGAAGCAGGACAGGGCCTCCTGCGCATCCGGGAGGGGACCCATGTACAGGCGGCCCAGACGCAGGCGGAAAGCGATCCGGAGCTCGCCATCGGAGAGGTTTTCCTGCTGACGCAGGACATGCGCCAGGTTCTCGTACATGCGGCCGGCCTCATACAGGCGATCCAGGGCTGCCAGGGCAGGCAGGTAGTCAGAGGCCTGCGAGATGATTTTTTTGTACATCTCAATGGCTTCGCCGGTTTTCTCCATATGCACTTCCAGCAGTTGGGCCATCTTCATCATGGCTGCCAGGCGATCGTGCAGTTGCGGTGCGCTCGAGATCTGCTTGTTCAGGATCTCCAGCAGCTCCGTCCAGTTCTGCCGCAACTCGTAGATGGAAGCCAGGCCCATCAGAGCCTCACCGCTCTCGGGCTCCTGCTCGAGCACGGCACGCCAGATCCCCTCACCCTGCTCGAGGGCGACGAGCTGGTTGACATACAGGTTGGCCAGGCGGGACATCAGGCGGATCTTCTCGGCGCCGGACAGGCGGTCGAGCACTTCGGAATAGAGTTTGGCGAGGGCCTCCCAGTTGCGGGAGGCTTCGGCGAGCTTCTCCAACCGACTGACGATCACGTCGTCCTGCGGATCGATGATGTAGGCCTGGGCACACCAGTTGAATGCCGGCTCGGCCTGGTTCAACTTCTCCTCGCAGACGAGGACGAGCTTCTGCAGGTGTTCCAGGCGCTGGGACGGCTCCACGCAGGAAGCCAGCAGGATCTCGACCATGCGGGCGACTTCCTTCCAGCGACCGGCGTCTTCATAGATTGGCAGCAGCAGGGCCGCAGCCTTTGCATTTTCAGGCTCCACCTCGAGAATGCTCTCGTAGGACTTGATCGCCCTCTCGGGTTTCTGCAGCCTGTCGGTGAAGACGTTGGCGATCTTGAAGTACAACTGGATCTTCTCATCGGGGGCCGAGGCGGCCTCGGCGCAGTCATGCAGCGTCTCGATGTAGCCGACCCAGTTTTCGCGATCGGCAAAGAGGCCCTCAAGCGCTTCCCAGTCCCGGTTGGTGCTGTAGAGCTCTTTGAGTATCTTCATGGCCTTGGGATGGCCCGGACGAAACTCCAGCACGGTCTTCCATGTGCCCATGGCGAGCTCGCCGGTGGCGCCCATCTTGTCCGTCAGGATCGCGCCGGTCTTCTCCAGCAGGACCAGCGCCTCGTCGCCCACGCTCATCGCGATCTTGCGGCGCAGCATCTCCACCAGGGCCGGATACCGCTTCTCGCGTTCATACAGGGAAATCAGGCTCTCGAGCGCGTCAATGTCGTGGGGATCGAACTCGAGCACGCGGTTCCACATCTCGATCGAGAGCACAGGGTTCCCCAGCGGCTGCTGGGCAAAGCGGGCGAGGTCGATGAACTTCGACCGCTGCTCGTGCTCGGGTATCAAATTGATTTCCTTCAACTGCAGTTCGAACAGGCCCTTCCAGTTGCGCCGCTTCTCGTAGATGTCCTTGAGCGCGGTGATGGTCTCGAGGTCGGTGGGGTCCACTTCGAGAATCTGCTCAAGGGGCTCGGCCGCCTTGTTGGGGTTGGACAACTTGGTGCCCCACAGGTTCGCTATCTGCTTGAGATAATTCTTCTTTTTCTCAGGATCGGTCTCGCAGGCGTTCTTTTCCTCGTAGATCACGATCACGTCGCGCCAGCGCCCCATGGCCTCGTACTTCTCCGCCAGGGAGTCCATGGCCTTCGGGTGGTGCGGATCAAGTTTCAGGATGGCGTTGTAGACATTGACCACCATGGCGTCGACCTTCATCTTCTCCTCGATGAGATCTGCCATGTCCATCAGGACCGAGATGCGCCCGGCGATGTCCTCCGGCGGCAGCGCGTGCTCGACGTCCTTGTACAATTCCATCAGGGCGTTCCACTTTTCACCCCGGAAGTACAGATCCTTGAGCGCGTCGATAGCCGCGGTGTTCATCTTGTCCATCTTGAGGATGCGCTTCCACACATCGATGGCCTTCTCAGGGCTCTTCTCAACCGAGATCTCCGAGATCCGGCGGGCCAGCTCAACGCTCTTGTCAACGTCGCTGGCCACAGCGCGCATGGCCTGCTGCAGCATGGTCAGGTGCCGCATGTAGTCATCCTTGGACACGTAATACTCGCTGTAGAAGTTCATCACCAGCGGGGACATCATGTCGCCCTTGCGCAGCTTGGAGAAGTACTGCTCGGCGGTGTCGAGATCGCCGACCTTCTTCCACCACAGCATGCCCAGTTGCAGGCTCATCTCTTCGGCGTTGGAGCCGTTCTTGAGCTCGCTCTCGTACAAGGCGATCAGGTCCTCCCATTTCTCCTGCTGGGTAAACGCCTCCACCAGCAGCATGGATGTCTTCTCCAGGCCCGGGGTGATCGAGGCCACTTCCTTCAGGTGGCCCTCGGCCAACTGGGGCTGGTGCGTGTGCTCCAGTTCGAGGTAGGCAACCTCGAGCAGGCAGGCGGCACGCTCCTGGGGGTCCGTGATGCGCGGCAACTTCTCCCGCAGGAAATCAGCCAGCTCCGCATAGCGCTTCAGCGCGCGATAGAGATATTCGATGTGCTTGACGGTGTCCGAGTGGTCCGGATCCATCTCGAGCGCCTTCTTCAGGAGTTCCTCGACACGGTTGAGGTCCGAGCCGTACTTGGCGGCCACCTCCGCAGCCCTGAAGTACATGTGCGTGGCCCACTGGGGCTCCGACGCACTGTCGGCCTCGGCGGTGTACTTCTCGAGCATCTTCTCCCAGTTGCCGGCTTCCTGCTCCAGCGCTTCGAGCCGGGAGGCCGCCTCATCGTTCTTCGGATCGAGCTCGGCGACCCGGCGATACATGCCCAGCGCTTCCACGCCCAGCCACAACTCCTCGTCGAGCATCCTGGCGATCGCGGAGATCAATTCCAGATCGTCGGGCTGCCGGCGCTCGGCAAACCGGTAGAAACGGTGTGCCAGCTCCAACTGCTTGGCCAGGAGCGCGCGCTGGGCGGCCTTGACCAGAACAGCGGCCAGCTCCTGCGCCGGCTCGTCGCTGGAGAGCACAAGATTTTCCAGCTCTTCCAGCATGTGGTTGTCGCTCGGGGTATTGAAGAGGTTCGCGATGAGTGTCTTGATTTCCTTCATCATTTCGGCTCTCTTTGACTACTCGGCTAGTTGGTTGTGAAATGCCACAAAAGACATGGCGAGAGCGTAACGCCTATGATAAATGGATGCAATCAAAAAAGGTGATTCGACAACAGTCTTTTTTGGATGGGATGTCCCCCTGGACAGGGATCCTGCGGCATGGTCCCGGAGGTCGTCGCCAGGAGGTCGAGGGGATCCGACGCGGCGGTCTGGTGAAAAAATATTATTTAATATATATTTTGATTGTTAATAAAAAAACTACCGACATTACAATCCGGAGATGAACAGCCACTTGTCCTTGTGCTTCTCGAGCGTCAGGCGCATGTAGTCCGTCTTCTTCTCCCAGCGATTCTCCTCGCTCACGATCAATTGGTACGAGCCGTCGAGGTAAACCTCGACCGAGACGCGCTCGGCGCCCTCCCACTTGATCCGGCGGTACTGGATGTCCAGCCGGACGTTCTTGAGCTGGGCGAAGCGCATGTGAACGGCCTCGGAAAGCCCTTTCCGGTCATACGCCTTCTCGTCCGAGGAGGTCTTGGGCTGGTAATAGTTCGGATGGGCCAACCGGATCAGCGCCTCGGCGTCCATGGCGATCAGGATCCGACGATAGTTTTCAATCACCTCAATGATTTCCTTGTTCGCCCGGGTCGCCGGGATCCGGGTGCCGGAAATGAATGAGGTCTTCGCGCAGCCGGCGAAGAACGCCAGCGCGGACAGCGTGAACAGTACCCAGCGAAGCTGCATGCGATTCGTCATGACTATCCTCCCGTGGCAGGTTTTTCGAACACCACCAGTTCCCACTCGCCCTCGTGCCAATTGCGGACCACCGGCAGGTTCGTCTTCTCGCGGATCTCGTCAATCTGATCGTTGAGGATGCCCGAGAACACCATCCGGCCGCCCGGGTCCAGGTTCCGCTGGAACAGGGGATTGAGTTCCAGCAGAACATCGCGCTGGATGTTGGCCAGCACCAGATCCACAGGCGCCTCCGACCACGAAAGACCCACCTGGATCCGGTCCGAAAGGCCGTTGTTCGCGATCACCTCGGCGGCAGTCTCGACGGCGTCGGGGTCGTTGTCGACGGCCCAGATCCTCGCCTCCGGAAACAGGCTTGCCGCGGCCATCGAAAGAATGCCCGTGCCAGCTCCCATGTCCAGGATGCGCGTGGGCCGGAAGCCCGAGGCGTGCAACTGCTCGATGGCCTCCATCACCAGCCGCGTCGTGGCGTGCAGCCCGGTGCCGAAGGCCATGCCCGGATCGATGACGAACACCGTGTCTCCGGGCTCTGGCACCACTTCCTTCCAGGAAGGCCGGATGACAAAGTGTCCGATCCGCTGCACGTCGAAGGTTTTCTTCCAGAACTCGTTCCACTCCTGCCGGGTGATGGGCAGCATGCGGAAGCGCTCTGCGAGCTCTTCCTCGGGCTGGTCCAGCGAGGCCGCCAGGACTGGATTGAGCAGATCCATGAAGGCCTTCTCCGTGCCCTGCTCGATGTAGGCCACGACCCTCGTCGTGCCACGGTCCTCCGCAAACAGGGTGGTCGTGTCACGAACCTCCACGCCCATGGCGCCAGCCCACACGAACAGGGCCGCCACCTCATCCTCCTGCTCGGTGGTCACCGGCAGGGAGACCTCAACCCATTCATTTAACATGACGAGACTTGTCCTTTTCCAGAAGGTGACGGATCACGTGATCCACGCGCTCGAAGCGGGTCATCAGGATCATCGCCGCGATGACGAACGGCTTGTATGAAGCCTCGTGATAGGTGCGCAGGCGGTACTTCTCGAACACGTCCGCGGAGACCTCGCCCTGGGGGCAGGAGACGTTGGAGATGTCGGCGGGCAGGCAGTGCATGTACAGCGCGTCCCCGCCCTTGGTGAGCTTCATCATCTTGTCGTTGCACTCCCAGTCCTTGTGGCTCGCGTTCTGTGCGAGCGCGGACTTCTCGAGATCCTTGAGCGCGGCGTTCTCGCCAGCGCGCAGCAGGCGGGTGCGCTCCTCCATGACAGCCATGGGGGCCCAGCTCTTGGGATATACCACGTCGGCATCACGGAAGGCCTCCTCCATCGAGTGCGTCTGGGAGAAGCGGCCGCCCGAAGCCTGGGCCTGCTTGCCAGACAACTCGAGGACCTCCGGCATCACGTTGTAGCCCTCGGGATGAGCCAGCACCACGTCGGCTCCGAAGCGCGTCATCAGGCCGATGATGCCCTGGGCGACCGACAGGGGCTTGCCATAGGACGGCGAATACGCCCAGGTCATGGCGATGCGCTTGCCGCGCAGCTGGTCCAGACCGCCGAACATGCCCACCAGATGGGACAGGTCGGCCATGCTCTGGGTGGGATGGTCCATGTCGCACTGAAGGTTGATCACCGCCGGACGCTGTGCCAGCACCTTGTTCTCGTACGCGTCGTCGAGGGCGCGGCCGACCTCGGTCATGTACGAGTGCCCCTCGTGGATGTACATGTCGTCGCGGATGCCGATCGCCTCGGTGAGGAAGGATATCATGGCCGCGGTCTCGCGCACCGTCTCGCCGTGGGCGATCTGGCTCTTGGTCTCGTCGAGATCCATGCCCTGCAGACCCAGCAGGTTCGTTGCGCTGGCATAGGAGAATCGGGTGCGCGTGGAGTTGTCGCGGAAGATTGATACGCCGAGGCCGGAGCGGAACGCGCGCAGGTCCGTGCCCTCGCGGTGCAGCTCGGACAGCATGCGGGCCAGCTCGACGGTCGCGGTGATCGTGTCGAGATCCTGTTCCCAGGTCAGCAGGTAATCCCGGTTGTACAGTTTTCCGGACACCTTCTTCAGCAGTTCCAGTTGTTGATCGAATTTTTTATGTGAACTCATGTTTTTTCTCCATTCCAAGTGAAACCCGTGGGTTCTTGGTCATTCACAGGTCAGGTCAACCTAAAATAACGAAAAGTCATTCCGATTCAAGCTGAACTTCCACGCCCTGCCGGATCAGGGACCGGACGTGGGTCACGCCGAAGTGGTACGGGAGCACTCCGTAGTGCCCGAAATTCCACACGACGAGGTCGGCTGCGGCACCCGCCACGGGGTTGCCCCGGTCGGTGAAACCCGCGGCCCGTGCGGCGGTGCGGGTCATCGCGTCCCAGGTCTCCTCGACGGTCAGCCCCATCTGAAGGCAGGCCAGGGTGCCGGCCAGCGGGAGGTTCTCGGTCATCGAAGTGCCGGGGTTGCAGTCGGTGCCCACGGCCACGGGAATGCCGCGATCCAAAAATGCGCGGCCGGAAGGGATCGGCAGTCCCAGGGTGAGGGCCGCGCCCGGCAGAAGCACGGCGGTGGTTCCACCGGTGCGGGCGAGGGCGTCGAACTCCCCGTCGCTGACCTGCTCGAGGTGATCCACGCTGAGCGAGGCCAGCCGGGCGGCCTCGGAGACGACGCCGAGACTGTGGAACTGGCCTGCATGCACACGCGTCTGTAATCCGGCGTCTCGCGCACCCTCAAGGATCGCGACGGTCTCTGCAACCGAAAATGCGTTGTCCTCACAGAACACGTCCACGGAGACGGCCAGATCCCGGGACCGGGGGATCATGTCCTCCACGATCAGCCGCACGTAGGCGGCACGGTCGGAGACGAACTCCGGGGGCACGATGTGCGCGGCCAGCAGGGTCGGGGAGACGTCCACCGCGCTGCGTGCGCCCAGCCGGCGCAGGACGCGCAGCATCCGGATTTCTCCATCGGCGGTCAGATCGTAGCCGCTCTTGCCCTCGATGGACGTGACACCGAAGCCGGACATGCGTGCGAGCCGGCGCAGGGCCGAGCGGAACAATTCCTCGTCGGTGGCCTCCCGGGTGGCGCGCATCGTCGAGAGAATGCCGCCGCCGGCCGCCTGGATCTCGGCGTAGGTGGCGCCAGCCTTGCGCATGGCGAACTCCCGGGCGCGATCCCCGGCGAACACGGGATGGGTATGCGGATCCACCAGCCCGGCGGAGACTACGCCCCCCCGTGCGTCGATGGTGCGCACGTGTGCCTGGCCGTCGGGCACGGGGACTTCGGCGCGCGGCCCGGCGGCCAGGATGCGGTCGTGCCGGATCAGGACCACCGCGTCGGGTACCGCCTCGAAACGACCGGCCCCATCGAAGCGCACCAGTTGGCCGATGTTGCGGATCACCAGCGTCGGAGGCCCCTGCGGTGAAAGGTCGGTCGCCTCCAGCAGCCCCTCTCGTCCATCGTCGAACCGAATCGCGACGCGCGTGCCACAGGAGGATAACTGCACCCGCTCGATGGTGGGAGCGCAGAAGCATCCAGTGCCGTAGAGGCGCCAGGCAGTGCGTTCCACCCATCCCTGCTCGGACAGGCGCAGCCGGAGTCGATCTCGGTCGGAATTCAGTTGACATTCCAGGATCATGTCGACCCCCCTTCGGCAATGACGCGGCCCGGGCGAGACGCCCGATTCAGTGGGAAGTTTTCTTCACGTGCTGGACATATTTGAAGCGCAGATCGAACAGGATTGAATCGATCAGTTCCTGCTCCCCATCGTTGAGGTTGCCGCGGGTCTTCTCCTGCAGCATCTCCAGAATCTGGATCGTCTGCTTGGCAAAGCAGACATCCACCATCGTCTCGTCCGTGTCCGGATTGGGAATCTCGCCCAGGGAGATCAACACCGACGAGGACAGCGAGATGACGAAACTGGAGAAATCAATCGGGGCGTCGGAGAGATCGGGGTTGCACTTCATGCGTCTTCCCCGTCCTCGGTGCCGTCCAGTTGCACACCCAGGGGTTTGGTGTCGAGGCGGCGGCACTGCTCCGAGACATCCACCAGTTTGGAGAGGTGAACTTCCAGTTCCTGGCTCGTGATGAAGCTCTCGCTCAGGTTGCGCTCGATCAAGCGGGTGTCGAACAGCATTTTCTGGGGGATGTAGCGGCGGGAAACGGGTTCCATGGACATACTCCTGCCGAAAGCATGGCGGAAAAGGAGTTCCTTCCCTGCCGGTCCGGCGACCCCGTTGAATACAAGGATATGCCCCCCGATGTCAAGCTGTACCGGAGGGCGGTCAGGGCAGTCGAGTTCTAACTCAATTTATTCACTGAAGGGTCCACTCCCCCCGAAATCGAAATCGAAATCGAAATCGGTCCAGAAATCCGAAGGATTCTTCGTCACGAAAGAATGGACGCTTGCCAACCAGCCGTCGAGTCTATTGGCTGGATTCATTAGAACCGATGACATCGAAAAACTGTTGATTTACGAGGAAATTGAATCGATTTCGATTTCG